>Ga0207703_10002989_pt1 | contig 14338 bp, 12 predicted proteins | sample KBSSwiS12_FD_184304 | JGI IMG/M metagenome (GOLD analysis project Ga0207703, IMG submission 184304) | Switchgrass rhizosphere microbial communities from Kellogg Biological Station, Michigan, USA - KBS Switchgrass S1-2 (SPAdes) (version 2) | ecosystem: Host-associated > Plants > Roots >... | reverse complement strand
GATTGCCTGCGGTCAGCAAGGAAAAGATGGCGGAGAAGATCCCGAGATCCGCCGTCCCGGCATAGGACTCGACAAAGTAACGCGGCACGTTCGAGTTCAACGCGACCAGTAGGGAGATGACACCAAGGGGAAACGCCGTCCGCAGCAGGCGGCCCATATTGCCCGCATTCCATTCCCAGAGATGAGTGGGCCGCGCGCCTCCCGCGTTTTCGAGAAAGCCGAGGCGCACATCGAAACTCACCAGAACGAGAAGGCGTCCGAGCGCTAAACCGGCTACTGCCCAAGCAACGCTTCGAGTCATATACATCGCGACCGCAAGCATTCCCAGCGATAACGGGCCCTTGAGGATCAGCGAATGCGAGATACGGTCCATTCGGTTGTGCTTCTGCATCAATCCGTAGTAAATATCGCTGACGATCTCCAGAACCTGCGCGAAGCCCATCAGCAAGATCAGACTGGCCCGCCTTGTATCCGCTTGGGTGTTCGCTATGGCCCCCACGGCAACCATCGCACCTGCAAGCGACAAGGAACGAAACGTGAGGTACTGCCCGAAGGAAAATTTGTTATTGACATCAGACGCCAGTAACACCCGGAGTTGGAGGTTCGCAAACAGCACGACTGGCGCGGAGACCGCAAGCGCCAATGCATATTCCCCCACCTGCACCGCAGTGCCCAATTTCGCGAGAACCAGGACGATCCCCCACTGGCAGGCGGAGTAAAGCACGTTTCCCGACAACACCCACGCGAAGTCGATCTTCTGTCGTTTGCCAATGCGTAAACTTGCCGAAGTCACGGAATGTTTTCTCAAGTAGCCTAGGCGGGACGCCGCGGGGCTGGCTGTCGATTATAGTTGTAGTCACGGTAGGCCCGAATCTTGCTCGGGTCACTCCTCCAGCCGTTGAGGATCGTTCCTAAAATTTGGATCTGGTCCTGCATCAGCCGGGCGTAAGCGCTCTTGAGCTCTTCACGGCTCTTCGTATTGGCGCGGATGACGATCACGACGCCGTCCGAGAGCCGGCCGACGATGCGCGAATCAGCATACATCGCCAGCGGCGGTGTGTCGATAAAGATTAAGTCGAAATCCCTGCGGAAGCGCTGTAACAGGATGCCGAGATCCGGCGAGGATAGCAGACTCTCTACTGTGGCGCTGCCCGGACCGCTGGGCATTACCCAGAGATTTGGAATCTGAGTCCGTCGCACCAGCGCCTCCAGCGGCGAGTTTTCGATAAAACCCGGCGTAGCGCAGCGCGGCAGCACATCCGTGACGCCTAGGTCGTTGGGGAGCTTGAACAGATCGTGGAGCCTGGGCTTACGAAGGTCCGCGTCGATCAGGAGCACGTTCCGCTTACGGCTGGCCGCGGCAATTCCGAGGTTCATCAATACCGTCGTTTTGCCCTCATGTGCATCGATGCTAGTCACGGTTACCACCCGGCCTCGCGGAGGGTGGGCTGCCCCATCGCTCCCTGCGCGTTGCAACTCCTGGCTAAAAAGGATCGAAGTCAAGGCGGCTTGAAAAGACTCTCTCAATGCGGGAGCCTGCTCCCAGGATGCTGGCGCCAATTCCAAGCCTGAACTGGGCAGCCCCAAAAGCCGCGGAATTCGCACGGCGGGAATTACACCCAGCTCCTGGATGTTCAGAACCCGCGCCTCGCCCGTAACTTTGATAATATGAGACCGCTGACGCGCGAGAACCAGGCCAGCGCTCCCTAGCACCCCGATGGCGAAGCCAACAGCGGCATTAAGGGGCAGGTTTGGACTGTATGGCGCGGATGGCACGCGCGCCGGGTCGATTACGCGAACGTCGGTCATCCTCAACGCCGATACGGCGCTGGCGTCATTTAATTTTTCCAACAGGGATTCGTACAGCTTCTGCGTCGTGTCGGCCTCGCTCTTCAGGACGCTATAGCGGCGTTCGTTCTCCATTTGCTGCTCCACGGTCTGCAGCTGCTGACTTTGCGTGTCCTTCAACATGCGCTCCAGGCCGACGGCCGCCACATAGTCGCTGCGCAACGTGCCGACGATGTCCGCGCGCTCGGAACGCACCGTGGCTTGGGTCTCCGCAATTTGCGCCTCCAGGCGCTTGATTTTGAAGTTGTCCGGCGTGTACGTGGTTTTCAACTCCGCCAACTGGCGCCGCATGGCCGCCAAGTCGGTCTGATATTGACGGAGCGGGCCGGTGGTGGATCGTTCGGATGTGATCTCCGCCGAGCCCGTAACTGCGGCCTCGTAGCGGGCTTGCTTGGCCGCGCGATCGCTTTCGGCGCGAGCCAGCGCGAGCTGTAATTCGCGGACGCGGTCCTGCGCCAGCGTGCTTTGGCTTCCGGCGAAAATCAGACCGTTCTGGAGGGCGAAATCCTGCAATCTGGTGTTGGATCGCTCGAGGTTGCCTTTAAGCCTGGACGCCTGCTTGCGCAACCACTCCGTGGTGTTGACGGTCAGTTGCTCGCGGGCTTCCCGGTTCAGCTCGATAAATTCGGCCGCAGCTGTATTGGCTCCTTGAGCGGCCTGACGCGGGTTAGAGGATTCGTAGAACAGATCGATCACCTGGGATTGCAACGAGGTCCTCACGGTGAGCGCTTTCCGAACTTTCGCGATGCGATCGTCGTCCCTCCTGGAGTCACTCTGGACTCCATCGCCGGCCGGGTCGCCGAGATGAAAGAGGCTGCGCAACCGAGCCTCGACCGTCTCCAGCTTGCCTGCGTTTTGTTCGCCCTGAATCGCCAGCCGGTCGGCGACACGCTTCGCCAACGTTTCGCTCTGCAGCACCTTGACTTCGTTGACGAGGTAGTTTTCCACGGACGCGTTGGGGATCTCGAGCGAGACCGGCGAAACGCTGCGCAGTACTTGCTCGTTGAAACCTTCTAGGCGGAGCACAGTGTGCGCGCGAAAAACAGGCGTGACCAACAGACCGGCACACAACGCGGCGATGACTCCAAGGAGAGCCCCGAGGGCAATCGCGATCCTGCGGCGCCACAGGGCGGCCGCCAACACTGAGAGCCCAACGGGGTCGCCAGGACTTGCCTCGGACATCTCTGCCATCTGAATCGTCGAGACCGGACGCCGTGCCTCCGGAGCATTTCGTCCGTGCAGGAGCGAATAATCCATACCCTCAGGAAGCATGTCATCTTCCTTTCAGTTCGTCACGCAATTGTTCGGCTTGCACGAGGCTATTTCCTTTCGGCTTGCGATCCGCGATCTCGTCGGCGGGGCTGAGACAAGCAGTCCGTCGTAAGGCCGGCGCGCGCTAGCGGGACGGTAGCCCTCTGGCCGCGTATCGCGAATCGACGCTTTGATTATTCGCGGGCGCAAGGTACCTTTTGCCGGAAAGCGCGCTAGATTCTCGAATTAAGGTATTCGCCAGATTGCCATTCCAATGGCGGTCTGGACGGCCGCCTCCAGAGCCCGAATCGCAACTTTCCTCGCGGTGTTCGGTGGAATGACCAGAATGTCGTTGGCCCGCAGAGGAAGATCCTCCGCCTTTCCCGCAAGCATCTTCTTCAAATCCACTGGAATCTCTTGCCGCTCCTTGGCACCAGAAACGAACCGGATAATTCTCGAATTTTGCGGAGCCGGCATGGGTCCGAACCCTTCCGCCCGCGAAAGCGCCTGCAGAACAGTTACCGTATTCGAATCGCGCATGGGGACTTCGCCGGGCTTGTGAACTTCGCCAATCACGAACACCGATTCTGCGGGAGGCACAGTAACCACGTCATTGGGACAGATCAGGATGTTCTCGGCTGGGTGGGCGCCCGTGAGCAAGCCTTTCGCTTCCACTTCGGCGACGCTGAATTTTCCACTCGGATCGGTCCTGGCATTCAACAGGGGGATAGGACCATTCTCAATTTGCCGGCTGATCGTGATCCGAGGCCCAGCATTATCCTTCATACCGTCAGCCAGCGAGATAACCTCGACCAGGGTCTTGCGGCCCTGCAATTGATGGACGCCCGGATGATTCACAGCGCCCAGGATTGAAACTGGCTCGCTTCCGAATTCCGTGATTTCGATCGAAACCTCGGGCCTTAGAACCTCTTTCACCAAGCGCTCGACCAGGAACGCTTTCAAGTCATCAACGGTCATTCCGGCGGCGTGGATTTTCCCTGCTAAAGGAAGATTCAAGTCCCCGCCGGGCTCCACTCGGTGCGGCTTGTCATTGAAGAACTCCTCAAGCCCCAGGACCCAAATTCTGACTTGATCGCCCGCCCCGAGGCGGTACTGGACTAGGTTCTGCTGCGGTGGGTTGGAAGGCGCAATGGTTTGCGCGCTCAATCCGACGCCGGAAATGAGCACGATGAATGTGAGAATTGCTCCTACCGGCATCTGGTCTTCCCCATGGCTATACAATCGACAGGGCGGTCTGAAGTCACGAAGTCTGGCTCGATTTCGAGCATGACGGATCGTTGAAGAAGCGTGATGGAAATGACGAGTGCCGGACGCGGCTTCACGCGCACGACGATGCCCTCAACTCCGGTGAAAGCCCCTCTCTCGATTCGCACCTTCTGTCCAGCCGGCAGGAATGGAAACGGCTGAAGTTGAGCGTGAGACTGGATCGCGCGTCGTAGAGAATCAAGTTCCCCTTCATCTATTGGGATAGGATTAAGCCCCGCTCCGACGACGCCGACAACGCCCGGGGTGGTCAGAATCGGTAGCCGGACCCGTGGATTGAAACGGCAAAAGACGTAACCCGGGAATAGCGGCAACTCCCACTCTTTTAGACGCGTGGCGTACCTGCGACGAGTCTTGTAAGTCGGCAGCAGAGTTTCAAAACCCTTGGCCTGAAGCCCGCTGGCCACTGCCTTGTCGTGCCTGGGCCTGACCGTAAGAGCGAACCAGTCCTCGACACTCACATATTCCACAATCCCTCTCAAATGGGCGCAGCTACCGCTCTCTCAAGTCTGAGCGTCACTCGCCCCACAAAGACTTAAAGATTTTGAAGTCACGACAATGCACGATAGGTGCCACCGAAAGCGACCAACCGTCAACCGTGTGTGTCTAAACGAACTTCTCCTCGAAGCCACCTGCGGGGCACGAGCCCAATGGTCCCGGGGAGTGTAGTTGAGGTGTAAGGTGTGGAACAGCATGTGGAACGGCGACTCTCTGCTTGGCGTCTGGGCCTCACGATCTTTTACTCGTCGGAGTTGAAATCAAATCCCGGTTGCAGCGCCGCAAGAGAGTCTCGATGCGGTCGAGCGCCGACATGTATGAAAGCGGCCGCCGGGTTTTGAATCGAAGCCATGCGCGATCACATCAATGCCGTTTCGGGAAGAGGTCCGCTTCAGCAGGCAAGAGCCAGTCGCCTTAACCGAAAACTTGCCGCGGTGCTTCTGCGATCTGAAGAGTTCTTCGGCCGTGGTGGCTAGGGATATGCTTTCGACGATCGGCACGGAGGCAACGCGCCTCTGCGAGATCCACTACTCGCATTCCTTCAGTCCTGGCCACAGCTTGAAATGGACCGAGCCTCACAAATCGCTGGTTCCGAGAACCCCCACACTTGGTCCCGAGTTTGCGGCGAAGATTCATGGCTTCAGACGCATTGCGTAGATCGCCATTTCAGCACCGCTTCGAAAACGATGCCTGCGTGCTCGAATTCTTCCTCTGATGCAGGGATGTCTAGGATGAAGGTGCTGTATCCAAGCTCGATGTAGCGGACTATTTCGGCGGCGATGTCTGCGTAACTGCCCACCAGATAGGGGCAGTTGGTTTGATAGTTCTCGAAAGGGTGAAGCCAGTACGTCTGCCGCATGCCACCGGCGCTACTCTCCGCAAGCCGATGCTGCCAGGCCGAGTCCGAGGCCTCGATTGGGATTTGGCGCAGCTTCTGACCCTTCCGGTCCGTGGGAAAGCGCGTGAACGCCACTTTCCAGGCGTCATCGTCGCCAGGCCGGGCGATGATGCCGATTCTTATGCCGCATGGCCCGCTGCCCGGGGGCAAGGCAGCCTCCTTCCGGCTGGTCGGCTCCGGGTATACGATGGCGACTGCCCCCGCTGCCCGAGCCGCAGCCATGCCTGCCTCCGAGGAGCCGGACATGAGAACACCAGGCTGCAGTTGCGGCGCGAGACCTGGATTCACGATCAAATTCGTCGTACGGTAGAACTGGCCTTCGAAGCTTACCGGCGCCCTAGCCTTCAGGACTTGCCGAATAATCTGTGTGTATTCCACGAGTCCTTGGTATCGGGCGTCGTAAGGCGTGGTGTCGTTCAGCATTGAAAGATCATTCTTGAGGCCGCCGGCAACCATGTTCAGGAAAACTCGTCGGCCGTGGAGAAAACCCAGGGTCGATACCATCTTTGCCACTGCATAGGGGTGCTGGTATATGGGTTGGACCGCCACTAAGGGACACAGCAAACGCGTGTTCTCGATCAGGATCTGGGAAACAAGCCATGGATCCACCAGGGAATTGTCTGTGCCCACGAGGATGCCGGTGCAACCCGCCTTCTCGCTCCATTGCGCGACTTGGGTGATCCGGTCCATGTAGCGATCCGGAGTTGCTGCCGACGAGGGGCAAATAGAGAACAGTTGGACCGGGGCCATTGCCTGCAAACCGGCGGTTGAGTCCTTCGGAATCTCGGCGCTCACCAATGCCACTCCTCCTTGGGTGAGCACTTGTGTTGCCATTTTTCAGGCGCCGAATACAACGTTTCCGCAGTGCAATGTTTGCCGCCATGGAGAAAGCGAGTCTCAATAGTTGGAACATTTCTTCCCAGCCTACGCTTCCACTAGGTGCTTTCGGATCGCGTACCGGATCAGTTCACTCCGATCGTGCAGATCCAGCTTGCGCATGAGATTGGTCTTGTGGGCATCCACAGTCTTGACGCTGAGATCGAGACGGGTCGCGAGGTCTTTCAGGGATTCCCCTTCGGCGAGCCGCACCAGAATCTCACGCTCGCGGTCGCTTAGCAGTTCATATCCGCTCTTGAGTCCGGAGGGCTGCGATATATGCTGGCGCACTAATCCTTTCAAAACGCTGGGGCTCAGATACTGCTGGCCTTGATTGACGGCCTCAATTGCATATACCAATTGCACGGGCGGCGTGTCTTTCAGAATGTAACCCGCAGCCCCGGCATCCAGGCATCGCGTGACCAGGTCCTCGTCTCCATACACGGTGAGAATGAGAACCTTAATGAAAGGGCGAGCACGCTTGAGCCGTCGTGTAGCTTCAAATCCTCTTAGCACGGGCATGGAGATGTCCATCAGCACGACGTCTGGATTCAGCTTCATCGCCACATCCACGGCCTCTTTGCCGTCGCTCGCTTCGCCAACGACTTCAAGGGTCGGCTGCGCGTTAAGAATCGTTTTCACGCCTTCTCGAAACAGTTGATGATCGTCGCACACCAAGACCTTAATCTTCTTGGGCGCGGTTTTCATCGCCGACGCCCTTCCGGAAGGGGAAGGTCGACTTCGATCCGGGTACCCTGTCGTGGCGACATCCCAGCCCGCCGGGATTCGATATGCACTCTACCGCCCAGAACTTCGGCCCTTTCCCGCATCGCCGTAAGTCCGAACGATCCGGGTCCGTATCTGGCCTTCGCGTCAAAGCCGATCCCGTCATCCTGAATTACCATCACGAGAACAGAGCCTTTTCGGCTCCCTAGCGATATCTCCACGTTCTTCGCCGAAGCGTGCTTGTATACGTTTGCCAACGCGCCCTGAATGAGGCGGTAGAGCGCCACTTGGTGGGCCATTGGCACCGTCGGTGGCAAGTATCCCTCCTGCAATACAACGTTGATCTTAGTGCGCGCCGAGAACTGGTCGACGTAAGTTCTGACCGCTGGGACGAACCCGAGGTCGTCAAACACCGCGGGTCCCAACTCCAGTCCAATCCGCCTTATCGAGTCGATGGAGTGCGAGACGAGCGCCAGGGCCTCCGCCACCCGCGGCTGAAACTCCGACATCCCCTTCTTCCGTTTTTGACAATCCAGAGCGATCATTTCCAGGTGCAACTTCATGAGCATCAGATCGTGCCCGACCTCATCATGGAGGTCCCGGGCCAAACCTCGCCGTTCCTGCTCATAAACCCGGGTGATGTAGGCCGAGGCGTCCCGGATCTGATCTTCGGACTCGAAGAGAGTGGCTTCCGCCAGACTTTTTTCACCTGACGCCCAGTCGCCTGTATAGCCCGATACGATCAGCAAACCGGCCAGCGCAAACACCCTGGAGAGAGAGAGCACGGGAGACGCGCGCTTGGTCTCGTCCCGCAATAATGTTTCCAAGCAGATCTCGAACAGCCGGTTGAATGCAGTTACCGTCTGATCCAAGCTGGCCCTCTGCGCCAAAGCCGCTCCGCATTCTTCAACATAGTGCCGGAATTGCGAGTACGACCAGCCACGAAGCTGGTTTGCAAACGCGCCCAGGTCCGGCGCGGCGCAAGGCAAAAAGTGACGCGGAGTCAGACCCAAAGCCTGAAGTTGGCGATGCCAGACAGCAAAGATCTCCTCAGCGTGTTCCGACAAGTCGTCCAACGCATTTGCGGCCGGTCCACGAATCGTTGAAAGAAATCGATCTCGCGAAGACCCAGACACTGGCAAGTCCCTTCGTCACTCACAACATTTCTAGTCTTACTTGCAATCGTACTGCCAGGGAAGATCGAGTATGGCGCCACAAGTCGTTAATACGTTTTGGGGGCTGCCCGAGCTTTCGAGGGGCGGCCACAAGGAAGCCTTCTTCCACAACTGATACCGCCACTGCCCAATGCGGTTTCCTATCACCCCTAATTTCTTTCACCGGCTCAATGCTTAACGCCTTTGGCACAAACTGTGCTGGAAGGAAGGGCCGAGCCATGGGAACTCACCAGATTTTCGGATCGGATCACACAAAGGAGCTGATCCCGCGACTCCTCGATTTTGGAGGAGCGCTGACCGCCTTGATCGTTCTGTCACCGGTTCTCGCCTGCATCGCACTGGTGGTCTTCACCGTTGAGGGCAGCCCGGTGCTATTCCGCCAGAAGCGGGTCGGCAGGAACGGCCACTTATTTGAGATTCTCAAGTTCCGCACGATGCGCTCCAACGATGCGGCGCCGCCGCTTCTTACCGTCGCGGGGGATCGACGGATTACGTACACCGGAGCGATCTTGCGCAAGTTCAAACTAGATGAGCTGCCCCAACTGGTAAACGTGCTGCGTGGAGAAATGAGCTTCATCGGGCCACGGCCGGAAATGCCGGAGTACGTTCAGTGTCAGGATGCATTGTGGCGGTCCGTGCTCGAAGTGCGACCCGGTATCACGGATGCCGCGACACTCGTGTTTCGAGACGAGGAGCAACTGCTGCAGAGTGCCGCGGACGCAGATGCTTATTACCGCGCGACGCTGCTTCCCGCCAAACTGCGCCTGGCCCTGCGGTATCGAGAATCGCGCTCGTTGCCGCGCGATATAACGCTGTTGTGGCTCACTGCGCGGTACAGTCTCTTCCCGAGAAATTTCGACCGGGAGCGAGTGATGCGCGCTCTGGGAGCCGAAACTCCTTGAAAGGAACGAAACCCTGCATGCGCCCCGACACGTTCATTCCATTCCACCTCCCTTCGATCGGCGACGAAGAGGTGAGAGAGGTGGAATCCACTCTTCGGTCCGGGTGGCTAACCACTGGACCACGAACCGCGCAATTTGAGAAAGAGTTCGGCAGCTACGTTCGCTCGCCCTACGCGATCGCCGTTAATTCCTGCACGGCAGGATTGCACACCGCACTCACTGCGCTCGGTGTGGGCAAGGGCGACGAGGTGATCACGACACCCCTTACTTTCTGCTCGACGGTGCACGCCATTCTTCTGACCGGGGCGAAACCGGTCCTGGCGGATGTGAGGGCGGACGGCAATATCGATCCGGAAAAGATTGAGAACGCCATCACGGCCCGCACTCGTGCCATCCTGCCAGTCCATCTGGCCGGGCTTCCTTGTGAAATGAAAGTCATTTGGCGCATCGCGCGGCGGCACGGCCTGCTGGTCGTCGAAGATGCCGCGCACGCCGCCGGCACGTATTACCGGGGCAGGTCTATCGGAGGCGCCGGTGATTCCGGCGTCAGCGACGCAGTATGCTTCAGTTTTTACGCGACTAAGAACATGACTACTGGAGAGGGAGGAATGATCACCACTCCCAGCAAGTCGCTCGCCGCCCGAATACGGATACTCTCGCTCCATGGGATGAGCCGGGATGCCTGGAACCGCTATTCCAAGCATGGAAGTTGGTACTACGAAGTTGTCGCTACCGGCTTCAAGTACAATCTCAGTGACATCCAGTCCGCTATCGGCATTCACCAGCTGCGTAAACTGGACTCCTTCATAAAGGCTCGGGCCCAATACGCGGAAATGTATAACCAGGCATTCGCTGGCCTCGAGGAACTTGAGACTGCACCGGCGGGCGCGCACTGCCGTCACTCCTGGCACCTTTACATGTTGCGCTTGAACCTGCCCTCACTGAAGATCGACCGTAAAGGATTTATCGAACAGCTCCGGCGGAGGGGCGTTGGCGCGAGCGTGCATTTCATCCCGATCTCGCTTCACCCGTACTTCTCCAGAATGCCATGGGCAACTCACAGGTGCGATCAAGCATTGAACTTGTACCAGAGGGTTGTCTCCCTGCCGCTTTACCCGGCCATGACAGAGGCGCAGGTCCGGCGAGTCGTGGCAAGCGTGAAGCATATCGTGGCGACATCCCGGGTCCGCCGGCCCCACGCGGCTGTCGCGCGAGCCGGTTAAGAAAGAATTAGCGAGCCCCGGTAAGGGCTTCGGAAGGTAGTTTGCTTAAACGAATTCCTATTGTTGCCGAATCTGACATTTCAGCCCAGGAGGCGAAAGAAACGAAAAGAAATGGCACCTGCGCTTGTTTTCGAACCCCTCAAATTATTCGATGATTTGGCTCGTTGTAATGAAAAGAAAGGATCGGTCGCCGTCTTGGGTAGCCTGAACCCTTGATTGGAATATTTTGAGCACAATCCGTCAATTCTGCTATCAGTCCGTTAATGCTGAGCGAAGAACGAACCGCTTGGGTTGTCGACGACGACGACGCAACCCGTAGCCGACTATCGAAATTTCTCACTTCCCGGGGCTTTGAGGTGACGTGTTGGGACTCTGGCGATCAGGTTCTGGGGAAACTGAGCGTCTCCAACGGCTTTGAACCGTCCATTTTACTTCTGGACCCGCGACTGCCTTGCCTTGGCGGCTTGGACTTGCTTACGCAACTGACACAACGCGGCCGGCACATCCCTTCGATCGTCTTGTCTCGGTTCGGGGAAGTTTCCGCGATAGTCAAGGCCATGCAACTCGGCGCCGCTGACTATTTGGTCAAACCTGTAGACGAACAGGCCCTCGAGGCGGCCATCGCGCGGGCCCTGGAACCCCCCGTCGAAGTTCTCGCACCGGATGCGGTCGCTTTCGTCAGCTCCAATCCGCGGATGCTACAGATCAAAGCAGTGTGCGACCGGGTGGCTCGCACGGACGTTCCAGTCCTGATTTTGGGCGAGTCCGGCGTGGGCAAGGAAGTGGTGGCGCGTTACATTCACGCGCAGTCCGGTAGCCGCGAACCTTTTGTGAAGGTGAACTGCGCAGCTCTTCCCACCGATTTGCTGGAGTCCGAACTGTTCGGTCACGAGCGAGGCGCCTTCACGGGTGCTCATGCCGAGAAACCCGGGAAGTTCGAACAAGCGGGCCGTGGAACTATAATGCTGGATGAAGTAGCCGAGATGATCGGCTCGCTCCAAGCCAAGCTTTTACATGTCCTGCAGGACGGCGAGTACGCGCGGCTTGGGGGAACCCGGCCCCTCCGGTCCGAGGCGAGAATTATTGCGGCGACCAACAAACGGCTGCACGCTCTAGTCGAAACGGGGGAATTTCGGGAAGATCTCTATTTCCGCCTGAATGTCATCACACTTGAGATTCCGGCCCTTCGTGAGCGTCCCGAGGATATACCCGCGCTTTGCACCCGTTTCGTAGAGCAATACCGCGCCCGGTACAAGAGTCCGGTCACGGTGCTGCCGCCGGAACTCCTGGAAGCCTTTTCCCGCTACCGCTGGCCCGGAAACGTTCGCCAACTCGAGAACTATATCCGCCGGTTCCTGATTCTCCCAGATGTGAATCAAGCACTGGCCGCGCTGGAGATGCCGGCTGTGCCGGCCAACCCTCTAAATCTAGCTGAAGTCGTCGGCCCTATACACCTCTCGCTTAAGAACTTGGCGGCGAGCGCCGCGGAAAACGTTGAAAGGGAACTGATCCAGCGCACATTAACGGAGGTGCATTGGAATCGTAGAGAAGCTGCGCGGCGGTTGAACGTCTGCTACAAATCGCTTCTGAACAAAATCCATCGATGGGAGTTGAAAGACCAGAAGGGAGCTGCCCACCCCAAGAATTGAACGAAATTGGCCATAGCCGCGAGCGAGTTACCTGAACTCCTCGACGCCTTTAATTGCTCGGGCGCTCCAACCGCGGGCAGCGGTTTCGTCCTTGGCCCGAAAAACCAGCTGGCCTGGTGAGACGGACTCAGCACTGGCGATCGCAAGCGGATCCTGGGGCGGCACCTTCATTTGAGCTCCAGCGCCAACTGGAGCGCTCGCGACGTGACCTTCAAATAGTCGTAACAGAACGCTTAAACAATCGTCCGGCACGATGGAACAGTTGTCTGAAGTCGTTCCTACACACGCGGAGCGCAGGCCGAAGGTCGTCGTTCGCGAAGAATGCCGATTCCTGCAGGCCTTTGAAGGACGCCAGCCAGTCTACCAGCGAGAGTTTCCCTTCTTGCCAATAATAAAGTGACGACGCGAAGTCGAGGTCCTCCACCATCCATTTCCGGCCCTCTGGCGGCTCACCGGCAGCTACCGGCTGACCAGTCAGGTGCAGATACATCGCGCGCGCGACGTCCATCCCACCCTCGGACACGAATAAGCGGAAGGTGCATCCCAAGCGAGGATTCACATCGAAGACCTTGTACAGTCCGTCGCGGGCATCGAATCGATACCCGATGTCGAGGACACCCTGGTAGCCGATCGCGGCCATGAAGCATTTTGTGGTCTCTGCGACCGTTGCGTTCTGTTCGCAGAGGCCCAGGCTCGTAATCCCCGCGTAGGGTCGATGCTGGCGCAATTTCCGGCCGGTGAGGCCGAATAGACACCGCGAGTTCTCATCGAAGTATCCGTTGAACATCCAGCTGGTATCCTCTCCTCCGGGAATGTACTCCTGCAGCATCAGGTTCGGGCACTCAGGATCCTCCATCCGCTCGTAATGTTTGAGGAGTTCTGTCTTGTCGCGAACAATGACCTTCATGCGAGCCGCTTGGGTTTTCGCTTTCGCATCGTCGACGATCTTCAGGATCAAAGGGAATGTGGCTTCATCCGCAAACTCCGCCGCGTGGCACCTGCAGGCCGGGAACGAGGTGCGCGGAGTCGGCACGCCCAGGCTGCCCGCAAGAAAGTACATGGATTTCTTGTTGCATAGACTTCGCACAAGGTCGACGGGCAAGCGGGGGGAGACAAAGTAATCAGCAAGCTCCCTCGCGTAGCCCGCAACCAGCATCGCGGCGGCGTCAGTGGTCGGAATGATCACTGCATCTTGCCCAATCTGGCGGCCGATACGTATCAGATTCTCGACAGATTGCTCCGGGGCAAGGGCGTCCCAGTCCCAGACGAAACTGCCGCGACAATATTTCGAATAGAACGAAAGCGCCGCCGGATCGCTATCGGCGGCGTAAACCCGAACTCCCAGCCGTCCCAAACTGCGGGTGACGCCGAGTCCGCCGTGCCGTCCCGATCTCAGGATCACGGCCGGTGTCGCTGCATCGATCATGCGGAAATGGCGCTCGGAGTCCCAACCGACTCCGGCTCTAGGACTTCCGGTGCAAGCATGGCGACTTGGCCATTCCGAAGGATAAACGCATCGTCTAGATCGTCGATACGCTCCAGGATAAAACGCAGATCGTCCTCCTGATTTGACCTTTGGAGATAGTTAACGCTTGCGCTCACCAGGCAATCTGTTGCTTTCGCGCTGGCCCACCGGCTCAGCACCTGGGCCGTGGCCTCGTTCTCCGGCCTGTATCCGGCACGTACCAGGTGCGCTCCGATCCACGCGCAGCCGATCTGATCTTCTTCACGAAACTCTCCCCGGGTCCCGGCGCCTAGCAGGGCGATTCGCGAATAATTCTCGCTGATGAGTTTGTCGGCGGTCGCGGATGGATTTCTGAAGCACGCCAGATACGCTGCATCGCAGCCTGCCGCATTGAGCATCAACCGCGTTCCGGAGGAGGACAGCAGCACCAGTGGCCGCGCTTTATCGTTTACTTCGAGCAGGGCTGCCGGGCTATTATTCATATCGAATTGCGCCGGCTTCACCCCGTTTATTTCGCCGGCCAGTATCGGATTATCAAGCCCC
>Ga0207703_10002979_pt1 | contig 14352 bp, 16 predicted proteins | sample KBSSwiS12_FD_184304 | JGI IMG/M metagenome (GOLD analysis project Ga0207703, IMG submission 184304) | Switchgrass rhizosphere microbial communities from Kellogg Biological Station, Michigan, USA - KBS Switchgrass S1-2 (SPAdes) (version 2) | ecosystem: Host-associated > Plants > Roots >... | reverse complement strand
CGGCGCTCGCCGAAGCGGCGACGGTGGCGGTCGTACTTCCGCCACTCCCATTCGGCGTCAGCTTCTTTCACGGCACCCGGAAGGCGGGCACGGTCGCCTTCTCCGGTGAGGAGACGGCCGCGACGGCGGGACTGGTCGCCGAGGCGTGTGTGGACTCGGGTTTCCGACGGCTGCTGTTCGTCAACGGTCACGTCGGCAACGCGGCCGCGCTGTGGATCGCGTGCGATCGCTTTCGCCGGGACTTTCCCGACCTACGCGTCGGCGTGGTGCAATGGTGGGATCTGACCCCCGACATCGCGCGGCGGGCGACCGAGGACGCGGCCGACTGGCATGCGAACGCGGCGGAGACGTCGATCATGCTCGTGCTGCGCCCCGAGCTCGTCGACACCGACAAGATGCGCGATGCCGACGATCCCGACCGCACCGAGGGCACCGTCTTCCGTTATGCGGTGCAGCATGTCTCCACCAACAGGGTCACCGGATACCCGTCGCGTGCGTCGAAGTCGATGGGGCTCGAGTTGTGGCGCGACGTCGTCGCCGCGGCACGTGACCTCGTCGAACGCGCTCACAGTGAGAAGCCGCCGGTTGGCTAAGATCCAGGCCATCGGACGACCGCGTAACAACACCGCCACCGCGCCGACGACGTCACCCCGCGCCGACATCGTCAACGCGGCAACCAGGCTGTTCTCCGAAAAGGGCTATGCCCAAACGACGATGAGCGATATCGCCAGGGCGTCGGGTCTGCAGCAGTCCTCGCTGTACTACTGGTTCCGCAACAAGGAACAGCTGTTGCAGGAGACCCTCCTGGTAAACCGGGCGCCACTGAAGTTCATCGCCGACGTCGGTGCCGGCTCGGGTTCGCCCGCGGTCAAGCTGTACCGGCTGCTGCGGTTCGACACCATGCAGCTGGCGCTCTCACCGATCGACTTCAACGAGATCCAGCGCATCGCACATGACCAGCGCACCGAATTCCACCAGTTCTGGACGGATTACGAACGACTGAAGGACTGGGTCGTCGATCTCATCGGCGCGGCGATCAGCGAGGGCAAGTTCATCGAGTGCGACCGCGAAGAGACCGCGGGACTACTGCTCAACTTCGACGAAGGCGCGCAAAAGCGCACCCGGCTGCATACGGATCAGGGCGACAGAGCCGACGAGGCGATCCGGGTCGGCGAGCAGGTCGCCACCATCGCCGTACGCGGGCTGCTCAAGCGCCCGAGCGAAATCAGCCGAATAAGCGCGCAGGCCGCGCAGTTCGACGACGCGGCCATCGCCCTTCGCGTGACGCGACCGCAGCCGGACTGACTACTCGCGTCCGGCCGAGATCCAGCTCACGTCATGGAAGCGGTTTCCGGACACCGCGTCTGCCGCGGCATTGAGTGTGTCGAGTTGTGCGGCGGTCAGGTTCACCTTCACCGACGCGAGATTCTCGTCGACGCGGGTGGCGCGCCGAGTGCCGGGTATCGGCGCCGACGCCACGCCGAGCGCGTCGGCGCGGTAGCGCAGCCACGCCAGTGCCACCTGTGCGGGCGTCGCATCCTGCTGGGCGGCCGCCGACTTCACCAGCTCCACCACGGCGAGGTTGGCGTCCAGCGCGCCCTCACTGAATCGCGGCATGTTGCGCCGGAAATCGGTCGACGGAAGATCGGCCGTAGACGTGACCGTGCCCGTCAGGAATCCGCGTCCCAGCGGTGAATACGGCACGAAGCCGACGCCCAGTTCGGCTGCCGTGGGCACGACGTTGCTTTCGACGTCGCGGCTCCAGATCGACCATTCACTCTGCACAGCGGAGATCGGATGGACGGCAACGGCGGCCCGAAGTTCTTCGGCCGTCACCTCCGACAGTCCGAGATGACGGACCTTGCCCGCGGCCACCAACTCGGCCATGGCGCCGACGGTTTCCTCGATCGGCACCGACACATCGCGGCGGTGCATGTAGTACAGGTCGACGAAGTCGGTCTGCAATCGCTGCAGGCTCCCATCGATGCTCTCGCGCACGTACGCGGCATCGCCGCGTGCGGTGAGTGGCGCGCCTGCGGCACGGTCGGCGGGATTCCCGACGATGCCGAATTTGGTGGCAAGTGTGACCTCGTCGCGGCGATCGGCGAGCAGTTTGGAGATCAGCTTCTCGTTGTTTCCGCCGCCATAGACGTTCGCCGTGTCGATGAACGTGACACCGATGTCGATGCAGTGGTTCAGGGTGGCCAGCGACTCGGTGTCGTCGACCTCGCCGTACACGGGCGTCAACGCCATGGCGCCGAAGCCGATTGCGCTGACAGATAATTCGTCGCCCAGCTGGACAGCGGGCACAGAGTTGGCAGTTGTCATCGATCCTCCAAACGGGTCTCCACGAAACTGTATTCCAGCAGGCCGCTACTCGGACTTTCTGTGCCGGAATACCGTTTCGGCCGATATTGCCGGTTTCCGTGCGGAGACGCGCTGCGCCGCTGCGGCCAGCGGCATCAGGCGCATGGCGAAATTGCGGGCAGCGATGCCCGCAGAGGTGGCGGGGATCAGGATCCGCGTCGCGTAGGCCACGGAGTTCTCCTTGGCCGCGCGCTGCGGACGATGCCGGGCCTCGTAGGCGCGCAGACCGGCCGACACGTCGTCACCGAGAGCATCGGCCAAGGTGAACGCCCCCGTCATGGCCAGGCTGGAGCCGTCGCCGAACAACGAGACACACGACGCGGCGTCACCGACGAGGGCGATCCGCCCGCGGGACCACGTCGGCACCTGGATCCTGCTGACCGAGTCGAAGTACAGGTCCTCGGCGACCCGCACCCGCTCCAGCAGTTCGGGCACCCGCCACCCCGCCCCGGCGTACGCGTCGCACAGCAGGCGCTTGTGCTGGTCGATGTCCTTGTAGTCGAACTGGGGGATTTGCGGTGCGAGGAACATGAATGCCGCGCCCGGGTGGCCACCCGCCGGGTGGATGGCCACGGCTCGACCCGGCGTGTTGTACATCACGAGGTCCGTTCCGGTCTCGCCGTCCAGCGGCAGCGTTGCGACGTAGACCCCGAGGTGCTTGACGAATTCGTCCTCCGGCCCGAACGCCAACGCCCGCACACCCGAGTGCGCACCGTCGGCGCCGACGACGACGTCGAACCGGCGCGCGGGCCCCGAGACGAACTCGGCCGTGACCCCGTCCGCGTCCTGTGCGAGCGCCTGCACCGAGTTGCCGAACTGAAACTCCACCTCGTCCGGTGCCGCATCGCGCAGGATCGTTGCGAGTTCGCCGCGGGACAGCTCGACGTCGCCGGAGTCAGCCCAGGTGGTGCGCATGTTGACGCGACTGATCACTCGTCCGCGGGCGTTGACGACGACCATGTCGCGCACGCACGTGTCGGCGGCGCGGATCCGCGCCATGACCCCCATCCGCTCGGCGACCTCGACTGCCGGTCCACGGACGTCGACCGGGTTGCCGCTGGATCGCATGTCCCGCGCCTGTTCCACGACCGTCACCTCGAGACCCGCCTTGGCCAGCCAATACGCGGCCGTCGCACCGGCGATGCCCGCGCCGGAGATCAATGCCTTCCGCATGCACGCAAGCCTAGTTTCACCAAGTGAAAAATTACAATGAGTGCAGAAAACTTGCAGTTTCGCGATAGGGTCCGGTCATGTCGTCACTGCGTGAGCGCAAGCGCGTCCGCACCCGGCAGGCCCTGATCGACGCCGCCGCGGAGCTGTTCGAGCGCCGCGGGTACGACGGCACCACGATCGCCGACATCGCGGCCGCCGCGGACGTCAGCACCCGCACCTTCTTCTCTTACTTCGCGTCCAAGGAGGAGGTGTTGTTCCCCGACGCCGATGCGCGGGTGAACGCGGCGCTGACCGCGATCGACGAGCGCCGAGCAGGCGAACAGCCGACGCAGGTTCTGTTGCGCGCCTTGGGCGAACTGGGTGACGCCGGCGATGACCTGGTCGGGCCGATGGCAGCGCTGCGACTACGGTTCGTGAGGTCGGTTCCGTCCGTGCGGGGCCACGGTCTTCAGCGGCAGCTCGACGCGCAAACGGAGATCGCGGCTCGGCTGCACGCCGCGTTCCCCGACGAGCTGGACGAGGTCGAGGCCGCGGCGTTGGTCGGGGCGTTCGTCGGTGCGATCGCGGGCGCCCTCGAGGTGTTGCTCCGCGACGAACACGATCCGGACGTGGTACGGGCACGATTGCAGCGCGCGACGGCCGTCGCGCTGCGGCCGTGGACGTGACGGTGTTGCAACCTGTGAAGTTCTTCCGCGCCGAGCGCGTCGGCCCTAGCCTGTGAAGTAAGTCACGAGCGGGAGGCGTCGATGCGGATCGCAGAAATATTGCGGAACAAAGGTGCGGCGGTGGCGACCATCACCCCCGAGACCTCGGTCGCCGGCCTGCTCACCGAACTGACGGTGCACAACATCGGCGCGATGGTCGTTATGTCCCAGGACGGATTGGTCGGCATCGTGTCGGAGCGCGACGTGGTGCGCAAGCTGCACGAGCTGGGCGCCGAGATCCTCCGTCGGCCGGTGTCGGAGATCATGACCACCGTGGTGGCAACGTGCACGCCCGATGATTCGGTCAACAGCCTCAGCGCGTTGATGACCGAGAAAAGGGTCCGGCACATTCCCGTGGTGGTGAACGGACGGTTGGCAGGCATCGTCAGCATCGGTGACGTGGTGAAGACCCGGATGGAAGAACTCGAGGCTGAGCAGCAGCAGCTGCAGGCCTACATCACCCAGGGTCGCTGAGAGTGCCGGTCGACGTCCACGCTCTCCAGCGGCGCGACGTTCGAGGTGCGGCAGGCGTCCTCGGCCGGGCGTTCTACGACGATCCGGTGACGATGTGGATGGTTCCCGGCAACGAGTCCCGGGCACGAGCATTGCCGCGCGGCTTCGCAACGCTTGCGCGACGCCACTTCCTGTCCCGCGGCGGGTCTGAAGTAGCGAGTCGCGGCGGGATCATCGGAGGCGCGACGTTGTGGGATCCGCCGGGCAGGAGGAAGGATTCGCGGCTGGAGAAGTTGTCGATGATCCCCGGCTTCGTCTGGGCGTTCGGTCGCCGCGGCGCGAGGATGGAGCAGGTCGCGCGCCTGATGGAAGAGAACCACCCGCAAGAGCCGCATTGGTACCTGATGCTCATCGGCACCGACCCGACGGTCCGTGGTGCGGGTTTCGGGCAGTCGCTGATGCGTAGTCGCCTCGACCGGTGTGACGCTGAGCATGCGCCCGCCTACCTGGAGGCGAGCAAGCCCGATCTGGTGCCGTATTACTCGCGGTTCGGGTTCGAGGTCACCGGCGAGATCAAGCTGCCCGACGGCGGACCGAGCATGTTCCCGATGTGGCGGCCGCCGCGCTAGCTCCAGGAGTAATCGGTGCGCAGTCGCGTGGCCACGACCTCGAACACCTCGCGTTCCAGGATCGCGCCCTCGCGCCGGATGCCCTCCTCGGGAACGTCGAGCACGCGGTCCAATCGCACCCAGCTCTGACGCGTCTCGTAGTCCCAGGTGCCGCTGCCGATGCCGACCCAGTTGGGGTCGCTGCGGTGATGTTCCTGGCTCGACAACATCAGGCCGAGCAGCGTTGCGCGGTCCCGGCCCACGACGAGTACCGGACGGTCCTTGCCCCGCGTCGGGTCGTCCTCGTAAACCACCCAGGTCCAGACGATCTCGCCGGGATCGGCGCGGCCGTCGAGGTCTGGCGCGTAAACGAGCTTGCGGGCCCGCTGCGCGGTGGGAACGAAATCTTTGCTGACGGGACGGCCCGCGGTGATCGCCGGGGCCTCGTCGTTAGGGGTGCCGGTGATGGCGTCGATACCGATCCTGATGCCGGTCTGGATGCCGCGCTGCAGCGTTTCAGACTTCTGGATGGTGCGGATGAACTTGGGTGCCTCGTTGAACACGAGGTTCTCGGTGACGTCGATAAGCCGCTGAAACGTCTTCCACGGCGGGGCCATGTTTTCGAGCATAAGGGAGCACGAGTGCTCGCGATTGTGTCGAGACCGCCTTGCCTCGATACGCTGGAGGCACCCAAGGCACGCCTCACCAGGAGATTCCCATAAGCAGTTTGGCCGACCAGACCTTCACCGCGCCGGCGCAGATTCGGAATTTCTGCATCATCGCCCACATCGACCACGGCAAGTCGACGCTGGCCGATCGAATGCTGCAACTCACCGGTGTCGTCGACGAGCGCTCGATGCGCGCGCAGTACCTGGACCGGATGGACATCGAGCGCGAGCGCGGCATCACCATCAAGGCCCAAAACGTCCGGCTGCCATGGAGTGTCACAGCAAGTGGGACGACTGAGAATTATGTGCTGCACTTGATCGACACACCGGGGCACGTCGACTTCACCTATGAGGTGTCGCGGGCCCTGGAGGCGTGCGAGGGTGCGGTGCTGCTGGTTGACGCCGCACAGGGCATCGAGGCGCAGACGCTGGCCAACCTCTATCTCGCGCTGGATCGCGACCTGCACATCATCCCGGTGCTCAACAAGATCGATCTGCCCGCCGCCGACCCGGACCGCTACGCCGCCGAAATCGCCCACATCATCGGCTGCGAACCCGGCGATGTGCTGCGGGTGTCGGGAAAAACGGGCGAGGGCGTCGCTGAACTGCTCGACCACGTCGTCCGCGAGGTGCCGCCGCCGACGGGCGATGCCGACGCCCCGGCCCGGGCGATGATCTTCGACTCGGTGTACGACACCTATCGCGGTGTGGTGACGTACGTGCGCGTGGTGGACGGCAAGATCGTCCCACGTGAACGCATCAAGATGATGTCCACCGGGGCCACCCATGAGCTGCTGGAAGTGGGCATCGTCTCACCTGACCCCAAGCCTTCCGACGGCCTCGGCGTAGGGGAGGTCGGCTACCTGATCACCGGCGTGAAGGACGTACGCCAGTCCAAGGTCGGCGACACCGTGACGAGCGCGCGGCATGGCGCGTCCGATCCGCTGACCGGGTATCGCGAACCTCGGCCGATGGTCTACTCCGGGCTTTATCCGGTGGACGGTTCCGACTACCCGGATCTGCGCGATGCCCTGGACAAGCTGCAGCTCAACGATGCCGCGCTGACGTACGAGCCGGAGACCTCCGTTGCGCTCGGCTTCGGGTTCCGCAGTGGCTTCCTCGGCCTGCTGCACATGGAGATCACCCGCGAGCGCCTCGAGCGCGAGTTTGATCTCGATTTGATATCGACGTCACCCAACGTCGTGTATCGCGTTGTGCAGGAGGACGGTACGGAGATCGTCGTCACCAACCCGTCGGACTGGCCAGAAGGCAAGATTCGCACCGTATTCGAACCCGTCGTCAAGACGACGATCATCGCGCCAAGCGAATTCATCGGCACGATCATGGAACTGTGTCAGTCGCGGCGCGGCGATCTCGGCGGCATGGACTACCTCTCACCGGAGCGGGTGGAGCTGCGCTACACAATGCCGTTGGGGGAGATCATCTTTGACTTCTTCGATGCGCTGAAGTCGCGCACCCGCGGCTACGCCAGCCTCGATTACGAGGAGGCAGGCGAGCAGGAAGCGGAGCTGGTGAAGGTCGACATCCTGTTGCAGGGCGAGGCCGTTGACGCGTTCAGCGCGATCGTGCACAAGGATGCGGCGTTCGCCTACGGCAACAAGATGACGACCAAACTCAAGGAACTGATTCCGCGCCAGCAGTTCGAAGTTCCTGTGCAAGCGGCCATCGGTTCGAAGATCATTGCTCGCGAAAACATCCGCGCGATCCGCAAAGACGTGCTATCGAAGTGTTACGGCGGTGACATCACGCGCAAGCGCAAGCTGCTGGAGAAGCAGAAAGAAGGCAAGAAGCGGATGAAGACCATCGGTCGGGTGGAGGTGCCGCAGGAGGCGTTCGTGGCCGCCCTCTCCACTGACGCCGTGACCGACAAGGCGAAGAAGTAGGTATCTCCAGAAGATGAAGCGCTCAACTCCGTCGACGATCGCGGCGTTGAGCGCGTGTGCGGTGCTGGCGGGATGCTCGTCGGCCCCGGTCGACGGTGCGCCCGTCGTCCACATCGCCGAGGTCGCCAAACCGTCTCCGTCGCGGGCGCTGGATCAGGTTCTGCCCACCGTCAATGAGCTCGCCACGATCCTTGGCAGCGCAGGCTTCATGGGCCAACTCGTCAAGGGCGGCCCCGAGATGCTGCTGCAGGGCGTACGCGAATCCGAGGCCACGCCCATCGACTGCGTGAGCGCCGGCTACCGGCTGCAGAAGATCGTGTATCAAGCGAGCCCGGTGCGATCCGTCGCGAGCCAACCGTGGGTCGGCGGCGATCAGAACGGCCCCACGTATTCGGGCTTTTTCGGCGCGGTCCAGTTCGCCACCCCCGACGACGCACAGGCATTCTTCGCGGCGTCGGCCGACAAATGGCACCGCTGCAACGGACAGACGCTGGTACTGCATCAACCCGAGCACGGCGTGGACGGGTTGAGCAGGATCACCGACGTCGTAGTCGACGGTAGGGACGTGTCCGCCCTCGTGTTGCATGACGACGGTTCGACGATCCAACGTGCGCTCGGCGTCGCTTCGGATTGCGTTGTGGACGTCGAGGTTACGAACCCCCCAGGGGCCGGCGGCAGCGGAGCACACGGCGCGGTGGGCGTCGCCAACCTCATGATTCAGAAGATCGGCGTTTCCTGAGCCGGGTTGCACAGAACCAGCAAATATCTACGGCTATCCGACACTTCCCGCGCCGGTCGGTCACAATAGCGCGGTGATCTTTGTCGGCACGGCTACTCGCGCCTGCGCCATCGGCACTGTTATTGCGGCATCCGTCCTGCTCTCGGGTTGTGTGAGCACCGTTTCTGGCACTGCGATGCGCGAGCAGCACGCCGCGCCAATCGACGTGCCTCCGCTCACCGAAGCCAAACTCGACGGCGTGCTGTTGTCGATTGGCGAACTCAACGACATCATGGGTTCCGCCAACATGAAGGTCACCAGTGCGCTTCAGGAGATGACCGACCACTCCGGCGAGGTGTCCGACCCCGACTGCCTCGGTGCGATCTACGGCGCGGAAGAGCCGGTGTACGCGGGCAGCGGCTGGACGGCGATGCGAGACCAGGTGGCCCGCGAACCCGGTGAGGACAACGAACACTGGGTGGAGCAGACGGCGGTGCTCTACCCGTCGGCCGAGAAGGCGCAGAAGTTCTTCGACGAGTCGAAGTCGGCGTGGCAGAAATGCTCGAGCTATTCGGTGTCGGTCGACAATGCGGACGCCACCTACTTGTGGCAGATCGACAACGTCGCGTCCGAGGACACTTTGATCACCCAGATGACGGCTCAGGAAGACGCCAACGGCTGGGCCTGCCAGCACGCTATGTCGCTGGTGTCGAACGTGACCGTCGAGGCGTGGGCGTGCAGCTACGACGTCAAGGACGAGGCGGCGACGATCGCCAACGGCATGGTCGCCAACGCCGCGAAGAAGTAGCGCTCAAACCGTAAGCGCGAGTGCGCTGATCAGAATGAGCGCGACGACCGCACCGCCGGTGAGATAAACCTCGCGCCGAGGCGAAATGCGATCTGGGAGCGGACGCTGGGCCAGTAGCCGTTGGCGCCTGAAGCCGATCAGATAGGTCGATAGCGCCAGCACGGCCGCGGCAGCGGCCGCCGCGAACTGAAGTGCGTTGTTGGTCTCCCGTAACGACAGGATCACGCCGTTGGCCAGCACCGCCAGCGAGGTTCGAGTCCACGCCAATGCGGTTCGTTCCGGTTGTGTTCCTCGCTCACCCCGGTTCGTCTGCCCTGTGTTCGTCAACCAGCCACTGCCTTGACGACGACGAGGCCGAGCGTGAGCAGCCCGACCAGAGCGAGTCCGATCCCGAGATAAACGGGCGTGGGATGACGGGGCAGGGGCAGGTCGCGCCGCATGGCACGGTCGACCTGTTGCCACCGAAGAATTCCCATGCCGGCGGTGAGGATCGCGAGCAACCCCAGGATGATGCCGAGTACGTGGCGGGCGCCGGCGATCGACAACTCCGGGACCAGCTGGACGACGGCCACCGCCGCGGCGAGCAGGCCGAGCGCGGTGCGCTGCCATGCCAGGAACGTTCGTTCATTCGCGAGCGTGAACCGGTAGTCAGGTTCGATCTCAGGCACGTTGTCGGTGTCGCCCACCAGTCGAACTTATCGAAGAGGCTCTGCGGATCGCCCGTATTCGCCCGCGTAGCGAGCGACAGACCCGATGACTGTTATGCCGGTCGCGCAGTCGCGCGGAGGTTCACGCAATCTCGCGGGCGCCGGGGCCCGGCACGGCTTCGGTATCGCGCGCACCGAGGGGCGCGTGGCCAGCGGCGCACGTGAGTTGGGCGGTGACGAGCTCACCGCAGCCGCGGTGGTATAGCTGCACAGCGGGCCCGGCTTCGTCGGCGGTCCATTTATCGCCCCATTGCATCAGGGCGACCACGGTTGGGAAGAGCTCGCGACCCTTTTCGGTCAGCTTGTACTCGTGCCGGCCGCGGCCACGCTCGTCGGTGTATGCGACACGCTCCAAAAGGCCGTGCGTCACAAGCGTTTTCAATCGAGCAGCGAGGAGATTGCGCGCACATCCCAGTGCGGCGTGGAAGTCGTCGAACCGCCGCACTCCGTAGAAGGCCTCGCGAAGGACGAGCAGTGTCCACTTCTCGCCGACCACGCCGAGCGTGCGCGCGATTGAACAGTTGGCGGCGCTGTAGCGGAACCGGTCTGCGTGCATGCGGCCATCGTAGCTGGGTTGACAATCAAAACCCAGTATCGTAGGTTTTCAAATTAAACCCAGCTTGTACCGATGGAGGTTTGACCATGCCGATGCTCGACGCGTACATCCCTGCCGGGGCGCTCTCGCCGGTCGCCGAACGGGCCTTGATGTCCCAGCTGACCGATCTTCTGCTCCGGCACGAAGGCGCCGACCCCTCCGATCCGCGTGCGAGGGCGATCGCATGGGTGTTTCTGCACCGCCCCGCCGAGGTCTTCGTCGCCGGCGAGCCCGCTTCCGAACCGCGGTACCGGATCATCGCATCAGTGCCCGAGGGACAGTTCGACGACGAGCGTCGCGCCGCCATCGTGCGTGACGTCACCGACGCAGTGCTGCGCGCGGAGAACAACGAGCATCCCTATGACCCGAATCGGGTGTGGGTGTTCACCAACGAGATTCCCGACGGCACGTGGGGCGGCGCGGGCCGCATCAACACACTGGCCGACATCGTCGGCTATATCGTCGGCGATGCCGAGAAAGGCCGTGCCTACGCCGAGCGACGCTTGGCGCAGCGCCGTGCCCTCGCCGGCTAGCGGTCGGGACCGTCGCTTTGCAACCAGTCTGATTCAAAGCTGCATTGGCTGCCTTCCAGGCAGCCAATGCTCGTCAAAAACCATCTCCTACAACCGGATCCGTCGGTAGGCATTGCCACCCGAGGTATTCCCGACGCGTGTCGGTCTGGCGTTGGCACTCACCAATCAGCGCCGCCTGACGCCTAGCCTCCGTTCGTGGTCGAAGACGCATATCCGACGGCTCCGGAGGGCCCACTAGCGACCGATGTGCGCCTCAACGGCGCCTGGCCGTGGATCGCAGTCATTCTGGGCGCCGCCATCATCGTCATCGGAGGACTGCTGCTGTGACGCGCGAGGTCCATCTGCTGGCCTTCGGCAACACGCGGTCCTCTGGGCCATGGCGCCAGCCGGACATCGACAACAGCACCGCGGGCGTGCGGCGAAGGCGCGACGAACTGCGGTGCGGCATTGTCTCGCTGTCATATCCGGCCGGCTGTCCCAGACGGGAATGAACGGGCCCAGGACGCGGTTCGTGTTGAGCAACATCAGTTGGGCGTCCGCTGCGCCTGCAGGGACCAGATGGGGTTGTGGGCGTGACAACGACCAGGCAGCCGGATGTCGAGGATGAGCATTGAAGTTTCTGTTGCTGACGCTGATTGCGCACCATCCGAACCCCGTATCGGGTGAGAAGAAGAGTCCCGCAGATCGGCTGCGCGAAGTGGTCGACAGCGCGGTGCTCGCCGAGCAGATGGGTTTCGACGGCTTCGCCGTGGGCGAGCGCCATGAGGATCCGTTCATCTCATCGTCCCCGCCGGTGGTGCTGAGCAACATCGCAGCGCGGACGTCGCGGATTGCGCTGTTCACGGCGGTGACCACGTTGAGCCTGCTCGATCCCGTCCGGGCATTCGAGGACTATTCGACGCTGGACAACCTGTCCGACGGCCGGCTGGAACTGATCATCGGTAAAGGCAACGGCGCCGCGCAGGCCGAGTTGTTCCACGTGACCACCACCGACCAGTGGGACCGTAATCGTGAGGGCTATGAGCTGTTCCGCTTGCTGTGGGACAACGAGCACGTGACCTGGTCCGGCAGTTTTCGCCCACCGCTGGTCGACGCCAAGGCACTCCCGCGGCCGTTACAGCCGCGGATTCGGATCTGGCACGGCAGTGCGACGAGCAGGGATTCCGTCGACCTGGCGGCCCGCAACGGCGACCCGATCTTCTCGGCCAACGTCACCTACCCAATCGAGCCGTACGCCGAGCTGGTGCGCCACTACCGGCAACGTTGGGAGCAGTACGGCCACGATCCCGGAGATGCGCTGGTCGGCGCGGGAACCGCAGGGTTTCACATCGCTGCGACGACTCAGCAGGCCGTGGCCGAGTACCGGCTTACTTTCGAGTCACGCTTGGCGTTTCAGCGGCGTGCCGGACTGCCGGTGGTGTTCGAGTCCATCGAAGACTTCGTCGACCGCAGCTCGGCGCTCATCGGCAGCCCGCAGCAGGTGATCGACAAGGTGGGCCGCTACCACGAGCAACTCGGTCACGAGGTGATCCACCTCAGCGCCGAGGCCGACGGTGTGACGGTCGCTCAGAAGCGCCGTAGTCTCGAACTGTTCCAGTCCGACGTTGCGCCGGTTCTTCGTGACCAGATAGCGAGCAGACCGCTGGCCGCGCAGTCGAGCCGGAAAGAGGTTGTGCTATGAGCGTTTTCGCGCTGGGCATCGAGTTGGACGGCGAGGGAAGCCATCCGGCGGCATGGCGCCACGCGAATCATCCGCCGAGCGATTCGCTGAGCGGACGAACGCTCCTGCAGAAGGTGCGTGCGGCCGAGAACGCGGGATTCACGTTTGCGACGTTCGACGATTCGATCCTGCCTCCGCGCGGCGGCATCAGAGCACGCGTGGACGCGGTCAACCGGGCGTCGTTCGTCGCGGCGACGACGTCGACGATCGGCCTGGTTCCCGTAGTCGAGACCACATATGCCGAGCCGTTTCACACATCGTCGCAACTGGCCACCCTCGACTACGCGTCCCGAGGCCGTGGCGGCTGGATAGCCGCGCGCGCCTTCGATCCGGCGGCCGCACGGGCCTGGGGGAGCCCGGTCGTCGCCGAGCAGGCCGATCTCGACCGCGAGCAACGGGATTCGCTGACCGTGGTGCGCGACCTGTGGGATTCATGGGAGGACGACGCGGTCATCCGCGACTACGCGCGCGGCCGATTCCTGGACCGCGACAAGCTGCACTACGTCGATTTCGAGGGCGAATCGTTCAGCGTGAAGGGGCCGGCCATCGTCCCGAGACCGCCGCAGGGTCAATTGGTCGTCTTCGGTGCCGAAGCCGACCGCGGCCAGGTCGACATCGTTCTCATAACCGAGTCCGACCGCGACGCGGCCGTCGATGCAGCGACCCGCAGCAGCGGGCTCACCGTCATCGAGATCGACGTCGCCCTCGACACAACTGATGCCGCCGCCGCGGACCGCCTCTCGGCGCTGAACCAGTACGAGCTGGCAACTCGGCGTCGGCGCCTCCAATACATCGGCAGCACAAGCGGATTCGTGGAGCTGCTAACCGAGCTCGCGGCGCACAGCAATGGAGTGCGCCTGTTCCCCATGGTCATCGACCAGGATCTACCCGCCCTTGCGCGTTACGTCCTGCCAGCCTTGCTCAGGACGGGAGTGGCGCATCGGCCCGTGCCAGGGTCATCGCTGCGCGGCCACCTCGGTCTGGACCGGCCCGCCAACCGCTACGCGAAGGTGTGAATAGTCATGGGCTCCTCCGACGTGCTCCGTCCCGACGCAGAGGTTCACTTCGGCGTGTTCTTTCAGGGCGTGAACCACACCACGATCTGGTCCGACGCAGCGAGTGGTTCGCAGATCGACTTCGAAACCTTCCGACACGTCGTCACGACGGCCGAGCGGGGATTGTTCGACGCGTTCTTCCTCGGAGAGGGTCTCCGATTGCGCGAGCAGGACGGCAAGATCCTGGACCTCGACATCGTCGGCCGCCCCGACGCGATCGCGCAATTGTCGGCCCTGGCGGGCATCACCGAGCGCATCGGTCTCGTCGCAACCCAGAACACCACGTATAACGAACCCGGCGACCTGGCTCGCCGGTTGGCGGGGCTCGACATCCTCTGC
>Ga0207703_10002965_pt1 | contig 14390 bp, 13 predicted proteins | sample KBSSwiS12_FD_184304 | JGI IMG/M metagenome (GOLD analysis project Ga0207703, IMG submission 184304) | Switchgrass rhizosphere microbial communities from Kellogg Biological Station, Michigan, USA - KBS Switchgrass S1-2 (SPAdes) (version 2) | ecosystem: Host-associated > Plants > Roots >... | reverse complement strand
GGCTGCGCACGTAGGCGAGAAACTCGGGATAGCGCGCCAGACCGCGGTCGGTGGCGTCGCCCGAGAAATAAACCACGCGCCGCACCACGCCCGTGCCGGGCTGCATGAACTCGATGGTCACGCCTTTCAGCGCGCGCAGGCTGCGCCCCTTGGCGCGCGGCTTCGCGCCGCCGGCACTGGTGATGTCCAGCGGCACGATGCGCAGGATATCCAGCCCCGACACGGCCATGGAAATCATCATCAGCGGCACCACGCCGCGCAGTTGCGCCGTGCGCAGTTGCCGGGTCATGTTCTCGGTGATGAAGTAGTTGCGGTCGAAGAAGTCGGCGGTGGCGGCGCGCACGTCGCCCATCAGGCGCTCCATCTGCGGCCGGGTCATGGACTCGATGCGCGGCACTTCGCCGATGTGCTCCAGGCCGAACAGCACGAAGGTTTCGCACTCGGGGAACAGCCACCAGGCATTGAGGAAATCCGGACCGGCGAAAGGATAGAGCAGGGTCTTGCCCACCGGGCAGCCCGAGGGCATGGACCGGGTGCGCCACGCATTCATGGCGGCCACGCGCTCGGCGCCGACCTTTTTCATGCCCGACTGCATGGCCGCGGCGTGCGCCTTCCATTCGTCGCTCGCGGCGAATTCCTTGTGCGGCGGGTACATGGGCGGCAGGCCGGCCATGAGCCGCGCCACGGAATTGATGCGCCATTGCGCGCCCAGGTCGAAGTCGGCGCGCATCTGCGCCGCGGCGGACGGGCAGAGGGTGACCGCCAGCACTGCCAGCGCGGCGGCGAACCACTGGCGCAAGGCGAGGCGCGTCACGGCGCCGCGAAGGCGCCGCGGCCGAGGAACCTGTCCTTGACGTCTTCGCTCGCGTTCTTGATCGACACCGCGTCCTCGGCGACCATCCGGTCGCACGCGGCCACCATGCGCTGCACCGCCGGGCGCGCCTTGACGCGCGCGTGCCAGCGCCACACGTTGGGGAACTGCTGCTCCCAGTTGCCGCCCCACTTGGCGTTGCGGTCGCGCGTCCAGGGAAACACCGCCATGTCGGCGATGGAATACTCGCCGCCGAGGTAGTCGGCCTCGGCGAGGCGCATGTCCATGGCCTCAAAAAAGCGCGTGACCTGGGTCTTGTAGCGGCTTTCCGAATAGGCGTTGCCGGGCGGCGCGTAGTACTTGTAGTGGGTGTACTGGCCGAACATGGGGCCCACGCCCGACATCTGCACCATCAGCCACTGCATCACGGCATAACGGGCATTGCCCGCGCGCGGCAGGAACTGGCCGGTCTTCTCGGCGAGGTAGATCAGGATGGCGCCCGACTCGAACACCGTGAACGGCCCGCCGTCGGGGCCCTCGTCGTCCACCAGCACCGGCACCTTGCGCACCGGGTTGAGCCGCGTGAACTCGGGCGTGTAGTTTTCGCTTTTCCACACGTCCACGCGCTGCAGGCGATGCGCAAGCCCGGTTTCCTCGAGCATGATCATCACCTTCTGCACGTTCGGCGTGGACATGCCGTACAGCGTGAGCATAGTTCCCCCTGAATGGCCCCGAAGGGATTCTAAGTCATTTCGCTCGCGGCGGCCCCTGCGGCAGAAGCGGGATACGGGCGGATTTCACGTCTCATACCAAGTCGCATGATAAAATTTTCCGCCTTCCGCGCATCTTCAGGCATCTTCATTCACGAAGCCCCGCCATCTTCGACCAACCCGCCGGTCCATTTCACCGTCCCACAGCACAGCAGCGCGAACATGAACAATCTCGCACAGTACCTCACCACGCTCTGGAACCTCGACTCCTCGGCCCGGGCCGTGGAATTCGGCGACAAGTCCTACACCTGGGCGCAGATGCGCGATATCGCCGGCCGCGTAGACGCCCTGCTGACCGCCCAGGGCCTGGGCAAGGGCACGCCGGTGGGCGCATTGCTGCGCAACCGGCCGCCCATGGTGGCGGCCATCCTCGGCCTGCTGGCCACCGAGCGCTGCATCGTCAGCATTAACCCCTACTACAAGCCCGAGGCGCTGGCCTCGGAAGTGGCCGCGCTCAACGTATCCGCGCTCATGGCCGACCAGTCGGACTGGACGCCGGAGATAACGCGCGCCGCCGGCGCCCAGGGCACGGTAGGCATCAGCCTCAGCGACAGCGGAGCCGCGCTGGTCCCGGGCGCCGACAAGAAAGGCGCCGGCCCGCACCGTGAGTTGCCCGAGGGCATCGCCCTCGAAATCCTCACCAGCGGCACCACCGGCAAGCCCAAGCGCCTGCGCGCCAAGTTCAGCGCGCTGGCCGATGCCGTGCTGCCCGCGCCCGACAAGGCCGGCAACCGCCCGGCGCCCGCGCTGCGCGGCGGCGCCGCCATCGTGGCGGCGCCGGTGGTCCACTTGAGCGGCATTTTCGGCATGCTGCATTCGTTCTGCGAAGGCCGCACCGTCGTGCTGCTGGAGAAGTTCAACGTGCTGGAATGGGCCAACGCCGTGGAGCGCCACAAGATCAAGTTCGCATCCGTGCCGCCTACGGCCATGCGCATGGTGCTGGACGCCAACGTGCCCAAGAGCAAGCTCGCCAGCCTGGTGGCCGTGCGCTCGGGCACCGCGCCACTGCCGCCGGAAACACAGCAACGCTTCCAGGACACCTACGGCGTGCCCGTGCTGCTGCAGTACAGCGCCACCGAGTGGCTGGGCGGCATCGCCGGCTGGACCATCGAGGAATTCCGCAAGTACATGCCGGCCAAGCTGGGCAGCACCGGCCGCGCCCATCCCGGCGTGAAGCTGCGCGTGGTCGATCCCGCCTCCTTCAAGGAACTGCCCGCCAACGAAGTGGGCCTCTTAGAAGTGCTGCCCTCGCGGCGCTTCGGCCCCGACGCGGAATGGAACCGCACCACCGACCTCGCCCGCATCGACGAGGACGGCTTCCTGTACATCCTGGGGCGCTCGGATGACGTCATCATCCGCGGCGGCTTCAAGGTCAGCCTGCCCGCCGTGGCCGAAGTGGTGAACCAGCACCCGGCAGTGAAGGACGCGGCGGTGCTGCCCATTGCCGATGCGCGCCTGGGCGAAGTGCCGGTGTGCGCCGTGGAATTGCACGAGGGCGCCAAGGTGCCCCCCCTCGCCGAGCTGGAGCAGTTCTGCCGCGAGCGCCTGCTGCCCTACCAGGTGCCGGTGCAGTTCAAGATCGTGGACGCCCTGCCCCGCACCGTGTCGCTGAAGGTGGACCGGCCGGCCACGCGCGCGCTGTTCACCGCCGCGTAAAAAAAACTCGCCCGCCGGAAACTGCTCTGGCGGCAGTCTTTAGCGCGGTTGCCCCACCGGGGCGCGTGGCATGGCATTGGACATAGGGAAGTACACGTCCTGCTGCCACGGCCTCGCCCCAGGCGTGGTCGTCGTCCATGACCGCGCGCATGGCCTCGAGCCGCTCGCGCAGCAGGTTGAGGTCGGCCTTGGTGACCTTCTCGGCCAGTTCGCGCACCACCGCCGGCTCGAACGCGCCAGCGAGCGGTACACATCGTCCAGCGAGACGTTGCTCAACTGCATGATCAGGTTGACGTGCTCGGAATCCGCGCACTGCATGGGGCCCGCGGACCGCCGAACTATCGGATCGAAGTCAGCAGTAGGACAGATGGCTTTCGGGCGTGCGATCCCCCTCCGCTATATGATGAGGTCTGTTCCAACCACCATCGGGAAAACGGCTGTGCAAGCACAAACCAGCGACAACACCTCCCTGCAAGGCAGGGTGGCCTTCATCTCCGGCGGCACCAGCGGCCTCAATCTCGGCATCGCCAAGGGACTCGTGCGCCGCGGCGCGTCGGTGCTGGTGTTCGGGCGCGACGCGGCCAAGGCCGACGCCGCGGCCAAGGAGATCACCGCCGAGACCGGCGGCCGCGCCATCGGCGCCTCGGCCGACGTGCGCGATTACGCCTCGCTCACCGAGACCTTCACCCGCGCCGCGGGCGAACTGGGCAAGCCCAGCATCGTGATCGCCGGCGCCGCCGGCAACTTTCCCGCGCCCGCCATCGGCATTTCGGCCAACGGCTTCAAGACCGTGGTCGACATCGACCTGCTCGGCACCTTCAACGTGTTCAAGGCATCCTTCGACCTGCTGGCCAAGCCGGCGTCGCTCATCGCCATCAGCGCGCCGCAGGGCGTGCTGCCGCGGCCCATGCAGGCGCATGTCTGCGCGGCCAAGGCCGGCGTGAACATGCTGGTGAAGTGCCTGGCCATGGAATGGAGCGCGGGCGGCATCCGCGTCAACGCCATCTCCCCTGGCCCCATCCAGGGCACCGAGGGCGTGGCGCGCCTCGCGCCCACCGACGCCGACAAGAAGGCCTGGGCCGACAAGCTGGCAATACGGCGCTTGGGCACGGCCGAGGAACTGGCCAACGTGGCCGCATTCCTGTGCACCGAGCAGGCCTCCTACATGACCGGCGCCATTGTGGATTGCGACGGCGGCAGCCAGTTCGGCGATGCCAGCGCGGATTGCCTCACGCCGCCGGCTCCGCGCAAGAAGGGCTGAGCAATACGCTCGGATAAGGCGTACAAACAGGTCGCCGGAAAGCAGGCGCAAAATAAGGCCGCAAAAGCAGGCCACGGATAAATGCCGAGGAGACTCCATGGTTGAGTTCGGCCATTGCACCATCGCCGCCCCTTTGCAATCGCCCCGGCTGGCGCGCGAGGACGAGGACCTGGGTTTCGACGTCCGCTATTTCGGCGACAACCATTCCCAGCACCCCGAGCCGATGATGGAACTGCTGGACGCGGCGCGCGCCACGACGCGCATCCGCCTCGGCACCGGCGTGGCCAACACCGTGAGCCGGCATCCGTCGGTGCTGGCCAGCCAAATGGCCTACCTGCAGCTCGCCAGCAAGGGCCGCGCCGTGCTCGGCATCGGCAAGGGCGACTCGGTGGTGGCCATGATCGGCAAGCAGCCGCAGAAGCACGCCGAGTTCGTCAGCGTGAGGTGCTGGCGCACAAGGTCATGCCGGTCATACGGAAGCTGACACCCGGCCGCTGACGTTGAACCACCGGGGATAACACAACAAAGGAGCGAGGGGTGAAAACCGACGTGATCCGCACCGGAGTCGGCAGCACGCGCTACATGGCGCCGCCGGCATTGCGCGGCGGCCTGCAACCCTACGAGGCCTGCATCAAGTCGCTGGTCGACGCCGACCGCAACGGCTACCACTGGGTGGTGTGCCACGATGCCACCGACTGGCCCACCCCCTCGTCGGTGTGGAACGAAAAGCTGTCCGACTTCTGCCGCGACGCGCCCGACCCCAACGGCGTGTTCGCCATGGACGTGGCCATTGCCGGGGCCGCGGCCCGGACCGACTCCATCAATTTCCTGTGGGGGCCCATCGACCTGGTGCGGCGCGCGCCGGTGAACATCGCCCAGACCGTGCTGACCCTGGACCATGCCACGCGCGGGCGCATGGCCGTCATGCTGTCGCAGGGCCAGCAAAACCACATGCGCCAATACGGCATGCCGCGCGCCGGCACCAAGGACAAGCTGTGGGACGGCGTGCAGATCGTCACCAAGCTCATTCGCCAGAACACGCCGTTTTCCTACCGCGGCCGGGTGTGGAAGTTCGACAACGGCCAGCTCGCCCTGCCGCCCTACGGCGAGCACGCGCCCGAAGTGTTCGTGGCCGGCGGTTTTGGCGAGAGCGTGGAACTGGCCGGCCGCTTCGCCGACGGCTGGGTGGATTGCCCGCCCGGCCTGGACCAGAACGACCCCAGCGTGTTCGCGGAGAAGGTCAGCGCCGTGCGCCGCCACGCCGCCGGCGTGGGACGCGACCCCGACGAGCTCACCATTCTCACGCTGATCTGCGTGACCATGGTGGAGGACGAGAACCTCATCGAGGCCGCCATCGACCACCCCATCGTGCGCTGGAACACGCTGTGCGGCACGGCCTCGCAGTACTTCTACAAGTGGGGGCTGTCGCACCCCTACGGCAGCGACTGGACCTATTTCCGCGACTGCATACCCGAATGGGTGTCGGCTGAGGAGTTCTACGATGTGTGCAACCGCACTCCGCGCGAAGCCGTGCGCAAGGCGCAGTTCCTGGGCACCTCGGAGCAGGTGTTCAAGCAGCTCCAGCCCTGGCTGGAATGCGGCATCACCGACGTACTGGTGTACAACACCGCCGCCATGGTGAGCGTTGCCCACCAGAAAAGCGCGGTCGAGGCCAACACCAAGTTGCTGGCCAAGCTGAAAGGCCGCAAGGTCGCGCGCGGCGGCCTGAAGGCATGAGCGCGTAATGGGCGTCGACCTCCACCGCGAACTGGATGCCGTCCTGGCGCTGGGGCGGCTGTCGCGCGACGATGTCGGCGGGAAGGTCGAATTCAGCGGCGAGGACCCGCTCACCGACAGCGTGTTCCCGCTCGGCGCCATTGCCGCCGTGGGGCGCATGGTGCCCTCGGTGGCCGCCGCGGCGCTGTGGAAAATTCGCACCGGCCGCGGGCAAAACCTGAGCTGCGACTTGCGCCGCGCCATCCACGAACTGGCGCCGGACGTGCGCCTCAACGGCTTCACGCCCGAGCAGTTGGCTTCCACCTGGATCACGCGCAGCGGCTACAACGGCGCGAGCTACCTGCGCACGCGCGACAACCGCCTGGTGTTCCTGGCCAATCCCTACCCCGATCTGGTGCAGGCCATGTCCGACGTGATCGGCCTGCCCTGGCACCGCAAGGACGACATCGCCGCCGCCATCGCCGGCCGCGACGCGCTGGAATTGGAATCCGCAGCAGCCGCCAAGGGCGCCTGCTGCGTGATGGTGCGCACCCCGGAAGAGTGGATGGCCGGCGAGCAGGCGCGCGTGCTCGAAAGCCTGCCGGTGATCGACATCCAGCGCCTGGGCGACAGCGCACCCGAACCGCTCCAGCCGCTGAAGTCCGGCGCGCGTCCGTTGTCCGGCGTGCGCGCGCTTGGCCTGTCGCGGGTGCTGGCCGGCGCCACCATCGGCACCGCCCTCGCCGAGCACGGCGCCGACGTGCTGAACGTGTGGAGCCCCGGCTCCTTCGAGACCAACAACGCCTACATCTACGCCCACATGGGCATGCGCCCCACCTGGATTGCCGAGCGCACGCCCGAGGGCCAGGCCGCCGTCCAGGCGCTGCTGAAGGGTGCCGACATCGTGTTCGAAAACCGCCGCGAAGGCGTGATGGCGCGGCGCGGCCTGTCCTTCGAAGACTGCGCCAAGCTGCGCCCGGGCATCATCTACGTGTCGCTGCGCGCCTTCGGCCACGAGGGCCCCTGGCGCGACCGCGTGGGCTTCGACACGCCGGTGCTGTGCGCCATGGGCGGTACCGCGCTGGAAGGCGGCTCGGTGGAGACGCCACGCAAGCCGCCCAAGGCGCCCATCAACGACTGGATCGCGGGCTGGTTCGGCGCCTTCGGCGCCATGGCGGCGCTGCGCCTGCGCGCCGTCCAGGGCGGAAGCTGGCGCGTGCGCGTCAGCCTGGCGCGCTCCAGCCAGTGGTGGATGAAGTGGCCGCGCTTCGACAAGCCGGTCACGCCGCGCACCGCGCCGCTGCCCATCGACTACTACCGCGCCCAGACCGGCCTGGGCGAATACCAGGGCATTCCCTGCCAAGTGATCTTTTCCGAAACACAGCCTTATTTCGAATCGCCGCTGTCCGCCATCGGCTCGGCGCGCCCCGAGTGGAAGCCGACGCAATAACGGTATCACCTGATTCGCAGGTGTTCATATCCGTCTGCCTTGCAAGGAAGAGACTATAGTGGCCGGGATGCGGTGCTGCGACCGCCAGTCGCTTTTCGGATGGCCGGTGCTTGAATGACGACACTTCAGTTCGCCTCCTACGACGAGTTTCTCGACCACGCCTATGCCAGCGGCTGGTCGGACGGCTTGCCGGTCGTACCGCCCGAGCCCGAGCTCATCGAGGCCGCGCTGGCCACGCTGAAGCCGGCGCCGGATGACACGGTGGCCGAATCGGTTGCCGACGGCATCCGCGTGACGGCGCGCGACGTGGCCACCCACGCCGTGCTGGCCGGCTGCCGGGCCGACTACGTGCCCGTTGTGGCGGCGGCGGTGCAGGCCTTCTTCGACGGCATCGAGCGCCGCAAGGCGGCCGTTCCCGGCATTGCCGATACCGCGCAGTGCGTGGTGGTCAACGGCCCCATCCGGCGCGAGCTGGACATCAACGGCCACCTCGGCGCCTTCGGCCCCGGCTGGCGCGCCAACGCCACCATCGGCCGCGCGCTGCGGCTGCTGGTCGGCTCGCTGTTCGGAAGGCAGGCGCAATACCTGGGCGACCCGGCCCTGTATACCTTCTGTTTCGGCGAGGACGAGGAGCGCTCGCCGTGGAAGCCTATGCACGTGGAGCGCGGCTTCGATGCGGCTGCCAGCACGGCCACCGTGCATTCGGTGCACCTCTATGTGAAACCGCTGGACCGCAAGCACACCACGGCCGAGGGGCTGCTGGACGCCATGGCGGCCTTTCAGCGCGGCAAGGTGGCCGGGGCCCCCTGGTTTCCCGGCGCGCCGGCGACGCTCATGCTGGTGCTGGGCGACGAATACCACCGCCAGTTCCGCATGCCCGGCTGGGACAAGGCCAGGATGCGCGACTACCTGTTTCCGCGCCTGACCGCGCCGGCCGACAGCGTGTTCCGTCCCCTCAACCTGTCGCGGCCCGAGGACATTCTCATTGTCGCGGCCGGCGGGCTGGCGCTGGCCAGCTACTGGGGCTTCATTTCGTTCGGCACCTCGCCCGCCACGCGGGCCATCAATCCTTTGCGGAGGACGGCATGATCGATCCTGTACAAGTCAAACCTGAACATTTCACCGCGCTCGACCCGAGCTGCGGCGCCTTCGACGAAACCCACAACCGCCAGTCGGCGGCGCACCAGGTGGGCCTCGACGGCTCGGTGCTGGCCGTGGTCGACAACGGCTTCAACCCCGCTTTCGCAAAACGGCTTATCGAGCGCCTGCAGGCGCGCTTCAAGCTCACCGACGTGATCTACGTGCTCAAGGACAACGTCAGCGTGCCGCCGCGCGCGCCGGACTGGGAGCGCATCAAGGCCAGGGCGACCGCCGGCATCGCCCTGTACGGGGGATGAGGGTCGTGCAGTTCGCGCAGTTTGCGCGACGCCATCGAAATGGAATGGGAAGGCATTCCCGCCGTGGCCATCGTGCATGAGGCCCTGGCCGGTTCCGCCGACGCCATGAAAAAAATGAGCCACATGCCCGACTATCCCTACCTGCGCATCCCCTACCCCACCCAGCCCACCGGCATCTGGCCCGAGGAGCAGTGCGACAGCGTGGTCGAGGCGCTGATTCCGCAGATCGCGCAGCTTCTGGCGCGCAACCGCGAAAAGGCGCCGGCGTGAGCATCGTCACCCAGGACCTGCCGCGCCGCGATAGCGTCGGCGCAAGCGACCTGCAGCAACCGCGCGCCGAATACAGCTCGTATTCCACGCTGCTGGAAGCCTACTTCGCGGCCGGCTGGACCGACGGCCTGCCCATCGTTCCGCCCACGCCCGAGAAAGTGGCGGCCTTCCTCGCCGTGGTGCGCCTCGCCCCGCAGGAGGTGGTGGGCAGCGTGCCCACGCGCGAAATCACCGTCACCGCCGAGCAGGTGGCCATCAACGCCGTCATGGCGGGCTGCAGGCCCGAGTACATGCCCGTGGTGCTGGCGGCGGTGCGCGCGCACCTCTCGCCCAAGGGCAACTGCCACAGCACCACGGCCACGCTGGGCGGCGCCGTGCACATCGTCATCGTCAACGGCCCGGTGCGCAACGACCTCGGCATACTGTGCCGCGAGGGCGCCTTCGGGCCGGGCTCGCGCGCCAACGCCACCATCGGCCGCGCCCTGCGCCTGATGATCCGCAATGCCTGCCGCGCCCTGCCGGGCGTGGTCGACCGCGCCACCTTCTCCCATCCCGGCCGCTACTCGGCCTGCTTCGGCGAGGACGAGGAAGGCGGCGATCGCGATGGAAATAAGGGCTGGAATCCGCTGCATGTGGAGCGCGGCTTCGCGCGCGACGCCAGCGTGGCCACCGTGTACGCCCTCACCGACCTGTACAGCTACCGCGACACCGAAAGCAGAACACCCGAAGCGCTGCTAAACGGCCTGATCACCACGGCCCGCAGCCGCCCCATCTCCGACGACCAGTTCGCCGGACCCGACCGCGCCGTGCTGTTCGTGTTCTGCCCCGAGCACCGCGACCTGCTGATCGCGGCCGGCTGGTCCAAGCAGCGCATTCGCGACTACATGTTCCCGCGCCTGGTGGCGCCGCACACCCATGGCGCCGGCGTCGAGGACACCTGGGGCATGGTGCCCGTGGGCGGACCGGGCGAAAGCCGCTTCTGCCTGGAGCGGCCCGAGGGCGTCCTGGTGGTGGGCTCGGGCGGCCGCGGCCTGTCGGCGTCGTGGATCTTCTATCCGCACCTCGCCGCCGCGGTGAGCTGTCCGTGCTGAACCATTCCTACTGAAAGACTGAATGTCCGATTCCTACGATGTGGTGGTGGTGGGCGCCGGCGTGGCCGGATTGTCGGCGGCGCTGTTCGCGGCCCGCTACGGCCTGAAGACCGCCGTCATCGACCACTTCGGGCTGGGCGGGCAGGTGCTCAATGCCGGTGTGCTGGACAGCTATCCCGGATTGCCCGACGCCATCAGCGGCGCCACGTTCGTAGGGCGCCTGTCCGACCAGGCGCTCGACCTCGGCGTGAAGCCCGAACTCAGCCGGGTGACGGCCCTGGTGCCAAACGGCACCGCGTTCAAGGTGCAGACCGAGGGACGCGAATTGCTCTCGCGCTGCGTGATCATGGCCACGGGCGGCAGGCCGGTCAGCCTCGGCCTCGCCGAAGAACAATCCCTGGCAGGACGCGGCGTGTCCCATTGCGCGGTGTGCGACGGCGCGTTCTTCTCCGGCCAGGACGTGATGGTGGTGGGCGGCGGCGAGGCGGCGGCCGAATCGGCCGTCCATCTCAGTTCCATGTGTCGCAAGGTCGTCGTTGTGCACCGGCGCGAGCAGTTCCGCGCCTCTGCGCTGCTGCAGACGCAGATGCGATCCAAGCCCAATATCGAAATCATCACCGGCGCGCGGGTCGAGCGGCTCAAGGGCGGCGACAGTCTGCAAGGCGCCGTGGTGCGCACCGCGGTCGGAACGACAGAACGCGAGATCAGCGGGCTGTTCGTGTGCATCGGCCTGACGCCGGACACCGAGTTGCTGCGCGGCCTCGCCGACCTGGACGAGCAGGGCCGCGCACGCGTCGGCATCGACATGCAGACCAGCCGGCCCGGCCTGTTCGCCGCGGGCTCGATACGCGCCGGCTCACCCGACCAGGCCATCACCGCCGCCGCGGACGGCGCGACGGCCGCGCTTGCCGCTTTCCACATGCTCTTTCGCTCAGGACCCTACTGAGGCTCGATTCCCACTAGCTTGACCAGCTGGGCGTAAATCCGGCGTCCAGGCGTTCAGCCGCGCCGGGCGGTTGAACTTGATCAGCGCGATGCCGCCGATCACTACCTTCATGTGCCTGTCTGCGCAGGCACGGTCTGCGATTGATCGTCTTGGCTAGCGCCCCTTGAACACGGGCTTGCGCTTTTCGGCGAAGGCGCGCACGGCCTCGTAGTGGTCCTGGCTTTTCATGCCCAGGATCATGTTGCGCGCCTCGAAGTCGAGCGCGTCCTTCATGCCCAGAGACGCGAACGCGGACAGGTTTTCCTTGGCGAGCGCCATGCCCAGCGTGGGACCCTCGGCCAAGCCGCGGCAGAACTCCAGCGCGCGCTCCTGCAGCTCGGCCTGGGGATAGACGCGGTTGACGATGCCCAGCGACCGGGCGCGCTCGGCGTCCATCATCTCGCCGGTGAACAGCAGTTCGCGGGCGATGCCGTCGCCCACCAGCTTGGACAGGAAATAGGTGCCGCCGTAGTCGCCGGCCAGGGCGAGGTTGCGGTAGCCGGTGGAGAGCTTGGCCTCGGTGCCCGCCAGGCGGATGTCGCAGCCCAGCGCCAACGAGAAGCCCACGCCGATGCAATAGCCGTTGATCACGCCCACCGTGGGCTTGGGCATGGTGTGCAGCAGCAGCGGAGAGGCTTCCTGGCCGATGCGGATGGCGCGCACCTCCTCGTGGAAGGTCTCCATGGGATCGCCCTTTTTCAGCGTCTCGGTCTGGGTGTTGTTCAGGCGCTTGAGGTCGGCGCCGGCGCAGAAGGCCTTGCCCGTGCCGGTGATCATGACGCAGCGCACGGCGGGGTCCATGGAAAAATCCGCCAGCACCGCCCGCAGGGCGAAATTCATCTCGGTGGAGAACGCGTTCATGCGCTCGGGCTGGTTGAAGGTGACGAGGCCGATTCCGTCGGCGCGCTTTTCGGATAACAGGCTGGGCATGGAAACTCCTGGAACTGGATAACAACTCGGAACGCGGTGCGGGACGGAAATTCGCCGGGAGAGTCAACCGCGCGGCACGTACTATAGCGCGGCGGCCTTATTGCTATTATCGTACCACCTAGTATTATTTGTTGGCCAAAACCGGAAAAAGCGCCCACAAACGGGGAGAAAGCATGAACACCAGCGTTTACATCCACGAGTACATCGACATCATCCTGCAGGGCCGCCCGAAATATTTCGAGCACATGACCAAGGGCTTTGCCGATCACCTGGGCAGCGACCGCCCGCTGAAGTGCTTCGCGGTGTGGGGCACGCTGGGCAGCACGGCGCGCTGGCCCGAGTGCATCAACCTGTGGGAACTCAAGGACTGGGCCGAGGCGGCCAAGCACTTCTCCATCGAGGTGGGCCACCCTTCCATGCAGGACCCCAAGCTCAAGGTGTGGTGGGACGAGGCGCAGAAATACCGCAGCGGCGGCTACGACCGCATGATGCACGCCGCGCCCTACTCGCCCACCATCGCCCAGATGGTCGCCAACAAGAACATCGTCGGCGCGCAGGTGTTCTACCACGAGCGCATCAGCATCACCCCGGGCCAGGCCAAGTCCTACCTGTCCATGCTGGAACAGGAATGGCTGCCGGTGGCCAACTCGCTGGGCCTGCACCTCGTGGCCGCCATGCGCACGGCCATGCGCAACGACTCGGAGTGCATCGTGATCTGGGCCCTGCGCACCTGGGATGACTGGGGCCGCCTCGAAGTAGCCCTGGAGAACGATCCGCGCGTGGCGGTGTGGCGCCGCAGCACCCAGGGCGTGGCCCTCGACTGGATCAGCCACCTGATGGTTTCCGCACCGCTGTCCCCGACAAATACAGGCAAGCCGATCTAAATTAGGTATTCAACACCCTCACGAGGCTCCCCGGCGCAATGAGCGCGGCGCCAAGGAAACGGCGCAGCGAATGCGCCGGAGTGGGCCGCCGACGCTGCCGTTTTCCTTGGCACGACGCTTCGGCGGCCCCGCTGACGCGGGGAGGATTTTGGTTCGAGCTTCGTTGCCCAAATCTCCGCGAGGTCAACTATCCTTCCCGCGAAGCGGGAAGGATAGTGCAACCGGATTATGCACGGCATGTTGCGGCTTTTTCCTATACCCGGGTGGTTCGCGCCACCGTAAAGCATTCCATACGGGCCTCAGGAGAAGCTCAATGGAACTGACCGAGAGAAAACCCGGCACGCGGCCGCGCGGTCTGCTGGGCAAACCGGTGGTGATGCTGGTGCGCGACACCTTCGCCTCGTGGAACGGCGACTACGCACAAAGCATGGGGGCCGCCATTGCGTTTTACGCCATGACGTCGATCGCCCCTCTGCTGCTGATCGTGATCGCGGTGGCCGGCCTCGTGTTCGGCCATGACATGGCGCAGGAACAGATCATTGACCAGCTGCGCGGATTGATGGGAGAGGAAGGGGCCGCGGCCATCAAGGCCATGCTCGACAGCGCCGACAAGCCCGCCATGAGCTCGCTCGCCACCGCCTTCAGCCTGGCGGTTCTGGTCTTTTCGGCCACCACCGTCTTTGCCGAGCTGCAGAACGCCTTCGACCGCATCTGGCAGGCTCCGGCGCGCGTTCCGACGAGCGGCATCTGGAGCTTCGTGCGCACCCGTCTGCTGTCGTTCGGCATGATGCTCGCCATCGCGTTCCTGCTGATGGTCTCACTGGTGGTGTCGGCTGCCATTGCCGCCCTGGGCAACTGGTGGGGATCGTGGTTCGACTCGCGCGAAACCCTGCTTCAGGCCACCAACTTTTTGGTGAGTTTCGCACTCATCACGGTGCTGTTTGCGTTGATGTACAAGTTCATGCCGCGCGTGCACGTGAAATGGCACGACGTGTGGCTGGGCGCCGCGGTGACCGCGGCGCTGTTCGTCCTGGGCAAATTGCTGATTGGCATTTACCTGGGCAAGAGCGGCGTGGCCTCCGGGTTCGGCGCGGCGGCGTCCCTGGTGATCCTGCTGCTGTGGATTTACTACTCGGCGCAGATTTTCCTGTTCGGCGCGGAATTCACCT
>Ga0207703_10002960_pt1 | contig 14402 bp, 7 predicted proteins | sample KBSSwiS12_FD_184304 | JGI IMG/M metagenome (GOLD analysis project Ga0207703, IMG submission 184304) | Switchgrass rhizosphere microbial communities from Kellogg Biological Station, Michigan, USA - KBS Switchgrass S1-2 (SPAdes) (version 2) | ecosystem: Host-associated > Plants > Roots >... | reverse complement strand
GCGTGCGCCGAGCCGGTCGAGGATCCGCCATTCGCGCTCGGTCCACGGCCGGAAGTCGCCGCCCGCCGTGTCGAGGAAGCGCTTGCTGTAGCGACGCTCCTCGCCGTCGCGCGCTTCCTCGCGGAACACCTCGACGTGCTCGCCAGTCGTCATCCGCAGGCGGCCGCGGCCGAACACTCGGTCGATCTCGGCAGGGGTCATCTCGTCTCTCGGCTGCCGAGGCGCTCGATCGGCGCTTCGGCACGGGCGATGATGGCGCAAACGCCGCGTCCCGGCGGCAAGCACGCGACGTGCCCGTCGCGACCCCCCGGTTCGCGGTGTCAGCGCACCGGCTGTGCCGCGAGCGGTCGCTCGACTTGGCCGATGCCGAGCGCGGCGAGGCTGGCGCGCAGCGCGGCGTCGAGCGGCGTCGGCCGCAGCTCGGGGCAGCGCGCCGCCAGCTTCGTGCCGTCGAGGGCGTGCGCGACGCGCCAGAGGTACGACATCCGTGCGAGCTCGCGCCAGAGCGGCACCACGACGCCGGCGGCGCGGACGAGCGGCCACGGCATCGTGCCGTGGCGCCAGCCGCGCGCGGGCGCGGCGCCGAGCGATGCCGCGGCGCGCTCGAGCGCGGCGAGGAAGGCGTGTCCCGTCACCGCATGGCCTGCGAATGCGAAGCGCTCGAACGGCGGCGCGTCGTCGAGCGCGGCGACGGCGACGAACGCACGCGCGAGGTCGGGCAGGTACGCCCACGCGTGGACCAGGTCCGGGTCGCCCGGGTAGACGAGCTTGCCGCGGGCGAGCGACCGCACGACGACCTGGTCGAGCCAGCTGCCGCTGCCGGCGCCGAAGAAATCGCCCGCGGTGACGACCGTTGCAGCGAGCCGCCCCGCGGCGGCGCGGCCCGCGAGCGCGTTCTCGATCGCGACGCGGGTCACGCCCTTTGTGGTCGTCGGCCGTTGCGGCGTCGTCTCGTCGAGCCGCGCGGGCATCGCGGCGCCGTAGTTGTAGACGTTGCCCGGCAGCAGGAAGCGCGCACCGAGCCGCTCGGCGATGTCCATCGCCAGCGTTGCCGCGGGCAGGGCCTCGTCCCAGCGCGTGTAGAGCGGGTTGACGGCGTGGACGACGACGCTCGCGCGCGGCAGCGCGGCGAGCGCTTCGCCGGCGGCGAGCGCGGCGAGCGGCGCGCGGAGGATCGCCGCCGCCGCCGGCATCGCCGGGTCGGCATCGCGTCGCATCTGCGCGACGACGCGCCAGCCGGCGGCCGCGAATGCCTGCGCGGCGGCGAGTCCGAAGCGGCCGTTGGCGCCGAGGACGAGGACGGTCGGAGACGGGGCTGTGGTCATGGCGAGGTGCTGAAGGACGAACGGTGGCGCCAGTGTGACTCGGCGCGGCCGCGCCGGGTGCATCGATTCCTGCATGGCAGCCATACAATCCTGTATGCCGAGCAGCGCAGCCGACCGTTTCGACTGGACGCTCGTTCGCAGCTTTCTCGCCGTCCTCGACGCCGGCAGCGTCACGGCGGCGGCCCGGCACCTCGGCACGACGCAGCCGACGCTCAGCCGCCACGTCGCCGAGCTCGAGGCCGAGCTCGGCGCGCCGCTCTTCGAGCGCACCGGCCGCGGCGTCGCGCCGACCGCCGCCGCGCTCGCGATCGCCGACGCCGCGCGGCAGATGGCCGACGGCGCCGTCGCGCTGACGCGCGGGCTCGCCGGCGCGCGCGCGGCGGCGCGCGGCGTCGTCCGCGTCACGACGAGCGAGGTCGCGGCGACGTGGCTGCTGCCGGCGGTGCTCGCGCGCCTGCAGCGCGCGCATCCGGAGATCGAGATCGAGCTCGTCGCCTCCAACGAGCTCACCAATCTGCTCCGTCGCGAGGCCGACATCGCGGTGCGCATGGTGCGGCCGGCGCAAGCGTCGCTGATCGCGAGGAAGCTCGGCGAGATCGACATCGTCGCCGCGGCGCATCGCGCGTACCTCGCCAAGGCACCGCCGCTGCGCAGCGTCGACGATCTCCTCCGCCACCGCCTGATCGGCTACGACCGCGACGACACGATCGTGCGCGGCGCCGGCAGGTTCGGCGTCACGCTGTCGCGCGCCGACTTCGCGGTGCGCACCGACGACCAGGTCGCCTACGGCAGGCTCGTCGCTGAAGGCGCCGGCATCGGCTTCGTCGCGCGCTACAACCTCCGCCACTGGCCGGGCGTCGTCGCCGTACTGCCCGAGCTCGCGCCCGGTGCGCTGCCGTGCTGGCTCGCCGTGCACCGCGAGATCCGCGCCAACCGGCATGTGCGCACGGTCTTCGACTTTCTCGCGCGCGAGATCCCGGGCGAGATCGCGGCCTGAAGGGCGATCGGCGACGCCGCGACGAAATCGTCGTCCGCTAGCGCGCCGGCGACGACGACGTCGCGGCCAGCGGCGGCCGCGCGATCGGCCGCACGCTTTCGTACGCACGTGCCGCGCGCAGCACGAGCGCGTCGCCGAACATCGGGCCGACGAGCTGCAGGCCGATCGGCAAGCCGGCGCGGGTCAGGCCGCACGGAATCGTGCACGCCGGCTGCTGCGTCAGGTTGAACGGGTACGAGAACGGCGTCCAGCCGAGCATCGCCGCGGGGTCCATCGGCGAGTGGCCGGCGGGACGCGCGTCGAACGCCGGCACCGCGACCGCCGGCGTCGCGAGGAGGTCGAAGCGCTGCATGAACTGGCGCATGTGCGAGCCGAGCTCGCCGCGGCGAAGCTGCAGGCGATGGACGTCGAGCGCGCTGTAGCGCGCGCCGAGCTCGGCCTCGGCGCGGAAATCGGGATCGGCGACCTCGCGCTGCGCCGGCGTCAGGCCCGCCCAGATCGCGTGCGTGCCCGCGAACCAGAGGCCGGTCGTGATCTCGAGCGGATCGGCGAAGCCGGGATCGACCGCCTCGACGTGCGCGCCGAGCGATTCGAGCTCGCCGACTGCGCTCGCGACCGCCGTGGCGACTTCGGCGTCGACCTTGGCGTAGCCGAGTGCCGGCGAGAAGGCGACGCGCAGCCCGCGCACGCCGTCGCCGAGGCCGACCGTGTAGTCGCTCGGATCGAACGGCAGCGACGTCCAGTCGCGCGCGTCGGGGCGCTTCAGCACGTTCATCATCAGCGCCGCGTCGGCGACGCTCATCGTGTGCGGGCCGAGGTGCGCGACGGTGCCCATCGGCGACAACGGATACGCGGGGACGCGGCCGAAGCTCGGCTTGAGGCCGAAGTTGCCGCAGAACGCCGCCGGGATGCGCACGCTGCCGGCGCCGTCGGTGCCGACCGAGAGCGGCCCCATCCCGGCAGCGACCGCCGCGGCGGTGCCGCCCGACGATCCGCCCGGAGTCTTCGCCGGATTCCACGGGTTGCGGCTGATCCCGGTGAGCGGCGAGTTGGTCTCGCCCTTGCAGCCGAACTCGGGCGTCGTCGTCTTGCCGAGGAGGACCGCGCCGGCCTCGCGCAGCCGCGCGGTCGCGGGCGCGTCGACGTCCCACGGCCCGGCCGGGTCGACCGTGCGCGAGCCGCGCAGCGTCGGCCAGCCGGCGGCGAGGATCAGGTCCTTGACCGAGACCGGGACGCCGTCGAGCTCGCCGCGCGGCGAGCGCCGCCGCCAGCGCTCCTCGCTCGCGCGCGCCGCCGCCAGGGCGTCGTCGGCAGCGACGTGGCAGAACGCGTTGAGCACCGGGTTCAGGCGCTCGATCCTGGCCAGCACGGCCTGCGTCGCCTCGACCGGCGACGCGTCGCTGCTGCGGTAGAGCGCGAGCAGCGTGAGCGCGCTGCAGTCGGCGAGGTCGGCGGTGGTCTTCATGCGGATCTCCGGATCTGGGGCTCGGGGGCCCCGATGATTGTCGTCAGCCCGCGGCGCCGAGGAGAGCGGCGAAGGCGGCGTCGGCCTGACGCGCGCTGCCGCGCCGCACCTCCAGCGTGGTCATCGGCGTCGCCGCGATCGTGCGGGCGAGCAGCGCCCGGTCGGTGCTCGCATCGACGATGACGACGACGCGTTCGGGACTCGTTCTCGCGGCGAGTTGCTGCAGCTCGAACTCGGCGCCGCGCCGCTCGGCGGTGAAGCCGCGCAGGTCGACGACGACCGCGTCGGCGCGCGCAATCAGCGCGACGACGGTCGCCTGCCAGGTGTCGTCGCGGCAGCAGAACTCCTGGATGCGGTAACGGCCGTCGCGGTCGGGCTCGACGTCGATCGTCGCCAGCCGCTGCACCAGATCGTCCTTCGAGACGACGAAGCTCTCGGCGATGCGACCGGTCGCGAAGCGCAGCAGGTCGCCGGGATCGACGGTGTCGGCAGCGGCGTCGGGAGCGGCGATCGTCGTCACCGGGCCGAAGCGCTGCCAGCGCGACGCGATCCGCTCGAACAGCGCTCCGGTGCGCGCGCGGTCGCCGAAGACGCGCAGCACGAGCAGCATCCGGCGCGGCGGCCGCGGCTGCGCGCGCGCGGCCCACGCGAGCGTGCGCGAGAGCAGGGGAGGAAACAGCAGGTAGGCGGCGCTGTCGACGACGGCGATCGCGAGCGGCGCCGCAGCCCCGGAATGGACGGCCAGCTGCTCGATGGCGTGCGCCGCGACGTACATCAGCCACCAGCTGTGGGCGAGCAGCTGCGCGTCCGAGAAGCGCTTGGCGTCGTAGGCGCGCGCGAGCGCCTTCAGCCGCCACCACGCGACGATGCCGACCGGCAGCGCGAGCAGCAGCGCGCCGACGTGGAAGCCGCCGGCGAGCACCCAGTCCGCGCTCCATTCCATGCCGCCGAGCAGCTGCGTCAGGCGAATGCCGAACAACGGCGCGAGCGCGAAGACGAGCAGCCCGGCGAAGACGAAGGGAGCGACGCCGCGCACGCGGCGCATACCGATCAGCGCCGCGAGCACGAGCGGCAGCGCGAGGTTGATGGCGGCGTACTGCACGAAGTTCACGGCGTTGAGCGTCTGGTCGAGCGACGGCAGCCTGCCGGCGAACGCGCGCTCGGCCATCGTCAACGGGACCACTGCGACCGCGAAAGCGGCCAGGGTCGCGACGCCGATCGCGACCGCCCGAGCGAACGGCATCGCCACCAGCACGGCGAACATCGGCACCGCCATCAGCATCGCGCTGCCGGCGACGAGCCAGAACGTCGACACGGTGCGGTGCAGCTCGTTCAGGACGATGTGATTCGCGGCGAGCAGGGTCACCGGAAGCGCGAGCGCGGCGACGACGGCGAGAAAGACGCGCCGGCGAACGCGCGCTTCCCACGCCAGCTCGGCGGCGACGCCGAACGCGGCCTCGGCGGCGCGCGGCCGCGCGCCCTGCGGCGGCGCGAGCGGCAACGCTGCGCCGGCCTTGGCTTGCATGCCGGCGAGGACAGCGCGGCGATAGCGCCAGAGGACGAGCGGCGCGACCAGGCCCGTCATCAGCATCACGTTCATGAAATGGAACAGGAGCTCGCTACCCAGCATCGATCTGCTCCGGCTGCACGGCTACGATACGTGAAGACATCGCCGATGAACGCGTCGCCTTTCCGCTGGAGCGAAACCTGGCGCGTCCTCGCGTACTCGGCAGCGGCGGCGCTCGCCTTCGTCGCTCTCGAGCAGGTCGAGTTCGCGCTGTTCGACGTCGCCGGTGCCGACCGCATGCTCGCGCTCACCCGCAGCAAGGCCGCCGACGAGCGCCTCGCCGCCGAGGCTGCGCAGGTCGCCGAGCGCTCGCGCGATCGCGCAGCCGCGCTGCCGCCGGGGCACCGGCTCGCGGCGTTCCAGGTCGGCTACGAAGTCGGCTGGGCGAGCGAGTACGCCGGATCGTTCGCGCGCTCGGACGCAGCCGTGCGCGCGCAGGCGGTCGCGATCGCAGACGCGCACGTCGCGGTCGCGCGCGAAGCGGCGCGTCGGATCGGCATCGATGCCGCTGCCGTCGCCGTGCTGCCGTCGCGGACGCCGACCGACTTCGCGCGCCTGCAGCAGCGCTTCGACGCCGACGAGAGCGGGCTCGCGCAGCGCGTCGAGACGCGCCTGACACCGCTGCACCGGCACGTGTTCCTGCTCGGCACCGCCGTCGGCAGCGATGCGGCGAAAGTGCAGAGCAGCCGCGGCAAGCTGACCGGTCTGCAGGTCGAACCGATCCGTCGCCACGCGACCCTTGCCGGCATCGACGCCGCCGTCTGGCAGCCGCTCGTCGCCGACCGTGCCGGCACCGCGCCGGCCGAGGTGGTCGAGCGCCACCGAGCAGCGCTCGCGGCGCTGACGAGCGCCCTCGCCGCGCGCGACGCCGGCGACGCGCGCACCGCTGCGCCGCGCTGACGGCGCACGAAGCAGTCCGGTCGAGCGCCGGTCAGACGACCTCGACGCTGCGCAGCGCGACGAAGCGGTTGCCGAGGACGACCGCCTGCAGCGTCGCGCCGGCGAGCGTCACCTGATCGACGTCCGAGTGGACGACGGCGACGAGGAGCACGCGCGTCGCCGCGGCTGCGGTGCTGAAGTCGACGTCGAAGGTGACGGTGCGCGACAGCCGCGCGTCGACTGGCCCGGCCGGGCTGCGCACCGCCTGGCCGCTGTCGGCGAAGCTCCAGCCGTCGGCGAGCGCCGGCGTCGCGCCGCCGCTGCGCAGCAGCGTCTGCACCGGCCCGGTCCACGCCGCCGCGAGCGCGGCCCACGCCGGATCGGCGGTGCCGGTGACGTCGCGGCGCAGCAGCGTCGCGCGCACCGTGTTGGCTTCGGCAGCGATGCCGCTGCGGTGGTGGATCTGGACGTCGACCTTGGCGTGGACGCGGCCGATCGCGAGCGACACCGGCGAGCCGCCGGGCGGCGGGCGGTCGACGATCAGCTCGAACAGATCGGCCTCGGACGGCTCGCTGCCGTTCCACGGCTCGCCGTAGGCGTCCGGGAACGACGCGCCCTGGCCGACGATCGTGTTCCAGACGTTCTGCGTGATGCGGTTCGAGTTGCCGTTCGCGGCGCGGAGGCGCGCGTCGAAGAGCGGCGTCCACTTGCCGTCGGGCTTGACGAGCGGATCGCCGGTGTTGCGCACGTGCAGCGCGGTCTGGAACACCCAGAGCCCGTAGGCGTCGGGCGAGGCGCCGATCCACGGGAACGGCGCGGTTGGCGCCGGCGGCCGGCTGCCGCGCCGCGGCCGCACGCGGACGTCGGGGCTCGCGTGCCACGACAGCAGCGCGTTGGGAATCGCCTGCTTCGGATCGGTGAGCGGCGTCGGGTTCTGCCGGCGCGTGTCCCACGCGTGGACGCGCAGCATCGTGCGCGCGCCGAGCGCGGGCTGCGCGAGGTCGACCTCCCAGATGCCGCGCGCCTGGATCGCGGCTTGCAGCAGCCGCTGCCCGGTCGCCGTCTCGTCGTGCAGCGCGAGGTCCTGCACCGCGGCCTCGGGCAGGCCGTTGTTCATCGAGAACCAGTTCCAGGTCGTCGCGCCGGGATCGAAGACGCCGCGCCAGACGCCGACCGCGGTGCCGACGTAGACGGTGTTGCGGTCGGTCTTGTCGACGACCACTGCATACGCCGGCGCAGGCACGCGCTTGGCCGCGTCGGCGTTGCTGCGCAGGCCCGTGGCGTGCCAGCGGTCGGTGCCGTCGAACCACCACACGGTGTCCATCTCGGGCTTGGTGCGGTCGCCGGTGGTCGTCACGTAGAACGAGCCGTGCGTGCCGCGCCCCGGCTCGTGGACCGCGAGGTCGCTCCATTGACTGACCTCGGGCAGCCGCTGGCCGGGCGACGCGACCGTCGTCGCCGCCTGCGGATCCTCCTTCTTGTGCGTGCCCTGCTTGGCGAGCGGCGTCGGCGTCACGCGCAGCCCGCCGGTCGCGGCCGCATCGACGACGAGTTCGAACTTCAGCACCTCGCGCTTGCAGAGCACGTAGAGCCGCGTCGGGCTCGCCCAGCGCACCGTGACGACGCGGCCGCGGTTGACGTCGCGCGCGCCGGTGCCGTCCTTGACGCACGGATCGGTCGTGCTGTCCTGCGCCGGCGGCGGACCGGTGTTGAGCGGATCGGCGAGCGACGGCAGCGTTCGCCACGTCGCTCCCGAGTCCTGCGTCATCCAGACGCGCCAGCCGCCCCACGCGATCCGGCTCGTCGGCGACGCCGGCGCAGCGGCCGGGACGAGCACGGCGTCGATGCCCGTGTAGAACTCGGTGTTCGCGTCTTCGTCGGCTTCGGCGGGCGGCGGCGCCGTGCCCGTCGGCGTCGGCGTTCGCATCGCCGGCGCGGTGAAGACCGCATTCGAGCCGCGGAAAGTCGCGTTCGTCACCTGACCGATGAAGCGGTCGGGTGCCGCCGGATCGAAGACGACGCCACCGCCGTCGCCGTCGCCGAACGGCCGGCTCCAGAGGTTGACGCCGACGCGCTCGAGCGTGCCGTTGTCCTGCGCGCCGGCGACGACGTGGCCGTCGACCGCGGGGTTGGTCGCGACGTAGCCGCACTCGAGCGTCGCCATGCCGTTGTTGCGCGCGATGAAGCTGTTCTTGACGACGCGGTTGTCGTCGTTGCCGCGCAGCGAGCGGAAGACGCCGCCGTCGCAGCCGACCCAGAGTTCGTTGCGCGTGCCGACGGTGACGAAGCGCACCGAGTGGACGTCGGCGTGGACGCCGTTGCCGATGAACGAATCGTCGGTCGTCGGGTCACCGCCCGCGGCGGTCGTGAAGCCGTACTGCCAGCGATTCGCCGCCGGCGCCGTGACGTTGGCGATGTACAGCGAAGCGCTCCACTCGCCGTCGGCGAACTCGGTCGCGCCGCCGAGGAAGAGCCGCTCGGGCCGTGTCGGGTGCACGGCGATCGCCTGGTTGTAGCTGTCCTGGCCGCCGAGCAGGTTGGGCGGGATGCGCTCGATGCCGATCGGGTTCAGATTGTCGAAGCGCCAGACCTGGTTCTGCTCGCCGAGCGCGTACATCACGCGCGGATCGGAAGGCGCCGACGCGAACGTCAACCGACTGCTCGGCACCAGCCCGGGATTGGCGCCGAGCGCCGGCAGCGCGATCTGGTTGAACGGTCCGGCGAGACCGTTGCCGCTGACCCAGACGCCCGGGTTGGTGCCAGTGTCGTCACGCACCGCGACCCAGAGCCGCGTCGGCGTCGCGCCGGCACCCGCAACCCAGGCGACGTCGGTGCAGATCAGCTTCGCGCCGGGGGCGCCCGAGAACGGCGCGACGCCGACCTGCGTCCAGGCTGCGACCGGACCGCCGGTGCGCGTCCAGAGTCCCGCCGACGTTGCGGCGACGAGCGTCGTCGCATCGGCGGGATCCTCGGCGATGCGAAAGATGCCGGAGCCCGCCAGGTTCGTGCCTTCGGTCGTCCACGGCGCGGCGAAGATCGTGCTCGCCGCCGGCCCGGTCGCGTGCAGGATGCCGACTCCCGAGTTGCGCGAGAACGGCCGACCGCGCTCGATCGGGATCAGCTCGCCAGTGCCGACGAAGACCTCGTCGAGGTTCGCGTTGTTGCCGTTGTCGAAGCGCACGAGCAGGCAACCGCACGCGAGCACGCTCGACGGCCGATCGATCGGCGGCGGATCGCCGGTCGTCGTCCAGCCGCCGAGCGGACGCCACGTCTCGCCGGCGTCGTCGCTGAACCAGACGCCGCCGTTCGCGGTCGCCGCGTAGGCGCGCAGGCCGTTGTTCGACACCTGGACGTCGGTGACGCGGCCGGCGACGCGCGGCCGGCCCCCGGCCTGGCCGGCGAGGACGACCGTCGGCCCGATCGGCAGCCACTGGTGCTGCGTCGCCGCGTCGGGAGCGGCGCGTTCGCCGGCGCGCGGCCGCGCCGCCTGCGCCGCCTGCTGGCGGCGGCGGACGCGGATCGCTTCCTGCAGCTCGTGCGCGTCGACGCTGCCGCGCTGCTCGGCGAGAAAGCGCTGTCGCTGCGCGGCGCGGCCGCGCTTGCTCGCGTCCTTCGCCGCTGTTCCGCGGAGGCGGATGCGCGCCACTTCAGCCCTCGTCCTTCGCCGGCGCTGCGGGCGCGATGCGGATGTAGCCCTCCTGCACTTCGTGCGGCAGGTCGGGCAGCAGCGCTTCCTGCGTCGCCGCGAGGATCGGGTCGTCCTTCCACGTCGCCGGCGTGTCGCGCCGCGTGAACAGCTGGTCCTTCGGAAACGACGAGATCTTCGGCAGGCGCACCTGCGCCGGATCGATCAGCACCGGGCCGACGCGCGCCGACGGCGCGATCACCGCGAGACCCGGCGCGACCCAGTCGCGCGCGAGCTGGATCGACTTGCGAGGCAGCACGCCGCACGTCGCGTTTGCCTTGCCGGCGGGGTGCATGAGCAGCGTCAGCATCACCGTCTGGCCGAAGCGCAGCAGCAGCTCGTCTTCGGCGACGACGTACGGATGCTCGATCGGGCGCGTTGCCGGCACCTGGTCGGCGTGATCGATGCCGGCGAGCTGGCCGCGGAGGCGCCCGCTGTCGAGCGCGAGCTGGGCGACGACCTTGTCGACGACGCGGACGTGCTCGTAGTCGTCGTCGACGAAGTAGCCGAGGACGGCGTCGTCGGCGCGCGTGATCTCGCCGATCCGCACCGTGAACGCGCGGTCGGCGAGCTCGATTGCCGCGACGGCGGCGTCGCGACCGAACTCCGACGCCATGTCGAGCCGCAGCCGCACGCGCACGACCGCGATCGGCCGGCCGACGAGGCCGGCGATGTGCTCGGTGCCGAGCCCGCTCAGCGCATCGACGCTCCACATCGTCGTGTCGATCGCGCGCAGCAGCGCCGACAGCGCGGATTCGGCGCCGGCGGCGACGTCGGCCGCCGCGCCCTGGCGCGCCTTCGCGTCGGCGGCGACGGTGCCGGCGGCGACGAGGCCGAGGTGCGTCGTCGCACCTGCGAGGTCGAACAGCGGGCCGGCGTCGGCCGGCGCATCGCGTCCGGGAGCGACTTCCCAGACGACGCCGCCGCCGATCGGCTCGTGGCTGAGCTGGCCGAGCGGCGTGCCGGCGACGTCGAAGAACTCGAGCGCCTCGTCGATGTGGTCGGGCAGGATGAAGCCGCACACCGGGTTCGTCATCTTCGCCGGCTCGACCTGGTCGACGTTCGCCTCGGCGGCGGCGTCGCCGCGCGCTGCCGGATCGACGAGACGGAACATCAACCGCGCCGGCAGCGTCAGCCGCGGCGACAGGCGCATCGCGTCGCCGACCGCCGGCAGCGGCGCGTCGACGTTGCCCGGCGGCGCGATGCCGCCCGCGCCGACGACGAGCCGCTCGGGAGCGCGCAGGCGATCGACCGGCAGCGCGAGCGTGCGGCCGAATGCGTCGACGAGGCGGGCGCGCGCGAGCCGCGCGACGCCGCCGCGCAGCCAGAGCGGCGCGTCGCCGCTGACGTTGGGATCGGAGAGCGTGCCGTCGGCCTGCTTCTCGCGGATCAACCCGCCGTGGTACGCGAGGCCGAGCAGCTGTTCGCGCACGCCGTCGAGGCTGGCGCTGACGACGTCGAGCTGGTCGACCGCGGCGGCGATGCGCGCGAGCGCGGCTTCGGTCGATTCGCTCGCCTCGCCCGCGTTGTCGGCGTCGCGCTGGTCCTCGGCGACGAGCCAGCTGCGCACCGCTCCGGCGAGCGCGGTCGCGGTCCCGGTCGTGAGCATGCTGCGCCCGGTGACCGTGCGCGCGATCGGCGTCGCCGGCGCGCCTTCGGCGCCGAACGCGGCGCCGGGCTCGACGTCGACGCTGCCGAGCGCCCAGCCGTCGAGGCGATCGGAGAGCGCGAGGTCGAGCTCCCATTCGAGCCAGAGCGGAATCCACGGCTGCGACCACGCGGTGACGCCGACCGGATCGGGGTCGACTCCCTGCACGAGCGAGAAGCGCCGCAGCTGGTCGGCGATGCGCTCGTCGGTGAGCTGGCGCGTCGCGCCACCGGCCATCTTGACCTTGCGCGAGAACGCGCCGCTCGTGCCGTCGTAGACCGCGGCGGTGCTGCCGAAGCGAAGCGCCGCTTCGGCGACCATGCGGCTCTTCGTCGCCTTGCCGTCGAGGCTGTGCTTCGCCGCCGCGACGCCGGCGAGCCATGTCGCCCAGTACGGGTTGTGCAGCACGAGCTCGCGCGCGAGCAGCAGCACCTCGTCGGGCAGCGCCGCGGTGCCGAGGGTCGGCAGCGCTTCGGCGCCGTCGATCACCTGCTCGATCGCGCGGATGATCTGCGCGGGATAGCGGCAGTGCAGCTTGCCGTCGCCCGAGGCGCGGCCGTCGCCGCCGTGGCGCAGGCTGCGCTTCGCGCCGCGCACCGCGACGAGCGGCTCGAGCGGCGTGTACAGGCGCGGCGCCGCCTGGCGCACTTCGCGCGCCTGCGGCTGCTTGCGCCCCGCGGTCTCGGGAGCCACGCGCTCCTGCTCGCGCTCGTCCTCGCTCTTGCCCCACGCGATCATCTGCGCGCGCTGCTCGTCCTTGCTGCCGACGTGCACGTCCTTGCGCTGCCTGGCGAACGAGAGCTGCGTCGTCGCGCCGGCCTTCGATTTCTGCGCCGCCGCTGCCGCGCGCGCGACGGCGCCACGCGCTTGCCGGCCGACCGAGAGCGGCCCGGCGTCGGCGCCTTCGAGCAGACGATCGGTTCCGGCATCGCCGCCCGGCCGGCTCGCGTAGCCGGCGGCGTGCTCCCACTCCTCGACGTCGACGACGCCGTCGGCGCTGTCGATGCGGTCGACGAGGTTGCCGGTGAACGCGGCGACGAGGCGCTCGTACGCGCGCCGCGCGTCTGCGTCGTCGGGTGCGAGGGCGATCGACGCGAGCACCGCGGCGACGTCTTCCCCGTGCTCGCCCCAGACGAGCTGGACGTCGTTCGCGTCCGGGCGCTGATCGACCCCGGCGAGCGCGCCGACGGCGACGCCGTACACGCTGCCGTGCAGCAGGCTGCTGCGCGGCCACCGCGGCTCGGTCTGGATGACCTTGCTCGCCTTGTCGACGAACGCCGCGGTCGCGACCTTCAGGCCCGCGGTCGGGAGCGCCGACGCCGCGCTCGTCGCCAGCGGCGCACGCGCGACCAGACCTGCCTTCGGCGCGTAGCGCGTCGCCGCAGCGAGGCCGACCGACGCCTGCTTGTCCTGGACGACGCGGCGCTCGCGCTGCAGCTTTTCGTCGTCCTCGCGGTCTTCGACGAGCGCCCAGCCGAGCTGGCGCAGCCGCTCGTGCAGGCTCGTCGTGGTCTGCGCGCCGTCGAGCGGATCGTTGTCGGGCGCGCTCCACCAGCCGGCAACGAGGTACGCGAGCTGATCGCCTTCGGTGCCGTTGGGCGCGACCTGCGCGAGGTCGTCGAGCGGATCGTGCAGCGCGAAGCGGTTCAGCGTCGCGTCGTACGTGCCGGTCCAGTTGAGCGAGCCGCCGCACGCGCCGGTGAGATCGGCGGGTGCGACGGTGCGTCCCGTCGCCGCGACCGCCGCGGCGCCGTCGGGCCACTGCGCGAGATCGACGACGCGCGTCGTGTCGGCCTCGATGACCCAGCCGCGCACGACCGGTGCGCTGGCGCCGCGCGGCGCGACGACGCGCAGCACGACCCAGCGGTCGGGCAGCGGCGGCAGCGAGAGGCGATTCGTCGGCCCGTTGTCGGCGAGCTTGCCGCGCAGGAGTGCGTCGGGCATCGCCCAGTGCAGGTGGACTCCGGCGGGACGCGGCGGACCGTCGGCGAGGATGTCGGTCGCGGGCGCCGGCGGCGCGCCATCGGGTGCCGCGATCGAGAGCGGCAGGCGCACCATCGGCTCGGCGCTGTTCGCGGCAACGACGAGCGCCTGCACGTCGATCGGTACCAGCACGCGCGTGTCGCGCACGAGCGTCGCGTCGAAGCGGCCGATCGCGTCGAGCGAGAGCTGCGTGCGCGCGAGCGCGCTCCAGCGCGCCGACTGCATCTGCAGCGCGATCGTCGCGGGATCGAAGGCGGCCATCGCGCTACTCCGGGTGGAACGACGACGCCAGCTTGGCGATGCCGATCGTCGGCCGGAAGACGTCGACCATCGGCGGCGCGGCGTTGACGCTGGGGTCGCCGAACACCTGGCGGTACGGGAAGCGCAGCATCTGCAGCGCGAACTCGGCGCCGTCGACGTTGCCGTCCATGTTCGTTCCCGGGGTCGCGAGCAGCGCGGCGTTGAGCTTCTCGATGTCGAGCACGCCCGGCGTGCCGCGGCGAAACGGCACCGGGACGAGGTCGAGCGGGTTGGCGGTGACGTCGAGCGCGGTCTTGGCGTCTCTCGCCTTGACGCCGGCCTGGAGCCGGTTCGGATCGTCGGCGCTCGGCGTCAGGCGAACGCCGAACTGGATGCCCTGGCGCGGCTCCTCGATGTGGACGACCGCCGGGATGCCGTCGAAGAGGACGAGCATCACCGCCGGCGCGAGCCGCTCCATGCGCAACAGCTTGATGCGGCGCGGATCCGACTCGGGGATCGCGGCGTCGTCGGCGACGCCGAGCTCGCGGTCGTACGCGCGCACGTGCAGGCCGGGCCAGCCCGAGACCGCGCGCGAGCGCAGCACGAAGCCGGT
>Ga0207703_10002958_pt1 | contig 14408 bp, 13 predicted proteins | sample KBSSwiS12_FD_184304 | JGI IMG/M metagenome (GOLD analysis project Ga0207703, IMG submission 184304) | Switchgrass rhizosphere microbial communities from Kellogg Biological Station, Michigan, USA - KBS Switchgrass S1-2 (SPAdes) (version 2) | ecosystem: Host-associated > Plants > Roots >... | reverse complement strand
GAACGCCCACCGCGTCCCATCGACCAGGCCAGCGCCCGCTTGCGCAGCTCATCGGCGCCGATCTTCAAATGATGGAATTTGGCATAGCCTTCGATCATGGCGAGATATTCGTCCTGGCCGCAATGATGGAAGCCCAGCCAAAGGCCGAAGCGGTCTGATAGGGAAACTTTCTCCTCCACCGCTTCGCCGGGATTGATAGCGGTGCCGCGTTCGTTGTCCACCAAGTCGCGCGGCATCAGGTGCCGCCGGTTGGAGGTGGCATAGAAGATCGTGTTGGCGGGCCGCCCTTCGATGCCGCCTTCCAGGGCCGCCTTGAGCGATTTGTAGCTGGTATCGTCCTTGTCGAAGGAGAGATCGTCGCAGAATAGGATCACCCGGCGCGGGCTTGTGCGCAGGATGCGCAACAAAGCGGGCAGGGTGTCGATGTCCTCGCGGTGAATCTCGATCAGCACAAGCCGGTCATGGCCTTTGCGCGTGCGGTTGATCTCCTCATGCACTGCCTTGACCAGGCTGGACTTGCCCATGCCGCGCGCGCCCCACAGCAGCGCGTTGTTGGCCGGCAGGCCTTGCGCGAAATGCCTGGTGTTGGCGAACAGGGTATCGCGCTGGTTCTCCACGCCCTTGAGCAGGGTAAGATCGACATGGGCGACATGGGGCACGGCCACCAGTCCGCCCCCACTTCCAATCTTCAGGGTGGGCTCCCAGACAAAGGCGTCGCCATCGGGCAGGGCGCTGGCGATGGGCGGCGGCGCCAGCCGGTCCAGCGCATCGGCGATGCGCGTCAGCAGGACGGCATCGTCCAAAGCGCGCTGTTTGTTCGCATCTGCCATGCTAACCCCTTGATTTACCACGGTTGCAAAGGAGGGCCGGCCCGCTATAGTCCGCCCGCATTCCCCCAGAAAGTCCCCGCAATATGAATATGAACGATCCGATGTTCCAGACGCTGACTCTCGCGCTGCCGATGATCGCGATCTTCTACTTTCTTCTGTGGCGGCCGCAAAGCCAGCGCCAGAAGCAGTTGCGCCAGATGGTCGACAATCTGCGCCGCGGCGACACGGTGGTGACCTCGGGCGGCATCCTGGGCAAGATCGTCAAGGCCTCGGCCACCGACGATCCGGAAATCCTGGTGGAGATCGCCGACAATGTGCAGGTCCGGGTGCTGAAAACCACGCTGTCCGACGTGCGCGCCAAAAACGCCGACGCCAAGGAATAATCCGTGCTGCAAGTCTCGCTCTGGACGCGTCTTCTGACCCTTGTCATTCTTTTGGGCGGCATTTTGATCGCGTTGCCCAACGCCCTGTCGCCGGACGTGCGCGCCCGGATGCCGAAATTCCTGCCCTCCAGCGCGGTCAATCTCGGCCTGGACCTGCAAGGCGGATCCTATCTGCTCCTTGGCGTGGATTTCGACCAGGTGACGCGCGACCGTGTCGAATCCCTGTTGGGTGACATCCGCGCCGGTTTCCGCAAGGCGCGGATGCCGCTGACCGACCTGAACGCCCACGGCGATACCGTGTCCGTCAAGGTCACCGATCCCTCGCGGTTGGAGGAAGCGCGCACCCTGTTACAAGGCCTCAATCCCAACATGACCGGCTCGGTCCTGTCGGTGGGTGGCAAGGAATATGACATGACGGAGAGTGCGGGGGTTTTCACCCTGCGCATGACCGACGCCTTCAAGACCCTGACCCGCCAGCAGGTGATGGACCAGTCCATTGAAGTGGTGCGCCGTCGCATCGACGAGTTGGGCACGCGCGAGCCCTCCATCGAGCGTTCGGGCGACGACCGCATCCTGGTGCAGGTGCCGGGTCTGCAGGATCCTACCCAGCTCAAAAATATCCTGGGCAAGACTGCCAAGATGAGTTTCCGGCTGGTTGACGAGCAGGCCGATCCCAATGCCAGCGTGCCGCCGATCGGCGATGAGATCCTGCCGGTGATGAACGACAAGAACAAGAACGTGCCGGCGCGCAAGGTGGTGGTGCAGCGCCGGGTGATGGTGTCGGGTGATCGTCTTACTGATGCCAGCGCCGGCTTCGATCAGCAGACCGGACAGCCGATCGTGAATTTTCGCTTCGACAGTGTGGGCGCGCGCCAGTTTGGTGACGTCACCAAGGAGCATGTCGGCCATCGCTTCGCCATTGTGCTGGACAACCAGGTCATCTCCGATCCCAACATCAACAGCGTGATCCTGGGCGGCTCGGGCTATATCATCGGCAGCTTTACGACACAGACCGCCAACGACATGGCGATCCTTTTGCGTGCCGGTGCGCTGCCCGCGCCCTTGAAGCCACTGGAAGAACGTACCGTCGGTGCCGAACTGGGCGCAGACTCGATCAAGGCGGGCCGCTATTCCGCGATCGCGGGGCTGGCGCTGGTCGCCCTGTTCATGGTCCTGCGCTACGGCCTGTTCGGTATCTTCGCCGATATTGCGCTCACCTTGAACGTGGTCCTGCTGCTGGCGGCGCTGACCGCCTTTGGCGCCACCCTGACCCTGCCGGGCATTGCCGGCATTGTGCTCACCATGGGCATGGCGGTGGACGCCAACGTGCTGATCTATGAGCGCATCCGCGAGGAACAGCGCAATGGCCGCACCATGCTGGCGGCGATCGATACCGGCTTTCGCCGCGCCATGGCGACCATCATTGACGCCAACATGACCCACCTGATCGCCTCGCTGATCCTGTTCCAGTTGGGCACCGGCCCGATCAAAGGCTTCGCGGTGACTTTGGCGGTGGGCATTATCACCTCCTTCTTCACGGCGGTGATGGTGACGCGGCTGATCGTGATCACCTGGCTGAATACAGCCCGGCCCCGCAAACTCACCATTTAGCCCCTGCTTTCGCTGGCGGGCGCAACATTCCGGCGCTAGAGTTCCCGCCTCGAATCCAAGGGAGGGGACCATGGCTGCCTTTTTGGGCAATCTTCGCAATGTGGTGATCACCAGCTTCGTGCTGGCGATTCTGTTGGTCGGCGTCTATTGCGCCACCCAGGGCTTTGACGGCATCGCCTTCGAACTGTTCGTGCTGCGCTGGCTGCACGTGGTTTGCGGCGTGATGTGGATCGGGCTGCTCTGGTATTTCAATTTTGTGCAGATCCCCACCATGCCCAAGGTGCCGGACGAGTTGAAAAAAGGCGTCAGCGGCTACATCGCGCCTGCCGCGCTGTTCTGGTTCCGCTGGGGCGCCATGGGCACCATCGTCTTCGGTATCCTGCTCGCCTTGCGCAACCATTATCTGCTGGAGGCCTATACGCTGGACTTGAGCGAAGGCACGGCAGGCTGGCCGATGGTGCCGAAATATCTCGCCATCGGCATCGGCATGTGGCTGGGCACCATCATGTGGTTCAACGTGTGGTTTGTGATCTGGCCCAACCAGCAAAAGGCGCTGAATATTGGCGGCAAATATCCCGACCTTTCCGCCGCCGACAAGGCCGCCGCCGGCAAGACCGCAATGATCTTCTCGCGGACCAACACGCTTCTGTCGATTCCCATGCTGTTCAGCATGGTGGCGGCGGGGCATTTGTACTAGGAGACACGCGGATCATTGTCCCGGCCGCTCGCTCAAGCTCGCGGCGTTCGCTCGCTTTCGCAGGTCCACTGGACCTGCTCACGCGCTGTGCGCGCCGCGGCTCACGGTTTCGTTTTGAATGGACGCCGCCTTAGCCAATCGCCTTGCCGCCTCGGTGCGTGCCGCCGATCCTGACCGCTATTTCGCCACCCTGTTCGCGCCGGCGCCCAAGCGTCCGCCGCTGCTGGCGCTCTACGCCTTCCATGCCGAGGTGGCGCGGATCGCCGAAACGGTGCGTGAACCCATGCTGGGCGCCATCCGCTTGGAATGGTGGCGTGAGACCGTCGAGGCCGCGTCGAAAGGGTCTGTGCGCAATCATGACGTGGCGCGCGGCCTGGTGGGATTGCTGGGGCAAAGCGCCGTCACGCGTGAAGATCTGGAGGCGTTGATCGCCGCCCGCGCCTTTGATTCCAGCGCCGATCACTTTGCGGATTTCGCCGCCCTTGAGGCCTATCTGGATGAGACCAGCGGCCGGCTGATGCGGCTGGCGGCACAAGTCCTGGAGGGACCGCCGAATATCGCACCGACGCTGCGCGAAGCGGGTTTGGCCTACGGCCTGACCGGGCTTTTAAGGGCGCTGCCGTTTCACAATGGACGGCATAAGCTGTACCTGCCGCTGGATCTTCTGTCGGCGCTCAACCTCACGCCGGAAGCGTTTTTCCATCTGGGCACGACGGAACCGCGGCGGGCGAGCGCGATGCGACAGGTGGCGTTGAAGGCCCGCGATCATTTCCTGGCGGCGCGACAGGCGCCCAAGCCCGGCGCGGCGCTTGCCGCCATCCTGCCGGCGGCGCTGGTGCCGGTCTATCTGCGCCGACTGGGGCGCGACGTGCCCATTCACCGCCGGCAGATGGCGCTGCTCAGCGCCGCCATGAAGAAGCGGCTCTAAGGCGGCTAACTCTCCAGGCCGCTTTGGCCGCCTGTGCCGCGCGGTTCGCCGCTCTTGTATTTCACATCGCCGTGACTGATGCGGCGATAGTCCTTGAGCCTGCTGACCGCGACGGCAAAGGCGTTGTCCAGCACGGCATAGGCGTCGGTGGCGCTTTTCTTGTGGCCGGCATGATTCAATTCCTTGCTCACCACGATTTCCTTGCCCGGCACGCGAAGTACGATATGCACATCGGGCGGATTGCCGCTGGCCTTCTGGCTTTTGTGCGGCAACTCGATCACCACCCGACAGCCGATGATGTGATCGTGAAATTGTTCCAGCTTGCCGAGATGTTCTCTCACCGCCGCCTTCAGCGCATCAGAGGGATCGACATTGTGGAAAGAAAGTTCGAGGGGGATATCCATGGCATCATCCGCTGGTTGCTGTTGGGTCAACGCCTGGGACTCTAGCCGGTTTCGCGGAACTATTCAGCAGCCTGCTTCAGGGAAAGCCAGGTTGAAAGGTCTTCCAGGGCGCGCAGGCTCATCGCCTGTTTACGATCCTTACCGCGGATTTTGGCGCTTTTCTCGAATGGCGGAAAAAGGCCGAAATTGACGTTCATGGGCTGGAAGGTGCGCGCATCGGCGCCGCCCGTAATGTGGGACAGAAGAGCGCCAAAGGCCGTGGTGGCGGGCGGCGGCGCGAGTGTCAGCCCTTTCAGCTCCGCCGCCGCGAAGCGACCGGCGAGAAGCCCAATGGCCGCGCTTTCGACATAGCCTTCCACGCCGGTCACTTGGCCGGCAAACCGCAGATGTGGACGTGATTTCAATCTGAGCTGAGCATCGAGCAAGGCAGGCGAGTTGATGAAGGTGTTGCGATGCAGGCCCCCCAGTCGCGCGAATTGCGCGTTTTCGAGCCCCGGTATGGTGCGGAAGATCCGCACCTGTTCGGCATGTTTCAGCTTGGTCTGAAAGCCCACCATGTTCCACAAGGTGCCCAGGGCATTATCCTGGCGCAGCTGCACCACCGCATACGGCGGCTGCGAGTTTCGCGGATCCTTCAGGCCCACCGGTTTCATCGGACCAAAGGCCAGCGTCTGCTCGCCGCGCGCCGCCATCACTTCGATGGGAAGGCAGGCCTCGAAATAGGGCGTGGATTTTTCCCAGTCCTTGAAATCGGTCTTGTCGCCCGCCAGCAGCGCCGCGACGAAATCTTTATACTGCGCCTGGTTGAGCGGCAGGTTGATATAGTCGGCCACGCCGCCGCCAGGCCCCTGCTTGTCATAACGCGATTGGAACCAGGCGATGTCGAAATTGACGGAGTCGCGGTGCACGATGGGCGCGATGGCATCGAAAAATGCCAAGTGATCCTGGCCGGCGGCTTGCGCGATGGAAGCGCCCAGGCTGGCCGAAGTCAGCGGTCCGGTGGCGACAATCACGCTACCCCAATCGGCAGGCGGCAGTTCGGCGATTTCGCCGCGCCTGATCGTCACCCGCGAATGATTTTCCAGCGCGCTGGTCACGGCGGCGGAAAAGCCGTGCCGGTCCACCGCCAACGCTCCTCCCGCCGGCAGCTTGTGGCTGTCCGCGGCACGCATGATCAGCGAGCCGGCGCGGCGCATTTCCTCATGCAGCAATCCGACTGCATTGTTGAGGGCGTCATCGGAACGGAAGGAGTTGGAACAGACCAGCTCGGCGAGCGAATCAGTCTGGTGGGCGAACGTCGCCTGTGTGGGGCGCATCTCGTGGAGATGCACCGTCACGCCCGATTCGGCTGCCTGCCAGGCCGCTTCCGATCCCGCCAGGCCGCCGCCGATAATGTGCAAATCGGCCGTCATGGAGCAGGGCTTTAACAGGTTGAGGGCAGGTGGCAAACGGGCCCGGCTGCCGCATCCCCGATCCGTTTCGATTTCGCGGGTGCAGCATATATCGAACGCGGCAAACTGCTTTTTTAGGCGAATTCAGGCCTTGCGGACGTGTTCCGTAGAGACGTTTGATCGTCCCGAATCGGGCAAAAAAATGCGCGCAGCAATGCGGTAAAGCCTTTTGGCAACAGTCAAAAAGGAAATGGGAAAGGCTGGTTGACTTGGCTTCAGCCTTCGGACAAGTATCCCCCATCAAATAAACGGGGGAAGCCTATGTTCGGTCTTAAGAGTGTTGTTGCCGCTGTTACCGTGGCAGCGATGGTTGGTTCTACGGCTTTCGCCGCTGATCGCGCCCTGGCCCCGGGCAAACCCGCTGGCGTCAAGTCCGCGCAGGAGATCAACAGGGGTACGTTGCTGATCGGCATCGGCGCCGCGGCGGTCATAACCGCCGTCGCCATCGTCGTGTCGAACCAGAGCGGCGACCGCAGCGCGCCGACCACCTTCACGCCGCCGGCCACCACCGTGACCCCTCCCTAAAGGCGTCCCACTTCGACAAATACCAGAGCCCGCCATCGATGATGGCGGGCTTTCTGCTGTCTGGGATACGGCCTTAATTTGGTGCTTCTTTTAACCTTTTGTGTCGAACCCCCGTGCGACACTGCCGCAGGGGCGGATGCATGCCTCCTGGGGAATGAAACGCGAGATACAGATGACGGCGATCAAGGCAGAGCCTATATAGATCGTGCGGAAGGACGAGTGTGATGGCCACAGAAAACAAGGGAACAAATTTCGTCAGGCTGGCGGTTGGCGCCGGGTTGTTGGCCGCCGCGGCGGTGAGCATCGCCGTCTTCGTTCCGCGCCGCCGTCTTGCCTTCGTGACCGAGCCGCTGGCGCAGCTGGGCAAGCTGCCGGTGGCGGCCGCTGTCACCGCCTGGGCCGTGCGCCTGTGGCAGGATGCGACCGCGCCCCAGGCGCCGGTGTTTGATGACCTGCGCCCCTTTGATGAGTTCTGAAAGCGTCTTGTGATGCGGCGCATCGATACCGTCGCGACTATCCGTGATGCTTATGTCTTCGCCGTCACCCATCTGGGCGGCGTGATCGGCCTGATCTGGGTGCCGATGGTGCTGGCCACCATCATGGGTTTCTTCTCTTTTCAGCGCTACTACAACGACTTCATCGATGCGATGGCCAGCAACAATGTCGCCGCGCTGGGTCCTAGCATGCTGATGATGCTGGGCTATGTGGTGGCGGCGTTGCTGCTTTACGCGGTGATGTTCGTGGCGGTGGTGCAGCTGGCGCTGGGCGCGCGCGCCGCCCCCAAGGTGGCGCATTTTGCTTTCGGCAACCTGGAATGGCGGATGTTTCGCGCCTTCATCGCCTTCATCGGCGTGATCCTGGCGCTGGTGATTCCCGCTTTCGTGGTGGCCAATGGCGTGGTCGCGCTGGCCGGCGCCAGGCTGCCGCAGGCCGCCGGGCCGGCCATGATGCTGCTGGTTTTTTATGGCGTGATGCTGCTGGCCATGCCGCGCTTCTTCGTGCTCCTGCCCACCATCGCGGTGGCGGAAAATGCCCCGGTGCTGCGCCGGGCCTGGATGCTGTCGGCGGGGAATTTCTGGCGCCTGCTGGCGGTCTTGCTGGCGGTGTTCGGTCCCATCCTTCTGCTGTTCAGTGGGCTGGAGTTGGTGCTGTCGGGACATGCCACAACGCCAGTATCCGGCAACAGCGAGCAGGTGCAATTGCTTGCCGCCATCTATCGGGCGCGCGATATCCTGCCCCTGATCAGCGGGCTGGGGTTCCTGATCTCGCCGTTGCTGGTCGGCTTGTGTGCGGGCGCCAGCGTCTCGGTGTGGCGGGCGCTGAAAGACGAACCGGCGCTCGACATCGCGGTCTGAATTACTCCGCCGCTTTCAGCCTTTTGGCCTGGTTCTTGATCTGGGCGGCTTTCAACAGCGGCTTGAGATACTGACCCGTATAGGAGCGCGGATTCTTCGCCACATCCTCAGGCGTGCCGCTGGCGACGATCTCGCCGCCGCCATCGCCGCCTTCAGGACCCAGATCCACGATCCAGTCCGCGGTCTTGATCACTTCCAGATTGTGTTCGATCACCACCACCGTGTTGCCCTGGTCCACCAGCTCCTGCAGCACTTCCAGCAGCTTTTTCACGTCATGGAAATGCAGACCGGTGGTGGGCTCGTCCAGGATGTAGAGCGTGCGCCCCGTGGCGCGGCGCGACAATTCCTTGGATAGCTTGACGCGCTGGGCCTCGCCGCCGGACAGCGTGGTCGCCTGCTGGCCGATGGCGATATAGCCCAGGCCCACGCGCTTGAGCGTCTCGAGTTTTTCGGCGATGGAAGGCACCGCCTTGAACAGTTCCGCGCCCGCCTCGATGGTCATGTCCAGCACATCGCTGATAGAATGATCGCGGAATTTCACTTCCAGGGTCTCGCGGTTGTAGCGTTTGCCCTTGCAGACATCGCACTGGACATAGACGTCGGGCAGGAAGTGCATCTCGATCTGGATCACGCCGTCGCCCTGGCAGGCCTCGCAGCGCCCGCCCTTGACGTTGAAGCTGAAGCGTCCCGGGGCATAGCCGCGCGCCTTGGATTCCGGCAATTCAGTGAACCAGTCGCGAATGGGGGTGAAGGCGCCGGTATAGGTGGCGGGGTTGGAGCGCGGCGTGCGCCCGATCGGGCTTTGGTCGATGTCGATGACCTTGTCCAGGAATTCCAGGCCCTCGATGCGGTCATGGGCCGCGGGATGCTCGCGCGCCTGGGACAGCTTGCGCGCGGCGGCCTTGTACAGGGTCTCGATGGTCAGGGTGGATTTGCCGCCGCCCGACACGCCGGTAATGCAGGTCAGCGTCCCCAAGGGGATTTGAGCCGTGACGTTTTTGAGATTGTTGGCGCGCGCCCCCACCACCTTCAGCCAGCGATTGTGGGCGGCCTTGCGGCGCTGTGCCGGAATCGGGATGTTTTCCGCGCCGCTGAGATATTTGCCGGTCAGGCTTTTCTTGTTGGCGATGATATCGGCCGGGGTGCCTTCGGCGATGATATGGCCGCCATGCACGCCTGCGCCGGGGCCCATGTCGATGACGTGGTCGGCGGTGCGGATGGCGTCCTCGTCATGCTCGACCACCAGCACGGTGTTGCCCATGTCGCGCAGGCCCTTGAGCGACTCCAGCAATTTGCCGTTGTCGCGCTGGTGCAGCCCGATCGAGGGTTCGTCCAGCACATAGAGCACGCCGGTAAGCCCTGAGCCGATCTGGGAAGCCAGCCGGATGCGCTGGCTCTCGCCGCCGGACAAGGTGCCGGAGGACCGCGCCAGGGTCAGATAGTCCAGCCCGACATTGTTGAGGAATTTCAGCCGGGCGCGGATTTCCTTGAGAATGCGGGCGGCGATTTCCTTTTGCTGCTTGTTCAGTTTCTGGTCGATGTCGCGGAACCAGCCATCGGAATCGCGGATCGATTGTTCGCAGACCTGGCCCACATGCAGCCCGCCGATTTTCACCGAGAGCGCTTCGGGCTTCAGCCGATAGCCCTTGCACACCTCGCAGGGCGCTTCAGCCTGAAAACGCGCCAGGTCTTCCTGCACCCAGGCGCTGTCGGTCTCGCTCATGCGGCGGTCCATGTTGGGAATGACGCCTTCAAATTCCTTCCTGGTGTCGTAGCGGCGCATGCCGTCGTCATAGGTGAATTTGATCACCTCATCGCCGGAACCGTGCAGGATCACGTCGCGCGCCTTTTTGGGCAGGTCTTCCCACGGCTCGTTCATCGAGAATTTGTAATGCTTGGCAAGGGCTTCCAGGGTCTGCAGGTAATAGGGCGAGGACGATTTGGCCCAGGGCGCGATGGCGCCGTTCTTCAGGCTCAGGCTTTCGTCGGGCACCACCAGCGCCACGTCGAAATAATTCTGCACGCCAAGGCCGTCGCATTGCGGACAGGCGCCATGCGGGTTGTTGAAGGAGAACAACCGGGGCTCGATCTCCGAAATGGTGAAGCCGGACACCGGACAGGCGAACTTGGAGGAAAAGATGATCTGTTTCGGCTTGCCGTCTTTTTCCTTTTCGTCGGCGAATTCCACCACCAGCAAGCCATCGGCCAGGTTGAGCGCCGTCTCGATGGAATCGGGCAGGCGGTTGCCGATATCGGCCTTGACCACAATGCGGTCCACCACGATCTCGATATCGTGCTTGAGCTTCTTGTCCAGCGCCGGCGAGGCGCCGATGTCGTAGAACTTTCCGTCCACCTTGGCGCGCTGGAAGCCTTTCTTCTGCAGCTCGGCAAGCTCTTTGCGGTATTCGCCCTTGCGGCCGCGCACGATGGGCGCCAGCAGGTAAAGGCGTGTGCCCTCCGGCAGCGCCAGGATGCGGTCGGCCATCTGGCTGACGGTCTGGCTTTCGATGGGAAGACCGGTGGCGGGGGAGTAGGGCACGCCGACGCGGGCAAACAGCAGGCGCAGATAGTCATAGATCTCCGTCACCGTGCCGACGGTGGAGCGCGGATTCTTGGAGGTGGTCTTCTGCTCGATGGAAATCGCCGGCGACAGGCCTTCGATATGATCCACGTCCGGCTTCTGCATTAACTCCAGGAACTGGCGGGCATAGGCCGACAGGCTCTCGACATAGCGGCGCTGGCCCTCGGCATAGATGGTGTCGAAGGCCAGGCTGGACTTGCCCGAGCCCGACAGGCCGGTCAGCACCGTCAGGGTATCGCGTGGAATCTCCACGTCGATATTCTTGAGATTGTGTTCGCGCGCGCCGCGAATGGAGATGTTCTTCAGCATCAATTGGCTTTCGGCAGGCTGGCAAGATAACGCCGGTTGGCGTCGGCGGGCACCGCGCCCATTTGCATCAGGGCGAGGATGGATTTGAGCGCCAGGTCATAGGAGCCGTAGCAATGGTGCGCGACCAAAGCGAGGTGCTTCCATTGCTCCGCGCTCATATTTTCCGGCTTCGAAAAGTCGCGGACATAGACCATGTCGGTTTCCAGCAGCTGGCGGATACCCCGGTTGGGCGTATTGCCCACCACCATGGGCGAGATCGGCCAGATTTTGGTGCCGGTGACGCAGTGGGGCAGGAACCCCAGCGCCCGCAGCACCAGGTCCATGTCCCCGAAGGATGGCTGGTTTTTGTACAGCGGAACAAAAGACACTTCGGTCTGGATCGCCACGGTATCCGCAAGCTTGGTCCGGCCATGCGCCAGCACCTCGCGCTCCGCCCCCTGGACGTCCATTTTCAGAAAATCCAGGGCGGTGATTTCGGCGATATCGTCCAGTTTTCGGGTGGTGACGGGAATGCGCTCTTTCACACTCCCCCATGTAGGAAACAAATTGAAAAGCGCCAGATGCGCAGGCTCGGGAACCAGGAGGCTGGTCATCCCCTCCAGTTCGCAGACATGCAGCACGCGCTCGGTTCCATCGGCCAAGGCATAAGGCAGATAGCGTTCGCGCGGGCCTTTTTTCCGTTCCAGCCGTTCCAGCGCCCCGGCTTGCGGTTCAAAGCCCGTCACCTCACATAATCCGGCCGCCAGCATCGCCTTGTAAGGCGGATCGCCGTCGATGGGATTGGCGCCGACATCCACGACCGCGGTAAGCCGCGCGGGCCTGAGAATTTCGGTCAAAAAATGAGTCTGGAGAGCCATCCGCTTCTCATAACCTTTTCTGCGCGGCTTGCGAAACAAAAAGAGAACGATTTCGTTTTGGCACTGAGCTATTGTTCATTTGCAAAACCGGCCGGATCAGCCCTAATTGTGCCATGGTCGATCGAGAGATTGATCAACGAGAACAGCCTATTACACCGCCGGCACAGGCGGAAATTCAGGGGACAAAAAGATGAACAGTTTCCGGATGGCGACGATTGCGATGGCTGCCGCTGCGGCGATGGCCGGTTCGGCCCTTGCAGCCGATGGTTCACTGGCCCCCGGCAAGCCGGCCGGCGTGCACCAGGCCGCGCGCAGTCCCAGTCTGCTCCTGATCGGCGGCGCCGCATTGGTGACGGTGGTCGCGGTGGTGGTGGCGACCCAAAGCAGCGACAGCGCCGGCTGCGGCGCCGCCTGCAGCAGCCCCACCACCACAAGCTGACCGCTTTTGGTCAGCGGGCATCCAGGCCCATCTGCCCGAGTAGCCACAGTCCCGCCGGCGGGCGGAAATGCACCAAGTCGACATAATCGCGGCTTGAGCCGTTCTGAAGTGTTTCGCGGGTCAGCGCGTTGGGCGCCATGAAGTCGAACAGTGCGACCTTGTTTGGGCATTTCGCATTGTGCCGGGTCACCGAAGCGCGCGCGGTCCGCTTGAAGGCCTCCAGGCCGGCGGCGTCGCTTTGGCGGTAGCGATCGATGATCGCCATATTGTCCGGCGGGAGGAACAGCGTGAGCCGTGCATGGGCGCCGCAGGCCGCGGACAGCATGGTGGAAAGTTCTTGGGCCGCCCCATCGCCCATTCGCATGACCCGGGCCCGTCGATAATTCAAATCTTTTTGCATGACGGCTTCGGTCATGTGGGCATAAGCCGGAAAAATATCCGGGCGGTCAGCCGCGGCTTGGCCCTCTTTCAATTGCGCCAGCGACCAGGCGGCCAGCGCGTTCATGCCTAGCGCGCCGCCGCTGAGATAACGGGTGGTGAACAGCCACAGGTTCCGCCTGGGCGTGGGATCGCCCGCGGGCGTCACCGCCAGGCGGGTTTCGTCGAAGCTGGGCAGGGCTTCGCCCGCGCCGCCATTGCCGGTGAAAGCATCCAGCGCCACCACGATCTGTTTCACGGAACGGTGGGCCAGCGCGTCCTGCACAAAGCGGCGGGTTTCGTACGGCGTGATGCTGGAGGCGCCATAGTTGAAGCTGCGCGTCTTCAGGTGCGGATCGATCAGGGTGGGATCAAAGCCGTCGCGCACCCGGCTGGAGCCGACGAACACCAGTTCGGGCTCAATCTGTTCCAGCCAGACCGGTTTCAGCGCGCGCTCAAATCCCGATAAGGTTTGCGCACTGCCGCCGGCGGGATGGTGCAGGATATAGGCACCGGCCAGGGCGTTGAAACCAGCGAGGCCCGCGATGGCCAACGCCACCGTTGTCAGAAACCAGACGGCGTAGCGGGTGTTTTCCATCAGAACTGAAAGTAGATAAAAGGTTTTAGGTTGGACAGAGCCAGCACCGCCACGATGCAGAGCAGGCCATAGACGGCGGCATGGACCGGTGTGGGCCGCCAGGCCAGGCGCTTGGCCGGCATCACGGGCTGGTCGGGATAGGGCGAGGGCAGGGATGCGCGGGTGCGCCCCATCAACTCCATGCTGTTGGGCATCAACCAGACCATAGCGAACAGCAGCAAAAGCGTGACCGCCGCCAACGGCGAGAAGCTGACCACGGCGGAATGACCGCCGCCGATCAGCCCGCCCATCACATTGCGAGCGCTGGTAAGATCGGGCGCACGAAACACGATCCAGGCGAATGTGGTGGCGGCAAAGGTCAACGCCACCGACGCGGCATGCAGCGGCAATCGCCATGCGGGCGCTAAGTTCATTCCTTTGGTGGCATGGCGGAAGGCGTGGTTGATGGACAGATAAAGCCCGTGCAGCCCGCCCCACAGCATGAAGGTCCAGTTGGCGCCATGCCACAAGCCGCCCAGTAGCATGGTGATGAACAGGTTCAGGTAGCGCCGGGCGCGGCCCTTCCGATTGCCGCCCAGCGGCACATAAAGATAGTCGCGCAGGAAGGCCGACAGCGAGATATGCCAGCGCCGCCAGAATTCGATGATGCTGGCGGATTTGTAGGGCGAGTGGAAATTCACCGGCAACCGGATCCCCAGCATCAGGGATGAGCCCAACGCCATGTCGGAATAGGCGCTGAAATCGAAATAGATCTGAAAGGCGAAGAACAGGGTGCCCAGCCAGCTGTCGGTCGGCCCCAGATGGGTGCCGCGCGACGCGGCATTGAAGATGGCGTCGGCAAACGGCGCCAGGTTGTCGGCAATCAGGGATTTCTTGGCCAGCCCGATGGAGAACAGGGTGATGCCGGCGGCAAGATCATCGTTCTTGGCGCGAATCTGGCGGAATTGCGGGATCAGGTCGTTGTGGCGCACGATCGGCCCCGCGATCAGGTGCGGGAAATAGGCGACGAAAAGGGCGTAATCC
>Ga0207703_10002957_pt1 | contig 14416 bp, 10 predicted proteins | sample KBSSwiS12_FD_184304 | JGI IMG/M metagenome (GOLD analysis project Ga0207703, IMG submission 184304) | Switchgrass rhizosphere microbial communities from Kellogg Biological Station, Michigan, USA - KBS Switchgrass S1-2 (SPAdes) (version 2) | ecosystem: Host-associated > Plants > Roots >... | reverse complement strand
CAGAAGTTCGTGTTCAAGGGAATGTCGCAGACGACCCCGCCGAACGCGCTGACGCCCGTGCAGTTGTCCGCAAGCCAATAGCTTGATGAATAGTTCTGTCCGTGACGCCGGCGTGAATTCGTCGGGGATCACCAGTCAGGAATTGAAAGCTCACCTCTGGGAAGCCGCATACGGGTGCTTGCCGCAAATGGCCCAGGGCAATAGGCCACAACAGGAACCCGATAATGGCAATTATCGGGCGGTTGAGCCTTGCGATCCGCGCAGGTCCTTCACCAGCAACCACACCCCCATCGTCGGTTCAAACAGAGCGATCGGTCCGCCATAGAAGGCGATGGTCACCACCGTCGCGATTCGTGGATCGATCACTACCGCCAGCGAGCGAACTCCTGCTATCAGCGACGCAATTACTCCCCACAACGGCAGCCCGCGTGGAACATAGCTATTGGGCAGTGTTTCTCCGCAACTCTGTCCCCCGAGACGGGAACCATTGCGTTGCCTAAGAACAGCATCCTCTGAACTCGGTTGGGAATTTTGATACCACTATGTGGGGATCCGCTCAAACCACCCAAGCGAATTCGTGACGGTTGGGCAAGCAGTAACCGAGCTGCGACTTCCTGAATCCGCGTAGAGTAAGGTCGGCCCATCACGTGCAAGGTCTGTCGGCTTAGGAAGAAGCGGAGTCTTCTGACCCCCACCAAGGGCCGCAATCAGGCGTTCAAGTCTTTTCCTTGGGATCGGAATTAGGGAAGCCCGGCTTCACCCTCGTCGGGGACTAGAGGGACGCAGACTGAATAGCGAGCGGTTGACCATACCGTATCCGCTGTTCTGTCCTGGACCACTCCCGACGTGAGTCCGTATCGGAGGAGAGAGGAGAATAGCGCCCTTCCTCAAAGATCATCGCGAACGCGATTTGAAATTACAGGATATGACTCCGGCTTTGGCTTGCACCAAGGCCGGCGCCGCTGGGGAATTCCTGCAAATCTCCGAGGTACTATGCGTACAAACGCAGGTCAGCACTGTTTTCCCCACCTCGAACTTGACCGGCACCCGCACGGTGGCCACGGCCCTCCACCAAAGGGCCGTAACTCCAGCCGCGGCTCTGAAATAACGTCTATCGGACGCGTCGCTGTACTCAACGCAGACCTGTCGGAGAGGAACAAGCCGTGTCCATTACTGGCACGTTGTCAGTTGATGAATAGGAGATGGATTGTATGAGTGCAAGTTCAAAGTTTCTTTTGCTGCCCGGCGCTTTTCTCTGCGCCTCGCTAGCAATGGCAGTCGACCCCAGAACTGTCTTCGAGGTCGGCGATGGTAACACCGTGACCGGCAACGCCCCGGCGCCAAACGCGAACTGCGATTGGAATACGCTAAACGCCGGCAGCAACACCTTTAACCCGAATATCACGGTGAACAGTAACACCCCCCAGACTGTATGCGCAGGGGATAGCGGCTCACTGAACGCTTACGTGTTCCTTGTCGGCACCCCGAGCGAAGGGACGTTTACAGGTGGGTCCAAGGACAACCAGGACGTTAGCAGATGGAAGATCGGCAGCCTTGGGGCACCGGACAAAAACGCCCTTACGCACGGATACGCAGCCTCTTACACTGCGCTCGGGGATAAGATCCTGGTTTTCGGTGGCGAGCGTTTCGCTACCAATGGCGATGCCAACATCGGCGTCTGGTTCTTCCAACAAACGGTGGGAGTGAGCGGTTCCGGTTTCGGGCCCGGCGTACACCAGGACGGTGACGTTTTTGCGGTCTCCGCTTTTACCAACGGTGGCGTCAACCCTCGTCTTGACGTATACGAGTGGCATGCCGCCTGTGGCGCCAGGGGAGGAGAACCCATTGTGAATAACCCTGCTGTGGGGCAATGCGCGGACAGCAACCTGAAGCTGATCTTCAGCGGAGATCCAGCCAACACGGGCGCTACAGGCCTTTGTAACTCTAGCAGCCCGGGTTGCTCCACTGTTAACGCGACGACGGCAACGCTGGCGTGGCCCTACTCGACGAAGTTTGCCGGTGGCGTTGCGAACGGGGTTCCCCCAGCCGGTTTCTATGAGGGTGGGTTCGACCTTACGGCCATCTTCCCAGGGGGAGCGCCAGGCTGTTTCAGCAGCTTCCTCATGGAGACGCGCACGTCGCAAGCAACTGGCGCCGAGCTCAAAGACTTCCTGACCGGCAGCTTCCCGGAGTGTCATGTCACCGTCAGTAAGGCCTGTGCCTGCACGGCCTTCCACACCAACGGGACCGGGTACGACTACGCCGCCGGCGGCACCGTGACCAATGATGGCGGCGGCACTCTCTTCAACGTCACCGTGACAGACGCAAAGGTCCCGAACGTGTCTTGGAACTGCGGCACGATGAACAAGAATGACATCAAGAGCTGGGGGAACGCACCGACCGGGCCTCAGGGGGCCTGTACTGCCTCAGGCAGTAACACCGGTGGCTATGGCGGTGCTTTCTCTGATACCTCGACGTCAGTCAGCAACAGCGCACATGTTGTCGCCGACACCAGCAACTTTAGCGGCGCAACTCAAGTATCAAACGACGATACAGAGACGTGTGCATTCCCCGGCACCAACAATGTATGCCTGACCAATCCGGTCCTAAGCGTCAACAAGCAGTGCGTGACGACCCTGGAAGTGGTAGGCAATTACGTCGTGGTGCGGGTGGATTACAATGGCACGGTCAAAAACGCCGGGAACGTCAACCTGACCAGTGTCTCCGTGACAGACTCGGCTCCCGGCATTCCAGCGAGCACACCATTCACGATCGGTACCCTGACCCCAGGGCAGGAGGTGTGCTACACAAACAACACGGCAGCCCCGTGTCCGGGCTTGCCGGTGCCAGATCCAGTGGGACCGGGAGTGATAGCGGGAGCGGTGTCTTATTACCCGAATTCGTTAACCGACTCGACGGCTCCGGGGAAGGCCCAGGCGGCCAGTCCCGGCCGCGCGCGCTTTGAAAACAGGGTCACTGCGACTGGCACGAATGCCGCGACCAGCGCCACTGTGAACTCCGATCCCATTGACGCTCACTGCTTCGTTTGCCCGAATGGCTTCTGCGCGACGGCGAACCAATAACACCGACAGAAGCTGGCGATGGCGCGCCGTCCTAAACCGCCGGCGCGCCATCCGCATGGATGACAATCACCCCTCTCCCAAAAGGGGAGGGATATTTTAGGGGGAAATATTAATGCAGCCCGCGAAATACTTGAAGATTGTTACCGCTATCGTTGCGTTCGCGCCGGTATTGGGAGCACAGACGAAGCCGCCCCGGGAGCCAATCGCGCGAATCGGTGACCAGGCGATCTATGACGATGACCTGCTCCCGTCGATCGGCGGGCAGTTATGGCAGCTTAGAAGTCAGGAATACGAGCTGAAAATCAAAGCCCTCGAGAATCTTTTGAATCAGCGGTTGTTGGAAAACGAGGCGAAGAGCCAGGGGCTTTCAACCGATGCACTCCTGGAGCAGACGGTGGACCGGAATCTTCCTCCTCTCAGTGCGAGCGAAATTGAGGCGTACTACCTCGCACAAAAAAGCAGCCTCAACCGGCCGTTCGACGAAGTCAGGCCGCAAGTGGAGCGTTCGCTGGCACAGGCCCGGCGGCAGCAGGCCCGTCAGGAATACATCGATCGGCTGCGGCAACGGAGCGATGTGGCCATTTTGCTGAATCGACCCAAGGTTGAGGTCACGGTGGACCTCGCAAGGGTCCGGGGGAGTCCAGATGCGCCCGTAACGATTGTGGAATTCGCAGACTTCCAGTGTCCCTACTGTCAGTCAGTGCAGTCAACGCTAAAAGCGGTGATGGAGAAGTACAAGGGGAAGGTGCGGCTTGGGTTCCGGGATTTTCCGCTCAGGCCGATCCACCCGCAGGCACAGCAAGCCGCCGAGGCGGCGCGTTGCGCGGCAGAGCAGGGAAAATTCTGGGAGTATCACGATCTTCTGTACACGAATCAGGTAAGACTCGATTCCGGTAGCTTGCGAGAGCACGCCCGCGGGCTCGGACTGGACGTAGAGGCATTTGAAGCGTGCACCGCAAGCGGAAAATTCAAATCGCAGATTGACAACGATCTTCAATCAGGTAGCATCGCGGGAGTTTCCGGGACGCCGGCGTTCTATATTAACGGCTTCATGCTAGTAGGCGCGCAGCCAGTTGCCGCATTCGAGAGCATGATCGAGTCCGCGCTTGCGGAGAATGCATCGAGAAAGCCGGCGCCGTAAAGCACCAACACGCGTCGAACCCACCGGCCCGCCGTTGCCTCGACTCAGCGGGGGATGGGGCGCCTCTGCACACGCTGTGACGCAGCCGTACATGGCGCCCTATATGCAAGAGCGAGCACCACAACTTGCTGCAGTCGCTTATTTGGCGGTCACGGTGACGGTCGACGACGCGCTATTCCCCGCGGAATCGGAGGCCACCACCTTGAGGGTGTACGATGCGTTATTCTTCCCTGGTACTTTCCAAGAGTAAGTATAAGGAACACCGGTATCGGTTCCAATGAGCGTGCCGTTCACGTAGAAGTCTACCCTTGCCACGCTGACATTGTCCGTGGCCGTGACGGCGATCGTCATGGTGGTATTGCGGGCGACGGTCGAGCCATTGGCAGGGCTAGTGATCACGACGACAGGGGCAGTAGCGTCCGGCAGTGTATTGGAGACTGTGTCGGTTACCGGAGCGGAAGCCCCGGCATTGCCGGCAGCGTCATACGCGACGGATTGCAATGTGTGATTGCCATTGCCCGTTGTCGTCGTATCCCACGAGAAACTGTAGGGTCCAGCGCTCTTGGTACCTTTCACCACTCCATCCACCAAGAAATCGACCCGCGCCACTCCGACATTGTCCGAAGCCGTGGCAGTTACGGAGACGATTCCTGACACGGACGCACCATTCAGAGGATTCGATATGGAGGACGTTGGCGCGGTAGTGTCCGAGGCTGGTGGAGCTGAATCCGAGAGCGCAAGCGAGTGTATCTTCTGGTCCGGAGTCATGAACGCCACCTGGGCCTGGTCAGTGCGGTAGATCATCAGGCCGGGATCGCGCGCTCCGCTGCTCGTGTTGTAAGTGGTGTAGTTCAGCCCGGTGAGCGAGGGAGTGCTCCAGACCCCGCTCTGATATTTGCTGGCATAAACCTGGTTCCACGTGAGCGTTTGGGAATTGATCGGTTGATAGGCGAGCCAGATGGTTCCATCGGAAAGGCTAGACATCCCGAACTGCGTTCCCCGCTCCATGGAGTTGTTGAAAGGGATGAAAGTCTTGGTTCCGTCCGCGCGAACTTGCGCAATGGTCGCAAAGGCCTGTTTGAGAAAGATATTGTTCATGCCGGCATAGAACAAAGGGTCGACATAAACAATCTGGGAAGAGTTGGTCTGGTAGGCCAGCAGAATAGCGTTGCGAGAAAAATCGGCAGTGGCGGCCAGGAACGGGAACTCTCCCTGCGGGCCATTGTCTCCATCCGCAAGATCGGTAATGTAGCTGGGATTGATCCAGTCGAGCAAGACATCGTTGTTAATCTCAGTGAAATGCAGGGCACTGATTTGATAGAAGCTGTCCCGCTTCACGAAAGCCCAGATACTGCTATCGGCCGGGTGCTGGGCCAGAATCATTTGAGAAAGCGTGATCGTTCCCCCACCTGAATTGGGAACCGTCACGGGGAATTTCACGCTCCAAACGCCGGCCGGACTGCGATACGCATAACCGGTCGTGAGATCTTGCGCGCCCGAGGTCATGCCATCTTCATACCAGGACGCGATTAGACCGCCGCTTTGGAGCCGTATCATGGATCCACTGTGGGAGATGCTGCTGCCCAGCAGCTTCGTCGAAACCAGCGTGGCTGATGCCGGAGGCGACCCATTCAGCTTGTACTGGCTGACCATCAGATTCCCGCCCGCCGTGTTGCCCGACAAGGTCCATAGATCCGTGGCACTTGTGAGGACATAATCCGATTCCGCCTGATAATAGCCTGGTGAAGTGTGGAGCAGAAAGCGGGATGTCTGTCCGGTGCCGGAGTCACTAAAGTTAATCCAGGTGTCCCACTTCATGGTCGAGAAGTTCAGCTTGACGTAGATCAATGCCGTTCGCGTGCCATACGTGGCCATGCTCTTGCCCAGCGGCTCCATATACGCGCCATCGATGACTGTTTCACCCGCGGCAACGGAACAGGCCGGAGTGTTCACAAACGCTGTGTTGCTCGCGGGCGATTTGTTGCCGGCATTGTCCATCGCCGCCACTGTGTAGGTCAACGCTGCAGACGACTTCACATAATTCGTGTCAGAAAAAGTAGTGCGGGCGGCGCCGATGCTGATGTTGTTGCCGTCGCTGCGGTTGATGGTGTAGGCCTTGAGACCGGAACCACCCGCGTTATCCACAGAAGCGCTCCAGGACAGATTGACTTGCCCACAACTCGCAGCCGTCGCGGTCAAACTGGTAGGCGCCGAGGGAGGGATCAGATCCTGTGCAAATCCCAGGGCTGCGAAGGCACTGAGCAGAGTCAGTGTCCGCATGAATACACGGCCAGCCAGCCGTGTCGAATGGAATATCAACATTTTAGGGCGTACTCCTTATGACCAGGGCCCGGAGCTGCCCTTGGCGCACCTCAGACCAACCTGAAAACAGCAGGCAAGGATCGGAACGGTATTGCGAAGCAAACCTCATCACGTCCTGATCTAGCGGGGTTTGCCCGCAGGTGATTGCTCCGCTGACCGATGAACACACGAATCCTGTTCACGTTCCGAACGGCAGATTTTCAACGCACGCCTTTTCGGTTCGCTTGGTATTGTCCGGGAGCGGTTCCCAACGCAAGGTCCAAGAAAGCGCGGACAGCGATATACAAACACCCAAGTTGGATGTTAGCCTCAGAATCGATTCATTCCCATTCGGAACCGACCCTAAGGATATGAATGATTGACCCTAGGGCGCCGCACAATTAGATATCAGCCCAGTACAATCACACTCCAGGATGGGTCTGCAAAGCTAAGTAGAGGCCCCGGCACTAGCCACGATCGCTTGCTCCCGAATTGTTTGAATGTTAAGTCAGAGGAGAAGCGCAACTCAATGGGAACTTTGATTCAGAGAACAACCATGGAAGCTCCTCAAGCAATATGTATTACATCGGACTGGACGTTCACAAGAAGACGATCAGCTACTGCGTAAAGGATGCAAGCGGTCAGGTCCACCGGGAAGGGACGATCGGAGCAACACGGCACGAACTGGATGTTTGGATAAAGACGCTGCCTCAGCCACGGATGATGGCGATGGAAGCGACGATCGTCACGGACTGGATCTACGATCACTTTGCCGCATGCGGAGCAGGTGAAGGCAGCTCATCCTCTGATGCTGCGCGCGATCGCCGCGGCCAAGAAGACGAACGATCGGAAGGCAGGAACCACCGCCGAGAGGCACACCTTGCGAACTGTGGATTCTGAAGATTAGGTTTTGCGCGCACCTCCGCGGCGCGCCTCAGGGAAACTGTTTTTTTTCTCTTGACGATGACTTACATGGAGGTCGGCTACTCGTGCAAGTGGATCGTGAAACTGACTTCGGCGCGAAAGGTAACGAACAGGATGCCTTCCGATAATAGGAATTAACGGGCTAGGTGAGGGACCTTTCAGAAGGCGGAATTTCGGTCATTTCTCCGAGACATGCGTTACAAGTGGGATAGTCTCGGATGCGGCATCATCCAGACTGAATTGCGCTACTTGCCGTCTGGGGCAAATTCTTAATCTTCTGGGCTTGGCGACTAAGCAGCAATTCATCGTGCTGTTTCCCTCAACCAACCTGGCGCGGAGGCCCAATTGTCCCTTTCTTCGGCTCGTGGTGAAGCGGATCCGGTTTCCCCTAGGCTCGTACCTTTCCGATGATGATGCGCAGTGGTGAAGGTGTGGGAATGATGTGCTCAAGCTCAAAGCCCGCCTGGTCGTACAAACTCCGGAACTCGGAGGCCGTGCGCTCGCGCCCGCCAGCGTTCACCAGCATATTGATATCCATCCACTTGCCGGCATCCAAATCGGCCGTCTCGGAGAGCACCCATTCGGCGAGCGCCAATCGAGCACCGGGCGGTGCAGCCCTTCTCACGTTCTCGAGAATCGCGATTGCCTTATCGTCGGCCCAGTCATGGATGATCCATCGCATCAGGTAGGCATCAGCCTGTACGGGGATTTCTCTAAAAAAGTCGCCGCCCACGCGTTCCATGCGATCATGCAGCGGCGATTCAGCCACCACATGTGGCTGATCGAAAAGAATTCCCCGGCAGGACGGATGAGCGTCCAGAATGCTCGACAACTGAGTTCCTATCCCGCCTCCAATGTCGGCGATCACTGCGAATTTGCGCCAATCATAGGACGTAGTCACTGCCGGCGTCATGGATGCGCTCAAGTCCCGCATCGCTGCGTTGAAGTTCGCCTGCTGCTCCGGATTGGATTGCAAGAACTCCCACGCCGACCGGCCCATCAGCTGGTCATAGCCTGTCTGCCCATTCTTCAGGGCCAGCAGCAGCCCGCGCCACCCATCTTCGACAAAGGAATCTGGACAGAGACAAATACGAATCCACGCCCATTGCGAGCCGGGTGCGTAGCGGCGCAGGCACTCGCTCTGAGGTGTATTGGCGAATACACCCGGCGACGACTGCGTGAAGATCCCTGTGCTCTCCAGCGCCCGTAGCATCCGATAAAGGCTTGGCGCATGAGTCTGGGTACGCTCAGCAAGAACATCGACGTGCAGCGGACCATTCGCCAACTGATCGGCGAGTTCCAATTGCGCCGCCACACCCACGCAACGACTCTGCCAATGGTTGTTAACGATCCCCAGAATCTGCTCCTGAGGGGCAGGTGCGGTCGTCTGTGCTCCGGTTTCTGGCATAGTTCGTCTATCATACGTCTTTCAGGAGAAGCCAGCGGGACTATGAAGAAGGCGATGTGAAACGAACCCACTTAGATGCTTAGCATCGCATTCGTTGAATTGGCGGCTCGGCTAGCTGCCGATAATGTGACTTAACGTGGTTTGTCAGAGCGCAGCAACTTATCCATTTTCATTGTTCTTACTTTTGAAAGCGCACGCAGTAGAATAGGGTCACTCCCTGATTTTTCTGCTTCCGCCACCACTAATGGTGGTACCCACTCGTGTCTTGGGGTTCCATGTATGTGATAAAGCTGCTCAGTTGCAAACGCAACAGTGATGCCGGTTTCGGGCAGACGGAGATCTGATACAGCGCCTGCAAGACCCGCCATGGTTGTCCCTAAGACAAGAGCTCGCTGCATTGCGTCAAAGCCGATAGCCATCCCTTCGCCCATGCTCCCTGTCCAATGGTCGACGACGACTACAATGGGAGCCTTATAGGTGAATGGCCCTCGAGGAGCTACGAGTTCGATCCAATTTCTCTCCACGTCTGCCTGACCATAGTGAGGGATTCTGTGTCGCTGATAGGGCAGTGCTTTGTCAATAAATCTTCCTAAAATGCCGAGCGCCACCGAGCTATTGCCTCCGCTTGGCACATCGCGCAGATCAAGAATAAGGCCACGTGTGAAACGCAGTTTCTCCAGTGCCGCATCGAACGCTGTTACCGTCTCTTGATCGCCGAGTGAATTGTTGAATCGAACGAGACCAACATTTCCGTCCAAAAGTGTCGCGGAAAGCGGGCCTGATTCGCGTTCAAAGTTGCGTTTCAGGTCGAGTGTAACAGTCCGGCTTTGTCCGGCTATGTCCTGGACGATAAAATGACGAGCCTCATCAGCTCTTCCGGCCAGAAGAGAGAGGAGTGCCCAAGAACGGGCCTTCGGATCCTGGTTGTCAACCGCGGGTGTCAAACGCTCTGTTATGGCTTTCTGCAATGAATCGGTCCCAATTCCCAAAATGCGGTCACCCGGGACAATCCCAGCCCGCGCGGCGTCACTTCCACGGCGAACGGCAACCACTACGGCTTCTGGTCCATGAAATTCGGCCCACACATCCGCGAACGTCGGAACTGGCAGCCAACGGTGCGGATTCCGGGAACGGACCTCAGCGTGAAAATCATGAATTTCGTCAAGAGCTGATTGAAATACTGCTGCATATGCCTCTGGAGAACTCGCAGAATCGACGGCTTTGCCATACCGCTCTTGCCAACTCTCCCAGGGCTTTTCAGCACGGTCCCGATAGGCGTAGTCATCCACGAAATGGTTAATGAACGACTTAAAGTCTGCTTGTCTTGCAGACACGGATAGGTCCTGCCCTTGCAGATGCGCTATGCATGTTAATGCCTCAACGAGAAGAATCAGGAATCCGAACGTTCCATGAGATTGAGGCGACATAGTCTCTACCAGTAACGCTTTGCGACGGGTAAAAATGCGATTTGTGGGATGGATGAACTCCAAGATAGCAATCAACAGTCACTCCCAGCATAGCCTTTATCGGAATGATGCCAACAATTTGCGAAGGGCCTTGCCTACGAAGTCTGCCGCCAACAAGGGCTAGGTTCCGATAATGGTGGTTAACGCGCCCACTCGTCGAATAGATGCAATGAACCGGTTCTATTCGAAAAGCTCAATAAGCAACCCATCGGGGCTACGCACGAGAGCACAAATTATGTGAACACGTGTCACGACAGAATTCTCGCTGATGAATGTGCATCGATTGGTATTTTAGAACGGCATCACACTTAGGCATATTGCGTCCGAATCAGCGAGGACGGGGGAGACCGGGTTGGCTTGGCTCGACAAACTCGACCAGAACGCCGTTTGGGTCTAGTGCAAAGACAAAGCGACCAAACGCACGCTGGATCGGCTTGGCTCCGACACTGACGAAATCGTACCCAGCTTTCTTCACGTCATGCATTAGTTGATCTAACGCGCGTACTCGAAGCTGCAGCTGCGGTGCACCTGGGTCTTGAATCCGAAGACGCACCGGCGATCCACGGACGTCCTTGAACTCGTAGAACTCGACACGTGCTTGCGTGCCGGGGACATAGGCAGCGCCCAGCCTCAATCGGCCCTTTTGTAAGCCAACCAAGTCAAGAACAGCCTTATTCGTTCTAAAACCTGACGTTCCGTGAATGTCAAAGCCAAGCATGCCGTTGTAAAACGCGCGTTCTTTGTCGAGATCCGACACCGAGACTCCGATAGCGGCGCCGATAACCGCCTCGGCGCCGCGGGCGCGGCTCAGCGAGTCAGGTGTCGCTTGAATGACCTGGACGAGGTAACCGTCGGGGTCTCTAACAAGAATGGAACGAGACGGCGCTCTTGTCGTGCCGATGTTCACGGGCTCCGCTGACAAGGTTACGATTGCAGCGCGATCCTTGCGAATCGCAGTAAGTACCGCGTCGATGTCTCGTACCTCAAGAATCAACGTCGTAGCGCCGGGATCCCAAAGGTTCGGCAGGAGGGCGCGGATTTCGATGTCATTGAATTCCGATAACTCCAATCCGAAAGGAGCGTTCGGGAGTCGCATGAACACATTCCTGAAACGCGCGCCCCCTGTGTTTGTCAGCTCGCCGATGACCGGATCGGCAATCGCCTCCGACCGCCTCCTTATGGTATTGGGAGGAGGTGCGCCGGGGATAACGCCGAACGGCGGGTTGACCATTTCGAGACCAAAGACCTCATGATAGAAGGCATATCCACGATCAAGATCGGCAGTGCTGTGGATCCAGTTGAAGATTCCTGTGACGGCAGCTGATGAAAGGTGCGGTTCGGCCGCAGGCAAAGGAGCGAGCCCGGGCACTTGGCCAAACATCATTCCCAGGGACGCCGCAAACCCAATCATTCTTGCCGTCCACCGCCTCGACTCAGGCCTCAAGTATTTTCAACCTCCCGTGGGAGGCAGTATGACACAGCAGGACTATAATGATCCATAACGGAAACCCGTTGACCGCCGAGTGTCGTAGCCATCGGCTAACCTCAACGTATATGCGACATGCTGCAGTGGCGTACGCCGGTGAAGGTGCGCTCACGCCCGGCGAGCGTTGGGTGTCTCTTCTTGAAACTCTGCTCGGTGCGTTTATTGTCATAGGCCACAATGTATTTCGCATCCTGCCCAACGAGGTGCCGATCCTTTTCGTGCTCCTCTTTGTTTCCCTACGCCTCCGCGACGGCCGATGGACCGTGTCTGGACTCCAGCGACCAAGGTCATGGCCAAAAACTCTGGCGATCGCAGTGATCGCGGCCGCCGTATTACAAATTGGAAGTGAACTCGTCATTCAACCGCTCGGGAGCCACCTTTGGCATCGGCCCGAACAGGCCTCTGCGGTATTGACATCATCGGCTCTCAGCTGGAAGTCAGCCTTGCGAAATCTGGCAATTGTTTGGAGTTTCGCAGCATTCGGCGAGGAGTTGAGCTACCGCGGCTATCTTCTTACGCGTGCTGCCGATCTAGGCGATCGTTCAAAGATCGCCTACGGCGCGGCAATGTTATATGTCGCTGTCCTGTTCGGTTTCGGGCATTTCTATAAAGGTCCTGCGGGGATTTTGGACTCCACCTATTCGGGTTTGGTTCTCGGAAGCGTTTATTTATTCACAGGCCGTAACCTGTGGGCCTCGATTCTGACGCACGGAATAAGCGATACGTTCGCGGTCCTGATAGTGTTTATGGGATGGGCAACTTAGGAATGACGCCTCGATTCGAAGTTTCCTGCCGAGCGTCCTGCAGGATGGTCGCTCGCTCCTAGGCTCTCCTCGCAACAGACTACCGATAATACGTGTTATCAGGCGGCTTCAATGGGGCGATTGCCACCAAGTGAAGGCTGCTTACGCAGGATCCAGTGATATTACTCGGTGACTATACCGGGAAAAGCGAGCGTTCCAGGGGCGTAGGTGGCGCTCTATTTTGGTGCCTGAGCGATTCCTTCACGGACGCCGTCGAATGAATATGGGTAGATGGTTCCACCCAGAGGATTGTCCACAGGCGCGACGCCAACGCGGCTGGCATTGGTTTGGAGCCAGTTCCGTACGCCTTCGACGGTCGCCGATCCGGCATCGAGCGGCACTAGAAGTTTCTGCATGACGCGCGCGACCGTTCCGGTCACCAAGGGCGCAGAGAAGCTCGTTCCCCGTGTCTCGACCAGACTGGGCGCAAGCTTGCGCGTGGCACCGCCTGTCCCGAGCGTCGTGGAAAGAGTTCCATACTGCAACCCCTCACAGCCGAGAAGGGACAAGTCAACGATATCGGTCCACTCTTCCCCGGGCGCGGAAATCGTCACAGTCGCGCCATCGGTAGTGAACGCCGAGGCGGCGTCGGCTGGTATGGGAGCGATATCCAGGCCTGCCAGGAAACACGTCCGTATTCCGTTGGTAGCGACGGTGGAGGCCACAGCAAGCACTTCCGGAAATCCAGCTGGCACGAACTGAGTGACCTCCATGGTGGGGTCGTTCCCGGCCGACGCCACCACAACGATGCCTAGCTTATACAGCGATTGAATCTCAGGACGGAACACCGATGTGGACAGCGTTTCCCCAGTATCGAGCGGCCGGCCCAGACTGAGATTCACAACACGAATGGGAGGATTCACAGAAGCGTGATGTTGCAGCACCCAGTCGAGCCCCGCCAGGAGATTAGAATCCGTGCCGGTGAGATCGCTGCCCAACACTTTCACGCAATAGAGTGTCGCAGCGGGAGCGACCCCAACCACGCCAATGGTATTGTTCAACGCGGCTATGATGCCCGAAATATGCGTTCCATGACCACCGTCATCTTGGCAGGAGGCTCCTGGACTGATCGCATTGAACGCGCTTGCCGAGGTGTCCGGTGCGAGGTCGAGATCTGGATGGTTGAAATCGATGCCGCTGTCCACGACGGCGATCCCGATTCCGGCTCCGTCCGATCCCGTGGCTGGCGGACCGACTCGCTGTACTCCCAAGGGGATTACTTGACGAGTGTCGAAAGTAACGGTCGTCGGCGGGGGACCCCCTTTGCCACCCTTTGTCTGGTTGTGAATGATGAAGTCCGGCACTACTCTGATGACACCCGCACTCCGTTTCAGGGTTTCGACGACATTTGTGTTCGGCACTGTGACAGCTGCGGCATCCATTCCAATGTAGTTGTGGCGCAGTCCGGCTCCAGCTGCGACAACTACGTTAGCGCGCACGTTGGGACTCGTTCCTTGAGCGAAGACCACGATGTAATCGTTAGCTGACGCAGTTGCCCGCTGGCTCGTGATAGGAGCAGGACCGATTAGCTCTTGAGCGAATGCACCGCTCGACAGCATGGCTGGTAACAATAGTGAAATCGAGTATCGGCGCACGCGGCCCTCCTTTGACTGGGCTTAGAATACGGGCCTGTAATAGGAAGAGCAATCATGCTCTCGCACTAGAACCGTGCAAGCTGCCGCTCTAAGACTTGCTTAAGAACGTCGGGTCAGTATGGGGTGTCCAGGCACTGGTAGTGGACGAACCGGAAGTTTGCCGTCAACGCGAAAATCGCTAATGGTATGGTCCGCCGCAGAAACGCTTG
>Ga0207703_10002951_pt1 | contig 14427 bp, 12 predicted proteins | sample KBSSwiS12_FD_184304 | JGI IMG/M metagenome (GOLD analysis project Ga0207703, IMG submission 184304) | Switchgrass rhizosphere microbial communities from Kellogg Biological Station, Michigan, USA - KBS Switchgrass S1-2 (SPAdes) (version 2) | ecosystem: Host-associated > Plants > Roots >... | reverse complement strand
CTCCTACCCAACGCCCTTGCAGTTTCTCACCACCGACATCATGCCCGCCGTATCCGATCCCCGGATGCAGGCCTGGCCTGGCTATAAAACGCCTGATCCCGCGACGACCGCCGCAGCTAATCCGACTCCGGACGGACAGACAGCACCTGCGCCCCCTCCTGCCGATTCCCCGCCCACGCTGCAAACGTATCTCCAGGCTTTTGCCCAGTCTTCCAACATCTGGATCATGGCCCCCGGAACATGGGCGCCGGAAGTGGCCACGCCTCCTCCTGCCAATTCGTCGATTATTCGCGCCGTGAAAAATTTCGTGAGCAACTCACACGGTGCTGTCACGCAGGCGATCGTGCTGCGGGTCGGACGCGGTGCGCGTGGCGGCGGTGGTGGTAATCGCGGTGGCGGCGGTGGGTTTGCCGACATGGATGCGATGGCCGACCGAATGCGCAATGCGATCAATGGCCTGCCGCAGGAAGACCGGACCGATGCCTTGAACCAGCTCAACCAGGAAGTCCAATTTTTTCAGCAGGTCAAGACCGCTCCGCCTGAGCAACAACAGAAGATGATTCGCGACCACATGATGGAACGGATGGCTACGGCGGATAATTCCAGGCGGTCACCGGAAAAGAGGGCGGCGCGGTATGCCCGGTCCGTGAGCGCGCGGGAATCGGTCAAAGGCAAATAATGAAACGCTGCTCACCGCGGAGACGCCGTCTCCATTCCTTTACCCTGGTTGAACTGCTGGTGGTGATGGCCATTATCGCTTTGCTGGGCGGCCTGTTTGAACCCGCCCTCCGCACGGCGATGCAAAAGGCGCAAAGCACCAAATGTATGAACAATCTCCGTTCCATTGGCGTTGCTGCCAATCTTGCCGCGAACGATAACAATAACCTCTATCCCCAGATCAACCAGACCGCTCCTCCCCTTCCTTATCCCAGCACCGTGCCGGGCTTGGTGGGTGTGTTGGGACCCTATGGTATTAGCACCAATTCCATCCAATGCCCGGTCGATATGGGGCAGAATCCCAGCGCTTTCACGATGTACGGCTCCAGCTACGAGTGGGACCCCGTTTACGATGATGAAACGCCCGGCATTCCGGTCATTTACATCTCCCCAACCGTGGTCGTGCCGGTCAACAGTAACCGTGTGCGATTGGCCATGGATTTCAATCCCATCCATAAAGGCAGGCCGAATGTTTTGTTCGGTGACGGGCACGTCTCCTTCCATTAACCAAGTATCGCGAGGTTGTCGGACGGGTCGGTCCTCGTTAATCTCGATGGAATGTCCAATCCAACCCCGCCGCTCCACATTCTGATCTCGGGTGGAGAAGGCGGTTTGGCACGTGCTCTGCAAAAGGAATTTCCCGGTGACACCGTACTTGCCCCGGGCCGCAAGGCGATGGACGTGCGCAACGAGGCGCAAATCGAGAGCTACTTTTCCAGCGTAAAACAGCTCGATGTGTTGATCGCCAATGCTGGCCTGACCCGTGATGGCGCCGTGACCGGACTTTCCGCAGAGGATTTCAGCGAAGCGGTGAATACCAATTTGCGCGGGGCATTTTTTTGCGCGCGCTCCGCGGTGAAACTCATGGTCAAGCAACGTAGCGGACACATCATCCTGATTGGCTCACGCGCGGCGAAATGCGGCACACGCGGCCAAAGCGCCTATGCCGCGGCCAAGGCAGGGTTGGTTGGCTTCGGGCAAAGCCTCGCCAAGGAATATGGTGCCCGCAATATCCGCTGCAATATCGTGCTGCCCGGCTTTCTGGAAACGCGCATGACGGAATCGCTCTCGGCCGAACGTCGCGAAGTGGTTCGCGCCGAGCATGCACTCGGTCGATTCAACACACCTGCAAACGCGGCCCGCTTCATCGCGTTTCTTTCCCGGCTAGACCATGTCTCCGGCCAGGTCTTCACCCTCGACTCACGGATCGATCGATGGACGTGAACCTCAACGACATTCTCCTCGCTGAACTTCGCACACTGGAAGAAGCGAACTTACGGCGGACCCTGCGCGCAACAGATCAGCTTCCCGACGACACGCTCAATTTCGCCGCAAACGATTATCTCGGGCTGAGTCACCATCCGGCATTGGTTCAAGCGGCGAGAGAAGCGACTGCTCTGGACGGCACGGGCTCAGGCGCGTCGCGATTGGTCACGGGAACGAATTCCGCTGTGCTGGCATTGGAAGAAGAACTCGCCGCGTGGAAGGAAAAGGAAGCGGCATTGGTTTTCAGCAGCGGTTACGCCGCGGCACTTGGGACGATTCCAGCAGTCGTTGGTAAAGGCGATACGGTGATCCTCGACAAACTCGCCCATGCCAGCCTTATCGATGCAGCCCGGCTTAGCGGAGCGACGGTGCGAGTTTTTCCGCATAACCAGATCGGAAAACTGGAAACGCTGGTGCAAAAGATTTCCGCCCTGCCGGATCGCGGGCGCATTCTCATCGTGACCGAGTCGATTTTCTCGATGGATGGCGATGCCGCCCAGCTGCGGGAGCTTGTTGAAATCAAGGAACGTCACGGAGCATGGCTTCTGGTTGACGAAGCTCACGCTACCGGACTTTATGGAGCGAAAGGCGCGGGCCTGCTCGCGGAACAGGGCTTGAGTTCCCACGTGGAAATCATCATGGGCACGTTGAGCAAGGCGTTGGGCAGCGTGGGCGGCTACATCACCGGCTCGCGGACGCTGATCGACTGGCTGACCAATCGCGCACGGAGTTTTGTCTATTCCACCGCACTACCGCCCGGCGTTATCGCCGCGAGTCGGGCCGCTGTCCGAATTGCGCAAAGTTCCGAAGGCACAACGCTTCGCGCACGTCTCAGCAAAAATATTTCTCATTTTCATGCCGGACTCCCGACCGTGTGGAAAAGCAAGGCGCTCTCGACCAGTGCGATTCAGCCTCTGATTTGCGGAGAAGCCGCGACCGCCCTGCAGCTCGCCGCGACCCTGCGCGAAAAAGGATTTCTCATTCCCGCCATCCGCTATCCAACGGTGCCACGGAATGCCGCCAGGCTCCGCATCACCTTGAGCGCCAGCCATGTCGACAAGGAGATTGATGCTCTTAACGCGGCTTTAGCGGAAGCGTCGCTTTAATTGAACAGAGCTCGTTTTGCGGCGTCCAAGAAGAGATGCGTTTCACTTTTTTGTCAGAAGTACCTGATAAAGTGCGATTAAGGCAACGGAGCCGACTTAAAACCTTCACGGGTTGTTCGAATATCGATCTTCAGATAAGGTGTAACCATGCCCGAGTTGATCAGAAAAACTGAGCCTGGCGACGTCATCGGACGTTGCCGGACCATCCGCGAACTCGGCCGCGGCGGCGTGGGCACGGTTTATCTCGCCACGCACCAGACACTTCAGATCGAGGTGGCGCTCAAGGTTCTTTCGCCGTCACTCTCCATGGACAATCCGGCATTGGCGGAGCGTTTCATTCGCGAGGCGCAACTGGCAGCGCGAATCAGGCACCCCAATGTCATTGCGGTGATGGATGCCGCCCACGATGAGACCACCGGGCTTTACTACATTGTGATGGAGTATGTCGGCGGCGGCTCCCTCTCCTGGCATTTGCGGCATGGTCCGTTGCCCGAAGCCAAAGCACTTTCGATTGTCACCGGGGTCGCGCACGCGCTGGTGATTGCAGAAGAAAATTCGATCGTTCACCGCGACATTAAGCCGGACAATATCATCCTCGATCTGCGCGGTACCGCGAAGCTGGCCGACCTCGGACTGGCCAAGAACGCCATCGATTCGCGGACCAGCCTCACGCTCGGTGGTTCTTTCATGGGCACACCGGCTTATATGAGCCCCGAGCAGGCCCAGGACGCGAAGGTCGCCGATACGCGCGACGACATCTACAGCCTCGGCGCGAGCTTCTACGAATGCCTCACCGGCGAGCCGCCGTTCCAGGGCGAAACGCCCTACAACATCATGAGCGAGTTGCTGACGAAGCCCTCGCCCCAACCGCGCAAGGCGCGCCCCGAAGTTTCCCGCGCCGCCGATTTGATCTGCCGCAAGATGATGGCCAAGACACGTTCGCTTCGCTACGCCAACGCACGCGCCTTGCTGGACGATCTGCAAATCTGCCAGACCTTTGGTGACTCCGCGATCGACCGGCTGGAAGCGGCCAGCTTCAATCAGGATTCGCTTCAAGCCCAGCAACACGCACACACCCTCGGCGTTTTCACTTCCGCGGATGGTGTCTACGCAGACCCGGATTTGACGGATGCTTCCGAATCCGCCACCTCGTCAAAAATCCCGCATCGTTCCGCGAATGTATTCAGCGTCGCCGCGCTGCTTCTTATGCTGGTAATCGCGGCCACGCTGGCGCTGGTCTGGATCGGGCCGCAACACTCGGTTTTCTTCGTAAAAAATCAATTGGGATTGGTCGCAAGCCAGCCGAATACTCCTGCCGCGGCGCAACCGGTGAAACCCGTGGAAGCCGAGCCTGAGCCCCCGGCCAACCAGACCCTGCAATTCAGCTCGGTCAATCACCCGCCGCCGGATGATCCTCCTCTCATTCGAAAAGAAGAAAAGCCGACGGAAGATCGTCCCATTCATGTTGCAGTCATACCAACACCGCACACGGAAAGCGTTCAACCCACCACAACCGATACGCCTAACACGGCACCCACCGAGCCAGCCCAACCTACCGATACCGTTCCCCCTGCCATCCCCGCCATGGCAGCAACGCCGGATAGTGCCTTCGCCGCGCGCGGCATCGCGGAAAGCAGCTCGAACGTTGGCAATATCCAGCCCACCGGCCAGGCCGAGTTATTGAAGGTCGTCGGCAAACACGAAGAAGGAGACCTCACCCCGACGACATGGGTCTTTTATTTTTTTGATAAAACGGCCCCAGGTCATGCCCGCATCATCAAGGTGAGCAACGGAAAAATCATCAACAATGGCGGCGATCTCGAACACTTCGCCGTGCCTTACACCGAGCAGAATATCATGCCGGAAGATAAAGTGACGATCGATTCCACCCAGGCCCTGCAAATTGCCGAGGCACTGATCCCCGGAGTCAATGTCACGGGATCCGAATTCGTCCTCATGCAGGAAAAAAATTCCGTCCCGATGTGGAGAGTGACTCTCTGGAGCAAGGAAGGCGATGACGAGCGCAAGCTGGGCGACGTCCTGCTTCTGGCTGAAAACGGAACGCTTATCCGCAAGAACCTGAAGCCGTAGGAAGCTGCGTATAATCCTTCTTGAGCTTTAGTCCGAGCCTGAACAGAAGAAGGATGGAGACGAGTGCCATTCCAATCAACAGGCCAAGCCAGACCCCTCTCGCTCCAAAGCCGAGCCGGAATGCGAGCAGGTAGGAAGCCGGCAATCCCACCAGCCAGTATCCGCAAAAATTGATCAAGGTGGGTACCATGATGTCATGCAAGCCCCGCAAACTACCCACACCCGTCACCTGGATTCCATCGAAGATTTGGAATACCCCGGCAATAAAAAGCAATTGTGCCGCCAGGAAGACGACGGCTTGATCCCGAATGAACTGTGAAGCAAGGTCGTGCGCAAACGCAAAAATGACGATCGCCGACAACCCCATGAAGGCCACCGTCATAAACAAAGCCCCATGGACGGAAAGACGGGCGCGAGGCATGTCACCAGAACCGATGGCATGGCCGACCCGAATCGCAACCGCCATGGAAAGACCCAGCGGAACCATGAATGTCGTGGACGCAACCGAGATGGCGATCTGGTGAGCGGCCAGGGCATGATCGGAAATCCAGCCCATCATGACCGCGGCAAAGGTAAAGGCGCCCACCTCGAGGGTGACCTGACATCCCGCAGGCAGCCCGGTCTTTAACAAGCTCCAGTAGCCGGGCCAGTGAAAAGAGCCCTTCCTGAATGCGCGTCGCGAATCAGCATCTCGAAAATGAATGCGAACCACGACGATGGCGAGCGTCAGTAGCATGAGCGTGCGGGTAATCAAAGTAGCCCAACCCGCCCCAAGCAAACCGAGGGGCGGTGCCCCGCAATGCCCGTAAATAAAAACCCAATTCAAGGCAATATTGATCAACACGCCGAAGCAGAGAATCACCATCGGGGACCATGCGGTGTGCAGGGCCTCGCAGTATTGCTTGAGGATTTGAAAAAGATACATCGGCACGATTGACCACGACAGGAGCAGCAGAAATGCTTTTGCCTGTATCAGAACGCCTGGAGGTTGATCGAGATGGTCAAGACAACCGGAGAACACCGTGATCGAGATCGCCAGGCCGACCGCGAGCAGGAAACTGAGAAGAAGGCCGCGTCGTAGATGATCGGCAGCCTCGACGAGTTTCTCCCGGGCATAAGATCCCGAGACAAAGACGGAAAAAGGCCCCATCACGCCGAATCCAAAAACCAGGGGAACAACGAAGAGTGCCGTGGCCAGCGAACCTGCCGCCACGGCTTCAACACTGACTCGCCCCACCATCAGGGTGTCGATGACGCTTAAGGAATTCTGAAGGATCTGACCGCCAATAATCGGTAGAGCCAGCAGGCATAGGGTCCCCGTTTCCGACCAAAAGACGCTTCTTTTCGCAGGTTCAGGAGACGAAGGGGCTTCCAGGATTTTCCGGTCGTTCATTGCAGGGCCTTTCAGCGACGGTGCCTTGAGGCGGATACCGGGGCGGTATCAGAACGCGACTGCCGTTGACGTCAAAAAAGGAATATTCCTAATAGACGACCGAGTCAAGGCGAAGCAAGGCCGATACCGACATGTTACTCGCCCGAAGTATCGATGTAACCTTTTGCCTTTCACTACGTCTGGTTAGGTGTGAGCGCACCCTTGTCATTCGATTCCACCTACAGGTTACGGCCAAAGCCCTGGAGTGGCACCCACCGGTCCCCAAGATGATCGCGCCAATTTTAATTAATTGGAATAGACTACCAGCATGGCACTTGCGGAAAATTCCAGCCCGGACGAGAAGCTGGTCGCTGCCACTTTGTCTGGAGATGACGATGCCTTTGCCGAACTCACCCGCCGTCACAAAAGCCGGGTCTTCGGCGTGGCAGCCCGGTTCGCCCGCGATACTTCCGAAATCGACGACATCTGTCAGGAAGTCTTCGTCCAAGCCTATTTCAAATTGCGCCAGTTCCGTGGCGATTCGCCCTTTGAGCACTGGCTCATGCGCATCACCACGTACAAGTGCTACGACTACCTGCGTAAACGAAAACGCGGCGGCCCGGCGATTTCAACCGATGCTTTGCTTGAATCCGGATTTGAACCTGCGGCGGCGGAACCGAATGAACCTCATCCGGACCTGGATCGACTTCAGGCAGCTCTCGCGGAACTTTCTCCAAAAGAGCGACTCGTCATCACCCTGCTGGAACTTGAAGAGCGCACTCTCCAGCAAATTTCCGAATTTACCGGCTGGAGCGTGGCCAATGTCAAAGTCCGTGCCTTTCGCGCTCGGGCTACCCTCCGCAAACTGATGGAGAAATCCCCATGAATGACCCTCAATCCGATCCCAAGTTGGACTCACTTTTTGCCGCGGCCCGTTCGCGACGTCTCAATACTTCCGCAATGGAGTACGGCTTCGAAACCCGTTTGATGGTGCGTTTGCGCGCTGAAAAACAACCCGGTTCCATCTGGGCCATGGTTTCCTGGCGAATGATGCCGTTTTTCGCAATGTGCGTCCTGGGGCTGGCCTTCTGGCACGCCGAACTCACAACCGAAATTGACGATGCCGCACAGACCGCCGCTGTGAGCAATCCTTCGTCACTCGAATCCCTGGGAAATCTCGAACTATGAGTAGTCACTGGAAAGCCATTCTTGGCGTCATTCTCATCTTTGTCCTCGGGTTCGCCTCCGGGGTGGTGTGTTCCTCCATTTTTGTACATCGTAAGATGGCGGCTTTTTTGCAACATCCCGGTGTATTGGCCGAAGCTGCCTTGGAAAAAAAGCTGACTCACAATCTCGTCTTGGATGAAAATCAAAAGCAGCAAATCCACAGCTTCTTTCAGGAAAATCTGGAGAGTCGCCGTGAGCTCAACAAACAAGTCCAGCCGGGCGTACGAGCCGCCAACCTGGAAACTTTTCGAAAGATAAGCTCGGTCCTGCGTCCAGATCAGCAGGAACTCTTTCGTCAAAATCTTGAGGAGTTTCGAAAGCGCTTCAAGATTGCTGCCAATGCCGACTTGGAAAATATTTCTGAGCCAGAAAAATCTGTTCCCAATCCCGGCACCAACACTCCACCAGGACATTAATCTCCGGTTCTAAAAAAGAGCCGAGACCTGAAAGCCAATAACCACGGCGTTCGGTATGTTGTCGGTTCCGGATGGCCGATTGATGTATTGCACATCGGGTTGAAACTGCGTGTTCTTGGTCACTTGCACCACGTAACCCCATTCGAAAACCGTTTCTCTCGTCAAATAACCGTTGCCGTTGGCAATGGAAAGAGATGAGTCAGCGCTGCTGAAACCACCGAGATAGGCATTCATGAAAAGCGAATCGTTACGACGCCCTGGCAAGGGGCCGTGCAGATCGGCTCCACCGAAGCCCATGACCGGCAGCAATGCGATTTGGTCCTGTGGTGAGCAGGTAACCCCACCCCAGATCGTGAGATTCAGGTCCGGCGTGGCAGAATCGCGCCAGATCATTTGTTGCCACTGCAGATAGAAACCATATGCATTCGGTTGACTGCCGCCGCCGAAAGTCGGAAACGTGTAATTGGAATAGTAAGCTCCCACTTGATAAATACCCGGATAACCCGGCTGGGCTGAAGCCATCGTCTTGCCATCCTTGCCGAGAGTCTCTTTTGTTTGGCCAAAGGTCGGCGTCCAACCCGTTTCGGCCACCACCAGGAGGCCATCCGTTGAGCGAAAGGAAAAACCCACACCATGATATGCGGCGACATCCGAGCGAGGATCAGCCTGGTAGACACCAACCTGCGTGTATGTGTCCACAGTCGTATCCATACGGGCGAAAGCAGCCCAAGTTGCACCTGTCATGATATCAAAAGGTGCGTTGTAATAGAGCGAGGATGGATTGCTATTGGCTGCGCCACTCACCGCCAACCCCTCAATCGGAAGTGTGGCAAAATTGGTGCCAGCCGCCTTGCGCCCGACACTGAACTGCAGGCAATCGTTCTCGCCTACCTTCTGGGTCAGATACATTTCATCCAGACCGACTGAGGTCATTCCCACCACGGCTTGCGCCACGGTGAACGTATTTCCGATCTGGTTTGAGAGGTTGTCGCCCGAGGCATACGAACCCGCGGCATAGAACGAACCGCCTTTCCAGCCATACCGGCTGAAATCGATCGTTCCTCCAAACTCGAGAAGTTGGAACCAAGCCGTCGACTGGGTTTTTCCACCGGACGGGTTCGCCATGAAGTCGCCCCAGTAGGAAACGAAAGGGGTGATGCCACAATTATCCTGCAGTTTATTCCATGTCGTCTGAATCGATTTTTCGAAGGCTGTTTGATTCGTTACCGGCGGAGAAAGATCCTCGGTCGCATAAACACGTGAACACACGAAGAGAAGAAGTAAGCCCGTTAAAAGCCGCAAATACGACCGTGCCCAAGATCGGTTATGTGAATAAGCGTTCACGCGAAAAAGTGGGGCAATGCCCGGCAAGATTTCAAAGTTAAAAAGGAACACGATTTTGTGATAATGGCACTAAATTTAAGCGGCCTCCTGCCGATTAAGCAGTTTCCGGAGTGAAAATCGCCATCTTTATCCTCGTCACATTACGGTGAACTTGGTGAGCTAAGCGGATGTTGGCCAAGGTCTTTTCCGCAGCGGTATGGGGTGTCGATGCCTTTGCTGTCGAAGTGGAAGTCAACGCCACTTATGGCAAACCGGTGACAGTCGTCGTGGGATTGCCCGATACGGCGGTGAAGGAAAGTCGCGATCGCGTTTGCACGGCGGTCAATAACAGTGCCTACAAATATCCGTACGGACGCGTAACCATCAATCTCGCCCCGGCCGATGTGAAGAAAGAGGGGCCCAGCTTCGACCTCCCTATGGCACTCGGCATCCTGGCTGCATCGGAGCAGTTGAATCCGCAACATCTCGACGATTATTGGGTCGTGGGGGAACTGGCACTCACCGGCGAAGTGCGCCCGGTCAAAGGAGCGCTGGCGATTGCACTTTCCGCACGCAAACATCGCAAGAAGGGGCTGCTGATTTCAGCGGCCAATGCAGCGGAGGCGGCGGTGGTCGCGGGTCTTAATGTTTATCCCATTCGTCATTTGCGGGAGGCGGCGGAATTTCTCGCAGGGACAACGGGTATTCTCCCCGTTCGTGTGGATCCCAACGAAATTCTGGGAGAGTTCGACGCCATCGAACACGACTTCGCCGATGTCAAAGGCCAGGAACACGTCAAGCGCGCCATTGAGGTGGCCGTCGCGGGTGGTCACAACGTTTTGATGATCGGTCCACCCGGCAGCGGAAAATCGATGCTGGCCAAGCGTATTCCCGGAATTTGCCCGCCATTGACGCTCGATGAGGCACTCGAAACCACCAAGGTCCACAGTGTGGCGGGACTTCTCACCACCGATCAGGCGATGGTCACGCGTCGACCTTTCCGTTCGCCGCATCATACGATTTCCGATGCCGGTCTTATTGGCGGCACGGCCAATCCCAGCCCCGGTGAAGTCAGCCTCTCCCATAACGGCATTCTCTTTCTCGATGAGCTGCCCGAATTTCGCCGCAGCGCTTTGGAAGTTCTTCGTCAGCCTTTGGAAGATGGTACTGTTACCATTTCCCGCGCTTCCGGTTCCATGACGTTTCCGGCCCAATTTATGTTGGTGGCGGCCATGAATCCGAGTCCCGGTAGCGGCGGCTTCGGCGATGCGGAGCGAGGTCGCGCATCGGCAGCCGCCATCCGCAAATATCTCAATAAAATTTCCGGTCCGTTACTCGACCGCATCGACATCCACGTCGAAGTGCCCGCCGTCAAGCACGAGACCTTACTGCGTCCGCACGCTGCGGAATCATCGGCGGAAATCCGTGCACGCGTCGTCAAGGCGCGGGGCCTCCAGCACGAACGATTCGTTTCCAAACGCAAAGTCCGCTGCAACGCCCAGATGAGTGCCAAGGACCTCAAGACGTTTGTCCCGCTCGACTCCGACAGCGAAAGTCTCCTGCGCATGGCGCTGTCCGAACTCAACTTGAGCGCACGAGCCTACGACCGCATCCTCAAAGTCTCCCGCACCATCGCCGACCTCGCCGGAGCGGAAAAGGTCGATTCAACCCATCTCAGTGAAGCCATCCAGTATCGCACCCTTGACCGACAAGTATGGGGATAATGCCGATAACATTGAGAATTCTTCTGTTCGACCAAGTTATTGGGTAAACTGCGCAAATGGAATGCCGCTGGCACCTCTTTCCACTAGCAAAAAGCACAGTGTAAATTGTCCGCCCAAACGCTTCAGCCTGTCCTAGTGTTTGCCACCGACAGGGCTATTCAGCGATTGTGGCGGCTTGCGACAAGCAGCGAAGGTGTTCAATCCAAATTTATGTCTTCCGCAATGGATATTAGCAGGCAAAAAACCAGCCCGAACCAAAAGTGGCCATAGGTCCCGGGGATCGTAGTAAGCTTTATGATCATTCATTTCGTCCTTCGGGCTTAGACCCAATCGAAATGCAGAAAATTCCAGAAACCATTTGCCCCTCCAAGAGGGAACATTGACCAGACAATACCCGCCAGGACGCAACAGTCGAAAAAAATGAGCAAGAGTTTCCTGAGGCTGCCACAGATGTTCGATAACCGAGTTACAAACGATGACATCAAGCGATTCTGAAGATAAGGATTCCAAGGCATTTGGTAGCGAACCTTCAATGGCAAGCACTTGGGAATTATTTTTCAGATCTGGCGCAAGCTGAAGATCAACGATCACGGCATGGGCAATTGATGGCAGAACTTTCCGGATTAAGGCTGCGTTATAACCACAACCAAAATCACCCAAACTTATCCGGTCACCAGGAGTGGGGAGAAAGCGGCGAATTTTTCGCCACGAAAGCCAAACCCCAAAAGCATCGATCCAAGTAAACGAATAATCCTGACCGTAGGCGTTATTTCTCGATGGTCGATCAACGAGCTTCATTATCGGCTAGAGCGGCAGCAACCGCATGAAAAACGAGTGTAAAAACAAAGTTCATAAAACCCAGGGTAATGAAGAGAAGGCCCGTGATGGCCATATGATGGACTCTCCCAATTTCTACGGGCAATCTCCAGTGAAGTTGCCAGTAAGCGTAGCAAAGAGGAAGAAGAAAGCCCCCTCCGACGATAACCAGCAAGCAGCTAACAAAAATTGATCGATTATAAGAAAAAATGTTCAGCCAAAATCGTCGAGTTTCTCCCGTAAAGTCGTAAAGAAGCCGAGCAATACTGCCCAGATAAAAGCTTTGCAAACCTACGACGGTAAAGGACATCCCCAGCAACATCCAAAAGATGGAAAACGTAATGAGGCCCAGACGAATTGGCCCAAAAGTGAAGGGAAGCGTCAGGCTCAATCCGAGAAAAAAAAGAGCGATTCCGGGGCGTATGGCAAAAAAATCGGCACCATTGACCAACATTGCGCGAAGATTGATCCACCCCGCCTTCCAAGGCGAAAGCCATCCTTCACGCTTGTGGTGACTGTAGCGACCTTCCCTATCTTTCAAAAATCTCACGGGCACTTCATCGGTCTTCAACTGCATTCGGACTGATTTGAGTACCATTTCAGAGGCATACTCCCATGAGGTGGAACATAGTCGCATGCGAATAAACGCCTCCCGGGTTATGCCACGCATTCCACAATGAATATCGGTGAATTTGCTGCCATAGATTATATTCAACAAAATCGTGGTCACGGGCGTACCAAAATAGCGATGAAGTGGAGGCATTGCCCCTTCCTCAATGAAACCTCGAAATCGCGAACCCATGATAAATTCATTCCCATGACGGAAACTTTCCACAAACGGAATTAGCTCGCGAAAATCATAAGTACAATCCGCGTCCCCCATGAGAACAAAACGACCGCGAATGTGCACCAAAGCATCCTGATAAGCACGACCCAATCCCCGTTTCGGAGTTTTCAGCACGCGAGCTCCTCCTGCCACTGCCCGTTCGGCGGTTTGATCGGTTGAACTATCGATGATTAAAATTTCGCCGTTGATTTTTGCATTTTGCAGGCCTTCTCTGCACCACGCCACAAACTCGGCAATGGTAATTTCTTCGTTGAGAGCCGGAATGACAATGCTCAATTCGGGGACATCCGGGGATTCATTCGGAGGTATGAGTAAAGTATCCTCCATTTTACGGTACAAGAAGAGGTTCGAGAGGCGGGTTTTTTATTTCTATTACAGGCTTGGCCTGAGAATCACCATATGGCCGCAAAGTAAGCTCGGCATCGTCGTCTAATATCCACGCGGTCCGCTTCCCACCATAATAGTCCAATACGGCCTGATTTTCCTCCGGCGACATTGAGTCTACCCAGACAATGCGGGACGCATCAATGTCAGGTTCATTGTATGTCCAAATATCATTAGGATTATGCAAGACACCGTGATGGACAAAAACGAGCTGAAAGCCTGGTTGCTGTTTAAAAAAGGAAAGCACTTGATGACGTTTTTCCATCCAAAAAGGCTTGAGAAAAAGAAAGCGATTTTCTGGCGTGACACGGGTTAAGGAAGTTGAAATCAAAAAAGCAATAATCAGCGTGCAAACTATCCATTTACCGGAGGAAAACCTGCCAATTGAAAAGTACCATGTCGTACGCAAGGCCATTGTAGTCGCCAGGTAAATTAGGGCAGCGGCAGGAGCCGTGTAATGAGGAATAATATCGCTCATGACTCGTGTACAGGCGTAGTAGACAATCAACAGGCCCAAGATGGTCCTATTTTTGGCACTTCGAAAAAGCGCTAGAACCAGGAGAAATCCTCCCTGAAAAAAAACAGGACCAAAGTAGAACCCTATGTTCATCAAAAAATTATGCCAATGCACTAGAAGCAAATGCCTCCTCTCATAAGCTTTATGGATGCCATCCCATTCTACCCATGCCCTTTGAATAAACTCATGTCGATATGTCGGCGTGAGCGAGGATTTCTGTTGCCAGATAAATGGAGTCCAAATCGAGTATTGTCGTTCATAAGTCTGATAAGGAAGTTCCACGACCTTCCCCGTCACCCGGTAATTGTTGTATCCCATGATCAGAAGTATGGGCAATGCGGCGAGACATGCCACGGGCACGACGCGGCGGTAGATGACAGGCCCGTTCTCTCGCCATCTTCCCTCGCAAAACCATTTCCAAAAGAGATATCCTCCGAATATCAGGACGAAGACAAATCCTTCAAAAGGCCGACTATTGGCCAAAATTCCTGCGCCCAATACAAAAACGAAAGTCATTCCCGAAGCTGGCGTATTCACCAGACGCTTTATCGAGCCGAGAACCAAGACGCCTCCAATTGCCGCCGCTGCCCCTCCCCAGAAGCTGCCGGTCCAGTAACTTAA
>Ga0207703_10002944_pt1 | contig 14473 bp, 14 predicted proteins | sample KBSSwiS12_FD_184304 | JGI IMG/M metagenome (GOLD analysis project Ga0207703, IMG submission 184304) | Switchgrass rhizosphere microbial communities from Kellogg Biological Station, Michigan, USA - KBS Switchgrass S1-2 (SPAdes) (version 2) | ecosystem: Host-associated > Plants > Roots >... | reverse complement strand
CTTTTCCCGCGGCGATGAGCTTTTCATCGCTTCATGGAAAGCAATGTTGGCGGCGTCTGACGATATCTTGAAACCATGCGGCTTGGCAAAACGGGCATAGGTTTCCCCCACCGGATCGGCGGGATAAACAAGGGTGCCACCTGCATCAAAAACAACAGCGCGAATTCGAGCCATAAAATTACCTCAATGCTTCACGGGTTCTTTTCCAGACGTTCATTCAATTCATATTCTCCCGCATCGCCCTGTCGCCGCGCAAGCATTTCCCCTACAAGAAAAAGTGAGCCTGTGATTAAGACTGGACTTGCGGAATTATTTTCTTCCAGCTTCTGACACAAGTCTGCCACACAATTGTAAAGCGTGCAGGGCAACCCCGAAAAAGATTCCGCCAACTTGGCGGGATCCGCCGTTCGTTCGTTGGCCAAGCGCACGAGGGAAACTTCGTTGATGAGAGGACGGAGTTGTTCCGCCATTTCGGAAATGTCCTTATCGGCGACTGAGCCGAAAACGAGGTGGGCGGAAGAATCTATTTCACGTGAAGCCAAAAAGGCACGCCATGTTTCAACGAGCTTTTTCATCCCTGTGGGATTATGTGCGCCGTCCAACACAATCAGCGGCTCCTCCGAAAGAATTTCGAAGCGCCCAGGCCAGACGGTATTTTCCAGACCAAGCGTCACGCTTTCAAAAGTAATTTTGTAGGGATCGGAAGCCTTGAAATTGGCCGCATGTCCGCCGCGTATCTGGTCCATGGCCGCAACCGCGCAGGCTGCATTTTCGATTTGATGCTCGCCGATCAACCCGAGCGCAAACTCGTACTCCTCACGATCCGTCTCGATGAGGGCCCATTGTTTTCCATCTCTCAGCCCCAGATTTTTCGATTCATCCGAACTATCGATAATAGTAGAAAGACATCTCTTTTTCTTGATTTCATCCAAAATGACTTCCCGGGCCCTTCCCGGCGCTGCGGCGGTAATGACGGGAACATTCGGCTTGATAATTCCGGCTTTCTCCCCGGCGATTTCCACCAGCGTTCCACCGAGATATTGCTGATGCTCAAGCCCAATGTTGGTGATGATGCAGACATCGGGGTCGACGATGTTGGTCGCATCGAGCCGTCCTCCCAATCCGGTTTCCCACACCACCCAGTCGACTTTTTCCCGCGCGAAATACCAAAGCGCGAGTGCCGTGAGAATCTCGAAAAAGGTTGGCTCCTGCTTTTTGATTTTCGTGGCCTCTCGCACCTCGATCATCCCGGTTACGAAATCGGAGATAGAGATGGGAACGCGATCAATCTGAATCCGCTCCCGAACGCTGACCAGATGAGGCGAGGTGTAGAGCCCAACCCGATAACCTGACTCGCGCAGGCACGACTCACAGAATGCCGCAGTCGAGCCTTTGCCGTTCGTCCCGGCCAGATGGATGAAACGCAATTGGTTCTGCGGATCTCCCAGACATTTTGCCAGATAACGCATCGGGTCGAGCCCGAGCTTCATCCCGAAACGACGAGCCTCGCCGAGATAGGAGAGCGCTTCGGTGTAGGTCATGGTCTCACCATTAGAATCCGTCATCCTGAGCTTGTCGAGGGATCAGCCTCCGAAAAACTTCGAAATTGGAAATCGGTTTCTAATTACAAAATCGCTGGGAGCTGATCCTTCGACAAGCTCAGGATGACTGTATGATAAGAAAAGACTAAATAATCTTCGCCTTCTCCAGCTCATCCAGCCTGCGCTGGTTCTTCTCGTCGATAATCTCGGCGATGCCGGGCAATTCCAGCAGCACTTCCAGACAGAAAGAAATCTCGGCATCCTGAAATCCGGTCGTCTCCATCGCGCGTTTGTCGAGAGAGACATAGACCCAGGCGAACTGCTCGCCGTTAAGCACGCGGAACTGCAGGTTCGGCTCCCACATGATTTCCTGGGCCGACTTCACTTCCAGCGTGCCTTCCATCTTGGGGACGACCTGCTCCACTTTCTCGAAGCGTTCGATCCACGAATCGAGGCATTCGGAAATTTCTTTCTTCCCGAGCTCCGTTTCAAATACGGCAATAAAGCCTTTCCGGTCCATGAGGCATTTTACTCAGCCTCGGGCCGTGATCAAGTCTGAGGTAGGGACGGCAGTCCCTTGCCGTCCCATTTATTAGGGACGCGAAGGGACTCGCGTCCCTACTTAAATTTCCTTGAGATTACCCTTGCCGCACTCGCGACGAAGACTAACGTGAAGACATGGTCCACGGCCGCGACCTCTCCTACAACTCCAAGGTTGAAGGCAACGTCGTCATGACGACGCTTGATGCTTCGATCAACTGGATGCGCAAAAATTCACTCTGGCCCATGCCCATGGGCTTGGCCTGCTGCGCAATCGAGCTCATGGCTGCTTCCTGCGCGCGCTTCGATATCGCGCGGTTCGGCGCTGAAGTGATGCGCTTCTCCCCGCGCCAGAGCGATCTGCTCATCGTCGCGGGTACCGTTACTTATAAGATGGCACTTTCGACCAAGCGCATCTGGGACCAGATGCCCGATCCGAAATGGTGCATCGCCATGGGCGCCTGCGCCTCGACTGGCGGGATGTACCGGAGCTACGCCGTACTACAGGGCGTCGATCATATCGTCCCGGTGGACGTTTATATTTCCGGCTGCCCGCCCCGGCCCGAGGCGCTGCTCGAAGGCCTGATGCGTTTGCAAAACAAGATCATGACCGAGAAATCGACCATGGCGCAAAAGAGCCTGCCGCCCGAGCCGGTCGCCCACAACTAATCGCCGCCATGGGAAACATGAAAGCGCTTCCGATGCTCGATCATGTGATGCTTTGGGTGGCGCGGGGCTTTTCAGCGTTTCTGCTGTTTTATTTGTATTTAGTAATTCGGCTTATCTTTACAGATTATGATACAAATCTCATCTACGAACATACGCACCCTAACAGCATAAATGTCGCAAATTACCTCGGTGCTGTCTGTTGGGCTCTCTGTATCTGTCCTTTTGTAATTTGTTGTTGGCTTAGGCTTACATACGTTACCAGAGCGATGTTGTTTTTTGCTTCAGGCTTCCTCGCGTTCTTGCTCGTAAAAGATGTTGCGTTCAATTCCTCCCTTCACAACAAAATTGCATTGAGGGCACATCTCACGTTCGGAGACTTTTCATGGCCTGTCCATTTTTTCTTAGGATCTCTATCTATGGGTTGGATAGCCTTTCGTCCGCCTCAACCCTTCGCCCCTTCAAATCCCGTTAATCTTGTTAATCCCGTCTAAAATTCCGTTAATTCCGTAATTCCCCCATGCCCGCCACAGACGTCATCTCCTCTCTCCAAAAGCAGTTCCCCGGCAAAGTCGGTCAGGGAAAGGAATTCCGCGACGATTGGACCGTGGAAATCGACCGCGAAATCATCCGCGGAGCAGCGGCTTATCTGAAAAGCGAGATCGGCTACAACATGCTGCTCGATATTACCAGCGTCGATTACTTCGGCGACGAACCGCGCTACGAGGTCGTCTACGAGTTCTGCGCCCTCGGCGGTCCGCGCGACCAGGAACATCTCCGCCTCAAACTCAAAGTCAGCGAGGACGACCTCACCGTCGATTCGCTCGTTCCCGTTTATCAAGGCGCCGATTGGCACGAGCGCGAAGTCTTCGACATGATGGGCATCAAGTTCAACGATCATCCCGATCTGCGCCGGATCCTGATGTGGGAAGGCTATCCCTACTATCCGCTCAAAAAGGATTTCCCGCTGGAAGGCCTTCCGAGCGATCTTCCCGGCGAAGAAGGTTTCAGCCGTCGTGCACCTCTCGAAGGCGGTCCCTTCGTTGCCGCGCCCTCGAATCATCCTCCCAAACTCGGGGAAGCCGGCACCACCCTACGCGAACCCCACGCCCACCCTGCTGAGCACTAATTTTTATGTCCGAAACCATTGTAGAAGCTCCGGATAGCGTCGCGCGTGCGGCCCACTTGTACGAGACGGCCAAGGCCGATAGCGGTCCGCTCGGCGAGACGCTGACGCTGAACATGGGACCTTCCCACCCCAGCACGCACGGCGTTCTGCGTATCCTGCTGGAACTCGACGGCGAAATTGTGAAGCGTGCGGTGCCCGATATTGGCTTCCTCCATCGAGGCGACGAAAAGATCGCGGAGAACATGACCTACAACCAGTTCGTCCCCTACACGGACCGGCTCGATTATCTCGCGCCGCTGGCGAACAACGTCGCCTATGCCCTCGCCGTGGAAAAGCTCATGGGCTGGACCGTTCCACCTCGTGGTCAGGTCATCCGCGTCATCTGCTGCGAGTTGGCCCGCATTTCCGCGCATCTCCTTGGCATGGGCGCGCTCGCCATGGATTGCGGCGCGATGACCGTCTTTCTCTATATCTTCACCGAGCGCGAAAAGATCTACAACCTGATCGAGCTCCTTACCGGCGCACGCTTCACCACCAGCTATACGCGCATCGGCGGACTGACCCGCGATCTTCCCCCCGGCTTTGTCGACCAGGCCAAAGCCTTCGTCGAGCAATTCAAGGGCAAGATCGATGAGCTCGATCATCTTCTTACCCGCAACAAGATCTTCGTCGATCGCAACAAGGGTATCGGCATCATCTCCAGAGAAGACGCAATCGATTTCGGTCTCACCGGTCCCAACCTGCGCGGCAGCGGTGTTTCCTACGACGTCCGCAAGGACCGTCCCTATCTCAATTATTCCGAGTACAGCTTTTCCATCCCAACCGGTTCCGTCGGCGACGCCTACGACCGCTATCTTTGTCGACTCGAGGAGTTACGCCAAAGCACGCACATCCTTGAGCAAGCCCTGCGGAACATTCCCGGCGGCCCGATCAACGTCGCCGACGGCAAAGGATTTCTCCCCCACAAGGATAAGGTCCTCACCAAGATGGAGGAGTTGATCCATCAATTCATCCTCGTCACGGAAGGCATCCAAGCTCCGGTCGGCGAAGTCTATTTCGGCGCGGAAAATCCGAAGGGCGAACTGGGTTTCTATATTAACAGCAAGGGCGGCGGCGTTCCCTACCGTCTGAAGATTCGCGCACCCTCCTTCGTTAACTTGAGCATCCTTGGCAAACTTTTACCCGGCCACATGATGAGCGATGTCGTTGCCATTCTGGGCAGCCTCGACTTCGTCATGGGCGAATGCGACCGTTGAACATGAAACGCACCCTCCTTTTTATTACCGCTGCCCTCCTGTTGACTGCTTGCTCGAAGCTAACCGAAGCTAATCTCCAGAAGGTCCAAACCGGCATGACGACATCGGAGGTCAAAGCCATTCTCGGCGAGCCGACGAGCTCGGAAACCGGCAGCGCCCTGGGACTCATCTCCGGCACCACCTACACTTATCATACAAGCTCGTCCGACGTAAAAATCAGCTTCGTCAACGACAAGGTCATCGCCACGGAGGGGGAGTTTAAATGATCGCACGTGTTTTCCTTTTGGTCGCTGTCCTGTCGCTTACTGCCTGCTCCAATGTCACTCCGGACAAGATTGCCGAAATTAAACCCTCTATGAATGTCGATCAGGTCGAAAAAATCCTCGGCCAGCCTGCCCGCATTGAACACGCCGAGACCACCGGTTTGCAGGGCGACGTTTATTACTTCACCGCATCCAACGGTGAAGGCCGCGTCATCTTTCTCAATAGCACCGTCTTCAAGGCCGAATTCGTCCCCGGAGTCAAATCATGAGCGATAATCCCGTCGTTAATCCTGCCACCCAAACTATCGACCCGGAAAAGGTCTATCCCGGTCGCGGCCCGGAACATGATCATCTGGCGCCTCCTCTACCCCCGGGTTTTGATGAAAAGGCGGACGAGATCATCACCCATTATCCCGTTTCCAAACGGAGCGCGATTCTTCCCCTGCTCCATCTCTGGCAGGAAACCTTCGGCTACATCTCTGACGACGGCACGGAATGGATCGCCCACAAGCTTCATCTGCAACCGATCAATGTTTTCGAGTTACTCACTTTCTATCCGATGTTTCGCCAACATCCGGCTGGGAAAATCCAGATCAAGGTCTGTCGGACGCTTTCCTGCGCGCTCGGCGGAGGCTACGCGCTCTGCGATCATTTCCGCGAGAAATGCCACGTCGGCGAGCCGGACGCTCACGGCGTCGCCACGAGCCCCGACGGCAAATATTCGGTGGAGTTCGTCGAGTGTCTCGCCGCGTGCGGTACCGCACCCGTCATCATGATCAACGATGATTTCTACGAAGACGTCACCCAACAACGCGCGAATGAGCTTCTCCTCAAATACAGCTGATTTTTTTATGTCCGATACAAAACTAACTGACCTGACCAAAGCTGAATTAATCGAAACGATCGCCGCCGTCTTCTTTCGCGTTTGGGGCATCGTGACCTTTATGACCGCCTCGATCAGCGTTCTCGTTCAGTCTTTCAATGCCTACGCCATGGGACACGGCAATGGATTCCAGATGATCTCCTTTTGGATCACGCAATTCCTGGTTTCCACGGCTGTCGCTGCGTTACTCTTTTTCTTCGCCGTGCCGATGGCCCGCAACATTTGTCAGGGACTCGTCGGTGCGTTGGAATCAAAACCTGTAAAATAAACATCGGCCTTAATCCAATTTAAAACTGTATGCCCATCGCCGAACGCCGCCTCATCTTCAAGAACATCGATCAACCGGGCTACACCATCGATATCGATTGTTACCTGAAGAACGACGGCTACAAGGACCTCAAAAAGGCCCTCACGATGAAGGGGCCTGATATCGTCAAGGAAGTGAAAACCTCCGGCCTGCGCGGACGCGGCGGTGCCGGTTTCTCCTGTGGAATGAAGTGGAGTTTCATCGATCCCACCAAGAACACCAAGCCGGTCTACCTCATTTGCAATGCGGACGAATCGGAGCCCGGAACCTTCAAGGACAAGCAGATCATCTACAAGGATCCGCACCAGCTCCTCGAGGGCATGATCATCGCCTGCTACGCCAACAACGTTCATCTCGCCTATATTTACATTCGCGGCGAATTCACGCAGGGCGCTAAGATACTCGAAGAAGCGATTGAGGAAGCAAAGGCGAAGAATTTTCTCGGTAACGGTATCTGTGGCACCGACTACGATCTTGAAATCTACATTCACCGCGGCGCTGGCGCTTACATCTGCGGCGAGGAAACCGGTCTGATCGAGTCGCTCGAGGGCAAGCGTCCCTATCCGCGTATCAAGCCGCCCTACTTTCCTGCCGTGCTCGGTCTCTACATGAGCCCCACCATCGTCAACAATGTGGAAACCCTTTGCAATGTGAAGCACATCGTCGCCATGGGTGGCGCGGAATACGCGAAGATCGGCAAGCCCAACAACACCGGCACGCGCCTTCTCTGCGTCAGCGGTGATGTTGTGAAACCCGGCTACTACGAATTTGAAGTCGGTGCGCTCACCATGGGTCAGTTGATTTACGAAGTCTGCGGCGGCATCAAAGGCGGACGCAAACTCAAGGCCATCATTCCCGGCGGTTCCTCGGCCAAGGTCCTCAAGGCAGGCGAGCGCTACAAGATGAAGTCAAAGAAACCCGATGGTACGATGGAGGAAAAGGAAATCGGTCTGGATGACATCCCTCTCGATTTCGATTCGCTCGCCGCCGCCGGTTCGATGGCAGGCAGCGGCGGCATCATCGTCATGGACGAGACGCGCGACATGGTTGAGTGCCTGGCCAACATCGCCACGTTCTACGCGCACGAATCGTGCGGGCAATGTACTCCGTGCCGCGAGGGCTCGCTCTGGATGAAAAAGATCACCAGCCGCCTCGCCAATGGAAAGGGCCACCCGGACGATGTCGGCCTGCTCAAGAACGTCGCGGATAACATCGCGGGCAAAACGATCTGCGCCTTTGGCGAAGCCTGTGCGTGGCCGGTGCAAAGCTTTGTCACCAAGTTCAAGGACGAATTCGAGAGCCATGCCATGCCGGGTGGAACCAATGGGAAAACAACTTCCCTCAAGAAACTTGAACCGGTCTAAAATTTCAGCCAGAGCCTTGCCCTGCACCAACTTCCCGCTAACCTGATGTCTGTAAGTCCAAACCAAAACAAAAGTCAGATCAAACCTATGAAGTCATACTCGAAGCTCTTCGTACTCGCTTGTACAGTGCTGGTATCGGTTGCGTTCCTGTCCGCGTGTGCGGACAAAACTCCTCCGCCCCCACCACCAGCTCCGGAAGTCGTTAAGCCGAATTCCTAAGCTAAGCAAAACCTTTGCGTCGGGTCTTCCAAGGCCCGGCGCAACGGAGTCTTTTTCCAGTTGGTCAGAAGTTAAACCTGCCTCTTCGCTCCTGTGAAAAATCCGTTCAATCACGACAGTACACCGGCCAATGCCCCCCTGCTCAATGTGCAGGTTGATGGTGTTTGGATGCAGTTTCCCAAAGGCCTTAATGCGGTCGAAGTCGCCCGTCGCGCCCAGAAGTTCATCCCGCATTATTGCTACCATCCCAAGCTCTCGATTTCCGGCAATTGCCGCATGTGTTTGATTGAGATGGGTTCCCCCAAGCTCGATGCCGACCGCAAGCCCATCATGGGCGCCGACGGCAAGCCCGAGATTTCCTGGATGCCCAAGCCACAGATTGGCTGCGCTGCGTTGATCGGGGAAGGCATGGGCATCCGCACCACCTCGCCCCTGATCGAGGAATGCCGCAAAGGCGTGATGGAATTTCTCCTCATCAACCACCCGCTCGACTGCCCCATCTGCGACCAGGCTGGCGAGTGCAAGCTGCAGGAGTACTCGGTCCAGTACGGCAATGATCACAGCCGTTTCACCGACGACAAGGTTAAGAAACCGAAGCGCGTCGACATCGGCGAGCGCATCGTCCTCGACGACGAACGCTGTATCATGTGCTCGCGCTGCATTCGTTTTTCCAAGGAGATGGTCCACGACGACGTGCTGGGCTTCATCGATCGCGGCAGCCACACCACGCTGGCGGTTCATCCGGGCAAGCGTTTCGACAACAATTACTCTCTCAACACGGTCGATATCTGTCCCGTCGGCGCACTCACGAGCAAGGATTTCCGTTTCCAGATGCGTGTCTGGTTCCTCAAGGAAACCAAGAGCATCTGTACGGGTTGCGCGACCGGCTGCAATACGATCATCGGCAGCCGCGAACAACTCGTTTATCGCCAGACGCCGCGCGAAAACGAGGAGGTCAATTCCCAGTGGATGTGCGACCAGGGCCGGCTCGGGTTCCATTATATTCACGCTCCCGAACGCCTGACTGAACCGATGGCGAAAATCGGACAAGGCAAGCTTGCGACTCCTTGGAGCGAACTCATTCCCAGCCTCGCCACCAAGCTGCGCGGCTTGAAGCCGGAGCAGATCGCCATCATCGCCTCGGGTCGTCTGACCAATGAGGAAGCCTTTTTGCTCAGCGAGATTCGCAAGACTCTCGGTGGCAGTGATGTTCTTTGCGACATCGTCCCGCGCATCAGCGAAGCCGATGGCATTCTTCGCAGCGCCGATCTCAATCCCAACACGCGCGGGGTCGAGCTCTTTGGCCTCTCGCAGGACGGCAAGGCGCTGGAACAAATCCGAAAGGGTGTTGATGCGGGACGCATCGAAGCGCTTCTCGTTTTCCACGAAAGCCTCACGGCCCAGGCGGGTTGGCCCGTCTCCAGCCTCCAGAACGTGAAGCTCCTCGCCGTGCAGTCTCTGCTACAAAACGTAACGACGGAGTTAGCCGATTATGTATTGCCCGGAGCCAGCTTCGCCGAAAAACGCGGTTCGATGATCAACGTCAATGGCCGTCTCCAACGCCTGAATAAGGCGATCTCGGTTCCCGGCAACGCCATGGACGACTTGCAGATTCTGCTCCAGCTCAAGGCTGCCCTCGGCGGCGGCAACGGCCTTTACACCATTGAGGAAGTCTTCAAGGCCATGGTCGAGGCGACGCCCGCGTTCGCCGGACTTAGCCTGAGCAAGATCGGCGATCTGGGCGTTCAGATGAAATCGTCCACACCCGCTCGAAGTGTCCAGCCGATTCCTCAAGCCGCCAGTTAAACTTATTTACGCATGACCTCTCTCTGCCTTTTCGCTGACATGCCTGCCACGATGCCCGACTGGGTGCCCGGCGCTTTCACAAGCGTCGTGAAAATCTTCATCGTCGTGAATGTCATCCTGGGGCTCGTTTCGTATACGGTTATGGCGGAGCGACGCATCAGTGCAGCCATTCAGGATCGCATCGGCCCCAACCGCGTCGGTATCCCGCTCGGTGGCGTCAGCATCTTCGGCCTTTTCACAGTACCCAAATGGACCTGGTGGGGCTTGGGCCAGCCGCTGCCCGATGCACTGAAATTCATGCTCAAGGAGGAGTTCACGCCGGGGCACGTTAACAAGGCCTTCTTCTGGCTGGCACCGGCCATGGCCATGGTGCCTGCGTTGCTGACCATTTGCGTCATTCCTTTTGCGAGCACGCATCCGGTAACGCTTCCCTGGGGCTACGTCATGCAATCGCCCGGCGTCATCGCCGATGTCGGCATCGGCGTGTTGCTGGTCTTCGCGATTTCCTCGCTCAGCGTCTATGGCATCGTGCTGGCCGGCTGGGCCTCCAACTCGAAGTACCCGTTTCTGGGCGGCATTCGTTCCAGCGCGCAAATGATTTCCTATGAAGTCTCCATGGGCCTCTCGGTCATCCCCGTGTTTCTCGTCATGGGTGATCTGCACCTTTCCGAAGTGGTCAATTATCAGGCCGAGAACGGCTGGACGATTCTTCCCTTTTTCGCGCCACATTGGCCGTGGCACGTCTGGAAAAGCTATGTCCTCTGGATTCCGATGCTTGTCTCGTTTTTGGTTTTCCTCGTCTCCGCCTTCGCCGAGACCAACCGCCTTCCCTTCGACTTGCCCGAAAGCGAAACCGAACTCGTCGGCGGTTATCACACCGAGTACTCCGCGATGAAGTTCGCCCTCTTCTTCCTCGGCGAATACGCGGCCATGATCGTCGCTTCGTGTCTTATGGTCACCCTCTTCTTTGGCGGCTGGGTATTTCCTTTTTCGCCCGACTGGTACATGAATTTGCAAAGCAGCGCATGGAGTCTCCTCATTTATCCTGCTGTCTTCCTTTTCAAAATGGCCCTCTTCATCGTCCTCTTCATCTGGGTTCGCTGGACGCTGCCCCGTTTCCGCTACGATCAACTCATGGGCCTCGGTTGGAAATGCATCCTGCCAATCTCGCTCGCCAACATCCTCCTCACCGGAATTCTGTTGGCGATAGTTGACTAGCTCTACACCGAATAAGTCGGCTTCGCGAAATCCCCGGCGCGAAGCTTGGCGGAACTCACGTCCTTCCGGCGGAAGCGCAGGAAGAATCCCCAAGTCGCCCCGTCCTTCAAGTCCATGCCGACCCGCACATCGTGCGCGCCTCGCTTGAGTTCAATGATCTTGCTCGCCTTGTCCGGAACGCACGGATTGACGCCCTTCATGTCCGTAAAAAACGATTTCCCGTCGATCCACAAACGGATCGGACCGTCGTAGCCGATGAGGACTTGCAGCTTCATCGGCTCATCCAAATTCAGCGTGGCCTGGAAATAGGCATGACCGGTCGACTTGCCTTGAAGCTGCCATGCCGGGCGCTCACAGATAAAGCCGTCCAGATTCGCGGCGAATCCATGTTCACCGTACGTTTTCACCTGCGGATGCAGAAGCTCAAGCTCGGGACAGGACACCTTGTCCAACGGCTTGTTCACGACAACGACTTCACTGACTCTCCATTTCGTCACGTACGGTAAAAATCCGGCGGCCTGGTCTCCCTCGATTTCGCTCGGCCCGAAAACGGGTAATGGAAAGCCCCTGCCATCTGTAATATTGCAGTGAGGAACATACCCATGCCCATAGCTAAGACGGGAACCCTTCGGCAGAACCGCCTGCGCGTTAAGCTGCACGCGATTTCCGAGCACTGTCATCTTGTAAAAGGAGGGCGTGGCCGATCCATCCGGATTGATCAAAACAAATCCATCCGGCTCTCCGGTCGATTTTAGCTCTCCTACAACATCATCATAGATCACCTCCACGCCCGGGCTCATGTCCCTGGCCGATGGACTGCGATACAAAATCTGGCGCAATTGCGGCGGACGTTTTTCCTTTTTGTTGCCGCAGACCAGCCGATCGGCCGCACGCGCCATGCGATCACCCAGCGCAATAAATCCTTTCGCGCCGACATGAATGAAATCGTCCATGGCCAAATCAATCGCAGGCACGGTCTCCAGATATTTGATTTTTTGCGGGAGAAGACGCTGCTGTTCCTGAATGTTATTCCATAAGGGATAATCGGGCCCCACGTTGAAGAAACGCGCCAACTGCACGATGATCCACGGCAACCTCGGTTGACCCAGGTCAGCGCGGGTTTCCTCCACCAGCTTCTTCATCCGCTCCGTATAGAGCGGAGCCGCGGTTGGGTTCGCATCGCTCTCACCCTGGTACCACAACACGCCCGCAACAGGCTGCCCCGTCGCCCGCACCGATTCTACCATGGAGGCATAGAGCGATTCTCCTCCGAGATTTTTCCGCCCGGGACTCCATTGCTCCATGCTGGTCCCACCGTGTGCCGTGCAAATCAATCCCTGGGGAACTTTCGAGCGCTTTAGCATCTCGCGCCCGAAAAAGATTCCGACGCCGGTTCCCTTCAATTCCTTGCGTCTCATTTTTTCGGCGTCCTCGCGTGAACATTGCGTACCGCCGTGATGACAGACGTCAGGCGACTCCGGAAGAATGTGCAAAGGATCGGTTCCCAGTCGCCATTCGCGCCGCATGGAAAATGCGCGGATCAAAGAGTGAGGCTCCGCGGCTCCCGACATATTCCCCACGCCCTGCATGTTGCTCTGGCCCGCGAGAACCCAGACATCACCGACATAAAATGACGGAATCTCCAGCCGCTTCTTTCCAATCTCCAGCAACAAACGATAAGGGCCGCCCGCAGGAATTCCTTTGAGCACCGCGCTGAATTTGCCGTCAGAAGCTTTTCCGACGACTTGCTTTTTCCAGCCTTTCATTGGCCGATTCGAAAACGAAATTGTTGCCACGACCGGGCCACTCTCCACGCACGTCCCTTCAATTTTTGTCGTTGCTCCGCGTGAACCGATACGTTGTAAAACCTGCCCATTGCTCAAGCCCGATGTGATTTTCATACTCAATGCTGGTCTGTTGTTTTTTTGGTTATTTCCTCCGGCGCAATCACCACGCAAAACTCTCCGCGCGGTTGATGCGCTTGAAAATGGGCCAGGAGCTCCGCAGGCGTCCCGCGCTTATATTCTTCAAATTTCTTCGTCAGTTCGCGCGCAATGCAGAATCGAACGTTCGGTGTCTCGGCCACGGCATCCTCCAACAACCGGACGACGCGATAAGGCGATTCAAAATAAATACTCGTACATTCCCGCGCTGCGGCTGCCAGCAACTCTTTGCGACGCTGGCCACCCTTGACCGGAAGAAACCCGCCAAAATAAAAAGGCACCATTGGAAAACCTGATCCCGCCAGGGCCAGCAAGGGAGCCGAGGGGCCCGGCACGATTTCGATGGGAACGCCCGCAGCCACCGCCGCCCGGATCAAACGTTCGCCGGGATCGCTCACCCCCGGCATACCGGCATCCGAAACCAGCGCGATCGATTGTCCCAAGGTAAATTTCTCCAGAAATTCCGCAGTCCGCTTCGCTTCGCTGAACTGGTGATAACTCACCATCGGCTTCCGGATTTCGAATCGCGTCAACAAGTGCCCTGTATGGCGGGTGTCCTCGGCGGCGATGAGATCGACCTCCCTCAAAACCCGAATCGCCCTTGGAGGCATGTCCTCGAGATTCCCAATTGGGGTCGCCACAACATAAAGTTTTCCGGACATGGATTAACTTTTATGTGACAAGTTGCCTCCTGCGGCAAGGCTCCTGCTTGGATTTGCACTAATAAATTGCAAAACATATGTTCAAGAAATACACTTCCGATTCATTGGGGTAATCAAAAATTCGACCAGCCGCAGCCCTATTCCTCCGTCGTGCTGGCAGCCACCGAGCACGACATCGGCTGGTGGGAATGGGAGATGAAACCCTCGACGCTCAACGACAAAGGATTGCCGCTCGATTATCACGACGGGAGTTTCAAATATCTCGGCCAACTCCGGCTCGATTTTTACAAGAACTCTGTGGACCGCGTTCTAACACGCGATCCTTATGCGGCCATGTTGATGGCGATGCACGGTGTGGCGCTGATGAATTCCGGCTACGGCAAATATAGCTATCCTCCGGATCGCACCGGCGACCCGCGCGTGAAGGCCTACGTCGATCATCAGGAAACACTGCGGCTGAAGCTGCTTGAACAGCTGCGCCACTCGGAAGAATTCAATCGGCATTGTTCCGACGAACAAGTGTGGACCAATTACGAATACATGGAAGTCTTCGATCAGCTAGCGCAGTTCGTCTGTAATCGCTACCCGCTCAATAGCAAAGCCCGCAAGCTCGGCCCGAGCAATTCCCTGAATGACGTCGACGTGCCGACAAAGCATGGTCAATCGCCGGTGAAAA
>Ga0207703_10002940_pt1 | contig 14483 bp, 11 predicted proteins | sample KBSSwiS12_FD_184304 | JGI IMG/M metagenome (GOLD analysis project Ga0207703, IMG submission 184304) | Switchgrass rhizosphere microbial communities from Kellogg Biological Station, Michigan, USA - KBS Switchgrass S1-2 (SPAdes) (version 2) | ecosystem: Host-associated > Plants > Roots >... | reverse complement strand
GTCGGACGCGATACGGGGGTTCTCGTAGGCGTCGTAGGCCAGCAGCTTGCAACCGAAGCCCTTGGCGATGCGCATCGCACTTTGCCCGATGCGACCGGCGCCCAACGCGCCGAAGGTCTTGCCATGTAGGTTGAAGCCTTCCATATTGTCGAGTGAGAAGTTCTGTTCGCGCACCCGGTTGAAAGCGCGGTGCGTTTTGCGCACCAGAGTGAGCAGCAGGGCGAAGGTGTGTTCGGCCACGGCCTCCGGCGAATAGGCCGGCACGCGGGCGACGATGATTCCCACCCGCTCGGCGGCGGCGATGTCTATGCCGTTGAAGCCGGCGGCGCGCAGCACGACGAGCCTGACACCCATCTCGGCGAGGCGCTTGAGCACCAGGGAATTGAGGCGGCAATTGACAAAGGGACACACCGCGTCGAAGCCATGGGCGAGTTCCACCGTCTTGTCGTGCAGGCGTTCCTCGAAGAATTCCAGTGTGTGCGCATGCGTGGCACTGGCTTCGCGCAGCGCTCGCTCGTCATAGGCATGAGTGTCGAAAACGGCGATGCGCATGCTCACCCCAACGTCGAAAAGTGATCCAACTCGACGATCGACCTCACTACCGCGTCAAATCCGCGCACCCAATCTCGTATTCGCGTAACGGGCTCATCTTGGTATCCCCGGCGGGCGCAGGTCCGGGAACAAGTTCAGGAACAATACCACCGGAGTGCCGTCCGCAATCCGCCGTGGGACGGCATAGGAGTAGCTCGACTCTAGATGCAACTCGGCCGGGGCCCATGGAACAGCTCATCGAAACCGAGCTTGTTGCCGGCGCTGCGCACCGCCTTCAGCCGCGGAAGTGGGGCTGCAGACCCTTCTTCGACATTCATGGTCCGAAATGGCGACCCTAAAGCAGCAGCCACTCAGCAGTTGCGGCCCTTCGCTCGAGCTCGCCGCGTGGCTGGATGCGGCGGTAAAGCAGCGTGGACGCTGGACGTCGATCGGTTCTCGCTTCTCGCATCGAGGTGGCCTTTCGACTGCAGCCTTCAGCCGAGAACTTTCGACCCCCTATCGAGTCTCGGCATCGTGCCACTTGCCAGATCGAGCGCGAAAGCCGGCCTTGCAGAAGGACTGCCTAGCCGCGACTGCCAGTTCGCCGGCCGCGCCGGCAGCAACCGGAGAGCGCTTGCCAGTTGCGCCGCCGATTGACGTGTAGCTCCAGGGCTGTCTTTCGCGAGCAGCCGCTTGTGGCGGCTGACGCCGTTCCGGCGTTAGAAAGGGGCCGGGCTGTTCGTCGAGGCGCCTCAGTCCGGGCTCGTTGGGGTTGGCGGATTTGCCCACATAGACAGCCGCCAACCGCGGTACCTGGTCGCGCCGCAGAACATATCCGGTGTCGACCATCCCCAGCGGGCCAAGAGGCGCTGCTGCACCGGCCACAAGCGGCTGGTCGCGAGTGGCTGCCTTCATCCGAGAAACCGTGCGAGCGGGTCACTATTGGGCCTTCGTGGGCCCGGACAGGTCGGTCCGGCCCATTTTCGGAGTGAGGCAATCCATGTCGTCACCGCAAGGAGAAAGACCGGCGGTCGCGACCGCGCTAGCGTTTGTGCGGTTCTTCCTCGGCTTTCTTCTTCTCCTCGTCGCCCTTCGCGTCGGGCCCGGCCTTCGGCGACGACGCGTGGGGGGGCGGAGGCGCGGCCACCGTCGGCTTGGGTTGCGCGGCCCTTGCCCCATCGGCCCTGGCTACGTCCACCCTCGCTGCTTCTGCCCTCGCTGCCCCGCCTCTCGCCGTGGCGGCCCTGGCCGCTTCGACTTTTGCCGACTCGGCCCGCGCTGCCTCGGCCTTGGCGGCGGCCGCCTTGTTTGCTTCGGCCCTGGCCGCGTCGCCTCTGGCGGCCTCGGCACCGGCGGCCTCGGCCTTGCCGGCTTCGGCGCGCGCCGTTTCGGCCTTCGCGGATTCGGCCTTGGCGACATTGGCGCGGGCGGCTTCTGCCTGAGCGGCCTCGGCCCTTGAAGCATTCGCTTTCGCGGCGGCCGACCGCGTCGATTCGGCCTTCGCCGCTCCTGCCTTTGCCGCACCTGCCCTTGCCGCGTCTGCCTTCGCCGCGTCGGCTCGGACCGCGTCCGCCTTGGCGGTTTCCGCCCCGGTTGCGGCCGCCCGGGTCGCATCGGCCCTTGCCGCTTCGGCCTTCATCGCTTCGGCCTTGGCTGCTTCGGCCCTTCGGGCATCGGCCTTTGTGGCATCGGCCTTTGCGGCGTCGGCCCTTGCGGCGTCGGCCCTTGCGGCGTCGGCCTTTGCGGCGTCGGTCCTTGCCGCATCGCCACGTGCCGTCGTTGCTCTCGCGGCCTCGGCCTTCACCACATCCGCTCTAATCGCCTCGGCCTTGGCCGCCTCCGCCTTGGCCGCTTCCACCTTGCCGGCCTCTGCCTTAGCCGCATCTGCTCTGGCTGCGCTGGCCTTGGTCGCGTCGGCCTTCATCGCCTCCGCCTTCGCTGCCTCCGCCCTGGCCCCTTCTGCCTTCTCGGCGTCGACGTTGGCCGCATCGGCCTTGGCCGCGGCCGACCTAGCGTCGTCCGCCGGGCGTCCACCGGCAGCCTGGGCACGTGCTGCATCGGCCTTGCGGGCCTCGGGTGTCTTCGGTGCCGGAGCCGTTGCCGGCGGCGGCGCTGCCGGTGCCGGCGCGCGGGCGGCGGCGATTACGCTGACCTTCGCTGCCGGCCCTGGCACGACGGCGGGCTTCAATTGCACGCGCTGTGCTTCGTCGATGGGCTTGCCCGGATTCGTCGCGAGATGCTTCTGCTGCTCGGCGAAAGGCACTGGCGGCGGCGGCGGCGCCGTGTGTGCAACGACCGCCAGCTCGCGAGCCGGCGGCTTAGCCAGCGCCACGGGCGCGCCGCCATGCACACTCTGTTGCACCGGCGCGACCGTGGCGACGTGCGCCACCGGCGCGCTCAGCGCGGCTTCCCTCGACAGCGGCACGGCAGCTCTGGCCACCGACTGCGACTGCGCGAAGGCCTGCGCCGGCACGGCGACCACCGCACCTCTCACCTGCTGGTTGACATAGACCGTCTTCACGATGTTCGTCGTGTTGTTAACGATCGTGGTGTTGGTGACGTTCGTCGTGTTGTAGACGTTGGTGATGGTGGTCGGCGCGATAACCGCATTGCTGCGATTGATGTTGTCGAAATAGCCGCGGCTCACCGGATACGAAGGCTGATAGACCTCTCGCGGCGCGAGCGGGAACCAACCGACCGCGGCAGCCGCGGCGCTGCCCACCGAGACCGAGACCTGCAAGTTCCGGCCGCCGACGAAGGCCACCAGCGCCGGCGCATACACCGCCTGTTCGCGCGGCGGGCCGGGCACCCAGCCCCAGGTGCCGTTGAAGTTGGCCCAGCGGCCGTAGTGCGACACGGCAAAGCCCCAGGGGGCGTCATCGACCCAGGTCCAGCCCCACGGGTCCACCCACGCCCAGTGGCCGTCGTGGTATGGCGTCCAGCCGGCGGCGACACGGGTCGGCGTCCAGACCCTCCCGTAGGTCGGATCGGCGCGCCAGCTGCCATTGGCATCGAGATCCTCGTAGCCGATGACTTCCTGCGACACGTAGCGAGCCGACGGCGACGTGTCGGCGCGGCGATCACGGTCGCGCGCCCAGCGGTCGAGGTCGTCGTCGCGCCGCACGGGCAACGTGTCGTAGTCGGACAAGCCGGTACCGTAGAAGCGATAGCTCTGCCGCGGCGTGACCGCATAAGAAGCGCCTTCGCCGTAGACCTCGGCCTCACCGTTCTGCACCGACACCGCCGTCGCGTCGTCGCTCGGATCGACATCGATGCGGTAGTCGCCGGGGCGGCGAATCGTGAACGCGAGATTGGGCGTGTCGACCTCGAAGCTCTGTCCTGGCGCCAGGTGGCGCACGCGGATCTTCAGCGTGCCCTGCGACAGCTGGACCTGGACGATGCGGTCATCGAGATTGAGAAGCGTCACGTTGCTGTCGGCGCCGAGCCGGATCGCGGCGCCGCCGATCTGCAGCTCGGCACGCGAACTCGTGTCGGCCCAGAGGCGGTCGCCGGTCGTCAGCGGCCGGTTGACCACTGCCTGCACCCATTCGGGCTGCGACCCCGGCGAAAAACTCACGGTGCCGCTGATGTAGCCCAGGCGCGCCGCGCGCGAGGGCGGCTCGGCCGAAGCGAGGCCGCTGCACAGGAGGGTCAGACAGCCCAGCAGCAGCGCCGCGGGCCGGTGAAGGGTTTGCATGTTCATCGAGATTCCTTCTAAGGTCGCCTGCGCCTCGAGCGCAAGTGCGCAACACCCGCAGCAGCGCGATCGATCGAACGAGTCTGTCCCGGGATCAGCGAAGCGAGTGCAGGCGGACAGCCCTGCTGCCGGTAGTAGCCGTCCTACGGACCTGCTCTGAACTTCGAAGCACGCCCCTATTGACGGTCATTCCGCACGCCCAATGCCCCTAGTGGCGCCGGGCCCGGGAATGAGGGGGGTCAGCGATCCACCGCCTGCGCCCGTTCGATGACTTCAAGGATCACGCGGACGCAGGCCAGTCGTTCCGCAGATGGCACGAGGTGGCCGATGCGCCGGTCATCGGCGTGCCCGACGAAGACCTCGGCGAGAAAGTCGACGCGGTGGTACAGGCGAAGCCGGCGTGGTGGCCGACGACTCGTTTGCGCGATCCCTCAGAGATTTCTGCCGTGAACATTTTGCGCGACTGAAGTGCCCGCGATCGGCGGCGTTCATGGAGCAGTTGCGCCGGCTTCCGACCGGCAAGCTCTACGAACGATCGCTGCGGGACAAATATTGCAAGCGCATGGTCAGAGCCGGATCGTCTGGCCACCCCAACGCTTCTGTCAGACGGAGAGACATCCCGACATTGAACACATTTGCCCGCTGTGCTGGGCGCCAAGCAGTCGTTCGGGATAGTTGCGCACCCTTCAATCCTGTGGGTGAGAAGCAGAGGTGCTCCTTGGCGTAATGCGTAGTGGTCATCAGCGTCCAACATCGTGGCTCACCGCTCCGTCCGTCAATGCGTGCAGGGTCCGACAATGACCAGAGAATCGACCAACCGGCGCATGCGCTGCCAATGCGTGCCTTCCCAGAATACGCGCTCGCAACCATCACAGATGGTGAAGCGCTCGTAGCGCTGGCGCACTTCCGGAGGCAACCGCGCTGCGATCTGCGACTTGTCGATCGCACGCAGCGGCGTGTTGCAGCTCAGACAGCGCGTGAACGGCTGCGCCGAGCGAGCGAGGTCGAGTCGATCGAACACCTCGCGCAGCTGCAACTCGCTGCGCAGTGCGCGCACATAGCAGCCATGCGTGATGGCGCTGCGCTTCAGAAGGTCGCGGTCCCGCGTCAGCACGATGCGTCTCTGCGAGGCTGCCAAGCACTCGATCTCGTCATCAGCGAAGTGGTTGTCGTACAGAGTGTCGAAGCCTGTCATGCGCAGCAGGTGGGCGAGCCCGCCTAGGTGTGCGTCGGCGATGAAGCGGGTCTCGCGCAGCACATGGTCGCGTACGCGCAGCAGCGGCGTGACATCGAGCATTTCGCACTTCGGGTAGACCGCCACTCGATCGCCGTCGCCAAGCGCGCGTTCGAGGCCCACCGAGTCGCCGTTGACCAGAACGAGTTCGACCTCGGTATGCGGCACGCCGAGCGCTTCGAGCATGTGTTTGGTCGTCGCCGCGCGCGCACAGCGGCAGGTGAATTCGCGCCCGCGCCGCTCGGGGGCAAGGAAGTCGTTCAGCTCGGCGTAGAAACGGAACGTCGCAGTTGCGGTCATGGCTGTAGAAGTCCTTGTCCTGACCTCGTAGATCAGGGCAGGTCGAGGGCGCGGTGCTGCATGTCTAGGTTGACATACGGCGCCAGCGTCGTCAGGCGGGGGTCGTCGACCGGCCCGCCGACCGTGAAGTGATAGATCGACTGAAAGGTAAGATCTTCCAGCCCGAACGCCCTGTGCGCCGCATCGTCAAAGAAGCAACCGATGCCGGTGGCCCGCACGCCGGCCGCTTCGGCTTCGAGATACAGGACCTGCCCGATCACGCCTGTCTCCCAGAACAGCCGCCGATAGAACCAGGCTCCTCGCGCGAACAGCGTCTCCTGGTACTCGGCGATCATCGCGAGCGAGAAGGCACCGTCGCCGGCGATGCCCTGGTGACAACTGACTTGCGTTGCCAGGCGGCGCACGTCGCCGGCCTCGAGCTGGCGGAGGGGCAATTCAGCCGGACAGCCCGGCGGCGTCGACCACTCGAATCGTGCATGCATCGCGGCGCTTAGACGGCCCATCCTGCGCGGGTCGCGAACGAGCAGGTACAGCCCGGGCTCGAGTCCGTCGACCCGATGAACGAACAAGCCGAGGTGGACGGTCGGATCCCAGGGAATCACGTCCCAGGGCATCGGGCGCCGGCACGCTGGCATCTCGGCGTCGGGCATCAACCGCGCGAGCATCCGATAGAACTGGTCGGCCGTGATCGACCTCCGCTCGTCGCAGGCCAGCAAGCTTCGCCGCTGCAGAATGATTTGCCCGGCCAGCGGGCCAGCGGCGCTCGCGCGACCGTTGCCCGCGACTGCCGTCGCTTCGAGGACGTCGAGCCAGGGCCCCTCGCTGCCCGGTTTGCGTGCGGCCGAGGCGACCGCGTCGATGACCTCCCAGCGTACCGGGTCGTCGCGGGTGAGCCGGTTGGCGGCGCCATGCCAGGTCGCTTGCGTCAGTTGGCGCGCGAGAGCTGGATCGAGGTGTGTCGGAATCTTGCGTTGCACACGGGCCGGCCTGTCTCCGGCAAGGTCGGTCGGCCAGACCGCCAGCACGGCGTCCGGGTGTTCACGCTCGGCCAGAGCGAAGTCCTCGGCCCGGTTCAACCCCAGCAAGTCTTCGATCGTCGCGTCGGCCAGACCATTCAGCAGCCAGGCGCTCCAGCCCAAGGTCGCGGCGGCGATCCGCAGCGCCCCGATCGCGTGTCCTGCGTCATGCTGGCAATACCGGAATGCGCGCTCGCCGTACTTCCATGCCTCGCGCCAATGAATCGATGAGAACCCGACCAGGAATGCCTGCGCCGGGAGTTCACTCATCAATGCCTTGAACAGCTGTGCACTGCAGTGCGCTCGCCGTTCAAGCCCGTGCTCGCGCGGCGCGTAGTGGTACAGGCCGGGACCGTCCGCGAGCCCCGCCAGCGCATCGATCAGCAGGTAGCCTTCAGTCGGATGCAGATTGCCGCTCGACGGGTTGCAGCGCAGCGCCCAGCGGGTCGCGCCGGCTTGCTTCCAGGCCGAGATGGCCAGCGCGTACTGAAGCAGGCGCGAAAGCGCGTGGAGCGTGACATCCGCGCTCGGTACAGAACCGCGACGGTAGAGGTCATCGTAGCGTGGCGAGAGCGGCGCCTCGCGTGCACCGAGCAGCGGCAGGCGAACCAGCGGCGCGCCTTCGAAGCGGCGGAATGGATTGGGCTGATTCGCCCAATCGAGCTGTCGAGGACCGTCTGCATACCGGTTGAACCGGTGCTTGGTGCGCTCGTGATAACGCATCACCATCTCGACCACGGCAATGTCGTCGATGTCGTGTGTGGCGGCCATGTGGGACAGATCAGACACGGCCATTCTTGTCCCCTCCCATAGCCACTGTGCCGATGCGGGCCATTGATTGATGTTCGACCGCCGCAGGTTCATATTCGGAGCCGGGAGTCGTGCTCGATGCCTGCTGTGCGCGAAGCCGCCGTCGACGGCCTCTTCTACCCCGCCGCGCCTGCCGCGCTGCGCGCGCAGGTGGTGGACTATCTCGCCGGCGTCGGGCGGGCCGACGACATCGGAGGTGCGCCCAAGCTGCTGATCGCCCCGCATGCCGGCTACGAGTACAGCGGCGCGGTGGCGGCGCGTGTCTATGCCCTGCTCGGAGCGCGGCGGGAGCCGATCGTCCGCCGCGTCGTGCTGCTCGGCCCCGCGCATCGCGTCGCGCTCGGCGGCCTGGCGGCACCCAACGCCGCGGCTTTCGAGACGCCGTTGGGCGAGGTGGCCCTCGACTTCGCGGCGCTGGCTGGCCTGGACGAGCTGCCGCAAGTGATTCGCAGCGACCGCGTGCACGAGCACGAGCATTCGCTCGAGGTCCAGCTGCCGTTCCTGCAGACGCAGCTCGGCAGCTTCACCCTCGTGCCGCTGGTTGTCGGCGACGCCGACGCCGAGACGGTGGCGCAGGTGCTCGAGCGCCTGTGGGGCGGCAACGAGACGCTGATCGTGATCAGCTCGGACCTCTCGCACTCCCTGCGTTACGAGCAGGCGCGAGCCGCCGACCAGGCCACCGTGCAGCGCATCCTGGCGCTCGACGCTGGCCTCGGGCCGCACGAGGCCTGCGGCGCTGCGGCAATCAATGGCGCGCTGCTGCTGGCACGCCACCACCGTCTCGCTCCGCACCTGCTGGCGTTGTGCAACTCCGGCGACACGGCCGGTGACCGCGACCGTGTCGTCGGCTACGGCGCGATCGCCTTCAAGGAGGCGCCGCAGTGAGCCTGCATCCGGCGCGCTGGTGGCATCCGCTCGACGATGGGCGCATCCAGTGCGACCTGTGCCCGCGCGACTGCCGGCTGCACGAGGGCCAGCGCGGCATGTGCTTCGTGCGCCAGCGTGTCGGCGACGCGATGCAGCTCACCACCTACGGGCGCAGCTCGGGCTTTTGCATCGACCCGATCGAGAAGAAGCCGCTCAACCACTTCTTCCCCGGCAGCAGCGTCTTCAGCTTCGGCACCGCCGGCTGCAACCTGGCCTGCAAGTTCTGCCAGAACTGGGACATCTCGAAGAGCCGCGAGATGGATCGCCTCCTCGACATCTCGACGCCCGAGCAGATCGCCGAGGCGGCGCAGGCGAGCGGTGCGACGAGCGTGGCCTTTACCTACAACGACCCGGTAATCTTCGCCGAGTACGCGATGGACACGGCCGACGCGTGCCACGCGCTCGGCCTGCACAGCGTCGCGGTGACGGCGGGCTACATGCATGCCGCACCCAGGCGCGAGTTCTACGCCAAGATGGACGCAGCCAACGTCGACCTGAAGGGCTTCACGGAGGCCTTCTACTTCCAGCAGACCGGCGCCCACCTCGCGCCGGTGCTCGACATGCTGCAATATCTGCGGCACGAGACCGACTGCTGGCTCGAGATCACGACGCTGCTGATTCCGGGGCTCAATGACAGCAGTGCCGAGATCGATGCCATGACACGCTGGATCGCCGAACGGCTCGGACTCGAGGTGCCGCTGCACTTCACGGCGTTCCATCCGGACTACAGGATGCTGGACGTGACGCCGACGCCGCCGGCGACGTTGTCGCGGGCCCGTGCGATTGGGATCGGCAACGGTCTGCACCATGTCTACACCGGCAACGTCCACGACATCGAGGGCGGCACGACCTTCTGTCCAGCCTGCCATGAACCTTTGGTGCAGCGCGACTGGTACACCGTGCTGTCCTGCCGGGTAGCGACCCGCGGCGACGCGCACGGCGCCTGCCCGCATTGCGGCACGCCGATCGCGGGACGCTTCGGCATTTTCAAACGCGGCTTCGGGCGACGGCGGATTCCGGTGCGAATGGCGGTGCATTGAATCCTTAGCCCCGATTGCTCGCGACAGCAGTCAAGGAGACGAACCATGGACCTGAACTCGACCGCATTCGCCCAAGGCGGCGACATACCGCGCAAGTACACCTGCGAAGGCGACGATATCGCACCGCCGCTCTCCTGGAGCGACGTTCCCGAGCGCACCCTGAGCCTGGCGCTGATCGTCGATGACCCGGACGCGCCGGACCCGGCGGCACCGACCCGCACCTGGGTGCACTTCGTTCTGGTCGACATTGCGCCCGGCGCGACCGCGATTCCCGAGGGTGGCGGGCCGCTGCCCGAAGGATGCCGCGACGGCTTGAACGACTGGCAACGGACCGGCTATGGCGGGCCCTGTCCGCCGGTGGGGCGGCACCGCTACTTCTTCAAGCTGTTCGCGCTCGACACACGGCTGCCCGATCTGCACCGGCCGGCCAAGGCCGACCTCGAGCGCGCAATGCAGGGCCATGTGCTCGCGCAGGCTCAATTGGTCGGAACGTACCAGAAGCACAAAGGAGGAGCCGGGTGAGGGCATCGGTTCCCCAGCTCGGCACCTGGCGCGCACCAAGGGAACGACGACATGCCGACCAGAATCACGCATGAACAACTGGCCGCCCACGACGACAAGGGCGGGCGCCATGTCGTCATGGTGACGCGCTCGCCGATCCCGGGCTCGCCGCATCTCAAGGGACCGCCGCACTACACATGGCGCGACGGACAAGCGCTGCACCTCATTGACGCGAAGGCTGGCATCCTCGAGTGCGTCATCACCGGGCAGCGATTGAAGATCGAAGCCTGGCGCGGATAAGACCCGCGCCGTTGATGTGTTTGCGGGCGAGGGAGCTTTCGACTCATTCGGCCTACGGCCCCTGGGCGACCAACGGCTGCCCGTCGGTCACCGGCACGGTGCTTGCCGCGCTACTTGCGATTCATATCGGATTCACCGCCGTGGTCCTTGCTGCGCTCGTGCTGTATGCAGTTGCAGCGACGGCCCGGCCTTGACGCTCCGCGCACGCGGCGCGCCGTCATGCATTTCGCCACGGGCGTTTCGGGGGACTGACTGTGGTCTTTGCCGCATTCCCCTACGAGCATCTCGCTTTGAGGCTTGCCATTGCCCCGGAGGTCTACACTGACATCGTTATTCACGACACGCTAGGCCGCAGGGTCTCACCTTCGCTCTTAAGGGCCCGCTAGCGCCTTCAACGCTGCCGGCGAATGACCAACAGCCCGCCCTGGCGCAAGCCTCCGGCGGGCTGGTCGTTTCAAGGGCGCCTTGTCCCTTTCACGACTTGGCGGACCCTCGCCTGGCCACCCTACCGCCCTATGGTCTCATCGCTCAGGGACACCATGAAGACAGCCGCCAACCTTATCAGGTCAAAAGCTCACCAGTCCGTTCACACCATCACGCCCGAGGCCTCCGTGTTCGACGCCATCAAGCTGATGGCGGACAAAAACATCGGCGCGCTGCTGGTGATGGAGGCCCAGGAAGTCGCCGGCATCATCACGGAGCGCGACTACGCACGCAAGATCGTTCTCATGTCACGGTCGTCCAGGCAGACGCCGGTGCGCGAGATCATGACGTCGGCGGTGATGTACGTGCGCCCCGACCAGACCAGCGAGGAATGCATGGTGTTGATGACCGAAAACCGGCTGCGCCACCTACCGGTCATAGACGGTGGCAGGCTGCTCGGGATCATCTCCATCGGAGACCTGGTGAAAGACATCATCGCCGAGCAGAGATTCACAATTGAGCAGCTCGAGCACTACATCTCCGGTGACCGAGGCTAATCAGTACATCCCGCGTGGCAACACCGACCTTTGTGCGCGTAAGGAGGATGATCCAGGTCATTCGACGCACTGGGACTGGAACATGAGCGACTACACGACGGCTACCGGCCATGACAGCGAAATCGTGGAGATCACCGACCCCAACCAGATCCGCTACTGGTGCCACTTGCTGGGGTGCACCGAGGCTCAGTTGCGCGAATCGGTCCAGGCGGTGGGGCACTCACCTGCCGAAGTCAGGCAATTTCTGCACGACCTGAGTCAGCGCGGCGTCTTTTGATGCGCTAGGGCGCATGCCCAAAGGTGGATCGGCGCCACGGCGCCCGAATGCAGCCAGTCGGCGGGATGAGCTTCGCAAACCCTCAGCGCACGACGACAGGCAGGACGCCACTTCAGGGCACCATGCAGCGAGCTGTGACGGGCTGACTTGCGCCTTATCACCCTGCCCAGCGGTCGATCCGTCTCCGTTATCGAGACAGCCGGCGACCCTAGCCGGCCATGACTTCGTCGCTGCCCTCGGGCCGGGTCGCGCTTCAGGGCCTCTACCGCAGCGAGGGCCCCGTGCCGTGGCCGCGACTCGACGGCTGATTATTCACGGCGGCGGCGTGCGGCGTGCGGCGCAGCCGGAGGGTTGAGTTGCCGCGGGCACCGTGCGTGCGGCGCAACGGGGCGTCGCTGAACGAACACAATGCCGCGTCCGAGCCGCGGAATCCGGGAGCTGCCACATGATCTTCGATGCCATCCGCGAGAGCCACGACCTGCAACGCGACCTGTGCCGCAAGCTCACGGCATCGCGCCACGACATGGCCGCGCGTCAGGTGCTCTTCCTGCAGTTGAAGGTCGAGCTGATGGCGCATGCGGCGGCCGAGGAACGCCACCTGTACGTACCGCTGCTGATGGAGGACGGCGGCCTCGACGCTTCGCGCCATGCGCTGCACGAGCATCACCAGGTTGACGAGTTGCTAGACGACTTGTCGGTGCGCAACAAGAAGCAGGCCGGCTGGATCGCAACCGCGAAGGCGCTGAGCTTCAAGGTGCGCCACCACCTGAAGGAGGAGGAGTCGAAGTTCTTCCAGGTCGCCGGGCGCCTGCTGTCGGCGACGAAGAAGAAGCAGCTTGCCCGCAAGTACACGCGCGAGATCGTGCGCATGCGCAGGCACTACGCCGCCGAGTACGAAACGGTGGCCGTCGAGGCGGCGAGTGGCCGCGTTAAGCCCGCGAATCCCGCGGCCGACGAGCCCGCGACGCGCGGCAACGCGCGCACGGGCGCCCAGCTGCGAGGCAAGAGCGAGCCGCGCCGCACGCGCTGATCAGGCGCTAACCAGGACACGCCACGTCCCGCCGATGCCGAGCCCACCGGTTCGAGGTGTGGTGCACGAATTGGGTCTTCATGACTTTCACGAAGGCGACGAGCAGTCGGCGATGATCTTGAGCTCCCCGCCGCCGCAGCCATGCCGCAGATCGCTTAACGTCCGTTGTCGGCAACAGCAGTCATCGAGTAGATGCACTTGAGCGGCAGCAAGTAGTCTGGGGGCGACACTCATTTCGACCGGGATCGACAATTCAACAGCGCTTCCGGCCGCTAGCGGGTCAGCTGTTGAACTCGCGGTCTCGGCCACATTCTGGTCATTCAGGCGCCAAGGACATCTCGACACCGACGACTGCTCTCAAGGTACTTCAGACGCAGCGTGCCGCGGGCGCGATGCAACGCGATTGTCCGGGCGGTGGCTCAATCGCTGCGACAGGCCCCGCTGCTCCATCTCCGCGGAGACAAGCGCGCCAAAGATCACGCCGCGCCTCCTGCGCATCTCTGGGCCGGACGACGCGTCGCCAATCTTGGGTGAACATCGCTCCATGCGCGCCGCCTGCCATTCATGCTCGATCTAACCCGCTCAACGATCCGTCGCGCGCGACATGTGCGCCTGCCGCAAGCGGCCGCAAGCCTGACGCTGACGACCGCGTTGTCCATCGTCCCGCTGCTGGCGGTGGGCTTCGCGCTGTTCAGGCGCTTTCCCGTCTTCACGCCGCTCGAGGTGGCAATCGAACAGCATCTCTTGAAGAGCCTTCTGCCCGCCGATATCTCGGGCGCGGTGCTGAAATACTTGCACCGGTTCGCCACGAACGCGAGTGGCCTGACGCTGGCAGGGTCGCTATTGGTCCTCGCGGGAGCGGTGATGATGTTGCTCACCGTCGAAGGTGCACTCAATCAGATGTGGGAGACCAAGAAGGCGCGCCCGCTGCCGCGGCGCCTCGGCCTATACCTTCTGATGCTGACGGTCGGCCCTGGGCTCGTCGGCGCCGTCCTCTGGGTGACCACGACGCTCTTCGGCGCCTCGATGGGCCTCGTCCGCAGTGTGCCGCTGCCTCTCGCGCTCGTGCTCGACCTAGCACCGATCGCGCTGAGCAGCGCCAGCCTCGCCTGCATATTCCACTGGTTGCCCAATGCGCAGGTGCGCTGGCGCGACGCGATCGTCGGCGGACTGCTCGGCGGCATCGCACTCGAGCTGGGTAAGCGCGGGTTTGCGGAATACCTGATCCATGGGCCGACCTACCGTTCGCTCTACGGGGCGTTCGCAACGTTGCCGGTCTTCCTCCTGTGGCTGTACTTCTCTTGGCTTGTCACGTTGAGCGCGGCACTGGTAACTGCTCGCCTTGGCCTCGCGACGAGATCGCGAGGCTGTCCGGCGCGCCCCAAGGCCAAAGCGAGGCTGGCCCGAGCGAGCGGCTGAGGGTTGGACGCGGTTGCGAGGACAACTTGCCGAGTCTGACTGTTGGGCGCGATCGTCTGGCCCTCCGCCAAGCAGCATCGAAGGCCGCGCCGGATAGCAGGATCAGGTGGACGCACCTTGAACGGCACCTTCTGGCCGACGATCTTGCCCCTGTTCCATGGCTCGCCATGAGCAGCGTAGACAACAGATCTCATTGGACTCCCATCAAGTTGAGGGCCAACAAAGATGCGCCTCTGGGAGATCGAAGCGCTCAGCGTTCGATAAGGTAGTCCGTCTGGCATTGGTTCTTAAGGGCAGCTTCCTGGCGCGGTAGCGACTCATAGTCCCGGCCAAAAGCATTGGTGATCGGGCGGGCTCGTTGCCCGCCGAGCTCTCCATAGACTGGAAGACCCGTCTAGAAGGAGATGGAAGTGACCTACTA
>Ga0207703_10002934_pt1 | contig 14507 bp, 9 predicted proteins | sample KBSSwiS12_FD_184304 | JGI IMG/M metagenome (GOLD analysis project Ga0207703, IMG submission 184304) | Switchgrass rhizosphere microbial communities from Kellogg Biological Station, Michigan, USA - KBS Switchgrass S1-2 (SPAdes) (version 2) | ecosystem: Host-associated > Plants > Roots >... | reverse complement strand
GGTGACTGAGCCCTCGGGACCCAGAAGCGCTGTTCGCCGCGGTGAGCGGCGGACCACCTGCTCCAGGAGCTCAACAATGGGGCACGCCGCGGATTCAGCCCCAAATGAATCGAATGGCCTGTGGGTAGGGCCATTCCAATCCAGGGGAAAGTCGCTCTGGTCAGTCCAGTGGAGTGCTGCTCCCGGAAAGTTGCTCCGCGATTCGCTCACTGTACAACTCTACTCCCGACCAGCGCCTCCTGGCACTTCGGTACGGCGCAACTCGAGCGCACTTCGTCGCTACGGCGCGCGCTGATCGAGCGAAGGAAAGACCATTGCATCGTGGCACGCTGGCCGCCCGGAGGAGCGGCAGCGAAGACTGCGGGCGGAAGGCTACTGACGGTCAAGAGCAGCCGATCGCGCGGCTCCTGTACCGCAGGTGTCCGGCAGGTCGATTCGATGCGCCTGGCATCAAGGCGATCGCAATAACGATCGTGCGGTGATTTTCCAACAGGCAGTGTTGAAACGGATTTCATCCCCGTGCACGTATGGATTGAATGCGACGCGGACCCTTTCGATGATCCGAGCGCGAGTCGGCGCATCAGACTCGTGCAGGACTCGGCCGAGCGGACCGAGCTGAGTGAAGTAGCGCACGAGCTCCTTCTCAGGAAATGCGCAGGCAACATCGAGGGGCTGGACGCCGATGTCAGCCCAGCCACCCTCTTCCAGAATGCGCGCGACTCGTCCACTGTCCGCGAACGCGAACTGACCCGGCGCGTCCGGCTCGCGGGCTGGAATATTTGGCAGCAGCGGCGCAGCGGCGCGCTCGGCTGTTGTCATGAAAGGATTCTCCGCGGGACCACGCCACGCGAGCAAACACAGCTCAGCATCGACGGTTGCGGTACGGCGCAGGTTCGCAAAGGCGCTGACGGAATTCTCGAAGAACATGACGCCGAAGCGCGAAATGATCATATCGAAGCTCGCGGGCTCGAATGGGCAAGTCTGCGCGTCGGCGCAGATAAAGGTCGCCGTCGAGTCATCGTGTGCGGCGCGAGCCCGGGCGACGCCAATCATCGGCTCGGAAATGTCGACGCCGACAACTTCACCGTTCACTCCAAGGACCCGCGCAACAGCGAGCGTGGTAGCGCCTGTACCGCAGCCAATGTCGAGCACCCGATGTGCGGATCTTGTAGCAACCGCCTGGACGAGCAGGTTCGCAAACGGCCCGAGAATCTCATCGAGCAGCGGCTGCACCTCGATCCAGGCGCGTCCTGCGCTCCCATTCCATAACGTTGTTTGCTCATCGTTGATTGACCCAGAGACCTTCATACACATCTCCATCCGCTTGCCTTCGGGGCGCGCAGGAGGCACTGTGTCACCTCAAGTCGACTTGAGGTCAAGGGGATGAGAGAGTTGGACATAGGTCAGGTATCGCGACGCGCCGGCTTACCTGTCTCGACACTGCGCTTCTATGAAGAGAAGGGGCTGATCGCCCCGGTCGGCAGGCGCGGCTTGCGCCGTCAGTTCGATGCCGGAGTACTCGAACGACTTGCATTCATTGCACTCGGGCGCGGGGCCGGTTTCTCGCTCGATGAAATCGCCCTGATGTTCGCGCCGGACGGGCATCCCCGCATCGACCGCCAGAAGCTCACGGCCAAAGCGGACGAGTTGGACAGAAAGATTCTCGAGCTCACCGCCATGCGAGATGGCTTGCGGCACGCCGCGGCCTGCCCCGCCCGAACCCACATGGAGTGTCCCAAGTTTCGCCGGATGCTTCAGGCCGCTGCAGATCTCCCGGTCAGGAGGAGGCACCGGATCCGATGAGCTCAAACGGCTCCGGGCGTGGTGACCGATGCCAGGAGCCTCCCGGGCCTGATCTATCCGCTTCAGTGCCCCCGTGGGCCCTGCCCCTCCAGCTGTCCCGCGTCGCGCCGCTGGCGCTTCTCGGGATTCCCTTCACTGCGTTCCGGTTGCGACTCGGCCAACAGGTCCGAATCGAGAGCACCCACCAACTGATCAACCTGATTCGCCCTTGCTTCCACAGCGCGGGCTTCGCGCACCCGTCCGTCCGCCATCAATGAGCGCGCTTCCTGTAAGAGCTCATCACGGTGCTGGGACGCCCTCTCGTGGGTCTTTTTGACTCGCTTGTTCCTGGCAGCCATGGGCTTGACCTTTGCGGCGGAGAGCCGCTCTTGGACGAGTCAGCTCATTCTCCTCAACAAAAGAACCGAACGCCAGGGGGTGATTCCGCGCCGCCGAAGCGTACACTGTCCTACAAAGGCCCGGCCGCACCGATCCCAAGGTCGGGCGAAGGGGAAATATGCTTATCAGTCAGCTTCTTCGGACGAAGCGGCCGGGCGTAGTCGTCGTCTCCCCCGAGACCTCCATCCGCTCCGCCATTGCTCAAATGGTGCGCCAGCACGTCGGCTCCCTGGTCGTGGTTGATGAAGACCAACAACTGATGGGGGTAGTGTCTGAGCGCGAGATCATTCAAAACCTGGACCTGGAAGGTCCCGACCTGATGGGCATGACGGTTCGCAACGTCATGCGGACCAATGTCCCCGTAGCCAGCCAGGAAGATACGGTACTTTCGGTTATGGAAGTAATGACCGCCGTACGCGCCAGGCATGTGCCAGTGGTCGCGTACGGCCGCCCCATCGGAATCGTGAGCATCGGCGATATCGTCAAATCACGCCTGGATGAGACAATCCAGGAAATCACCGTTTTAAAAGATATCGCGCGAGTTCGCTGGCACGCGAGCTAGTATTTCACCTCGCCCTGGATGACCCGGGGTGCAGTGTTGGTGGGCGTCGGCTCTACGCCGTTGTAGACGGTGGAGGACGAGTTGCTCGGATCCTGCAGGGCGCTTGCGTCAGGAAGCGTGGCATGCGAGGTCGACAGGCCCGCATTGCTGCAGGTTGCCGCTGGCAGCTGCGCAAAGCGGATTTCCCGATCCAGCCACTTGACCAGGTAGGTGCTGCTACCGTTGGTAACGACACCCTTCTGCGGGTTGGCGTTGGGATCGTACGGAATTGCGAATGCGGCCACATAACGAGCGGCGCCACTGGGATCGTTGCAATCAACTGGCTGGTTGGTGATCGATGAGACGCAACTGCCCGGTATTCCCCACAGATCACCAAACCCGCCATACTGCAGAATCAGGTTGGTGTTGGCATAGGACCCATAGGGTGCAGTTCCGGATACGTTGGCAGGCACCTTGAAGTTCACATTCAGCGGCGCGTCAAAGCGCACGAAGTCGCCGCCGCTGTTCTTGATGGCCGTGAACTGGTCCCAGCTGTTCGGCCCGGTCTGCCACTGATAGTAAACTTGCGCCGAGCCGATCTTCCAGTCGCAATACTGCGGATTCCCATTCTGATCGGTACCGCACTGCGCATCAGACAGATTCGCTACCAGGCGGCCACTCATCACGCCATTCCGATACGCCTGGCTGTTTTCGTAGTCCGCGGCCACGGTATCCACAACCGCTGCTGACGAATAGACCAGCAGGTTGCCATTCAGTCCGTAGGAAACGGGCGTCGTCGTCGGCTGCCAGGAGTTGTAGGTTGAATTGATGTACGGAGAGCTGCCGGTCGCCTGCGTAAGGAAGGCCTGGAGTGTGTCGGCTGTCGGGCAGTTATTGACGCAGTAGAGAGTGGCCGGTAGAGAGCTATCATCCGGATAAACCAGGTCCTGAACGTGATAGGCCACCTGTGTAATATCCACTGGCGCTCCCGGATTGGCGAGATCAATGAACAGATCCCCACCGAGGGACTGCGACCACCCCTGGATTCCCATGCTCAACGCCGACCAGAAGGTCGGATCCACCGCGACGGGTGCGGTCAACGGCGTCGACTGACAGCCATTCTGCCCGCACTGCATCTCGTTGACAGCAATGAACTTGCTGGAGCCGTCATCCCAATAGAGCTCGTATTGGGTGTTTGGGTCGGGAAGAGCCGAGCCCGTAACGTTGCCTATGAACGCGTTGAAGTGAACCTGATCGATCAGCGCGAGTGTCGTGTTCTGCCGGGTAAAGCGGGTAAGCCGGCCGCCCTTGTTGACTACGGTGTAGCTCGCCGTCGTCGCCGAACCGCTCTGATAGTCCACTTTCGCGATCGTTGAACCATCCGCGGGAGCAGCGGCGCCCGCTTGCGAGGACAAGCCATAGTAGCCCACGTAGCCCTGATAGGTCTGGCCCCCGCTCGTGTATTGAATCGGGAAGCCGGAATTGCGCGTGACCGGCTCACCGGTGATGGAGTCATACAAGCCATAACGCCACACGGAGATTCCAGCGTTCGGATCGTTCGCATCGCGACTGAAGCATATGTTGCTGTTACCGTCGGAACGCAGGAAGTAGCTCGAGTTGTAGGCGAAATCGAAGATACTGGTGTTGGTTTGGTTATTGAACGAGCTATTGACGTTTACGCTGCCACCGCCGCTGGTCGTACCCACGCTCGAAAGCGCCAGCGCTGTAACCTGGCTTCCTCCTCCTCCGCCCCCTCCTCCGCCACCGGAATCAACCTCGTAGTAACTGAGTGTGCCGTTTCCCGCCTGCATGAAGCCATTCATCATGCACGAGGCCGCGCCGGCTGCCGGCTTGCCGCAATAGTCCAGGCGGAAGGTGCCGTACGGATCAGTGGTTGACGGCGCCGCGGTCGCACTCAGATGCGCGAAAACGGTGACCGGCGTGCCGTCCTGATTTATCGAGATCCAAGCGGACGCGAGCATGGGATCGGTGTTGGAGGCTCGGGTCGAATTGACCACTGCGGTCATGTAGTCCGGCGCCTGAGAGGCGCCTGAACTGGAGCTGTCGCTCGCGACACTCGAAGCCTTCTCGGCATCACACTTGTTCTTGTCGATGAGGGCCACGTAAGCGCCCTGATTCACCAGGGCATCAGGACGCATGGCGTGGAAGACACAGGTGATCATGTTGACCTGGCCGATACTCTCCGACGTCGCATCCTGAACATGGCTCGACTGCGCGTCGGTGATGTATGCGGAAGTGGATGGCGGCGCGGCCGACACCGTGGTGGCTGCCAGCAGAATGAATGGCGCGCTCGCGCCACGGGCAATGTATTTCATGGAACGACCTTCGGTAGCTCAGTTGCTGTTATTTGCCGTGACGACCGAGACAGAGGACGGCGTTGCGATCCCTTGAATCTGCCCGGTAGTACCGCCACCAGAAGGATTGTTGCCCGTCCCGGATGAGGCACCACCGCCCGCCGCAGCCGAGCTGCCCCCGCAACCGGACAACAGTCCGAGCACAACGGCGGCACACGCGCCGCCGCAGATCTTGTTCCACATGATTTGGACCCCTTGATTCACACACTAGGCTGAAAGTGTGGAGCAGCGTCCGTTGTATCCGTCGGATACTCCAGCGCAGCCCGTCACAAACTCCGCAGACTGGCCCGCACAAGATGCGAACTGTGAAGCGCTGCGTCTGAAGCCTTTTTTGGACACCGGTGTCCGTGTTACCGAGAGCGCTACCAGTGCCTGCTGCGGTGCACACCGGAAGGTGAGGACCGACCCCGCGGCGCCAATGTCTATGGCGCCGCGGAGCCGTAGAGGAGTTGGGTTACGGAGAACCCTGCTGTGAAGCAGCCCCCCGATCGTCAGCGCCTGTCGCGTTCACTTTGATTGGACTGACATTGTCGAAGCTGCTGGTTTCAATCGTGTTGTTGGTGACATCACCCGAGCACGCTGCCAGACCAACATAATAGGTACTCGGCAGCGCGATCGTGATCGTTCCCACTGTAAACCAGCTGATCCCATCGGAGGACTGGTACGCGGTAAACACATTTCCCGCGCGCCGCAGCCTGAACCAGGCGGGCATCGTCGTGTATTCATTGCCCGTGGTCCATGTCATGGGCCCTCCGGCGCTGGACCGGACTCCCATCTCGGCGATGCGCCGGCCCACAGAACCCAATACCAACGTCACGGCCGGATCGTCGCTGCTCAGGCCCGCGCGCATCATCAAACCGGTATTGCTCATTTTGGTCCCGCTGACGGATGCCAGACGCGCGGTCAGCGTGAAGTCACCGGTGACCTGCCGATAGACGAAGCCGAAGGAATCACTGCCAGAGGGGTTGGTCGAGAGATAGCTGCCGCCCACACCGCCGATACCACTTCCCTGCCCTGACACCAGGAGCGTGTTGTTGGTGACAGTTGCATACTGGGCGCTGCCGACCGTCTGGACCGTGCCGATGTCCGCGTTGAGCCAACCCGTCGGCAGTGCCCCCGCGGCCATGGGAGTGGCGGAAGTGGCGGCGCAGGCCTTGCTGGAAGCGCTCGTACCAGATTGATTCTTTGCCTGAATTGCGTAGGAATACGTTACGCCGTTGGTGACGGTCGTATCGGTGTATTGCGTGAGAGTGGTTTGATTCAGTGTTGCGATGGTCTCGTAGGCGCCACCATTGGTGGAGCGCAGCACAATGAAACCGTTGGCTCTGGCCACCGTCGACCAACTCACATCCACGCGTCCAACTGCCGCCGTAGCTCTCACACCGGTCGGAGCCTCTGGAGCGGGCCCCGGCGGATTGGGTGAGGCAGCGGCGTTCAGCGTAAATGTCAGGGTTCCATAACCGAAGTGATCGATACTGCCGTGCTCCGGCCGCATCAGCTCGGCCATGGCTTTGGTGTTCGGGGTGTTCAAACCCTGCAGCACGCCATAGTGGTTGTAGATCAGCTCCCACACCGGGCGATCGTCCAAGCGGCCACGGCCGTTGGTGGAAATCCAGAACTGGCGCACGTTGTCGCCACAATTGTTGTACGTCTTGTAGGGCACGTCGCGGGCGGCATTGTATCGAGCCGTGTACTCGGCCCCGGCCAGGAGCCGATTACCGGCAAAGCCGAACAGATCAACACCCTGGTTCCATGCGGTCTGGGCAGCGTAGCCCAGCAGCCCGACGCCGAGCTGGTCGTGTTCCTGGTCGCGCCCCGCCTCATTCCATTGGCCGAGGTTTCCGGGCCACAGAAAGTAGACCGCATTCATGATCGCGCCGTTGCCCGCCCCGCTCTGATAGTAATCCACTCCCTGGTTGAACCAGGCGGGGTTGTCATTGAACACGCCCATGGCAATGAGCGCTCCGATGTTGGCTGCGTCCCAGTTGGCCCAGTAGTAACTGATGCAATAACCATTGTGATTGGTGAGAAACTCATTCACCGCCGGATAGAAGTAGTTGCTCTGCATGTTCTTGAACGCGGTGATATCCGTGGGCGACCAGCCGGGATACAGCCGCAGCACCTCGGCGGCCAGAGCGAAGTCCTGCATTGGAATGGCCTGCAGCCCGTAGACATCGGGGGGTGCGGCGGTTGGAACCTGGCTCACCGCCGCCGACCACGCATTCAATATCCTGACCGCGGCGTCCGCATGCGTCGTATCACCCGAGATGTACCAGCGAATCGCATTCAGGTAGGCGGCGTGGGCATCCTGATCGGCCCGTTGGCGATTCGCCCCCAGGTTGGCTCGCGGCGCGGCGGTATAGGTGCTCTGGGCCAGCGGATCGACAATGAGCAGATTCCAGTCATCGATCCACGGATGCGCGCCGGCAGCGACCTGCGTCTTCATGCGATCCAGATCCGCTTGGGTGTGCAACCCGCCGGGATGCACGAACTGCGCGTTCGCTGTCTGACTGACCAGGCAGACCAGCATGAACACGAGACTGACGATGCCGACTCTCGACTGCTTCACTGCGTGCATGGCGCTTCCCCTGTGAGCAATAAGGCCCATCCGGAATGTCGATGCCGGCAGCGTTGCACTACCGGCCCGAATGACTCGGGCTGAATAGGATATCGATAACATATCCTTTATTGCAATAGGCTCCGGCCGAAGCAGCCCTTCCCCGCAGTTGTTCCACCGCCCATGCGGCGCTGGATTCGGCGCCGACGTTGCGCTATGTTATCGATAACTGATTTATATGACTCAGTGGATATCGCCAGATACCGCTCGAGCACACGCCCCGGCCCGAGCGCCGGGCGCAAGATCGGTAAGGGGGCCCAACATGAATGGCAGACAACAGATTCTCGTGAGTTTGCTCGGATCCACCGGCGTGGCCGCTTTGGGCGCGCCCGTATACGCGCAGACCGCCGCGCCGGCAACTACCCGGAGCGCTTCAGCCGCCGGGGCGGATTCCACAACCAACCTGCAGGAGGTCGTGGTCAGCGGCGTCCGCAAAAGCCTGCAATCCTCGGTAGCCGTCAAACAGAACATGCAGGAAATCGTCGACTCGGTGTCGGCGGAGGACATCGGCAAGCTGCCCGACAACAACGTTGCCGAAACGCTGACGCGCATCCCGGGAGTTCAGGGCTACCGCTACGGCGGCGAAGGCGCATCCCCGGTCGGCGCAGGCAGCGGGCTGACCATCCGTGGCCTGTCAGGCCAGACCGCATCCCAGGTCGATGGCCGCGCCTACGCAACCGCGGGCCTGCGAGAATTCAACATCGAGGATGCCATTCCCGGCATGGTTGCCGGAATCGATGTCTACAAGAATCCGACTGCCGAACATATCGAAGGCGGTATCGGCGGTCTCATCAACATTCGTACGCGTCATCCGAGCGACTTCGCGAGCGCGACGGCTACGGTGGGGATAACGGGCCGATACAACGAGCTCGACAAGCACGTGAAGCCGGAGCTCTTCGGGCTCCTTGCGGACAAATGGGACCTGGAAAATGGCGGACGCATCGGTGTAGTCCTCGGTGCCGTTTACCAGCGGAGCGAAGGTCGCTCGGATAACAACCCCGCCAATGGTGGCGCCACCTATGAGCGCTCCATTCGTGCCGACGATCCGGAATACGCGCAGCGCGCGGCTGCCAACACCAGCAACAATCCCAATGCGCCGTTGGCGGCTTTGGTTGGCCGTTCCGATGTCTGGGGCCTGGTGAATGTCCCGACCCTTGCCTGCGACAACGTCAAAACGCCTTGCAATGTTCCCGATTTTGCACACGCTGGACTCGGTGGAACCGCCCTGAATGCCAGTCAGATCGGCAACGTGATGTCGGCCACCGCCCAATCCCAGATACCGGTGGGTGAAGAGATCATCAAGCGCACCCGCAAGGGATTTCAGCTCGCGGCCGACTGGGTCGTGAATGACCACCTGCGCCTGTATGCCGAGAGCAACTACACCTACTACCTGTACAATCAGAACTATCTGTTTCTGAACAGCGTCGATGGCCGTAACGTTCAGAACCTCCAGACCACCCCCTTCGCGCTCACCGAAGGTCTGGCCAATCGCAATCTCAATGGGGGATCCGATGATGTGCTGGTCAGTCAACGACTGGCGGGCGGCACCTTCCTCAATTCCGACTTGAATGTGACCGGAGGCGACGAGCACCACCCATATTGGACGGCGATCGCGGCCACGGGTTTCGAGTGGCAGCCGACATCAAAACTCGCGATAAAGGGCGATCTGGCGTTTACGAAATCGGAGGTCCGTGACGACAACCGCTCGGTCAACATCGCCTCCGCGCCGGCGTTGTGGCAATCCACCGGCATCGGCGGATGGGCCATCACGCGTGATCTCACTGGAACCCCGCATACCATGACCTTCTCGGGGCCTGATGTTGGCTCCACGTCCACGTGGGTGGGCAACTTCTACAATGACGGGACAAACAATCTCACCCAGGACAAGGGAATGGCCGTGCGCCTGGACGCCAAGTATCAACTCGACAGTGGCTTCTTCCAGGATATCAAGGTGGGTACGCGCTACGCCCCAACGCAAGATCGTTTCTGGAACTATGGATTTACCCAGAACTACAACCTGACCTCGGACGGGCTGGGGCTCGCCGGCTGGCCGGCTTCCCTCGGGGGCACCGGCTATCACTCGAACGGCATACCGGCCGCTGACTTCGCCAGCCTGCTGCAGGGCTCGCTAACGAACTTCATGCATGGAAATGCGGGCTATTCCGGCGGCTACCTGGCCTACTCACCGGCTCAGTTGCTGGGTGATGCGGTCCGCAACCATTTCCCGCTTGCCAACATTCCGGCCGGAGCCACACGGGCCGAGCAACTGCTGCAGCGACGCGTCGAAAAGGAAGAGACGTCGGCGGTGTACCTCATGAGTGATTTCGCCGGCTTCAATGACAAGATCAAGGGCAACGTCGGGGTCCGCGTGGTTCGCACCCACCAGTACAGCCAGGGTTATGCCAATGATCTGACTCAGACGCCCATAGCCATTATCGCCACCGCCGATTCCAAGAATTACACCAACACTCTGCCCTCCCTGAACGTGACGTACTACGTGCAACCCGACGTGCTGGTGCGACTCGGCTACTCAAAAGGCATCACTCGACCGTCCTTCGCCGACCTGAACCCGGCCGTTGCCCCCAACATCGCAACCGGCCTCGGCACTGCCGGCAATCCGGATCTGAAGCCACTGAAGGCGGATAACTATGACATCGCATTCGAGAAGTACTTCAATTCCACCAACTATGCGTCCTTGGACTTCTTTGACAAGGAGTTGAATGGGTTCGCCTACGGACTCAATCATTGCGAGATCGTCCCGAATGCGCCGCCGAGCAGCGCCGCGTTTGCCGCGGCCATCGGTTGTCAGCCCGGCGAGTACCAGATTGCCCGTCAGACCAATGCCGGCAAAGGCTATGCGCGCGGGATCGAAGCGGCAGCCCAGACGTTCCTGGACTTCCTGCCTGGAATCTGGCGGCATTTCGGCACCTCCGCCTCGTTCACCTATGTCGATACAGAGAACCCGGTGAACTTTGGCACGGCGAGCAACCCGCGCATCGTCAACGTCCCGCAGCCCTTCGTGTCCAAGTACAACTACACGGCACAGGCATTCTACGACGATGGAAAATTATCCGGCCGCCTCGTCTACACCTGGCGTTCGGACGAGATCCTGTTCGGGGTATCCACAAATCCGATCGACGGGCGCTATATCGGTGCCTACGGCATCCTCGATGCCTCGCTGAACTACAACCTGAAGGACGCCCTCTCCATTACCTTCAACGCCAACAACCTGACCGACAAGGGTCTCGACCGCTTCGTCGGTGAGCCTGCCTACGCGACCGGAATCGAGCGGCAGCATTACATCAACGGGCGTACCTACAGCCTCGGTGTCCGTTACAAGTTTGGCGGTTAGGCGGGACTGCGTGTTTGAATCGGCCGGCCGCTCGCATCGGTGGGCGGCGTCGCAGCGAGTGAGAACCAGGAGCACAGCCAGAAAACGCAAGCGAAGCCCGCTATGAGGAAATAGGTATGCTGGAAGCCGAGACGGTCATAACCGATGCCGGCCAGAGGTGAGAACAACGCAAGTCCCAGCGAGTGGCCGAAGCTGACACCCACGAGATAGATCATGGACGAAAAGCGGGTGTCGAAGTGGTATGCGATGTAACGGAATATTGAAACCGACAGGATCGGCAACTCCAGGGAATGCAGCATCTTGCAGGCGCAGATGGCGAGCGGGCCGGCGGCCAGCCCCGATCCCGCAATGCGCACGATCATGATGCCCGAAGCGAGCAGCAGACCGTAACGCGCGCCCGTACGCATGACAATCCAGGGGGCAACAAACATCATGCCGGCTTCCACGAAGATCTGCGCGGAGCTCAGGTAACCGAACATCTCGTTGCCGCGTGCCGCCGTCGGGAACAGCGAAGCGAAATAGAAAGGGAACTGCTGGTCGTAAACGAGGTAAAGATTGGTGACGCCCAGAATGAGTACCATGAAGCCCCAGAACTGCGGCAACCGCAGGATCGATACAGCCTCGCGCGGACTCAGCGCAGCCGCCACTGAAGGCCCGCTCGTGTCCGCCTCGAGGCGCGCAGCGAGGATGATGGGAATGAGCAGGACCCCGGCCACCGAGGCCAGACCAAAGTTCAACTTCGGATCGAGGTTGTAGAGTCTGCCTGCGAAGACCGCGGCGCCTGCGTATCCCAGGGAGCCCCACAAGCGTGCGCGGCTGTATTCGAATCCATATCTGCGCCCCACCCGGTCCACGAACGACTCGAGGGCGAAGGGCCCGGCAACGAAAGTCACGCCCAGGTACAACCCTCCCAACAACGCCCCGAGCAGCAGGTTCATATGCAACAGCGGCGCATAAGCGAAGTGGAAAAAGAGGAACGCCAGCACTACCAGGCAAGCGATCGTCACGGGCACCAACTTGCGCAATCCCATCCGGTCGGAAACATAGCCAAACACCGGCTGCGCCAGCATGGCTGCCACGAAGTTGGCCGAATAGACCGTGCCCACTGCCGCGCCACTCAAGCCCAGCGCGCCTTTCAGCCAGATCGCCAGCATCGACATGCAGGCGGCCTGGGCGAAAAAGAAAAAGAACAGGAAGGCGCTCAGCAGGCTGTAGTTGATCCGGGCAGCGGTGCGCGTGGGCGACAGCACATCGGGCGGCGCTTGCATCTGACAGGCTCGGTCTGTTATTGATATCAGATCATACACAGCCGCTGCTGCCGGGCAAGCGCATTCACCAGGCACTGCAATTTCGATGGAGCGATGGGCGTCATGAAGTCAAAGTCCGCACGGGGTGGAAAGCGCCCTGCGACACGTACGCCGAAAAAGGCCATTCCGACCATCCATGACGTTGCGCGGCGCGGTGGAGTTTCGGCGATGACGGTGTCCCGTGTCATCAACGGACACAAATACGTGAGCGCGGAAACACAGGAGAAGGTTTATCGCGCCATCAAAGATCTCGGTTTCTCACCCAACGCCGCGGCAAGAAACATCCATGGCGGCGCCAGGATCGCGCTCATCTACTCCAACCCCTCGTCCTCGAACCTCACCAATTATCTGATGGGCGCATTTCGGCAGAGTGCTATCGGCGGATGTCAGCTACACGCGGAACCGGCGACGCTGTCGGATCCGCTCGAGGGGCTCAAGAAGCTCGTTTCCGCCGGCATAGATGCCGTGATCCTGCCTCCACCTCTGTGCGACTCCGACGCTGTATTCGGCTTTCTCGAACGCAAGGGCGTGCAGGCGTTGAGCTTCGCGACGGCGGAGCTGCGGCCGGATCGTTCGGCGGTCATCATCAATGATTTCGAGGGTGCCCGGATGATGACCGAGCATCTGCTCGAGCTGGGTCATCGCGACATTGCGTTCGTGCAGGGCGATCCCGCGCACTCGCCGGCGAAACGGCGTGAGGCCGGATTCCGCCAGGCAATGGCGGATGCCGGATTGCAGATCGAGCCCCGCAGAATCGCTCCGGGATACTTCACCTACCGCTCGGGCCTGCAGGCGGGCCAACAACTCCTGGAATCCAACGATCGCCCCACGGCCATCTTCGCTGCCAACGACGACATGGCAGCGGCCGTCTCTGCGATCGCACACGGCCTGGGCCTGTCCATCCCGGGCGACCTGAGTATCGCGGGTTTTGACGATACGCCCGTTGCCACCACCGTATGGCCGGAGCTCACGACCATCCGCCAGCCGATCGCCGACATGGCCTCCGCGGCGGTGGAGGTCATGATCGATGCAGTGCGCCGCGCACGGCTGGACGAAGCCGCCAAGCCGCAACATCGATTCATGCCCCTGTCCCTGGTGAAGCGCGCGTCAACCGCGGTTCCAACCCGCTTGAAATAGTGACTCACCTCCCCTGTCCGCAGGATTTCCCCTCCGACCGTCATCGAATGGATGCCGCGATCGCGACGGCATTGGCGCGCGTCAAGGCCATGCTACCGCGCTTCACGGAACAGTTTCCGGCACCGGCATCGACCAACGGCACGTACGGGGCGATCGACAACAGCGAATGGACCACGGGTTTCTGGACCGGCATTCTCTGGCTGAGCTATCAGTTCAGCGCAGATGAGGATTTCCGCGCCGCCGCCCTCGGGCAGGTGCGTAGTTTTCAACATCGGGTCGATAAAAAGATTGCCACGGATCATCACGATCTCGGCTTCCTGTACTCCTTGTCCTGCGTCGCGGCGTGGAAAATCGACGGTGAGATGGCAGCGCGCGCCAGTGCCCTGAAAGCGGCTGACCTGCTGCGGCGTCGCTACCTGCCGGTGGCGGGCATCATCCAGGCGTGGGGCAATCTCAACGATCCGGCCCAGGCGGGGCGCATGATCATCGACTGCAATCTCAACCTCCCGCTGCTCTATTGGGCCGGTGATCAAACAGGTAACCCCGCCTATCGCGAGGTGGCCGACAACCACGTCGCGCGGGCCGCCCGCTATCTGGTGCGCTCCGACGATTCGACATTCCATACCTTTCACATGGATCCGCTCACCGGCGCTCCCCTTCGGGGTACGACCCATCAAGGCTACAGCGATACGTCCTGTTGGTCTCGTGGCCAGGCCTGGGGCATGTACGGCTTTCCCCTGGTCTATCGTTACAACGGCGCGGCTTCGCTGATCGCCCTGAGTGCCCGCCTGAGCCACTATTTTCTGGCGCGGCTGCCAGCCGATCAGGTCTGCTGTTGGGATCTGATTTTTGTGGACGGTGAGGCCGAACGCGATACCTCTGCTGCCGCGATCGCCGTCTGTGGACTGTTGGAAACGGCACGGCAGCTGCCGTTGACCGATACCAACCGCGCGCGCTTCGAGGCGGCGGCTCGGGCGATTCTGCTCAGCCTGATCAA
>Ga0207703_10002932_pt1 | contig 14513 bp, 15 predicted proteins | sample KBSSwiS12_FD_184304 | JGI IMG/M metagenome (GOLD analysis project Ga0207703, IMG submission 184304) | Switchgrass rhizosphere microbial communities from Kellogg Biological Station, Michigan, USA - KBS Switchgrass S1-2 (SPAdes) (version 2) | ecosystem: Host-associated > Plants > Roots >... | reverse complement strand
GCGCCACGTCGGCCGGGTCGTGGCGCTCGGCGACCGTCGACGCGCACACCGGCTCGATGATCGACCGCACGGCGCACACGTCGGCGAGCGTCGCGCCGCGGTGCTCGAGCACGAGGCCGGCGTAGCGGGCGGCGGCGTCGTCGTTCGGGACGCGTACCCGGGCACCGCCGCGCGCGCCCCGGTGCACCTCGATGAGGCCTTCCGACTCGAGGACGCGGAACGCCTCCCGCAGCGTCGGTCGCGACACGCCGAACGTCTCCCGCAACGTCGCCTCGGGCGGGAGCGCGTCGCCTTCCTGGAGATCGCCCTCGACGATGCGTCGCCGCAGCTGGGCGGCCACGAGCTCCGCGGTCTTGGGCACTCGGAGCGGTGCGACGGCCATCGGGGGCGCCTCCGTGGTGGGCGGCTCGAAGTGGGGCAGATCGAAATGGGCAGATGATCTAACGGATAGAGTACTCTGCTTCCCGGTGGAACACGAGGACATCAGCGAGCTCAACCAGCGCCGCCGGGCCTGGTTCCACCGACACTTCCAGGATGGCGTCGCCTTCAACGCCGCCATCGGCGTCGTCATCCCGCGCTGGGATCCCGACGGTGTCGAGTTCCGCCTGTCGTTCCGCCCCGACCTCGGCGCCCACGAAGGCGTCTTCCACGGCGGTGTGCTCGCCGCGCTGATCGACACGACGGCATGCGGCGCGGTGCTCGCCGGGCACGACTTCGCCTACGGCAGCCGGGTCTCGACGATCGACCTCACCGTGCAGTACCTCCGCCCCGCCATCGGTGGCGTGGTGGCCTACAGCCAGTGCACCAAGCGGGGCCGCAGCGTCAACTTCGCCGACGTGATGGTGCGCACGGTCGACGGCAAGGACGTGGCCCACGGCATCGTGACGGTCATGATCGCCGGCGAGCGCGCCGGTCTCGATTGACCCCACCCCTAATCAGTACATAAAGTTAGCTGTATGACGGATCGACTGTGTGAAGGGCGCGTGTGCATCGTCACCGGCGCCGGGCGGGGTCTCGGTCGGGAGTACGCGCTGATGCTGGCGTCGCGCGGCGCGAAGGTCGTCGTCAACGACCTCGGCGCGGCGCGGGACGGCACCGGCGGTGATGCCGGGCCGGCGCAGCAGGTCGTCGACGAGATCGTCGCGGCCGGGGGCGAGGCGGTCGCCAACACCGACGACATCAGCAGCTTCGACGGCGGCCAGGCCATCGTCGAGCAGGCCATCGGGACGTTCGGGGCGCTCGACGTGGTCGTCAACAACGCCGGCATCCTCCGCGACCGGATGTTGTTCTCGATGACCGAGGAGGAGTGGGACTCCGTCATCAAGGTGCACCTCAAGGGCACGTTCTGCACGTCGCGGTTCGCCGCCGAGTACTGGCGCAACCGGGCCAAGGCCGGCGAGACGAACGACGCCCGTCTCATCAACACGACCTCGGTCGCCGGGCTGTACGCCAACGCCGGCCAGACGAACTACGGCGCCGCCAAGGCCGGCATCGCCACGTTCACCCAGATCGCGGCCATCGAGCTCGGCCGCTACGGCGTGACCGCCAACTGCGTCGCTCCGGGCGCGCTCACCCGCCTCACCGAGGACCTCGGCCTGCCCGAGGAGACCACCTCGAAGTTCGAGCCCCGTTGGGTGGCCCCGGTGGTCACGTGGCTGGCGTCGCCGCTGTCGGCCGACATCACCGGCCAGGTCATCGAGTCGTCGGGGCTGCTGCTGGCCATCGCCGAGGGCTGGAGTCGCGGCCCGACCACCGAGGACGTGCCGGCCGCGCCCGAGGACGTCGACGTGCTCGCCCGCAAGCTCCTCGCCGAAGCCCGGCCGCGCACGACGTGGGAGCAGGTGAGCTGATGACCGGTCGCCTGGCTGGTCGCGTGGTGATCGTCACGGGTGCCGGTCAGGGCATCGGCCGCGGGATCGCGTTGGCACTCGCGACGGAGGGTGCCGGCGTCGTCCTGGCGGGCCGCACCGTCAGCAAGGTCGAGAAGGTGGCGGCCGAGGTCGCCGAGCGTGGCGCCGAGGCGCTCGCCGTCGAGTGCGACGTGACGTCGCGCCCCTCGGTCGACGCCATGGTCGATGCCGCGGTCGAGCGGTTTGGCCGCATCGACGCGTTGGTGAACAACGCGCAGGACTCGGTGCAGCGCCTGCTCGAGGAGACCACCGTCGACGACGTCGAGCGCGCCTGGTCGACCGGGACGATGGGCACGTTCCACTGCATGCAGGCCTGCCTGCCGCACCTCAAGGCGCGCGGCGGCTCGATCGTCAACTTCGGGTCGAGCACCGCCTTGCGCGGCGACACGACCTTCGGCTCGTACGCGATGGCGAAAGAGGCGATCCGCGCCCTCACGCGGGTCGCCGCCAACGAGTGGGGCCGCTTCGGCATCCGCGTCAACTCGGTGTGCCCGGCGGCCATGTCACCGTCGGCCGAGGAGTGGCAGAAGAAGAACCCCGAGCGGTTCGCCTACGTGCTGAAGAGCATCCCGCTCGGGCGCTTCGGCGACGCCGAGACCGACATCGGTCGCGCCGTCGTCACCCTCGTCGGCGACGACCTCAGCTACCTGACGGGCGCCAACCTCATCCTCGAAGGCGGCCGCATCCTCCTCCCCTGAGGGGCTTCAGCCGAAGAGGTCGACGACGTTGGCGCCGATGGCCCGGGCCACGACCTCGCCGGACTCGGTGAGGAAGTTGCGCCACAGCAGCTCGGCCTCGTCGGACTCACCGGCGCGGATCAGGTTGATGAGCCGCTGCCGGGACCGGACGGCCTTGCGGGCCAGCTTGTCGTCGTCGGCGTGGGGCGCCCGCACGTACATCGCGGTGGCGGCCTGCGAGATGTGCTCGAGCATGGTGGTGAGCAGCACGAGCGTCTCGTTGCCGGTGAGCTCGACGACCAGCGCGTTGAACTCGTGGAAGTGCTCCGAGTCGCGCATCTCGTGGCTGTCGAGCTCCTTCTGGAGCTTGTCGGCGATCGAGGCCCGGTCGCGCCGGGCGGCGAGCATGCGCGCCGCGGGCGCCTCGACGATCACGCGTGCTTCGAGGACGTCGGAGAGCGTGGTGCCCCGGTGCTGGAGGACGAGACCGGCGTAGCGAGCGGCGACGTCGGACGACGGCACCTGCACGCGGGCGCCGCCGCGAGCGCCGCGGCGCACGGTGATCAGCCCTTCGGACTCGAGGATCCGGAACGCCTCGCGCAGGGTGGGGCGCGAGATCGCGAACTCCTCCATGAGCGTCGTCTCGGGCGGGAGGGCATCGCCCTCGATGAGTTCGCCGGTCACGATGCGGCGACGGACGTGGCTGGCGACCAGCTCCGCCGTCTTCGGCACGCGGACGTTGAACCGCTCGCCGGAGGGGGATGCCATCGTCACGACGCGCGATGGTACGGCAAGGTAGGGGGAAGTGATGGGACCGCTCAGCGGGAGAACAGCGTTTCGGCGTTCCCGCGCATGATCGCCAACTGGGTCGCCTCGTCGAGCGGGTCGAGCAGCTTCACGAAGTCGGCCGGCTCGGCCAGGCCCTCGGCGTGCGGGAAGTCGGATCCCATGACCAGGCACGAAGCGTCGCCCCCCAGGTTCTCGACGATCCAGGGGACGTCGTCCTCGGGGTACGGCGCGACCCGCACGAACTCCTTGAAGATGGTGCTCGGCCGGTCGGCCAGCGGGCCGCCGGTCCACGGTCCGTTTCGGCCCATGCCGCGGCTCTTGTCCATGTGCGTCAGCGTGTGGGGCAGCCAACTGGCGCCGTGCTCGGCGACGAGGACGCGCAGGTTCGGGAAGCGGCCGAAGATGTTGTCGAACACGATCGCCGAGAGCGTCTCGACGATGGGGCGCTCGCCGTAGACGTTCATCCACTGCCACGCCGACATCTTCCAGGCCGACGGATCCGGGTCGTGGCCCCACGCCGGCGAGATGGCGTCGAAGTACCAGAACGGCTGGATGTGGTAGGCGACGGTGACGCCGGCCTCGTTGAGCCGCGACCAGATCGGGTCGAAGTACGGGTCGCCCGGTGAGCGGCCGTACGCCGGTCCGGTCGGGAGCAGGACGACCTGGGCGCCCCGCTCGAGCACGAAGTCGGTGAGCTCGATCCCGCGCTCGAGGTCGCGGAACGACAGCACGGCGGTGGCGTAGATCCGTCCGTCGCGGTTGAAGCCCCACGTCTCGTCGTACCACTCGTTGAACGAGCGGAGGTTGACGAACAGCGCGTCGGTGTCAGCGACGTAGTGCTCGGCGGCCAGCGCCATCCCGGCCGGGAACAGCACGCACTGGTCGATGCCCTGGGCGTCGAGCATGTCCATGCGGGGCGCGCGCTCGAGGAACTCGCGGCGCATGGGCTCCGGCTGGTAGGTCTCGTCCGGGTTGCCAGACCCCATCTGCTTGAGCATCTCCTTCAACGACCCCGGCCGGTAGGCCATGTCGAAGCCGAGGCCCTGCTCGCTGTTGAAGGTGGCGATCCGGTGCCCTGCGAGGACGAGCTCCTGGTCGTTGGCGAGGCGCACCGGGGCGATGGTCCGATCCAGGTACTCCTTGGGAAGATGGCGCGTGAACGCGTCACGCGTCTCGTAGCAATGCGTGTCGCAGTCGATGATTCCGTACTCCAACGCCACGTGACTTCCCTCCACGATCGCGATTAAGCTGAATCATATCACTGATTACTCGGGAGGCAACGTGAGCGAGCTCGAAGGCCGGACGGCGGTCGTGACGGGGGCGGCCGGCGGCATCGGCTCGGCCATCGCCGCGGGGCTGGCCGCGGCGGGCGCCGCCGTCGCCCTGTGGGACCTCGACGGGGCCGCGGCGGAGAAGGCGGCCGCCGGTCTGGCCCGGGCGGTGGGCATCGGCGTCGACATCACCGACCGGGCCAGCGTCGAAGCGGCGTTGGCGGTGACCGAGCGCGACCTCGGGCCGGTCGACATCCTCGTGAACAACGCCGGCATCGACAAGATCGAGCCGTTCCTCACGTCGGAGGAGCCCACCTGGGAGCGCATCGTCGCCGTGAACTTCCTCGGCACCGTGCGGTGCTGCCACGTCGTGGCCCCCGGCATGGTCGAGCGGGGCATCGGGCGCATCGTGAACATCGCCTCGGACGCGGGCCGCGTCGGCTCGTCCGGGGAGGTGGTCTACTCGGGCACCAAGGGCGCGGTCATCGCGTTCTCCAAGGCGCTCGCCCGCGAGACGGCGTCGAAGGGCGTGAGCGTCAACGTCGTGTGCCCAGGTCCGACCGACACCCCGCTGCTCGACCAGGTCGCCGAAGCGAGCCAGCGGCTCTACGACGGCCTCGCCAAGGCGGTGCCCATGCGGCGCATCGGTCAGCCCGACGACATCGCACCGGCGGTCGTGTTCCTGGCGTCCGACGGCGCCGCCTACATCACCGGACAGACGCTGTCGGTCTCCGGTGGTCTGACGATGGCATGAGCACCGTGCGCGTCGACCGTCGGGGCGACGGGGTGGCGGTGCTCACGCTGGCCCGCCCCGATCGGCTGAACGCGCTCTCGTCCGCCGTCGCCGCCGACCTCGCCGCCGGCGTCAGCGCCGTGATGGCCGACGACGCGGTGCGCGCCATCGTCGTCGCCGGTGACGGCAAGGCGTTCTGCGCCGGCGCCGACATCGCCGAGCTGTCGACGCTCGACGGACCGAGGGGCTTCGCGGCATTCGTGCAGCGGCTCACCGACGCGTTCGGCGTGCTCGCGTCGTGCCCGAAGCCGTCGGTCGCCGCGCTGCACGGCGCCGTCCTGGGCGGCGGCCTGGAGCTCGCGCTGGCGTGCGACCTGCGCATCGCCGACGAGACGGCGAAGCTCGGCGTCCCCGAGATCCGCCTCGGCCTGCTGCCCGGTGCCGCGGGAACCGTCCGCCTCCCGCGCTTGTTGCCGAAGGCCATCGCCAAGCACCTCCTGCTCACCGGTGAGCCGATGACCGCGGTCGACGCCGAGTGCTTCGGGCTCGTCAACAAGGTCGTGCCCGCCGGAGAGGCGCTCGAGGCGGCGGGCGCGCTGGCGGCGCGTCTCGCGTCGCTCGCGCCCCTCGCGCTGGCGGCGGCCAAGCGCCTGGTCGACGAGCCCCTCGACGACGCCATCGCCGCCGAGCGCGAGGTCGTGTCGGGCCTGTTCGGCACCGACGACGGGATCGAAGGCGTGCGCGCCTTCTTGGAGAAGCGTCCACCCACCTTCCGAGGGAGATGAACATGTTCACCGACAGGGTCGCGCTGATCACGGGAGCGGGTCGAGGTCTCGGCCGCGACTACGCACTCGCCTTCGCGAAGGACGGCGCGGCCGTCGTCGCCACCGACATCGACGCGGCCGCCGCGCTCGACACCGCGGCGCTGGTCGAGAAGGAAGGCGGACGAGCCATCGGCGTGGCGCTCGACGTCACCGACCTCGACAGCGCGACCGCCGCCGTGGCGGCGGCGACGGCCGAGCTCGGCAGCGTCGACATCCTCATCAACAACGCCGGCATCTGGGGTGACTACGAGTTCCAGGGCACCCTGGGCCAAGACCTCGCCAAGTGGCGCCTCGCCATCGACGTGATGCTCACCGGCCCGCTCGTGTGCGCCAAGGCCGCCGTCCCCGTCATGCGCGAGCGCGGGTGGGGCCGCATCGTCAACATCTCGTCGATCGGCGCCTACCTCCCCGGTTCGGGTGCCTACGGCGCCGCCAAGCTGGGCCTGCACCAGCTGACGTACTCGATCGCGTCCGAGGTCGGCGACGACGGCATCACGTGCAACGCGGTGGCGCCCGGCACCATCCGCAACGAGGCGACGCAGCGCCAGGTGCCCGACGACATGCTCAACCTGCTGATCGCCCAGAACGCCATCAAGCGCTTCGGCACCAGCACCGACATGTACGGCGCCATCCGCTTCCTCTGCAGCGACGACGCCGAGTGGATCACCGGCCAGGTGCTCAGCCCCAACGGCGGCTTCACCTCCCGCTTCTGACCAACCACCCGCGAACCGGCGACGGATTCGACACACCCATGTGTCGAATCCGTCGCCGGTTCGGGCGGTTGGGTCCGCTCAGATGCGTTCGATGATGGTGGCGGTGGCCATGCCGCCGCCGGTGCACATCGTGATGAGGGCGGTGGTCTGGTCGGAGCGCTCGAGCTCGTCGATCGCCGTCTCGATGAGCATGCCGCCGGTGGCGCCGATCGGATGGCCGAGCGCCATGGCGCCGCCGTTCACGTTCACCTTCTCGGGATCGAGCCCGAGCTCGCGCATCGCCTTGAGCACGACCGCCGCGAACGCCTCGTTGATCTCCCACAGGTCGATGTCGTCGACGGTCATGCCGGCCTTCTCGAGGCACAGCTTCGATGCCGGCGCCGGCGCGGTGAGCATGATCACGGGCTCGGCCCCGGCGACCGCGGTCATGCGGATGCGTGCCCGCGGCGTGAGGCCGTTGGCCCGTGCGAAGTCCGACGACGTGACGAGCAGGGCCGACGCGCCGTCCACGACGCCCGAGGAGTTGCCGGCGTGGTGCACGTGCTCGACGTGGTCGATGGTGGGATACGTGCGCACGCACATGGCGTCGAACGTCTCCGAGTAGCCGTCGAAGCGCGTGGTGCCGAGTGCCTCGAACGACGGCGGCAGCTTGGCCAGCACGTCCATGGTCGTGCCCGGGCGAGCGTGCTCGTCGTGGTCGAGCGCGACGGATCCGTCGGGCCGCACGACCGGCACGATGCTGCGGTCGAAGCGACCCTCGACCACCGCCTTGGCCGCGCGCTCCTGGCTGGTGACGGCCAGCTCGTCGCACTGCTCGCGCGTGAAGCCCTCGAGCGTGGCGATGAGATCGGCCGAGATGCCCTGCGGCACGATCGGATAGAGCTCACGCAGATGGGCGTTGCCGCCGTCGATCGTGGTGACGCCTTCGTCCACCGGCCACCGCGACATCGACTCCACGCCGCCGCCGACGACGACCTCCTGCATCCCCGAGAGGATCCCCATGGCGGCGAGCGTGACCGCCTGCTGGCCGCTGCCGCAGAAGCGGTTGAGCGTGAAGCCCGGCGTCTCCTGGGGCCAGCCGGCGGCGAGCACGCTCAACCGGCCGATGCACGACCCGTGGTCCCCGACGCTGTTGCCGTTGCCGACGATCACGTCCTCGACGATCTTCGGATCGACCCCGGTGCGGGCGGCCAGCGCGTTCAGGCACTGGGCGAGCAGCTCCTGGGGGTGGAGCTCGTGCAACGAGCCGTTGGCCTTGCCCTTGCCGCGCGGCGTCCGCACGCCGTCGATGATCCATGCTTCCCGCATCAATACCCCCTGAGTCCCATCGTCCGGGCGATGGCGTTCCGTTGGATCTGACTGGTGCCGCCGGAGATGGTGGCGACGATCGACTCGCGGTACCGGAAGCTCATCACGCTCTCGGTGGCGAACCCGTGGCCGGCGAGGATCTGCATGCCGATGCGGGCGGCGGCGACGTAGGTCTCCGACGCCTTCAGCTTGGCCATGGCGCCGGCGCGGCTGCAGTCGAGGCCGTGGTCGTAGAGCCAGGCGGCGCGCTGCACGAGCAGGCGCGACGCCTCGATCTCGGTCTGGATGTCGGCGAGCGCGTGCGTGAGTGCCTGGAACTCACCGATGGGGCGCCCGAACGCGTGGCGCTCCTTCGCGTAGGCGAGCGCCTCGTCGACGGTCGACTGGGCCGCGCCGACGTAGCCGCCGCTGATGAGCACGCGCTCGAGGTCGATGCCCGACAGCATCACCTTCCACCCGCCGTTGACCGGCCCGATGAGGTTCTCCTTGGGCACCTCGACGTTGGTGAGGAACACCTCGTAGGTGCCGAGGATGTGGCGGGCGAGTGTGTCGATCTTGCGCAGCTCGACGCCGGGTGAGGTCGGGTCGATCAGCAGCACCGACATGCCGTGGTGCTTGGGCACGTCACGGTCGGTGCGCACGTAGCAGACGATCTGCGTGCCGGGGAGACCGGCACCGGTGCACCACATCTTCTGGCCGTTGACGACGAAGTGCCCGCCCTTGTCCTCGGCGAACGTGCGCAGGGCGGCGGCGTCGGATCCGGCGTCGGGCTCGGACATGCCGATCGACAGGCGCTGGTCGGCGCGCATGACGGCGGGCAACAGCGTGTGGCGCATGTCGTGGCTGCCCCACTCGTGGACCAGCAGCCCGGCCATGAGCGTCAGCACGAAGCACTGGGCGATGTCGAGGCTCGCTCGCCCCAGCTCCTCGGAGACGATCAGGAGCTCCGCCGCGCCCCCGCCCCCGCCGCCGTCCTCGATCGGAAAGGGGAGCTCGAACCAGCCCATCTTGGCGAACCCGGTGAACAGCTCCGGCGGCGCGTGATGGCTCTCGTCCCACGCCTTGGCCCGCTCCGGCGGGCACACGTCGGCGACGAAGCGCTGGGCCGTCTCGCGCAGGAGCTCCTGCTCCTCGGTCAGGCCGAAATCCATAGAATCATCTTACCTATTCAGCGGTTCATTGGCGAGCGCACGACGCAGCAGCTTCCCGGCGGCGTTGCGGGGGAGGGCGTCGGTCATGACCCACTCCGTCGGCACCTTGAACCCGGCCAGCTGGTGGCGGGCATGGGCCCGCAGGTCGTCCGGGGTCGGCGGGGCGGCCGGATCGGCGGGAACGACGACCGCCCGGACGATCTCGCCCCACCGCTGGTCGGGCACGCCGATGACGGCGGCCTCCCGCACCCCCGGGTGCTGCTCGAGGACGTGCTCGACCTCGACGGGGTAGACGTTCTCCCCGCCGCGGATGATCTTGTCGCCCCGCCGACCGATCAGGAAGAGGTAGCCCTCGTCGTCCAGGCGGCCGAGATCGCCGGTGTGCAACCAGCCGTCGGGCGCCGGGAGCATCAGGTGGGGGCCGCGCGCCACGACCTCACCGACGCCGGACTCGTCGGGACCGTCGATCCGCAGCTCCACCCCCGGTGCCGCCCGCCCGACGGAGGAGAGGAGGTCGTCGCGACCCTCGTCGGCGATGCGCCGGTGGTCGTCGCCGGTCAGGCACGTGATCGGGCTGCCCTCGGTCTGCCCGTAGATGTTGACCAGCCGCACGTCGGGCACCGCCGCCAGCGTCCGCCGCAGCGTGTCGGGGTGGATGGGCGAGGCGCCGTACTGCAGCACCCGCAGGGTCGGCAGGGCGAGGGCGTCGGCGTCGAGCAGCAGCTCGAGCATCGTCGGGACCGTGAGCGCGTGGGTGACCCCGATGTCGGTCAGGGCCCGCCACGTGTCGACGGTGAACCGGGGGAGCGGCGCCACGGCCGCGCCGGCTGCCATGGCGACGGCGTAGTTGCCGAAGCCGGCGATGTGGTGCATCGGCGACCCCGTCGAGTACACGTCGCCGACCCCCAACGAGGCCAGGCCGGCGTTGAGGGCGGTGCGCACCGCCATGCGTCCCTGGCGGTACGGCACCGGCTTCGGCGCACCGGTCGTGCCGGAGGTGTGGAGCACGAACGCGGTGGCGTCGCCGCCGATGTGGGCCGTGCACGGGGCGGCCGCGGCAGGGGGCTCGTCGAGCACCACGACGTTCGTCGCCAGCGACCGGGCGAGCTCCTCGAACTCGGGTTCGGTCAGCAGCACCTCGGCGGCGAGCCCGGCGATGCACGGGGCCAGCTCGCGCTCGGTGAGGCGGGGGCCGAGGGGCGCGATCGGGCGCCCGCACATGGCGCCGCCGATCACGTACGAGAACGCGGTCGGGGTCGACGTGAGCAGCGCGGGTATGGCGCCGGCATGACGGGCGAGGGACTGCAGGTGCAGCGCGGCGCCACCCGACCGCTCGATCAGCTCCGTACCGCTCCAGGTGCCGTCGGCGGTGATGACCGCGGGGTCGTCACGCTCGTGCCAACGCGCCACGAGGGCGGACCAGGTCGTCACGTCAGCCGATCGACGTGGCCGGCAGGCCGCTCGGCAGGACGGCGAACGCGGCGCGCAACCCGTGGTCGAGCGCCTCGGCGTCCACCGTCTGGCCCGGCGGGCCGTGGTAGGTGCGCATGGTGTCGATGTCCCACGGCCGCAGCCGCTGCACGGTGTCACCGTCGATGCGCAGCACGGCGCCGCTCAGCCAGCCCGACGCCTCCGAGCACAGCCACGCCACGACCGGCGATGTGTTGGCCGGGTCGTAGCGATCCCATTCACCGTCGGGTCCGGCCTGCATCGACGCCAGCGTCGCGGTCATGCGGGTGCGGGCGAGCGGCGACACCGCGTTGGCGGTCACGCCGTAGCGGGCCATCTCCATCGCCGTGATCATCGTGAGGCTGGCGATGGCGGCCTTGGCCGGCCCGTAGTTGGCCTGGCCGACGTTGCCGAACAGGCCGGCGCCCGACGACGTGTTGACGATGCGGCCGCTCACCCGCTCGCCCGCCTTGGCCCGCGCCTTCCAGTGGGCGCACGCGTGGCGCGACAGGTTGAACGTGCCCTTGAGGTGGACGCCGAGCACGAGGTCGAAGTCGTCCTCGGTCATCGACGTGAGGATGCGGTCGCGCACGATGCCGGCGTTGTTGACGACCGCGTCGAGGCGGCCGTGCTCCTTCAGCGTGCGCTCGACCAGCAGGGCCATGCCGTCGAAGTCGGTGACCGATGTGCCGTCCGTCGACGCCGAACCGCCCATGGCCTCGATCTCGGCCACGACCTCCTCGGCCGGCGTCGCGGCGTCCTGCTCGCCGTGGAGTCCGGCGCCGACGTCGTTCACCACGACGGTCGCACCGTGGCGGGCCAGCTCGAGGCAGTGGGCGCGGCCGAGACCGCGGCCACCGCCGGTGACGATCACCACTCGGTCTTCCAACAGCGACATCGATCCTCCTCAGGCGGGGATGTAGGTGGCGTCGATCAGCACGGCCGGTCGACCGTCGGGACCGCGGACCTCGCCGCGTGTCGCAGCCAGCCGGCGGCCCCGGTGCACGAGCTGCGCGGAGGCCTCGATCACCTCGCCCTGGGCGGGGATCCGGCGCAGGAAGGCGGCGCGCACCTCGACCGGGCGCATCGCCGGGCCGGCGGCGCCGTCGACGGCGGCTTGTGACGTGCGCTCGCCGATCAGGAAGCCGGCTCCGCCGTGGAGGCCGCCGGAGGAGTTGGCGAGCCAGGAATGGGCGGGTGTGCAGGTCGTGGTGAGCGCGCCGTCGACGGTCGCGACCGTCATGGCGAGGTCGTCGCCTCCCCGGTCGACGTCGGCGAGGCTCGCGTCGGGTCCGTCCGTGGGCTCGAACATCACCGATCCCATCGCGGCTCGCACCACCACCGTCCCGGCCCCGTCGGTCACCTCGGCCGCGCTCAACGCGAAGCGGTCCTGCATGGCGGTGGGGCGCCCGATGCACGTGAGCGGCCCGTCGACGACGGTGAGCGGACGCAGCACCTCGAGCTGCAGGTGCGACGTGACCATCGACAGGCCCGATGGGGCGGCCGACATCACGGCCGTGCCGAGCGTCGCGTCGACGAGGATGCCGAGGGCGCCCGGCGGGACCGACCCGTCGGGCTCGGTCATCCACGCCGGGACCGTCATCTCCCAGTGGCTGAAGCCGGGCTCGAGCGTGACGAGGTGGACACCCGCGGCGCGGCGCGCCGGGATGCCCATCGTGCGGTCCCGGAGGGCCGAGAGGTCGGTGTCGGGGGCGGGAAGAATCATCTAACTTCGTTGTATGATAAGCGACGTGGAGTCACTCGTGCACGGCAAGACCTGGGAGGAGATGGAGGTCGGTTCGGCGTTCCGCACCGCCTCCCGCACGGTCACCGAGACCGACCTCGTCAACTTCATCACGCTGTTCGGGTTCAACGAGCCGCTGTTCTGGGACGCCCGCCACGCGGCGAGCGCCGGCTACACCGGCCGGCTCGTCCCGGGCGCGCTCATCTACTGCATGGCCGAGGGCCTGGTGCTGCAGACCCACGTGCTGCACGGCACCGGCCTGGCGTTCATGTCCATGCAGCTCGACGTGCTCAAGCCGGTGTACGTGGGCGACACCCTCTCGGCGGTCGTCGAGGTCACCGAGGCCCGCAAGGCCAGCAAGGGCGAGCGCGGCGTCGTCACCACCCGCATCTCCGTCCGCAACCAGGACGACGACGAGGTCCTCGTCTTCACCCCCGTCCGCCTGATCCGCGGCAAGGACTACTGACCGGGCGTCGCGACCTCAGGCGACGAGGTCGTTGCCGAGGTTGGCGATGTTGATCGTGCGGTTGATGCCGACACGGCTGTAGTCGTAGCCGCTGAGGGGGTAGCCGTTCGTGAGGAACGCGAACGACGTGTCGGTCTCGGGGTCGCAGAACGCAAGCTGGCAGGGCGCGCCGCCGTTCCCCCACGTGCGTGCCGAACCGGTCGCCGGCACCCACGGGCCTGGGTCCTCACCGGCGACGGTGACGAACAACCCCATGTGCGTGATGCGGTCGCTGCCGCCGTAGAGCTTGTCGCCCGGCGGCGCCATCGACACGTGCGGCCGGGTGGCGTCGGCGACGATGGCCTCCGACCACAGGCCCGAGTGGTGCACGTGCTGGAAGAACATCGCCATGTCGGCCGCGGTGCCGACCATCGAGTGGCTCGGCTCACCGCCGGCGAGCACGGCGGGGTCGGCGAGGTACCACGGGCCCCACGGGTCGACCTCCTGGTCGTCGCTCGTGCGGTCGATGGCCACCGGCACGGCGAGGAGCTCGTGGTAGCGGTCGGCCGGCACCGGCAGGACGAACCCGAGCCCGAGCGGTTCGACGATCGCCTTCTGGAGGTAGGTGGCGAACGGCAGTCCGGTGCGGCGCTCGGTCAGCTCGGCGATGATCCACGCGGCCGACGTGAGGTGGAACTGGAACTGCGTCCCCGGCTCGTAGTCGAGGCGCCAGCGGGCGAAGGCGGCCAGCCGGGACTCGCGAGTGAGGAGCTTCGGGTAGCCGAGCGGTGCGAACGCCAGCCCGGCCGTGTGGGTGAGCACGTGGCGGACGGTCACGGCCTCCTTCCCGTTGGTGCCGAACTCGGGGACGATGGTGGCCACGTGCTCGTCGAGCTCGAGCAACCCGTCGTCGAGCAGCTTCCACGCGGCGCCCGCCACGACCGAGCGGCCGACCGACTGGAGGATGTAGCGCGACTGCGGTGTCGCGTCCCCGTACGTCTCGAACGCCACCAGCTCGCCGGCGTGGGCGACCGCCACTTGGGCGGAGGGCAGTGGCCCGTGCTCGACTTCCAGTCGGACCCGCCGGAGGAACACGTCCAGCCGGGCCTGATCGATCCCCATAGAGTACTATTAGATAACTGTTTTGAGGAGGAGACGCAATGGCCGTCGACCGCTTCCCCGTCGAGGAGGGCAGCATCCTGCTGTTCGCCCGGGCGATCGGGGACCCGAACCCGGAGCGAGGCGTCGCCCCGCCCACCTTCATCCAGTCGAGCGCCCAGTTCGATCCGGACTACCCGCTCCGGCCGAAGCCGGGGGAGAAGTGGTTCGGTTCGGGCCGGGAGCCGAGCGGCGTGACGTCATCGGGCTCGGGCTCCGGTGGTGTAGGCCTGCACGCCGAGCAGCACTTCGAGTACCACCGCCCGTTGCGCGTCGGCGACGTCCTGACGTCGACCACCCGAGCGGGCGAGGGCTGGGAGAAGGAAGGGCGCTCGGGGAAG
>Ga0207703_10002931_pt1 | contig 14518 bp, 14 predicted proteins | sample KBSSwiS12_FD_184304 | JGI IMG/M metagenome (GOLD analysis project Ga0207703, IMG submission 184304) | Switchgrass rhizosphere microbial communities from Kellogg Biological Station, Michigan, USA - KBS Switchgrass S1-2 (SPAdes) (version 2) | ecosystem: Host-associated > Plants > Roots >... | reverse complement strand
TTCTGCGGCACGCTGAACATCGGTCCGAAGTCGGCCGACTCCTGAACGAGCGGAAAGTCGTCGGCCGGCATCGTCTGCAGCGTGAAGCGGCTCTTGCCGCCCGCCAGCGTCAGCTTGGACTGCGTCGCCGACAGCGTCACCGCCTGGTCCGACGGCATCGAGCGCAGGATGTCGATCAGCTTCCTGGCGCCGACCGTGGTCGCGAAATTGCTCGAATCGCCACCGAGCTCGGCGCTCGTCCGCACCTGGATCTCGAGGTCGCTGGTCGTGAACTCGATCGTTCCGCCGGTCTTTCGAATGAGCACGTTGGCAAGGATCGGCAGCGTGTGTCGACGCTCGACGATTCCCGAGACGGCCTGCAACGCGCCCAGGAATTTTTCTTGTGCTGCTTTCAAGACAATCATGTCAACCTCTTGAACTGGTCGTAGTTAGTAGGTGCGGATCGAAACTGTGGACAAGGCCATTTTCCTTCCCCCGGACAGGCACTTAGGCGACCGCAAAGCCTGTCGACCGAGCCCTTGCGCCGAAGCACGGCGAAGCGAACAACTCGGCCGCCGGGGCGACTTCTGTGGACAGCTCGCAGTTGCGGTCGCGGTTGTCCCCAGCGTTGTGCCTTGACAGAAAAGGAATTCGTCGGCTCGCACGTGTCGGACGCGTTCAGCCCTTGAGCGTCTGCTCGAGCACGTGCAGCTGGTGGTTGAGATCGGTGTTCTTCTGGCGCTCGGCGGCGATCTTCCTCACCGCGTGCAGCACCGTCGTGTGGTCGCGCCCGCCGAACAGCTCGCCGATCTCGGGCAGGCTTTTCTGCGTCATTTCCTTGGCGATGTACATCGCGATCTGGCGCGGCCGGGCGATCGAGGCCGGGCGCTTCTTCGAATACATGTCGGCGACCTTGATCTTGTAGAAGTCGGCCACCGTCTTCTGGATGTTCTCGACGCCGACCTGGCGGTTCTGGATCGAGAGCAGGTCCTTCAGCGCCTCGCGCGCGAGCTGGATGTTGATGTCCTTGTGGGAGAAGCGCGAGTAGGCGAGGATCTTCCTGAGTGCGCCTTCGAGCTCGCGCACGTTGGCGCGCACGTTCTTGGCGACAAAAAAGGCGACGTCTTCGGGCATCGGCGTCGCCTCCTGGTCGGCCTTCTTCATCAGGATCGCGACCCGCATCTCGAGCTCGGGCGGCTCGATCGCGACGGTGAGCCCGGCGTCGAAGCGCGAGGTGAGGCGCTCGTCGATGTCGACCAACCCCTTGGGATAGGTGTCGCTGGTCATGATGATGTGCGCGCGCTTGGCGAGCAGCGCCTCGAAGGCGTTGAAGAACTCCTCCTGCGTGCGCTCCTTGCCGGCGAAGAACTGGACGTCGTCGATCAGCAGCAGGTCGAGCGAGTGGTACTTCGCCTTCAGCTCGTCGAAGGTCTTTCTCTGGTAGTTCTTCACCACGTCGGTGATGAACTGCTCGGCGTGCAGGTAGAGGATCCGCGCGTCGGGCCGGTCGGCGAGAAGCGCATTGCCGACGGCGTGGATCAGGTGCGTCTTGCCGAGGCCGACGCCGCCGTAGACGAAGAGCGGGTTGTACATGAGGCCGGGCGAGCCGGCGACGTGCAGCGCGGCGGTGCGCGCCATCTGGTTGGCGCGTCCGGGGACCAGCGTGTCGAAGGTGAGCGCCGGATTGAGCCGGCTGCGCGAGGGAAGCGCCGCCGCCTGGGCGGCCACGTTGACGGCGCTGCGCTCGCTGTTGTTCCTGGCGTCGGCGTGCCCGTTCAGGCTGGCCGCGACTCCGGTGCCGCGCAGCGCCGCGTCGAAGTGGATCGGCCGGCCGCCTGCGGTCGACACCCCGTCGCCCGAGCGCGCCCCACCATCGCGTTGCGCGAGCGTGACGTCGAGGCGGACCGGCTTGCCGGCGAGCTCGCTGAGAACGGTCTCGATGCGACCCGCATACTGATTGCGGATCCAGTCGAGCTTGAAGCGATTCGGGACGCGAACGGTGACGACGGCGCCTTCGCCGTTCTCGGCGACGTCGGCGTCGGGAAGGGGCCGGATCCAGGTGTTGAATTGCTGGTCGGGCAGCTCGGACGCCAAGCGTTCGCAGCCGCGTTGCCAGAGGTCGGATCGCATGTGTGGAGAAGTGGCCCGGGAAAGCAGCGCATTGTAGTCGAGCACGGCGCGGCAACGCTAGTTATCCACAGGGGAAAACACGGTGGCGCGGGAGCGCGTCGTCGGGGCACGACGATGGCCTTGCGGGTTGACGAGGCGGGCTCTTCTTGCTGTAATCGCCGGTTGCCCGAACGGGCGCCATATTCCGCCGTCAGGGCTTCTTCCCTTCGACGCACGCGGGCTCCAGGAAGCCAACATGAAACGCACCTACCAAGCCTCCAAGGTCCGCCGCGCGCGTACGCACGGCTTTCTCGTCCGCATGAAGTCGCGCGGTGGCCGCGCCGTCATCAACGCCCGGCGCGCCAAGGGGCGCAAGCGTCTCGCGGTCTGAGCGCGCGGCGTCCGGCGATCGCATGCCCGGGCGAGTCCGCCGGGCCCCTGCGCTGCCTCGCCTGGTCGTCTCGGCCGACTTCGAGCGCGTCCTCGGCCTGCGCAGCCGGGCCGCCACGGCGCATTTCGCCGTGCACCACCTCGCGGCACAGCCTTCGCCCCGCCCGGCGGCCCTGAAGCGGCCGCCGCCGCCGAAGTTATCAACAATCGAGGCCCTTGCGAGTTCATTGCCTGTGGAAGACTTCCCCGCCGAGGCCCCTCCGCCGGCCCTTTCCTGGGTCGGCGCGGTCGTGCCGAAGCGGCATGCACGCAGGGCTGTGACGCGCTCGCTGATCAAGCGCCAGATCTACGCCGCGGCCGAGCGCCACCGCGACCGGATGGCGCCCGGCCTGTGGATTGTTCGCCTGCGATCGCCTTTCGATCGGGTTGAGTTCGCGAGCGCGGCCTCGACCGCGCTCCTTCGTTGTGCCCGCGCCGAGCTCGATCGCCTGCTCGGCGCCGCCGTCGCGCTGCCGTCGCCATGAGGTCCTGGCCGCAGACAGCGCTGATGGGCGCGGTGCGCGGGTATCGCTTTTTCCTCAGCCCGTGGCTCGGCAGCGCATGTCGCTTCGAGCCGACGTGCTCGGCTTATGCGCTCGGAGCGCTCGACCGCCATGGCGCGGCTGCCGGCCTGGCGCTGACCCTCGGCCGGATCGGCCGCTGTCACCCGTGGTGTGCCGGGGGATTCGATCCTGTGCCCGCCGCGCCGCCGCGGCTCTTCACCGCTCTGCTCGAACACGGGCGGCGCACGACCGCCACTCGCGCCTCTTCCGATCCAATGTCATGACCGACATCCGCCGAACTCTCCTCTGGGGCATCTTCCTCGCCTCGCTGTTCTTCATCTGGGAGTCCTGGAACCGCCACAACGGTCAGCCGTCGATGTTCGGGCCGCCCGCTCGCGTCGCTGCGCCCGGCGCGACCTCGCCGTCGGCCGCGCCGGCGCCGACGCCGGTTCCGGGCGGCGGCCTTCCGGGAGCCGCCGCCCCGGCAGCGCCCGCGCTCGGCGCGCCGGTCGCCGCCGCTCCCGCCGCCGCTGCCTCCGCGCCGAGCCAGCAGGTCATCGTCGCCACCGACCTCGTCCGCGCCACCATCGACAGCACCGGCGCGACCCTCGCCCGGGTCGAGTTGCTGAAGCAGATCGACCCGCTCGATCCCACCAAGCACGTCGTTCTGCTCGACCGATCGGCCAGCCGGCTCTACCTCGCCGAAACCGGGCTGGTGCCGCCCGCCGGGGGTGCCGGCCTGCCGAACCATCACACGCCGATGCACGTTCTGCCGGGCGAGCGCTCGCTCGGCAGCGGCCAGAACGAGCTGAAGGTGGCGTTCGAGAGCGATCCGGTCGGCGGCGTCAAGCTCGTCAAGACCTACACCTTTCGACGCGGCGACTACGTCATCGGCGTGCAGCACCAAATCGTCAACGCCTCGAATGCGCCGATCAACCCGCGCCTGTACCTGCAGCTCGTCCGCGACGGCAACGATCCGCCCGGCGGCTCGAGCCTGTACTTCACCTTCACCGGCCCAGGGATCTACACCGAGAGCTCGCATTACAACAAGATCGACTTCAAGTCGATCGAGAAGCGCGGCGCGGGCGAGAAGCCGAGCCACGAGACCAGCGGCAACAACGGCTGGGTGGCGATGGTGCAGCACTATTTCCTGTCGGCGTGGCTGGTCGACAAGCCCGGTGCACCGGGCATTGCGCGCGAGTTCTTCACGGCCAAGATCGACACCAATACCTATTCGGTGGGCGAGCTGCTGCCGATGGGCGAGATCGCACCGGGCGCGACCAAGGCCTTCGATGCGCGCCTCTACATCGGCCCGCAGGAGGAGGACAAGCTCGCCAGCCTGGCGCCGGGCCTCGAGCTGGTCAAGGACTACGGCTGGTTCACGATCCTGGCCAAGCCGCTGTTCTGGCTGCTAACGCAGCTGCACAAGCTGATCGGCAACTGGGGCTGGTCGATCGTCGGCCTGGTCGTCCTGCTCAAGATCGCCTTCTACTGGCTCAACGCGAAGGCGTACAGCTCGATGGCGAAGATGAAGGCGATCAACCCGCGCATCATGGAGATGCGCGAGCGCCTGAAGGACAAGCCGCAGCAGATGCAGCAGGAGATGATGCGCATCTACCGCGAGGAGAAGGTCAACCCGCTCGGCGGCTGCCTGCCGATCTTCGTGCAGATGCCGTTCTTCATCGCCCTCTACTGGGTGCTGCTGTCGACGGTCGAGATGAGGAACGCGCCCTGGATCGGCTGGATCACCGACCTCGCGGCCAAGGATCCGTACTTCATCCTGCCGCTGCTGATGACCGGCACCAGCCTGCTCCAGACCTGGCTCAACCCGACGCCGCCCGATCCGGTGCAGGCACGGATGATGTGGATCATGCCGCTCGTCTTCTCGGTGATGTTCTTCTTCTTCCCGGCCGGCCTCGTCCTGTACTGGCTGACCAACAACATCCTCTCGATCGCGCAGCAGTATCTGATCAACAAGCGGCTGGGCGTGCTCGGCAAGTAGCGCCGCCGCCACGCCGCCGGACGATCCGATGCTGCAGCTGGCGCGCCACGAGGATCCGATCGTCGCGGTGGCGACGGCGAGCGGGCGCGGCGCGGTCGGCATCGTCCGCGTCTCCGGCGCGTCGCTAGCGCCCCTCATCGCCGCGATCTGCGGCCGAGCGCTCGTGCCGCGCCAGGCGACCTTCACGCCTTTCCTCGATGCCGCAGGGACGCCGATCGACCAGGGGCTGGCGCTCTTCTACCCCGCGCCGAATTCGTACACCGGCGAAGACGTGCTCGAACTGCAGGGCCACGGCGGCCCGGTCGTGCTGCAGTTGCTGCTCGCGCGCTGCCTGGAAGCAGCCGGCGAGCGCGACGAAGCGAACGGCCGCGAGCGGCTGCCGCACCTTCGCATCGCAAACCCCGGCGAATTCACCGAGCGCGCCTTCCTCAACGACAAGCTCGATCTCGCCCAGGCCGAGGCCGTCGCCGACCTGATCGACGCGAGCACCGAGGCGGCGGCGCGCTCGGCGGCGCGCTCGCTCGACGGCGAGTTCTCGAGCGAGATCGACGCCCTCGCCGCTGCGCTCGTCGAGTTGCGCCTGCTCGTCGAGGCGACGCTCGACTTCCCCGAGGAGGAGATCGACTTCCTGGTCAGCGCCGACGCGCTCGGCCGGCTGCAGCGCGCGAGCGCGGGCGTCGACGCGGTGCTGCTGCGCGCGCGCCAGGGCGCTCTGCTGCGCGACGGCATGCGCATCGTCCTCGCCGGCCAGCCCAACGTCGGCAAGAGCTCGCTGCTGAACGCGCTCGCCGGCGCCGAGCTGGCGATCGTGACGGCGACGCCCGGGACGACGCGCGACAAGGTCGCGCAGACGATCCAGATCGAGGGCGTTCCTGTCCACGTCGTCGACACCGCCGGCCTGCGCGACGCGGTCGACGAGGTCGAGCGGATCGGCGTCGCCCGCACCTGGGCCGAGATCGAGGGCGCCGATGCGATCGTCTTCCTGCACGACCTGACGCGCCTCGGCGACGCCGACTACGAGGCCGGCGACGCCGCGATCGCGGCGCGATTGCCCGCGCGGCTGGCGAGCGCGGGGCGCCTGCTTCATCTCTTCAACAAGCTCGACCTGCAGCGCTCGGCGTCCGTGGACGATGGCGTGGTCGTCTCGGCGCGCACCGGCGAAGGGCTCGACGCCTTGCGCGCGCGGCTGCTCGAGCTCGCTGGCTGGCAGGCGGCGCCCGAGGGTCTCTTCATCGCCCGCGCCCGCCACGTCCACGCGCTGCAACGCGCGCGCCAGCACCTCGCGCTCGCGGCGGCGCATGGGGAGCGCGGCAATGCCGCCCTCGAGCTCCTCGCCGAGGAGCTCCGCCTTGCCCACGACGCGCTCGGCGAGATCACCGGCGCGTTCACGTCCGAGGATCTGCTCGGCGCCATCTTCGGGCGCTTCTGCATCGGCAAGTGACCCCCCGCCTCGGGGGAAGAAGCGACGAGCGGGGCGCGCAATGCGACAAATGGACGGTCGTGCAGCGCGCGCTGTCGCCGGCCGCAACCGCGCAGTCGATAATCGCGGCAGAGCGAGCAGCCTCGCCGGATCGGAGCAGAGGCGGCCAGCGGAGCAGGGATATGGACATCGACGAACTGGTCAAGGCGGTGCAGACGCTCAACGCAGACGATGCGTTCCGCGCCCGGCTGACGCTCGACAACTGGCGAACGATCGCGCCCTACCTCGCGCGCTACGAGATCCGTGCCGGCGACCTTCTCATCAAGCAGGGCGACGCCGATCGATCGATGTATTTCCTCGCCCAGGGAAGCATGCAGATCTTCATGACCGGGGGCCCGCCGGGAAGCAGCAAGGTGGCGATCCTGCGCGCCGGTGCCGTCGTCGGCGAGCCGGGCCTGTTCGGCGACACGCCGCGGATGGCCAACGTCGAGGCGATGACGCCGTGCGTCGTCTGGGCCTTGCGCGGCCCGCGCATGGAAGAACTTGCTCAGCGCTCGCCGGCGCTCGCGCTCGAACTGCTGCGTGCTGCCGGCGCGGTGATGGCGACGCGGATGCGGGCAACGCTCTCGAAGCAGATGCCGATCACCTAGGCTCGGCGGCGGTCAGGCCGCCGCCCGAGCGGCCCGGCGTCAGCAGCGCCGCCTCGGCGCGCGCGAGATGCTCCGGCAGACCGGAGAGGACGAGCGTGTCACCGAGCGCGAGCGCGAGCGAATCGCTCGGCTGCAGCACCGCGCCCGACGCGCGCCGCAGCGAGACGACGCTGACACCGTGCTCGACCAAAGCCAGCTCGCCGAGCGAGCGGTTGAGGCTGCCGCTGCCTGCAGGCAGCGTCACGCTCAGCAGCCGCGCATGGTCGAGCTCTTCGACGGTGTCGTCGTCGGCGCCGTGGAAAAAACCGCGCAGGAGGCCGTAGCGAGCGTCGCGCTGCTGCTGTACGACGCGCAGCACGCGCCGCATCGGCACACCGACGAGGGCGAGGGCATGGCTGGCGAGCATCAGCGAGCCCTCGATCGCTTCGGGAACCACCTCGGTCGCGCCGGCGGCGCGCAGCCGCTCGAAGTCGGCGTCGTCGATCGTGCGAACGACGACCGGCACCGTCGGTGCGTGCGAGTGGACGAGGTGCAGGATCTTCAGCGCCGACGGCGTGTCGTGGTAGCTGACGACGACGGCGCTCGCGCGCGCCAGGCCCGCCGCCATCAGGCTCTGCAGGCGCGCAGCATCGCCGAAGACGACGCTCTGGCCGGCCGCCGCCGCCTGGCGGACGCGGTCGGGGTCGAGGTCGAGGGCGATGTAGGCGATCTTCTCGCCCTCGAGGAGGCGCGCCAGGTTCTGGCCGCTGCGGCCGAAGCCGCAGATGATGACGTGCTTCTCGGTGTTGATCGTGCGCCGCGCGATCGTCGTCATCGCCACCGACTGGAGCAACCAGTCGTTTGCCGACAGGCGCATGACGATGCGATTGCTGGCCATGAAGATGAGCGGCGTCGTCAGCATCGACAGCACCATGCTCGCCAGGACCGGTCCGCGCAGCTCGGGCGGCAGCAGGTGGCGCTCGCCCGCCAGGCCGAGCAGGACGAAGCCGAATTCGCCGGCCTGCGCGAGGTACAGGCCGGTGCGCAGGGCGACGCCGGGCGCCGCGCCGAAGACGCGCGCCAGCACGGTGACGAGGGCGAATTTGAACAGCACCGGTAGCAGCGTGAGGGCGATCACCAGCGGCCAGCGCGCCAGCACGACGCCGACGTCGAGTCGCATGCCGACGGCGATGAAGAAGAGGCCAAGCAGGACGTCGTGGAAAGGCCGGATGTCGGTCTCGACCTGGTGCTTGAACTCGGTCTCGGCGATCAGCATGCCGGCGACGAAGGCGCCGAGCGCGCGCGAGAGACCCGCCATTTCGGTCAGCCACGCCAGCCCGAGCGTGACGAAGAGCAGGTTGAGGACGAACAGCTCCTCGCTCTTCCTGCGCACGACCAGCGTCAACCACCAGCGCATGACGACGCGGCCGCCGACCAGCAGAACCGCGAGCAGGGCGGCGGCCTTCAGCGTCGCGACCGCCAGCTCGCGCAGCAGCACCTCCGGAGTCGAGCCGAGCGCGGGAATGATCACGAGCAACGGCACGACGGCGAGGTCCTGGAACAGGAGAACGGCCATGACCCGGCGGCCGTGCTCGCTTTCGAGCTCGAGGCGATCCGCCATCAGCTTGACGACGATCGCCGTCGAGCTCATCGCCAGCGCGGCACCGAGCGCGATTGCACTCTGCCAACCGAGACCCCAGTGGCGGCCGGTGGCCGTGAAGAGCGAGATCAGCGCCGCGTTGCCGGCGACCGCGGCCGCGATCGTGAGCACGACCTGGCTGAGCCCGAGGCCGAAGACGAGCCTCCTCATGCTCTGCAGCTTCGGCAGGTTGAACTCGAGGCCGATCACGAACATCAGGAAGACGATGCCGAACTCGGCCAGGTAGCCGACCCCGCCCGCATCGCTGGCGACGCCGATCACGCTCGGCCCGAGGACGACGCCGATCACGAGGTAGCCGAGCATCGGCGGCATGCGCACGAGGCGACAGACGACGACACCGGCGACGGCGGCCAGGAGGAAGACCAGTGTCAGTTCGAGCGTCGAGGCCATGCGGTCGCGGCGTGCGGGGTGCGAACCCTAGAATCGACCGATCCTACTGGACGCTCACGCGATCACGGTGCCAGCTTCATCTTCCTTCGACGCCGACCGCGCGCTCGCCCTCGCGCGCGCGACGCTCGACATCGAGGCGCGCGCCCTCGACGCGCTGAAGGAGCGCCAGGGCGAAGGCTTCGTCGCCGCGCTCGCCGCGATCCTCGCCTGCCGCGGGCGCGTGGTCGTGATGGGAATGGGCAAGAGCGGGCATGTCGGCCGCAAGGTGGCCGCGACACTCGCCTCGACCGGGACGCCAGCATTCTTCGTCCACCCCGGTGAAGCGAGCCACGGTGATCTCGGCATGGTGACCGCCGGCGACGTCGTCCTCGCGATCTCCAACTCGGGCGAGAGCGACGAGATCGCCGCCATCGTGCCGGCGATCAAGCGCCTCGGCGTGACGCTGATCGCGATGACCGGAAACGTCGATAGCAGCCTCGGCGGCCACGCCGACATCGTCCTCTCGAGCGCGGTCGACCAGGAGGCGTGCCCGCTCAACCTGGCGCCGACCGCGAGCACGACCGCGCAGATGGCCCTCGGCGACGCGCTCGCCGTCGCCCTGCTCGATGCGCGCGGCTTTCGCGAGGAGGACTTCGCGCGCTCGCATCCCGGCGGCAGCCTCGGCAGGAAACTCCTCATGCACGTCGTCGACCTGATGCGAAGCGGCGACGCCGTGCCGCGTGTCGATGCCGGCACGGTGATGGCCGAGATGCTGCACGAGATGACGAAGAAGGGCCTCGGCTTCACGGCCGTGTGCGACGGCGAGGGTCGGGTCGGCGGCATCTTCACCGACGGCGACCTGCGCCGCCTGATCGAAACCGGCGCCGACCTGCGCGCGATGCGCGCCGGCGACGTCATGAGCGCCTCGCCCAAGCTGATTCGCGACGACGCGCTCGCGGTCGAGGCCGCCGAGCTGATGGAGCGCCATCGCGTCACCGGCCTGCTCGTCGTCGATCGCGCCGGCCGGCTGGTCGGTGCGATCAACTCGAACGACCTGATGCGGGCGAAGGTGATCTGAGTGAGTAGCGCTCCCACGTTCCCTGCGGTCGCTGCCCCCCAAGGGGGCGCGGCCGGACTTGGGAGCGGCCCGGCGCCCGGCCTGCCGATCACGCCTGCGCTCGAATTCGCGCCGGGCCTCCTGCTCGCGGCACGCGGCGCCGGCGCGGGAATCGGCGCGGCGATCTTCGACGTCGACGGCGTCCTCACCGACGGCCGCGTCTACATCGGCGCGGCCGGCGAGTCGTTCAAGGCGTTCTCGACGCTCGACGGCCAGGGCATGAAGCTCCTCGTCGCTGCCGGCATCGTCCCGATCGTCGTCACCGGCCGCGATTCGGCGGCGGTGCGCCGGCGCATGGCCGACCTCGGCGTCTTCCACGCCGCCTACGGCGCGGCCGACAAGATGGCGGCCGCCGCCGCCCTCGTCGACGGCCTCGGCCTCGACTGGGACCGCGTCGCCGCCATGGGCGACGACTGGCCCGACCTGCCGATCCTGCGCCGCGCCGCGTTCGCGTGCGCGCCGCCGCATGCGCACGTCGAGGTGCGCGCGGTCGTGCATCACGTCACCGAGGCGGCGGCAGGCCACGGCGCTGCGCGCGAGTTCTGCGACCTGCTGCTCGTCGCCGCCGGTCGCTACGCCGAGCTGCTGCGCGGCCCGCTGTTCACGCTCGATGGCGCGCGATGAGCCCGTCACCGCACCGGCGAGCCTCGCACTCGAGGACGACGACGTCGTCGACCTCAGCTTTGCCGGTCCCGAGCCGGTCGCCGCAGCACCGTGGCCGATTCGACTGCTCGACGTCGTCTCCGCCTATCTGCCGCTGCTGATGATGGCCGTGCTGGCGTCGGGGACCTGGTGGCTGGTTCGCAATGCGCCGGGCGTCGACGCGCCGCGCGAAGCCGCGCCGCTGCGCCACGAGGCCGACTACACGATGACGCGCTTCGTCGTTCAGCGCTTCGGCAGCGACGGCGCCCTGCGCACCGAGATCGAAGGCGAGCGGCTGCGCCACTTTCCCGATGACAACACCCTCGAGATCGAGCAGGCGCGAATCCGCGCCATCGGCAGCGACGGCGTCGTCACCGTCGCCAATGCCCGCAAGGCGCTCGCCAACGGCGACGGCAGCGAGGTCCAGCTGCTCGGCGATGCGCACGTCGTCCGGCCCGCGCACGGCAAGGAAGAGCAAATCGAATTCCGCAGCGAGTTCCTGCACGCGTTCCGCAACGTCGAGCAATTGCGCTCGCACCTTCCGGTGGTCGTCACGCAGGGCCAGAGCGTCGTTCGCGCCGAGGGCATGGAGTACGACAACCTGGCGCGCGTCGTCGAACTCAAGGGCCGCACGAGCGCAACCTTCATCACGCCGCGCCGGCCGGCGGCGCCATGAGCGGCGACGCCCGGCCGCTGGTCTTCATCACTGGCGCTTCGAGCGGCATTGGCCAGGCGCTGGCGGCGCGCTTCCAGCGCGCCGGCTACCGCCTCGCCCTGGTCGCGCGGCGTGCCGACGAGGTGGCTCGCTGGGCGACGGCGCAAGGCTTCGATGCCGCGATCTGGGCGGTGTACGGCGCCGACGTTCGCGATGTCGCCGCCATCACCGGCGCCGGCCGTGCCTGCATCGCCGCGCAGGGCGTCCCCGATGTCGTCATCGCCAATGCCGGCATCAGCGTCGGCATGGACACGGCGGTGCTCGCCGACCTCGAGGTCATGCGCGCGACCTACGAAACCAACAACCTCGGCCTGGCCGCGACCTTCCATCCCTTCGTCGCGCCGATGACGGCGCGGCGCAGCGGCACCCTGGTCGGCATCGCCAGCGTCGCCGGCATGCGCGGCCTGCCCGGCCATGGCGCGTACTCGTCGAGCAAGGCGGCGGTGATCGCCTATTGCGAAAGCCTGCGCGGCGAGCTGCGCGGGTCGGGCGTTCGCGTCGTCACGATCGCGCCGGGCTACATCGACACACCGCTGACGCAGGGCAATCGCTACGCGATGCCGTTCCTGATGAGCGCCGAGGCGTTCGCCGATCGCGCCTTCGCCGCGATCAGCGCCGGCGACCGCTTTCGCTTCATCCCGTGGCAGATGGCGATCGTCGCGCGCTTGCTCAAGTGGATGCCGAACGCGCTCTATGACCGGGTCTTGGCCGGCCGGCCCCGCAAGAAGCGCCAGTCGGAGGTCTGAGCGCCGGAAATGACAAAGGCGGTGCGCTTTCGCTGCACCGCCCTCTTTGACGCGAGGCCGCAGAAGCGGCCGGGATCGCGCGACTCAGTAGCCGCCGCGGCCGCCGCCGCCACCGCCGCCCGAACGGGAACCACCGCCGCCACCGTAGCCGCCGCCACCACCGGAGCGGCCGCCGCCACCGCCGCCGTAGCCGCCACCACCGCCGCCGTAGCCACCGCCGCCGCCCGAGCGGCCACCGCCGCCGAAGCCACCGCCGCCGCCGGTGCCGCCACCGCCGCCGAAGCCGCCGCGGTTGCCGCCGCCGAAGCCGCCCGGACGCTCCTCGCGCGGGCGCGCCTCGTTGACGACGATGGCGCGGCCGTCGAGGGCCTGGCCGTTCATGCCGTTGATGGCAGCTTGCGCCTCGGGATCCGAGCCCATCTCGACGAAGCCGAAGCCCTTCGAGCGACCGGTGTCGCGGTCCATCATGACCTTGGCCGACGACACGGTGCCGTACTGCGCGAACGCCTGCTGCAGGTCGTCATCCCGTACGTTGTACGAAAGATTGCCGACGTAGAGTTTGTTGCCCATGAAAAAGATGCCTTCCTGTTCTTTACCGAGATGTGGAGCTTCTACCCGTCGTGAACTATTTCAAGAAGGCTCTGCTGCCAGACACAGACTGGCGAATATAAGTGAATTGGGGAAAATTTTTGATTCGGAACGTCCCATTTTGTTGTTTTGGAGCCGCCTTGGCTGAGCCGCCATGACCGGCCGAGACGACCCGTGGCCTCGCATCGCGAGCCTGGTGCCCAGCCTGACCGAGCTGGTCTTCGCGCTCGGCTTGGGCGAACGGCTGGTCGCCCGCACCGGTTTCTGCGTCCACCCGCGCGATCGCGTGGGCGCCGTCGCCAAGGTCGGCGGCACCAAGGACGTGAACCTCGCCAAGCTGCGCCAGCTGGCGCCGACGCACGTGCTGGTCAACGTCGACGAGAACCGGAAGGAGACGATCGAAGCGATCGCGGCGTGGGGTGACGCCGCGCCGAAGATCGTCGTCACGCATCCGCGCGATCCGGCCGACAACCTTGCGCTGGTCGATCAGGTGGCGACGACCTTCGCCGGCGCGCCGGGCCTGGACGAGCACGCCAGCCGCCTTCGTGACGCGCTGGCCGAGGCTCTCGCGGTCGCCAGCGCCGAGGGCCGGCCGAAGCGCCGCGTCCTCTATCTGATCTGGCACGAGCCGTGGATGACCGTAGCGCGCGACACCTACCTTTCGCGCATGCTCGCCCGCATCGGCTGGCAGACGCTGCCCGACGTGACCGGCGGTTACACGGGCTCGGCGCGCTACCCGACGCTGACGGGAAAGGAGCCCTGGCTCGGCGCGGTCGAGCGAGTCCTGCTCAGCTCGGAGCCGTTCGCGTTCGAGGACCGGCACCGCGCCGAAATCCAGACGCTCTGCCCGGCCGCGCAAGTGCTTCGCGTCGACGGCGAGCTGCTCAGCTGGTACGGGTCGCGGGCCGTCGCCGGGCTGCGCTATCTGCGCACGCTGGCCGACGACGACAATGCGGCGCCGCGCTCGCCCGCCTGAGCCCCCGCGCGCTTTCGCCCATGGATATCCTGAAGCCGCTCATCGCCCTGCTGGCGATCGTCAATCCGATCGGCGTCCTGCCGTTCTTCATCCATTTCACCGAAGGCTTCAGCCGGGAGCAGCGGCGCCGGACGATCCGTGTCGCCGCCGTCAGCGCCTTTTGCGTCATCGCCGTGAGCGCGATCGCCGGGCTGCGCATCATCGAGTTCTTCGGCATCTCGCTCGCCTCGTTCCAGGTCGGCGGCGGCATGCTCCTGCTGCTGTCGTCGCTGCAGATGCTGAACGCGCAGCCGGCCGAAAGCCGCACCAGCGATCTCGCCGAAGGCAGCGACAAGGTCGACGCCGGCGACTCGATTGCGATCGTGCCGCTGACGATCCCGCTGCTCACCGGCCCGGCGACGATCTCGACGATGGTCATCTACGCCGAGAAAACCAGGCACTGGTGGGAGATCGCCATCCTCGTCGGCTACGGCGTCGTCATCGGGCTGGCGATCTGGATCGCCTTCGGCCTCGCCGGCCGCATCGCCCGCGTCGTCGGCCGCACCGGCATCAACGTCATGACGCGGCTGATGGGCCTGCTGCTGGCCGCGCTCGCCGTCGAGGTCATGTCGGATGGCTTGGTGAAGCTATTTCC
>Ga0207703_10002927_pt1 | contig 14530 bp, 13 predicted proteins | sample KBSSwiS12_FD_184304 | JGI IMG/M metagenome (GOLD analysis project Ga0207703, IMG submission 184304) | Switchgrass rhizosphere microbial communities from Kellogg Biological Station, Michigan, USA - KBS Switchgrass S1-2 (SPAdes) (version 2) | ecosystem: Host-associated > Plants > Roots >... | reverse complement strand
ATGAACGAGATCATCACCGCCGGGCGGCGTCTGGTGATCACGTCCGACCGCGCCCCGCAGGACCTGGACGGAATCGCGCCGCGCATCCTGTCGCGCCTGTCCTGGGGCCTGGTCGCCGACATCAACGCCGCCGATTACGAGCTGAGGTTCAACATCATCCTCGCCAAGCTCGAGGTGCTGCCCGGGGTCGAAATGCCGCGTCCGGTGATCGACTTCCTCGCGCGCCGGGTGACCTCTTCGGTCCGTGAGCTGGAAGGCGCGCTGAACCGGATCGGCGCCTATGCGATGATGACCGGGCGGCCGATCGACGTCGCCTTCGTCGAGGAAGTGCTCGCCAACGTGCTTCGCGCCAATCAGCGGCGGATTTCGATCGACGAGATTCAGACTCAGGTCGCCGAGCATTATCGGATCCGCAAGGCCGAGATGACCTCGGCCCGCCGCGCCCGCGAGGTCGCTCGGCCGCGCCAGGTGGCGATGTATCTGTCGAAGCAGCTGACTCCCAAGTCGCTGCCGGACATCGGCCGGCGCTTCGGGGGCCGAGATCACACGACGGTGATCCACGCGGTGCGGCAGATCGAGAAGCTCCGCGCCAGCGACGCCGAACTCGACGCCGACATCCGATTGCTGACGAGGCAACTCGAAGGCTAGTCGAGCGTCGTCCGGTACTGCTTCACCGCAATACTCGCGACGATCAGCACGAACAAAGCGAGCGCGCCGAGGCTCGGCGCTGCCTCGGCAATGCCGACACCCTTGAGCATCGACCCGCGGATGACCCGGAGCATGTGAGTCACGGGCACGGCCGTCCCGATCCACTGCGCCCATTGGGGCATTCCCCGGAACGGAAACAGGAAGCCGGATAGCAGGATCGAGGGCAGGAAATAGAAGAAGGTCATTTGCATGGCCTGGAGTTGGTTGCGGGCCAGCGTCGAGACCAGGAACCCGAGGCTGAGGCTGCCGATGATGAACAGCAACAGCCCGAGCAACAGCGCCGGCCAGCCGCCCGCCATCGGCACTCCGAACAACAGCCGCGCCATGGTGATGATAATGCTCGCCTGAATCACCCCGACCATCACGTAAGGCGTCAGTTTGCCGATCATCACCTCGATCGGGCGGACCGGGGTCGACAGCAGGGTCTCCATCGTTCCGCGCTCAACCTCGCGGGTCATTGCAAGCGCGGTCATCATGACCAGGGTCAGGGTGAGGATGGTCGCCACCAGCCCCGGGACGATGTTGTAAGCGGTAATGCTCTCGGGATTGTAGCGGCGCTGGATGACCACCTCAAAGGGCCTGGGCGAGGCGGGGCCGGCTGAGGCCGCGAGCGGGCCCTTGAGGTCGTGCATCAGCGCATATTGCGGCAGTTGGGCGAGCGCCGCCGCGGCGCCGCTGGTCGCGGCCGGGTCCGAGGCGTCGGCTTCGACCAGGATCTGCGGCTGGTCCTGACGAACCACGCGTCGGGTGAAATCGCCCGGGATTGTGATCGCGAACTGGACCGCGCCGCGTTCGATCAGCTCGTGCATCTCGGCCGGCGAGCGCGCCGCATATTTGAGGTCGAAATAGTCGCTGTTCTTGAGTGCGCCGAGGATCGAGCGTGCAAACTGGCCCTGGTCCTGGACGTAGACGGCAGTCGGCAAATGCTTGGGGTCGGAATTGATCGCATAACCGAACAGCAGCAGCTGGAAGATCGGAATGCCAATGATCATTGCATAGGTCAGCCGGTCGCGGACGAGCTGGGTGAACTCCTTCGACAGGATGGCGAGGATGCGTGAAAGGGACAGGCCCATCATGCGGCTTGGCTCACCCGGTCCGGGCTGTGGGTGCGCATCAGGTGAATGAACACGTCCTCGAGCGTCGGCTCGACCTCCTGCCATTCGAACGGCGGATGCCGGTGCGGTGCGATCGCCTTCTCGATCGTCTCACGGTTGGTACCGCTGACGTGCAACGCGGTGCCGAACGGCGCGACCATGTCGACCCCGGGCTTGCCGGTGAGATCGTGCGCGAGGCGGTCGGCGCGCGGGCCTGCGGCTTCGAAGGTAACAAGCCCGGATTGCGCGATCAGTTCGTCGTTCGTGCCGCGGGCTATCAGGTCGCCGTTGAAGATGTAGGCGATGTCGTGGCAACGTTCGGCCTCGTCCATGTAGTGGGTCGAAACGAGCACGGTCATGCCCTCGTCGGCGAGGCGGTGAATCTCATCCCAGAAGTCGCGGCGGGCTTGCGGGTCGACCCCTGCGGTCGGCTCGTCGAGCAGCAGCAGTTTCGGCTCGTGCATCACTGCCGCGGCGAGCGCGAGGCGCTGCTTCCAGCCGCCCGACAGCTGGCCGGCGAGCTGCTTGCGGCGGTGCGTGAGGCCGAGCTTGTCGAGCGTCTCGTCGACGCGCCTCGCGACATGATCGAGGCTGTAGACCCGCGCGATGAAGACGAGGTTCTCCTCGATCGTCAGGTCTTCGTAGAGGGAGAAGCGTTGGGTCATGTAGCCGGTCTGGCGCTTGATCGCTTCGGCCTCGCGCGGGAATTCGAGCCCCAGTACCCGGCCGCTCCCGCTGTCGGGGGTGAGCAGGCCGCACAACATGCGCAGGGTCGTAGTCTTGCCCGAGCCGTTGGGGCCAAGGAAGCCGGTGATGTGGCCCTGCTCGACCTGAATCGCGATGTTCTTGACGGCCTTCATCGAGCCGAAGGTCTTGCTGAGATCGTGGACGTCGATGGCCAGGGTCACGGCAGCGGCTCGACGTCGACGGGAAGGCCCGGCTGGAGGCCGGCGGGCCGCTTGGGATAGGCCTCAACCATGAACACCAGCCGGTCGCGGCTGTCGCGGCTGAAGATCACTGGCGGGGTGAACTCGGGACGCGGGCTGACGTAGCGGATGGTTGCGGTCAGGCCCGACGCGCAGGCGTCGCAGCTGAAGCGGACGTCGGTTCCGGGACGATAGCGCGCGACCTCGGCCTCGGGGACGTAGAAGCGAACCTTGATCTTCTCGTCGGGCAGCAGCGCGACGACCGGCTGGTTGGCCGACACCCATTCGCCCTTCTGGAAGAAGACCTCATCAATCCGCGCGGCGGCGGGCGCCACCGGCGACAGCTGGCTCACGCGAATATCGACTTCGCGTCGGCTGCCGGCAGCTTCGGCGGCCTGGGCCTGCGCGGCGGCCACCTGGGCGCGCCGCGAATCCGCGGTCTTTCGTGCTGCCGCGACGCGCGCTTCCGCATTCCGGAACGCCGCCTGGGCGGCATCGAGATCCTTTCCCGCAACCGCTGCTGAATCGTCGCGCCTGACCGACTCGAGCCGCGCAAGATCGCGCACGGCGCGATCCGCGTCGGCCGCTGCGGCAGCGACCTCGGCGGCAGCCTGCTGGGCCTGGGCTTCGGCCGACGCGATCTGGGTCTTCGCGGCGGTGACTCCGGCTTCGGCCTGCTCGCCCTGAGCCGAAAGAGTGGCGGGATCGATGGTGAAGAGCTGCTGTCCGGCTGCGACGCGCTGACCCTCGACGGCCGATACCGACCCTACGGTCCCCGAAACCGGCGCCGACAGATAGAGATCCTCGCCCTCGATATAGCCCGACAGCAGGCGTTCGTGCTTTGAGCCACCGAGCAGAAGCCAGGCGACGACAGCGGCAGCGATGATCAGCGCGACAATAATGATCGGTCGAAAGCGGTTCATTGCTGCGCCCCTGATGCTGCATCCCTTTGGGCAAGCTCGGGCCAGCCGCCGCCAAGGGCCTTGAACAGGCCGACGGTGTCGCGCGCGAGCGCCCCCTTTGTTTCGATCATTTGATTCTCCAGCGAGAGCCGCCGGCCCTGGGCGATCAGTACGTCGGACAGCGTGACGAGGCCGCCGCGGTATCGTGTTCTTGCGAGATCCTCAGCACGCTGGGCCGAACCCAGCGCCTCTTCGAGTTTTGCGAGCTGGTCGCGATCGCCCTCGGTTCGGCTAAGCGAATCCTCGACATCCTGGAGCGCCGTCAGAACCGATTTCCGGTAGGCGATCAGTGACTGTTCCTGCCGCGCATTCGCCACGGCGATGCTGGCGCGGGTCCGCCCGCCGTTGAAGATCGGCCAGTCGAGTGCCGCCGAGAGCGTGAAGCTGCGGCTGCCCCACTCGAGCAGGCTCGCCAGCGCCGTGCTGACCAGCGCCGGAGCGGCAGTCAGCGAGAAACGGGGATAGAGGTCGGCGACCGCGACCCCGATGTCCGCGGTGGAGGCGGCGAGCTCGCGCTCGGCGGCGCGGATGTCGGGACGGCGTCGCAGCAGGTCGGACGGGAGGCCGGCGGGAATACCGGGAGGCGAGGGGAGCGCTCGCGGCTGCGCCAGTTGCCCGATCAGTGCCTCGGGCGCTTCGCCCGTGAGCACGCCAAGCGCGTGGATTTGCGCCTCGGCCTCCGCTTTGAGCGCCGGAATGGCCGCGGCGGCGGCCGACCGTTCGGAACTCTGTTGGGCAAGATCCTGACCGGTAACCAGCCCGCCACGCGTCCGCGCCGCGACGAGCTGCTCGAACCGCTGCTGGCGCGCAAGCTCCGCCTCAGCATTGGCCATCCGCGCTTGAAGCATGCGCAAGGTCACGTAAGTGCTGACGACTTCCGCGGCGATCGTCACCTGCAAGTCGCGGCGATTCCAGATTGCCGCTCCGGTCCGCGCGCGCGCTGCCTCCACGGACCGGCGCGTCTTGCCGAACAGGTCGAGCTCCCAGCTCGCGTCGAATCCCGCGCGCCAGGTCGTGAATTCCTGGCCCGGAAGAGCGAAACCGCTGCCCCCGCTGCCACCCCCGCCGGCTCCCGGCGGAGCGGGTATGGCATTTTCGCTGATCCGTTGGCGCGTGACGGACCCTTGCGCATCAACCTGGGGCAGCCCCGCAGCGCCGGCCATGCGCTCGCGAGCCCTCGCTTCGCGAATCCGCGCCGCCGCCATTTCGACATCGAGGTTCTGGGCCAGTGCTCGGTTGACGAGATCGCTCAGCTGCGCATCGCCAAATCCGCTCCACCGGGCGGCCAGCTCGGAATCGCTCGCGCCGTTCGAATCCGCGCCCGCCTCGGCATAGCGCTCGGGGGTCGAAATCGCGGGCGAGTGGTAGTTGGGACCGACCGTGCAGCCTGCGAGAAGCGCCGCAGCCAGTGGAATGACCCGCCTCATGCGAGCAATCCTTCGAGCACCGTGTCGGCATGCTGCCTGGCCAGCGCGGGAAGGTCGAGCGGTTCGCCTCCGGCTGGAACCAGGGTGGCCCGCCACAAGGCGCCTAGCACCATCGGCCCCATCAGGCTGAATGCGAAAAGGCGCGGATCACCGCTGCGCACCTCTCCTCGGCGCTGAGCGCGTTCGATCGCCGCGGCGAGTGCGCCGATCGCCTTGGACGCGACTTCGTCATGCCAGACTCGGGCGAGTTCGGGAAAGTTGCGCGATTCTCCAATCACCATCTTGGCGACGGCACCCAGGGGGAGGCGCGCTTCCCTCTCGGCAAAGCCGGCGAGGAACATGCGGACCACGTCGGCGAAAGGCGCATCCATCGCCGAAATGGCCGAGGTGATCGCCGCCACGTTCGGAGCAATGGAGTCGCGGACGACCGCCCGGAACAGCTGCTCTTTGTCCTTGAAGTAGAGATAGAGGGTGCCCTTCGAGACGCCCGCCCGCCTGGCGATCTCGTCGAGCTTCGCCGCGGCGAATCCCTTTTCGGCGAACACCTCGAGTGCCGCCGCGCAGATCTCGCGCGGCCGGTCTTCTGACCGCCTTTGCCACTTGGGCTGCTTCAACGATTCTTCCTAACTGACCAGTCAGTCAGTTACGAGATCAAATGAGCGACTTCAAGTGGTTTCAAGCGGCGTCGTGAAAGATGATCCCAAGCGTTCGGCGTTGGCCCGATCGGATGTCGCTGACGCCGTGACGGTGCTGGACCCGATAGAAACCGCGAGTGCCTCGTACGGGGCGGTCGCGGACTGGAAAGACCACGGCATCACCTTGTTCGAGCGGCACGACCTGGGCCCGCGACTGGCGCCTCGGCCGCTGCTCGGTAAGGATGAACTCGCCGCCGGAGAATTGGGTCGTGCTTGAAAGCAGCACGGCGACCTGGATCGGGAAGAGATTCTCGCCGTACACGTCCTGGTGCAGGCAATTATGATCGCCGGGGCCATAGCTCAGGATCAGCGGGGTCGGTCGCAGCTGGCCGGTCGAATGGCATTGCTCGAGGAAGTCCGACAGGCGGGCAGGGTAGCGGACCGGTGAGCCAAGCTGTTCCTGCCAACCGTTCGCGATCGGGACGAGCCGTTCATAAAGCGATTGCCGAAGGTCACCGATTAGCGACGGCAGTGGATAGCGATAATATTTATATTCGCCGCTCCCAAAGCCGTGGCGCGCCATGACGATTTTGCTTCGGAACTGGTCGCGGTCATAGCCCGCCGCCAGTTCCTGGCACGCCTCGCGTCCGACAAGACCCGGAATGACGCTGAACCCCCGCTCATTGAGTTCGCTCCCGACCAGGCTCCAGACCCTTTGATCCGGCAAAGCGATCATTGGGCGCGGCTTTCGTGGCTGAGCAAGCGGGCCTTTCGGTCAGTTCCCCAACGATAGCCGCCAAGCGAGCCATCGGCGCGGACGACACGGTGGCAGGGAATGAGGATTGCGACGGGATTGGCGGCACAAGCCTTTGCGACTGCCCGGGCGGCCAGGGGATGGGGTTTGGATCGCGTCATGATCAGGCTCCTTTTGAAGAGCCGCCACCATGCCCGCGCTCGTTTTAGCTTACGTCCCGCGCCTTGCGGTCAAAAGAAAAGGCCCGGCTGAACGTGCCAGCCGGGCCATTGCCTAAGCGTTGGATCGCTTACGACCTGGGCTTGGTCGGGATCGTGATCCTCACCGTCTCGCCGTTCTGGCCGGGGAAATTGGTGAACATCGCCTCGACCAGGCTCGGAAGTACCACGTCTAACCGGTTTGTTTGCGATCGCGCCTGGGCACGGCCGTCGAACAGGGGCTGATTGGTCCGGGCGCCGCGAATGTGGAGGTCGAGCTCGCTGTGATATTCGACGTAGCTGTCGACCCCGCCGCCGTACCAGAACGGATCGTTCCACCCGTAAGAAAATGCCGAGCGATAGCCGAAGCGCGGATAATAGAACGGGCTGTAGAACGGATCGTAGAAGCCGCCATAGCCATAGCGGCCGCGGGAGAACGCATCCTCGACGTAGCGTACCTGGCCCTTGTCGACCACGTAGCCGAGCTGGACGACCATGGTCGCGCCACTCGCGCTGCTTGCCGGCGAATAGCCGCGCGCCTGGAGCTGCTGGGCGACGAGGCCGGCGTAGCGCTGGAATTCGAGCCCGCCGTTATTCGCCATTCCCCCGCCGGGGACGACGAAGAAGGTCTGGCCTTGCGGCGCAGGCATCGCCTGGTAGCGCGACACGGTGCTGGTGATTGACGACGCGCAGGCTGTGAGGCCGAGCGCGGCAACGCCGAGCAAAGCTGCGGCGGCAAACTTCTTGAGACGCATCTGCACACTCCCTCGAATCGGGAAACGGGTTGAAAATCAGTGGCCTTATACCACTAAACGCAGTGAACCGTCGATGAAGCGTGAGGTCAGTGCGACAGTCCGACGGCGTGGTACGCGGCCGCAAGTGTAGGTGCCGCGAGAGCGCTCGCCCGTTCAGCGCCGTCAGAAAGAATCTTGTCGAGCTCGGCGGGGTCGGAGCGAAGTTCTTCGAGACGGGTGCGAAGCGGCCTCAAAAGTTCGACCAGCGCTTCGGCGAGCGCGGGCTTGAACGCGCCAAAACCCTGACCCGAGAATCGCGCGAGCACCTGTTCGATGCTTTCGCCGGTAATCGCCCCATAGATTCCGACCAGGTTCTTCGCTTCCGGGCGGCCCTCGAGCGCCGCGGGATGGTCGGGGAGCGGCTCCGGATCGGTCTTCGCCTTGCGGATCTTCTGAGCGATCAGGTCGTCGCTGTCGGTCAAATTGACCCGGCTCATGTCCGAGGGATCAGTCTTGGACATTTTCGTTTGTCCATCGCGCAGGCTCATCACCCGGGCCGCGGTCCCGCCGCCGATGAACGGCTCGGGCGGGATGAACAGGTCCACGTCGAAATCGGTGTTGAACTTGAGCGCGATGTCCCGGGTGAGCTCGATATGCTGCTTCTGGTCCTCGCCGACGGGTACGTGAGTCGCCTTGTACAGCAGGATGTCAGCCGCCTGGAGCACCGGATAGGCGAACAAGCCGAGCGATGCGCCTTCGCGGTTCTTGCCCGCCTTGTCCTTCCACTGGGTCATCCGGTTGAGCCAGCCGACGCGGGCGGTGCAGCCGAGGATCCAGGCGAGCTCGGTGTGGGCCGGGACGGCGCTGTGCGCGAAAACGATCGATTTTGCCGGATCGATTCCGCTGGCGATCAGCGCCGCGGCCATTTCGCGGACGTTCGAGTGCAACTCATGCGGATCGAAGTCGACAGTCAGCGCATGGAGGTCGGCGAGGAAGAACAGGCACTCGGCCTCGTCCTGCATCTTCACCCAGCGCAGGATCGCCCCGAGCAAATTGCCGAGATGCAAGTCGCCCGTCGGCTGGATGCCCGAAACGACCCGCATCTTGCGATTGTCATCCGACATCGGTGTAGGGCCTCCGGCGCTTCAGCAGTGCCTTCAATTCCTCACGGTCGGTTCCGCCAAGGACCCAGACCAGCGGGAAGTAGACGACGAGGCCGGCGCCAACGATCGCGACCACGGCGGCGAGCCGGTGCCCGGCTGAGCCCAGGAACCAGCCTGCGAGCGCGGTACGTACGGCGATGAGCGCCGCGGCCATCGCCGCGGCGGCGACCAACTGCCGAAAAAGGCGCGACGCCAGCCACTTTTCGATCCGGAAATGCCCGCGTCGGTGCAGCAGGACGTAGAGTATCGTGCAGTTCAGCCAGGAGCTGATCGCGACCGCGGCGGCGAGCCCGCCAATGCCATAATCGAGCCCCCAAATGAGTACGAAGTTGAGGACCACGTTCACAGCCAAGACCACAAGCGCGACCTTGACGGGGGTCGCCGTGTCGCGCCGCGCGTAGAACCCGGGGGTCAGCACCTTCACCAGCACGTACGCCGGAAGCCCAAGCGCAATGAGCGACAGGGTCAGCGCGGTATTGTTGGCATCGTTCGCATTGAAACGGCCCGCCTCGAAGATCGCCGACACGAGGGGCAGGGCGCTGACCGCCAGCGCCAGTGCGGCCGGCAGGCAGAGCAGCATCGCCAATTCGGCCGCCTGGCCCTGAACTTTCGCGGCCTTGTCGGCCTCGCCGATATCGACGTGGCGGCTGACCTGCGGGAGGATCGCCGTCCCGATCGCGGCGCCAATCACTCCAAGCGGCAATTGGTTGAGGCGGTCGGCGTAATTGAACCAGCTGACCGCGCCCGTTCCGATGCGGGTGAGGAAGAACGTGTCGATGAACACGCTCACCTGATAGACGCCCGCGCCGAGTGTCGCCGGAACCACGACCCGGACGAATTGGCGCACGCCCGGAGTCAGGCGCGGTTTGCGGATTTTGAGAACGATACCGGCGCGTTTGCACGCCGCCAGGAGCAGGCCGAGCTGAAGGATTCCACCAACCGTGACCGCGGCGGCAAGAGCCGTAGCCGTCACTGGCCCGCCCTGGCGGAATATCAGCAGCGAAGTCAGCATCGCCAGGTTCAGCAGGGCCGGAGCGAAGGCGGCGGCCGTAAATCGCGAAATGCTGTTGAGGATCCCTGAGAACAGCGAGACGAGGCTGATCAGCAGCAGGTATGGGAAGGTGATCCGGGTCAGCAGCGTTCCGAATGCCAGCTGCCCGCCGTGCCATCCGGTAATCGCCCAGATGAATAGCGGCATGATGATTTCGAACACGACCGTGAAGAGGATCAAGGTCGGAAGAAAGACGGCAAGCACTTCCTCCGAAAAATGCCTGGCTTCGCTTTCCCCGCCCGACTGGAGCCGCTGGCTGTAGAGCGGAACGAACCCCGCGGAGAAGGCGCCTTCGCCGAACAGGCGCCTAAAGGTGTTGGGAAGCCGGAAGGCGACGTAGAAGGCGTCGGTATAAATGCCCGCACCGAGGATGCGGGACATCAGCATTTCGCGGGCAAAGCCGGCGACGCGACTCACCAAGGTCAGCCCGCCGATGGTCCCGGTTGCTTTCAGAAGGTTCATGGGCCTGCCTGTCGTGCCAGTCCTGCCCGAGCTCAGTTCTCTGACGGGGTTTCCGTGTCAGCGTCCACTGCCGCGGCCTCGGCCTCAGCTTCACCGCCTTCAGCGAGCGGCTGTCCCTGCTGGGTTTGGAGCTGGGCGACATATGCCGCTGCGAAATCGATCGGATCGAGGAGCAGCGGCGGGAAGCCGGTATTGGCGACCGCTTCAGCGATGACCTGACGAGCGAACGGGAACAGCAGGCGCGGCGCCTCGACGAGGAGGAGCGGGCCCAGCGCTTCGTTGGGAATGTTGCGCAGCGCGAACAGCCCCGCATAGGTCAGATCGACGACGAAATGGACGCCATTCTCGGAACGTGCGCTGACTTCGATCTTTAGTGACACCTCGTGGACGTCGTCCGCCGCTTTCTCGGCATTGAGATGGAACTGGACGTCGAGGCTTGGCTGGACCTGCCACTGGAAAACCTGCGGCGCGCTCGGATTTTCAACGGACAAGTCCTTGATATATTGGGCGAGGGTCGCGACCTGCGCCTCCGGCTGCTCCTGGCCTGAGCCATTGCCCTGGTTCGATGAATCCTGATCGGCCATCAGTATTTCCTTGTGAGTCATGAAGGTGTCGAGGAGCCGCTTCGACCGCGGCGCGTTTCGACTTGGCGACTAGCAGTCGCAATTATGGGGCGCAATGCCACCTTCGTGCGTTGGCGGTGTTGGAAAATTTACCAGACGCGCACTATGTTGGTCGCAAGTTTTTGGAGCATTGGAAATCTCGTTGACCGTTATCGTGATCCTCGCCCTGGTCGCACTGTTCATCGGGCTGCGCCTTTACAGCGTGCTCGGTGAGCGCACGGGCCACGAGCAACAGCCGATCCTGAAGCCGGCCGATTCGGATGCGCGGGTCGAGCCGCGGCCTGAGCAGCCGGCGGCCGCTGCGCCCACGACGAGCGAGGCAGGCGATCTTGCTTATCTTCCGCTGGCCGGCCCGGGGGTCCGGGCGATCCTCGCTGCGGACCAGACTTTTGATGTCGCGCGCTTCCTCGAAGGCGCAAAGGCCGCCTATCGAGTGACCCTCGAGGCGTTCTGGAAGGGCGACCTGGACCCAGTCCGCGGCCATATCGACGACCATGTTTTTGAGACGTTCAACTCGGCAGTCGAGCAGCGCTCCAAGGACGGCCTCACCCTGGACAATCGCCTGATTACCATTGAGCAAGCCGTGATTTCGGAGGCAGCGCTGGAGCGCGATGTGGCGATCGTGACTGTGCGGTTCGAGGCGGACATCGCAGCAGTGACCCGCAACGCGCAGCGCGAGGTCGTCGCCGGATCGCTGAGCGATGCGGTGCAAACTCGCGACTTGTGGACCTTCCGCCGCGACATTTCGTCGCGTGACCCCAACTGGATCCTGATCGAAACCGACGAGGAAGAGTGAGAGCCGCAGCATGGGCGGTCGCGTTAGCGTCGCTCGCCGTCCTGTCCGCTTGCGCCACAAGGCCTGTAGAGGCGCCGCCCACACCCGCTCCGCCGCCGACCGTCACTCCGCCGCCCCCCGTCATTCCACCGGTCGTACCGCCGCCGCCGGCAAATGCCCGCGCCGCGGGCCTGACGATTGTCGCGCCGCCGGCGTTCATCGATGAAGCGGCGGCCGACCGCGCCATGGATGCCTTCATTCGCAGCTGTCCGGCGCTCATGCGCCGCGCCGACCAGTCGCAGCTGACGTCTCCATCGGACTGGTCGCAAGTCTGCGCGTCCGCCCCCACTGCCCGGGGCGTCCTCGGCGCTTCAAGCTTCTTCCGCGGCAGTTTTGATTGGGTCCGCGTCGGCGACGGAAAGGCCTTCGCTACCGGCTATTATATCCCCGAGACCGCGGGTTCACGCACGCCCGCGCCGGGCTACACCGTTCCGGTTTATCGCACTCCGCCCGACCTCGTCCGCTGCACCAAGCCTGACGGAACGACCGGCCGCGGACGGATCGACGAAACCGGCACCTGCGTCCTTTATTTCACGCGTGCCGAAATCGACGACGGAGCGCTCGCTGGAAAGGGGTTGGAAATCGCCTGGGCGGCCGACCCGATCGACCTCTTCTTCATCGAGATCCAGGGCTCGGGCGAGCTGCGCCTTCCCGACGGAAGCGTGATGCGCATCGGCTACGACAACCAGAACGGTCGCGACTATGTCGCGATCGGCCGCCTGCTCCGCGAGCGGGGAATCCTGCCGCCCGGCGGCGCGAACATGCAGGCGATCAAGGATTGGATGCGCGCCAATCCGGATCAGGGCCGGTCCCTGATGCGCGAAAATTCGTCATACATCTTCTTCAAGGAGCTTTTGGGTCCGCCGCTTGGCTCGCTCGGATATGCCATCACTCCCCGCACCACCGTGGCGACGGACCCGAACTTCGTCCCCTTGGGAGCGCCGGTCTTCCTCACCATGGACCGCCCCGAAGCCAACGGCCTGTGGGTGGCCCAGGACGTTGGCGGCGCGATCAAAGGGGCCAACCGGTTCGACACTTTCTGGGGCGGCGGTCCCGACGCGACCGCGATCGCGGGAGGAATGTCCGCCTCGGGCCAGGCGCTGATCCTGCTTCCCAAGGGGGTCGCGGCCCGTGCGCTCGCTCAGCCCTGAGGAGGCCGAACTCTGGGCCAAGGTCGCGGCAACCATTCGGCCTTTATCGCGTGTAAAGAGCGATCTGCAACCATCTAATAATCATCCAAAATCTGTTATTTTGCGCTCCGCAAAACCGGCTCCGGGCGCCCGGCAGATGGCACATTCGCGGCCGCCGTCGGAACGCACCTTGGACGGAAGCTGGGACAAAAGTCTTCGCGGCGGATCGGTTGAGCCGGATCGCGTGCTCGACCTCCATGGCATGAATCTCGATGCCGCGTGGCGTGCAATCGATCGCGGTCTCGAACAGGCGATCGCTCGCGGCGACCGCGTGCTGCTCCTGATCACCGGGCATCACCGGCCAGGCGATCCGCCGGTCGAGCGAGGGCGGATTCGGGCTGCGGTCCATGACTGGCTCGAAGCCTCGCGCCATTCGCCGAATATCGCCGCGGTTAGGGACGCGCACCGACGCCATGGCGGCGGGGGAAGCCTCTATATCGTTCTTCGCCGCGCCCGCCGTTAACTGTCTTCGCACCATCCTTTCTTAACCGGTCTCATTTAACGCCCGGGAAGGCGGACATAGCCGCGCGCGCGAGGCCCAGCACCCCGATGAAAGCAGGTACCGGCCAGAAAATCAGCAACGCGGTCCTGTCGTGTGCTGCGGGCGGTGCGTCCTTCCTCTTTTCGTTGGCCGCGGCGCTCTTCATCACCGAGCTTGATGGGAAGGTCCTTGCGGCGCTGGTTGCGGGCGCCTTCTGCCTGCTGATTTGCTACATCGCGTCCGAACGGCCGAACAGCGAGAACGCCCGTGCGCTCGCAGCGCTTCGCGACCGGCTGATGGCGGTCGAAGAGGGGGACCTGGTCTCGCCGGCTCCGCCCTCGGTCAAGAAGGTGATGCCCAAGCTCGCCCAGGCCGTCGATACGCTCTTCGCCGAGGTTCGAGCGTCGATCGAGAACGCCCATGCGCTGGGCATGTACGATCCCGTCACTTCGCTTCCCAACCGGCTCCATTTCCGGTCGGAGGCCGACAAGCTGCTCGGCGAAACGGGTGGCAGGCGAACCGCGATGCTGTTCGTCGACCTCGATCGCTTCAAGGCGGTCAATGACAGTCTCGGCCACGCCCGCGGTGACCAGCTCCTCATCATGGTCGCCAACCGCCTTCGCGTGGTGGTCAATGCGGAGTTCACGGGTAGCGCGCGCAGCCGGCCGCTACTCGCCCGGCTGGCAGGCGACGAGTTCACCCTGTTTTTTCCGGAAGTCGATGACGTCGCCGAGATCGAGCGCGTGGCGCGCCGGGTGGTTCTCGCCATTTCCGAACCGTTCGAGCTGTCGGCGCACAGCGTCGATATCGGTGCATCGATTGGCGTCGCGCTTTCGCCCGACCACGGAACGACCATCGAATCTTTGATGCGGGCGGCGGACATCGCGATGTATCGCGCCAAGGCCCTTGGCGGCGGCCAGCATTGTTTGTTCAACGACGATCTCGCGGCCGAACATCAGCAAAGGGTCGATACCGAAAAAGCGCTGACCGAAGCGGTCCAGCGCGGCGAGTTCGTGCTCGCCTATCAGCCGCAGATGAGCCTTTTGACCGGCGAGATCGCGGGCGCCGAAGCGCTGCTCAGATGGAGGCATCCGCGCGACGGGTTGCGTGGGCCGAACACATTCATCCCCGTGGCGGAGCGGACGGGCCTGATCGCCGAGATCGGCGACTGGGTGCTTGGTGAGATCGCGTCGGTGCTCGGAAGCTGGAACCAGCGCGGCCTTGGGCGGCGCCTTTCGTTCAACATCAGCCCGCGTCAGCTTGACCGGCCGGACTTCTTCGCGAGGGT
>Ga0207703_10002924_pt1 | contig 14534 bp, 9 predicted proteins | sample KBSSwiS12_FD_184304 | JGI IMG/M metagenome (GOLD analysis project Ga0207703, IMG submission 184304) | Switchgrass rhizosphere microbial communities from Kellogg Biological Station, Michigan, USA - KBS Switchgrass S1-2 (SPAdes) (version 2) | ecosystem: Host-associated > Plants > Roots >... | reverse complement strand
GTTCGCATGCGATTGCATGCACCACGAACTTCCCACGCGCTCAATGGGGGGTCAAGCTCGATCGTTTTCTATCCCCAAACCAAGAGCGCCGCGGCCAGAGCCGGGGCGCTCTCTCACTACTACCTACCTACCCTCTAGCTCTCGCCCAGGGGATTTCGCGTTGTTTTGGAGAGCGTGACGCCGTTGGTGGCACCGAAGAAGGGAGATTTCTTCGACTTCTTCGCCGAAGCCACCCGGAGAAGTCGTGCTGGGATCAAAGAAAGTTCCGATCGTTAACCCGGTCGTCCTGCAAGTTCGTCACCGAGTAGATGCATTTGGCGGGCGGCGAGCCAAGATGGCCGCCGCTACGAATCCCCACCGATTTCTCATCCCCATCGTCCGCCCCTCTCCCATTTATCTGCTTCCTTCCTCCTGTGGTGCTCATCGACTTCCCTCCCTGGCTCGCCCGGGCCGGGCCGCTGTTTGAGCGGCCCGGCCTTGGCGGTCATCGCCTTGCGGCGATTGCGTGGCTACTGCCTGAATGGCCTATCAATCAGGGGTACCACTCCAATTTTGATCTGACACCAGGTTGATTTTCGCCTTACCTAAGATGGTCGCTTTGTGTTCTTCGGTTAAGCTCAGGGCCCAGATTTCGGTTAACGGGCCCACTTCGACTAAGTGAGTTAACAGTTCTTTTAATATTTCTTTTCCGTCAGCAACACCGTTGGTGATGTCTATGAGCGTGATATGCGGTCCGATGATCGGGATGTTCGTGCCGATCGGACATTCCGACCCCATTTTCATGCGCGCGAAAACTTGCTCTGTCACGCCACCAACCGTTTCTTTGACTAACGATTCAAGTAACACAATATCGGCTAGAGTTTTGTCTGCTAATTCGTGTAATACGATTAACCCATCGATTGGGTTGGTTAAGATCACTCCGGGATTCGTGCCGCTGTCGTTCGGTTCACAGGCTTTATTTGTGACCCCGTTGACTTTGGTGATGCATCCTTCGAATTTGATGTCGCCGCCCTTGACTGCACCCACGAGCTCTAGGCTCACGCCGACGAGTCTTGCTGAGGTGCATTCGAATAAGACCGCATTGCCGCCGATTTTCGTATGCAGGACGCCGGTTTCATCGAGCGCGGCTTCGAGCGATTTGCTGACCGCCAAGGGCGCTCCTGCGACATTCCAGTGCATCGTCGCATGCGCCGGGCTGGCACCGACCAGGCCCAGTGCCAACAGGCACAAGCCCAGCGTAACCTTGAGTCCACGTGTTGATCGAATCATTACTTTCCTCTCATGTTCGAGTTACGGTTGGCATGCCCTGTCGGCCTGCGTCGGGCGACAGCGCCGCCCAGGAAAGAACATCCCAACGTCAATTTGGCTTGTCAACTTTGCTCAGGATGTTTTTCAACCTTGCCCTAGAGAGTTTTCCAACTGCAGGCTTCGGCTTGGCTGGGTAGAGAGCGCCGCGGCCAAAGCCGCGGCGCTCTCATTCCTACCTACCTACCCTCGGCTCCCGCCTAGGGGTTTTCCGCGTTGTTTTTGCGCACCGCCGCCGCCGAGGCGACGTTGAGCGTGTTGTTGAGGATCGCGGTGTTCTTGCCAGCCGCGGCCGGGAGGCCGGAGGCCGAGCTGATGATCGGGTTGAGCAGCAGTTCGACCAGGAAGCCGCCGCAGCCCGAGGCACGGGGGCAGACCAGGCGTTGTCGACCATTTTGTTGCCTTTGATCACGAGGATGCGGCCTTCTTCCAGGAAGGAGAAGGTGCCGACGGCGCCTTTGATCGGTTTGTTGGGCGCGGGCGGTGAGGTTTCCCCGGTGGTCAGGTTCCAGATCACCGGCGAGGAGCTCGAGCCGACGTAGCATTCGCTGCCCAGGAACGGGTTTTCGAAGTGGAACTTGACCGGCATTTCAGTAGCCCCGCGTTACGCCAGCGCAGGTGTCAGTTCGCCGCTTTGCTTCGCGTCCTGGCCTGAGGCGACGAGAAAGGCAGGGCCGCTCCCCGAGAATGGTCTGCAGGCGCCGGCCTGCTTGTGCTTTGTCTTCTTGTGTTTCTTGGCCTTCTTGTTCTGCTGGGGCTTTTTGTGTTTGCGGACCGGGTTGCCGGGGCCGACGAAGTTGGGCGTGGCGGGGGCCGCTTCCGCCGGCCCACCTGCTCTTCATCCCCATTGCCTTCCCTCCCCCTTCTCGTTACTTCCTTCCCTGACTCCGCCCAGCCGGGCCGCTGGTTGAGCGGCCCGGCTTTTGGCGGTCATCACCTTGAGGCGAGTGCGTGGTTACTACCTGAATGGCCTATCAGTCAGGGGTGCCGCTCCAGTTTTTATCCGACACCAGGTTGACTTTCCCCTTACCTAAGATGGTCGCTACGTGTTCTGCGGTTTTGCTCAGCGCCCAGAGTTCGGTTAAAGGACCTGTTTGGATTAAGTGCGTTAACTGTTCTTTTAATATTTCGCTGCCATTGGTGACACCGTTGGTGACGTCGATGATCGTGAGTTTGCCGATGATCGGGATGTTAGTGCCGATCGGACAGACTGCGGACATTTTGATGCGCGCGAGGACCTCCTGTTTCACGCCAGCGACGATTTCTTCTACTAACGATAAAATTTCCACAATGTCCTGTTTTTCCCCGCTAGCCGTTGTATGTAATACGATTAACCCATCGAATGGATTGGTTAAGATCACTCCAGGATTCACGCCGCCGTCATTCGGTTCACATGCTTTATTTTCGACTCCGTTGATTTTGGTGATGCATTCGGAGAATTTGGCGTGGCCGCCTTTGACTTTGCCTTCGGTCTCAAGGGTCACGCCAACGAGTTCTCCTTTTTTGCATTCCCATAAGACTGCGTTGCCACCGATATTGGTGTGCAGGATGCCTGTTTCATCGAGAGCACCTTCGACTGGTGTGCTGACCGCCAATTGGGCTCCTGCGACATTCCAGTGCATCACCGCGTGCGCTGGGCTGGCGCCGACCAGGCCCAGTGCCAAGAGACACAGGCCCAGCGTGACCTTTAGTCCACGTGTTGGTCGAATCATTACTTTCCTCTCATGTTCGACTTACGGTTCGCATGCCGATTTGCATGCGTCAGGCGACAGCGCCGCCCGGGGAAGAACATCCCACGCGCCATTGAGGTTGTCAAACTGGTTAAGTATGTTTTCTACAGCTGAGTTTTCTAACTTCGCCCAGTTTCCATGGGTGTCTCAGTGTAATAAGCGCCGCGGCCAAAGCCGCGGCGCCCTCTCACTATCTACCTACCTACCCTCGACTCTCGCCTAGGGGTTTTCCGCGTTGTTTTTACGCAGCGCTGCCGCCGAGGCGACGTTGAGCGTGTTGTTGAGGATCGCGGTGTTTTTGCCAGCGGCGGCCGGCAGGCCGGAGGCGCTGTTGATGATCGGGTTGAGCAGCAGTTCGACCAGGAAGCCACCGCAGCCCGAGACACCGGGAGCAGACCAGGCGTTGTCGACCATTTTGTTGCCTGTGATTTTCAGGATGCGGCCTTCTTCTAGGAAGGAGAAGGTGCCGACGGCGCCGCTGATCGGTTTGTTGGGCGCTGGCGGTGAGGTCGAGCCCGTGGTCAGGTTCCAGATAATCGGCGAGGAGCTCGAGCCGACGTAGCAGCTGCTCCCCAGGAACGGGTTTTCGAGGTGGAACTTGACCGGCATTTTCAGCGCCACGCCGAATTCGCCGGCAAGGGCGTTTTCGGAGATCCTGATTTCCGAGGCAGGCTTTGCCAGTTCGAGCGTCGAGTTGAGGCCGGTGACGCCGTTTTCAAAGGTGACTTCGCAGCTGATTCGCAAGAAGAAGTCACTGATTTCTTTGCAGTTGACGATCCCCGCCAGTCCTCCGGGCACCGGTTGGGGCGCTTTGGAGAGCGTGACGCCGTTGGTGGCGCCGATGAAGGGGGAGATTTCTTCGACTTCTTCGCCAAAGCCACCCTGCAGGACGACCGGGTTGACGATCGGCACTTTCTTTGACCCCAGCACGACTTCTCCGGAGTTCGTCACCGAGTAGATGCATTTGATCGTCGCCGGGTTGTTGTAGGGGCACTGGGCGAACGTGGTGTAGTTGCCGGTCAGTTTGGCCTGTGCCGTTGAGGCAAGGCCAAAGACGGCTAGTGCGGCAATGAGGAGGGCCACTGCGGTCCTCCCCTTGCTCAAATGGACTCTCATCTCTTCCTCTCGTTGTGTTTCATCGTTGGTAAGGCATCGTGGAAAGAAGGTTTGGCTCGGCCTCAGCCGCGTTCATAGACCGTCGGCAAAAGGCCGGCGTTGCGCGAGATCGCGAGGATTTCCTGGCGGAAGTCGCGGGGTTCAAAGCCCTGGGATGGGGCGAGGCGCTCCGGCAGGGCGTAGAGGATGAACATGTAGGTTTCACCGCTCTGGGGGCAGAGCGAGTAGCCGCGTTTGCCGAAGCTGTTGGTGGCGGTAATCGCGCCCTTGGGCAGCTCGGCGGCATCGATACCGCTAAGGCTCGGGTCAAGGCCGGCCACGGCCCAGTCGACGAAGAGTTTTCCTTCAACCGGCTGGATGTTCATCAGATAAAGCGCCAGTTCGGCGCTGCCGGGCGGGACGCCTGACCATTGCAGCGCCGGCCAGCTGTCTTTGCCATCGCAGGTGTAGGTGGAGGCGAGATGGCCGGGTTCACCGTTTGCGGCAACGATCGCGGGGCTTTGCAGCGACATGTCGGCGACCGTCGAGTTGGCAACTTCCTGGGGCGTTGGTGCCTGCTCTGGCGCGCCTTTGGGTTGGGGCAGGCGTGAGCCGTGCCCGGAAGGAGAACTCGAGGGCGAGGAGCCGTTGGAGGCGGCGGCCTTCTTTGCTCCTGCCTGGGAGGCCTTACCGGGCTTTGAGGAAGCCCCGCCTTCCTCGGCGCCGGCCTCCCCCCCGCTCTTGGCTGCCGCGGGGGTGGTGCCTTCGGGCTCCGCTCCGGAGCTAGCGGAATCAGCGGAGCCGCCGGAGCCCCCGCAGCCGGCAAAGAGGCAGAGTGCCGCGAGAGCGAGCGCCAGGAGGGCCCTGGCGCTCGCGCTCTTGGCAAGAGGCACTAGGAGACGCTCAGTGCCTGTTCTCTGTGCCACTGGAATGCTTCGGTCGGGAAGACCCCGCTCCATTCGATTTTTTGGCTGAGGGCTTTCAGTTCGGTTTTGGAAGCGCTCAGCGTGGTCGAGTTGAATGTCGCGGTTTCGGTCGTGTTGTTGACTTCACCGCCGGCGGAGCCGGTGACGCTGACCAGGATCCCGCCCAGCGCGCATTCTTCGCCTTTGTAGCGAATGCCTACTTTGACTTTTTCGATGATCACGTAGTTGGCGCTGCCAAACGTCGCCAGGTGCGAGGGGTAGGGCAGAGCTTCCGCACCGATCGTGTTGACGAGGCAGGCGCTGCTGTTGGTGGTGCAGTTGTAGAGGGGCATTTCGGTCAGTTCGCCTTTGCCGGTACCCGCTTCGTTTTTGACCGATAGTTTGTAGAGGAAGTTTTCGCATTTGGTGGTCAGTCCGGGAATGGTCAGGGCACTTTCATATGCAGCACCCATCACCACTTCGGAGCCTTCCAACGCTTTGCTTTCGAACTTCCATGCCGGTGCCGCGCTCGCACTAGTGGCGAAGAGCGCGCAAAGCACCGCCAGCGCCGCCAGGGCGGCGCCAATGGCTGTTTGCTTGGTTCTCATCTTCATCATCTCCTTGCGCAGCTCGCCCTAGGGGTTTTCTTTGTCGTTTTTGCGCAGCGCCGCCGAGGAGGCCACGCTGATCGTGTTGTTGAGGATCGCCGTGTTGTGACCGGCGGTGGTGGTGCCCAGCTGCGCGTTGACGATCGGGTTAACGAGGAAGGAGATGATCCCTCCGCAGCCTGAGGCAGAGGGTGCCGACCAGGCGTTGTCAACCAGTTTGTTGTTTTTCATTTCCAGGATGCGGCCTTCTTCGAGGAATTCGAAGAAGCCGACGGCACCGCTGATCGAGGTGTTGGGCGCCGGCGGTGAGGTAGCACCGGTGGTCAGGTTCCAGATCAACGGCGTGGAGCTCGAGCCGATGTAGCAGTTTTTGCCGAGGAAGGGGTTTTCCAGGTGGACCTTGACCGGCATTTTCAGCGCCACGCCGAATTCGCCGGCAAGGGCGTTTTCGTTGATGCGGATTTCGGTCGCTGGCTTTGCCAGTTCGAGGGTCGAGTTGAGCCCGGTCAGGCTGTTTTCAAAAAAGAATTTGATCAGCGCTTTGACCAGCGGCGGCGAGGAGGCTTCCGGCACGATGCCCGCCAGCCCGCCGGGGACGCTCTGCGGTGCTTTGGAGAGCGTGATCCCGTTGGAGGCAGCAAAGAAGGGTGAGATTTCTTCGACTTCTTCGCCGAAGCCACCCTGCAGGACGACCGGTTTTTCGATCGGCACTTTCTTATTGCCGAGCACCACTTCGCCGGAATTCGTCACCGAGTAGATGCATTTGATGGTCGATAGGCTGGTGAAAGGACACTGGGCAAAGCGGGTGTAGTTGCCGGTCAGTTTGGCCTGTGCTTGGCCGGCCAGGCCGAGAGCGGCGAGCGCCACGGCCAGGCATGCCGTAGCCAGCGCCCTCCTTCGTTGCTTGTGCATGATTGTTTTGCTCCTGTCTATTTGCTCGATGGACTGGAAACGAGTGAGTGGAAGTCTTGAAGGGGGCTCTAGCGCTGGCGCTTGCTCCCCTGCTTGGGCTTTTTGGCGCCGCCCTTGCCTTTTTTGCCGCCCTTGCACTGGGCACCTAGCTTGGGCTGGATGTCATGGGCCTTGCCGTTTTGGCCGGTGAAAGAGACGCTCATCCGGTGGGTGCCCTTGCAGATGTTGGTCGAGTTCTGAAAGAGGCCCTTCTTGGCCCCCTGCAGGGTGATCACGACCTTTTCGATCGGCGCGTCGGGCACCACTTCCACCCTGCTGCGCAGCCCGCCGTTTACCGAGTCGATGCGAGCCGCCGCGTCGATCTCGATCGGCTGGGAAGGCGGGCCGCGAAGGACGGCGACCGCATCGGGCAGCTTGTGTGAGGAAGAGCGCAGATAGATCGGGCCTTCCAGGGTGTAGTCGACTAGCGGGCTTTTGGCTTTGACGTTGCCATAGACCGAGCCCGCCGGGCACTGGTTTGCGGCGAATTGCACGCGGGTGCAGATCGTGCGGAAGTGGGCCTGGTCGATGAACTCGGAGTCGGGCAGGGTCAGCGAGAAGGCGGCCGTGTTGGCTTCACCGGGCTTTGCCGTAAACACCGCGCGAAAGCGCGGGTGCCCGCCGCGGTGGATCGGGCCAAAGAGGCGGGCGCTTAGCTTCGGCTTGTAGGGGAGCGATTTGCAGCCGCCGAGCTGGAAGCGCTCAAAGAGCGCAGCGACGGAGCCCAGCGTCGAGATCAGTTGCCCAGTGAAGGCCTTTTCATCGCAGGAGGTCGGGTTGAGGGTGAAGTTCGGGCGATCGGCGTTCAGCGAGATCTGGCGCGCGTCGACGGGGACGCCCGCCAGGATCTGGGGTAGCGGGTCAGAGACGACGCGGCCCTGGGCGGTTTCGGGGTCGAGGTAAAGAGCGGCTCTCACTACTACCGTGCCGAGGTCAAAGGGACCGGCGATCGCGGGCACGATCCCCACCACGCTCAGCGGCGCGCCCTTATAAGGACCGGCGAGGTAGGCCTGACCGCTGGTGTAGTAGGGGCTTGGGCCGGCGCCGGCGGCGGCGATCGCGGTGGCGATCCGAGAGGAGGCCGGACAGCTTGGGTCGGCGAGCTCGGCTGCGCCCTGGTCAGGGACTTCGCGCGAGCGCGCCTTGGCGATCGCTGCCTCTGAGCAGATCCCCACACCGGCGAGGCGGGCCGAGAGGCCGGTGGGCAGGGTGGTTTCGATCCGCCCGAAGCGCTGGGTGCCATCGGCGCGGGTGAGCTTGTAGGAGAGCGGGGCAAAGGCGCCGGCCTGAGGAGGGCTGGTGCCGGCGCGAAGGGTTGGGGTGTTTGGCATCGCCGCTTCAGAGCTAGGGCAGGCGCCGCTTGCCCCTTGGCTTACCTGCAGGGCAGCCTGGCGCTGGGCAACTTCACCTTCGGGCGCGCTCCAGGGCACCAGCTGGGCTTTGGTGGTGTAGGTACCGCAGGTGGGCGGGCTGATCAGGGCGCCGCGGTCGCCGCCGAAGAGGTGGACGCTGATGTCTTGCAGCGGCAGCTGGGGGTTTTCTTTGACCCGGGCCGTGATCTGGCCGGTGAGGGGATCGAGTTGGGCTTCGCTGGCGATCTTGGCGGCGATGCCGGTCTTTTCGTCTTCGACCACGAGGTAGGTGGCAATCAGCGAGTCAAAGGGGTTGGCAAAGGGGGTAGCGACATAGATCGAGCCCTTCAGCACTTCGAGCAGCGGTTCACCCGTTTCGGGGTCGATTTCCACTTCGTGTTTTTCGTTGTGGCGGACCAGCGCCGGCGAGCTCGCTTCCAGGCTGCCGATCTTGGCCGCCTGTGGGCAGCTCTGCGGCGCCTTGGAGAAGGAAAGGCGTCCTTCTTCTTCTCCTTGGAAGCCGATCTGGGCCTCTGAGCAGGCGCCGAGGCCGGCCGCCTGGGCGGGGTTGACGGCAAGGCCCTTGGGGAAGGTGACCGTCGCGTCTTTTACCCCCGCCGTCGCCCGCGAGGTGTATGCCGTGTCCTGGGGCTGGTGCAGGTGAAAGTCAAGGCCAGTGGGCGAGTCGGCGCGGTTGGTGCTTAGCTGAGTGCTGATCGTCGGTTCGTATTTGAGCCCGGCGCATTCTTTGAGCGAGACCGGGTTGCCCTGCAGGTCGGCGCTTTCATAGCTTCGGCGGTGAAGCGGCCCCGGCGGGCTCGGTTCCTCCCAGCTGTCGGCGAGCTGTTCGAAGCGCAGCGCTTTGGCGGGGCAATCGCCGGGCATCGTCAAGAGCGCCGTGGGGGTACGCGTTTCGGGGGGGCAGGATTTGTTTGGCGTATCGGTGCATTTGCCCCGGATCGGGTCGTGGACTTCATCTGAGGGCAGGCCCCAGATCTGGGCCTGCACGTTAAAGATCGGCTGCAGGCCGAAGGCGATCGAGTCTTTGACCGAGGCCTCGATCCCGTAGTCGCTGTCAGAGCGAAGCGAGGCGAGGATGTGGACGAAGATGCCGGCGTTGGCGACGTTGGTGGCGATCGCCGCCGGGTAGCCGGGTGGGGGCACCATGTTGTAGAGGTTGGTGGTGAAGACGGTGTCGGTGCCTTTGCCGGCGAGAAGGGTGGTGACGTCGGTGACGCCGACCTGGGAATCGTCGGGACAGTTGCCTTCGATCAGCTTCAACTCGGTGCAGAGCACCGGTGTCGCCGCGGGGCTGCCGACCAGGCCCCGGGGGAGCTCGGTAGTGAAGTTGCGGGCGTGGCCGTCGTTGGTGATTTCCTGGCCGACCTTCTTGGTCGGGAAGCCGAAGTTGATCGTCTGCTGGTAGGGGTGGGAGCCGGCTTGGACCGCGGGGGAGCCGTCTTCGTTGTTGGTGGGGGCGGCGAAGCCGGGCAGCAGGTCGAAGGGCAGCGGTTGAGGGCTGACCGCGGCGGGGACGGTGAGGTCGGTCTGTGTCGCGCCGCCGCCCTTGGCGCTTGCTTTCAGTTCGACTGTTCCTTCAGGGGCGGTGGTTTTGATCACCACGATCACCACCAGGCGCCGCCCGGGGAAGATCGGTTCGGCGGTTTCGCACTTGGCCGTGCGGGTGAGGGCTTCAAAGGAGCAGGGCGGGAAGGGCCTATCGACGTCGCTGTCTCGCCCTTCGACTTTGAGCGGCACGACTCCCGGCGGCAACTGCACTTCGACCACGGAGTTGCCTGCGGTCGGGGCACGGCCGACGTTGGTCGCGTTTACCAGCACTTCACTTTCCCCACCGGGGGGGAGGTTGGTCGGCAGCGGGGTGAGGGTCAGCGTCCAGGCCGGTTTGGCCGCCGCGGCGGCGCTCGCCGGTGCGAGCGCCACGAGGCAGAGCAGGAGCGCGGTTGCCCCGAGCAGGGCCTTGCGGGTGCTCATCGTGTCGTCCTCCCCTTGGCGCCGGCTCGCTGGTGTTTTGACTTCTTGTGTTTGGCCTGTTTGTGCTTTTTGTGCTTTTTGGCTTTGTGCTTCTTGGGCTTTTTGTGTTTGACCGGCGGGTTGCCGGGACCGACGAAGGTCTGGGTGGAGGGGGCCGCTTCAGCCGGTGGGCTCTGGGCGGGGCCGTGACAGGCGCCCGCGCTTTCGCAGGGGATGCTCGGCGGCGGGTTCTGGGAGGCGATGCCGCCGCCCACGCGGGCGTCATAGGCATCGCGCAGTTCGTCTTTGTCTTGGCCGACCAGCGCCTGGCGGGTCAAGAAGAAGACGTCATTGCCGCTTGCTGAGGCGTCGATCAGCTGGGAGAAGGTCGGGCTCGTGCCGCTCGAGATCAAGAAGATGCAGCCTTCGTTGATCGGCGAGTAGGCGGGGTTGGCTTCGCTGCAGCTGCCAGAGCCCGGTGCCTCCCACTCATAGACGTCGGTGATTTTGTTGATGTCTCCGATGCTGAGCGCTTCGTCTGTCTCGAAGAAGGCGCGGTTGCCGTCGGCGGAGAGGTTGCGCGAGGAGACCGTGGCGGCGGTCAGACGGGGGGCGAGGTTGGGGAAGGTGACCGAGCCCAGGCTGGGCGGTTCCTTTGCCGCTTCGCCCGCCGGGTTGCAGCTGACGCAGCGGATCGCTGCATCTCCTACTCGGTAGCGGTAGAGCTCGGGTGTGCCTTCGTTGTCATAGGCACTGAGCTTTTCCCGGGAGCGGAAGAGCAGGGTCTGCCCGTCGGCGCTGGTGAAGGCGGTTCGCGCCACGAAGGTGCCAGATGCAAAGACTCCTTCGGAGGCCGGCGCCCAGTCCGGGGCGTCAGAGGTCGACCTGGAGCCCGTCGCATCGAGCCGCGCGACGAAGCTGATCGCCCCTTCCTGCCAGAGGTAGAGATTGCATTTGCCGCTCAGCAGGCCAAGCGGCCCGTGACTGCCCCCGGTCGACCGGCAATCACCTTGAGCCGCCCCGGCCGCCAGCATGCCGTTGGCGGTGAAGTAGACGTGGGAGCCGTCGGCCGTCGACCCCACCACTCCCTGCACTTCGGCTCCGTTGGGGGCGCTCCCCGAGGGAAGGGGAGTCAGGTCTTTCAGCCGCTGCCCCGCTTTAGCGGCGGCGTCGAAGCGGTAGAGGTCGTTGCCGGGGTTGACCGATGCTTCGCCGTTGACCGACCAGAAGAGGTGGACCGAGTCGGCGGCGAGGCCGACTGGGGATCCTTCGACTTTGATGAATTCTCGTTCGCAGTCGGGGATTTCGTCGCATTCGGTCGGCTGCAGGGCGCTCACCGGCGCACGTCCAATTGTCTTTTCTTCGCTCTGCGCCCAGTAGATGTCTTCGCCCACAAGGGCGATGCCGCGGATGCCGGCTTTGCCTCCTTGTTCACGAATGACAAGTCTGCTTTGTGATTCGTTTTCCAGCGAACGTCGGTTGACGAAGCTAAAGCCGTTTGCTTCGTTGTTGGAGCTGTAGTAGACGTAGGTGGCATCGAGCGCCACTCCGTAGGGGACGTTACTCACTGCGAGGAACTGTTCGACCGAACTCGGGCTGTCGCCGAGCAGGGCCCTCCAAATCCCCCTAGGTTCAGTCGCCGCGTTCGCCCAGTAGATGTGGGTCGCGTTGACCGCGACTCCCTGCGGGTTGGAGATTTCGGAGATATATTCGGTTTCGACGTTTTCGGCTTCTCCGCTGACTGGATTGATCGTCGCTCGTCCGATCGTTCCGCAGCCATTTGCCGGCCGTTCGAATTCGCCCAGCGGGCCGGTGTTGGTCCAGTAGATGTGTTCCGCGTCGACCGCCACGTAGCGGGGAGTGGTGGGGGCTTTGACGGTCACCATTTCTTTGTGGCCGGGGGAAGTTTCGAGTTCGGTTTCGCATTCGGTTTCGTCGGGTTCGACAAAGGTCTGTCTGACGTCTTCGGGTTTTTCGCTCACCGGGTTGATTGTCGCTCGCCCGATCGTGCCGCTTGTGGGGTCGGCCCAGTAGATGTGGTCGCCCTCGAGGGCCAGGCCGACGGCGTGTTTGAGGATGAATTCCCCTTCGATGTTGTCTTCGTTGCCGTCGAGGGTGTCGCGCACGATCGCCGCTTGTGGCTGTTCAGGGCCGGTGTTGGCATTGTCGGTGAGCATCTCCGGCGAGGTGAAGAAAGCCACAGACCCTTTGCCGGTAGCGGCCTGGAAGGCAGCAGGGGTAGACCCGGCGGGCTCGGGGCCGCCGTCATTGCCGTTGGTCTTCTGGCTGACCGAGACGTGAATCGTGCAGGCGAGGGCGGGATCGGTGCAGTTGCCTTCGCCGTCGATTGGGCTCTGGGGCTGGGTCGGGTTCTGGCGCAGGTAGAGCTGTCCAGTGGCGGCGGCGGTGAAGTAGATGGAGCCGTCTTCGCTGACGGCGCGGTTGTCCTGCAGGTAGTAGCCGCGACGTGCGCCACCGAGCCGCAGGCTGCTCGCGCTGAGTCCTTCGCCCCATGCATAGGGTCCGGCGAAGGCGCCCTTGGGCACCGCCGCTTCGCTTTCGGCCTGCGTGTTGAGCTGGCTGGCGAGGCTGAGCGCTTTGCTCTGCGTGTCATAGGCGTAGACGTTGTTACCCGCGCTTGCCGCGGGAAGCAGCTTGGCTTTCGATTCGAAGAGGATCACCGAGCCGTCTGCCGAGGCGCCGGCGTAGGCGAATTCCGCCCCGGCGACGTATGGGGTGATCGGGGTCGCGATCCCACTCGCGCTGTCTTGCACCACGAAGGCTTCGCTCGGCGGGCTGGCGAGTTTGGTCGCGACCGAGAAGGTCTCCGAGAGGTCGGGTAGCCAGCCCAGCAGGTTGGCGCGCTCACCCAGAGTGGCCGGCGGCAGCATGCCGTGGGTGCTCCAGTCGCTGCCGCGCAGGGCGGTGTAGAAGGGTTGTTCTTGGGCTCCTTGGGCCGTGCTGGGGATGCCGAAGGTCGAGCCGAAGGTGACGCCGTTGCCGTCCACCGCGGCTTTGCTCATCGAGACGTAGCCTTCGGCATCGTCGCCGTTCTTTTCGGTCGGCGAGGCCTGCTCATAGGCGCGATTGTCAGGGAGCCCCACCTGGGCGGGGCCGCGGGTGATGAAGGTGTGGTCAGGACCTTTGACTACGGTGGCGTTGTGGGCGACGAGGCGGAAGTGGTAAAGCGTGTTGGGCTCCAGGCCTTTGACTTCTTTTTTGATCGTGACGAAAGAGGTGCCCGAGGGGACGGTGGCGTCGGGGACCGGGATCTTCGCGCAGGCGGTTTTGGCGCAGTCGCCGGTGCCGTATTCGAAGCGGTAGAGGGTGTCTTCGCCTTCGGGGTTCAGTTCGGCTTCCAGGATCGCGGTTTCGGTTCCCACTTCGGAGACCTTGGTGCCACGAATCTGAGGGGCGGCGGCTAGCGCCTGCCCGGAGACAAGAAGGATGGCGAGCCAAAAGACCGCCGCTCCGAATCCCCACCGGCTCTTCATCCCCATTGTGTGCCCCTCCCCCATCTATTACTTCCTTTCCCTGGCGCTGCTCATCTCTACTTCCCTTCTGGCCCACCTGGGTCGGGCCGCTACTTGAGCGGCCCGACCCTTGGTGGCTATCGCCTTACGGCGAGTGCTCGTTGCTGCGTCACTACCGAAATAGTCTATTCAGGAGTTCCACTCCAATTTTGATCCGACACCAGGAAGACTTTCGCCTTCCCTAAGATCGTCGCTACGTGTTCTGCGGTTTTGCTCAGCACCCAGAGTTCGGTTAACGGACCCTGTTCGATTAGGTGTGTTAACTGTTCTTTTAACACTTCATTGCCATTAGTGGTACCGTTGCTCACGTCGATGATAGTGAGTTTGCCGATGACCGGGATGTTGCTGCCGATCGGGCATTCCACGGACATTTTGACGCGACCGAATACGGGCTGTTTCACGCCGGCGACAGTTTCTTCTACTAACGAGGTAATTTCCGTAATATCCCATTTTTCCCCGCCTGCCGTTGTGTGTAACACGATTAACCCATCACCTGGATTGGTTAAGATCACTCCGGGACTCGTACCGCTATCATTCGGTTCACAGGCTTTATTTTCGACGCCGTTGACTTTGGTGATGCATTTTTCGAATTTGACGTCACCGCCCTTGACTTTGCCTTCAGTCTCGAGGGACACGCCGACGAGTTCTCCTTTTTTGCATTCGAATAAGACGGTGTTGCCGCCGATTTTCGAGTGCAGGATGCCGGTTTCAAAGACGCCGGGTGCAGTTTCATTGAGTTGAGCTTCGACTGGTTTGGTGACCGTCCAGGGCGCTCCTCCGACATTCCAGTGCATCACCGCGTGCGCCGGACTGGCACCGACCAGGCCCAGTGCCAACAGGCACAGGCCCAGCGTGACCTTTAGTCCACGTGTTGATCGAATCATTACTTTCCTCTCATGTTCGAGTTACGGTTCGCATGCCTCGATGGCATGCATCGGGCGACAGAGCCACCCAAGCCCGAACATCCCACCACCAATTTGGATTGTCAACTTTGCGCATAATGTTTTCCAACCTGAGAAGTTTTCTAACTGCCACGTCGTTAGCCGATGTCAAGCAAGCATGTTTCAATTCGCGCCAAGGGGAA
>Ga0207703_10002922_pt1 | contig 14543 bp, 14 predicted proteins | sample KBSSwiS12_FD_184304 | JGI IMG/M metagenome (GOLD analysis project Ga0207703, IMG submission 184304) | Switchgrass rhizosphere microbial communities from Kellogg Biological Station, Michigan, USA - KBS Switchgrass S1-2 (SPAdes) (version 2) | ecosystem: Host-associated > Plants > Roots >... | reverse complement strand
CCACGGCGAGGTAGTCGGAGTTGTTGGCGTGATCGGCCCGACTCGGTTGAACTATGCGCGCGTGGTCCCCATGGTGGATTTCACGGCGAAAGCGCTGACGAGATTGATGGCATGACGGACGACGACCAACTGCACGAAGACGCCGAAGAACTTCGCAAGGCGACGGCCGAGGGCTCGCCCGAGCTCGCCGAGCACGACCGCGTCGCAGAGCTCGAGCAGCAGCTCGAAGAAGCGAAGAGCAAGGCGCTCTACGCTGCCGCGGAGATCCAGAACGTCCGCCGCCGGCTCGAGCAGGAGAAACAGCAGGCCTCGGCCTACGCCCAGGCAGGGTTCGCCAAGGACATGCTGGCGATCAAGGACCATCTCGAGCGAGCCCTGGTTGCGGTCACGGAGGAGCTTCGCGACGACAAGACCGCCAGCCAGTTCCTCGCCGGCATCGAAGCCACGGCCCGCGAGCTGGAATCGGTCTTCGCCCGCCACGGCATCAGCCGCATCAAGTCGGTCGGCGAGAGCCTCGACCCGCACCGTCACCAGGCGATGATGGAGATCCCGACCGACCAGGCGGAGCCCGGCACGATCGTCGAGGAGATGCAGGCCGGGTACATGCTGCGGGACCGGCTGCTGCGTCCCGCGCTCGTCGGAGTTGCGAAGAAGCCTTAATGCACTTCGCGGTGGTGGGATTCGCCCTTGCTCGCGAGACTGAAGCGCGGCTCCGGTTTCGCTGAGCCCATCAGCCGCCCTGCGGCGTAGCGACCGACCTCGGGCCCATGCTTGAAGCCGTGTCCCGACCCGCCGCCGACGAGCAGCACATTTTCCAATCCCGGGTGGAAATCGATCAGGAAGTCACCGTTCGAGCTATTCTCATACTGGCAGACTTCCGACCCGATCAGCTGCGCGCCCCTTAGCGACGGGAAACGACGGTCCCGATATTCGACGATCTCCGCGAGGGCGGCGTCCGTCGGACGGCGATCCTGCGTGTCGGGATCGACCTCCACACCATGCTCGTCGTGCGCGATCTTCGCGCCGCGGCCCTCGAGGTCGGGAAAGCCGTAGAAGATGTCGCCGCCGTTGAAATCCGCCCAACCGGGCATTGCGCTTGGGAGGAAGCGGCGATCGCCGGGCGGAATCGCAAAATAAAAGACCTCCTGCCGCGTCGGGAGAATTCTGGGCCCGATCACGTCCGGAAACAGCTTGGGCAGCCACGGCCCCAGCGCGAAGACGAAGCGGTCGGCCGCCAGCCGTTCGCCGTTGGCGAGGTGGACTGCGTCGAGCTCTCCGCTCGTTCGGCCGGCAGGAGACAGTGCATTCCCCTTCGCATAGGTGCCGTCGGCCCTGACGAAGCGCTCGACGAGAGTCTGTACCGACCGCCGGGCCATCAGCGCACCGAAGCCCGGTTCGTAAAGGCCCACGCGAATTCCGTCGAAGTCGATCATCGGGAAGCGCTTCGCCATCTCGGCCTGGTCCAGCACCTCGGTGGGAAGGCCGAACGTCTTGTGCGCGGCGATGCTGTCCTGGACGTAGGGCTCCTCGGTCGGAAAGAAGAACAGGATCCCGCAGTGGTGGAGGATCGGCAGGCCCGAAACCGCACTCAGCGCTTTCCACTGCGGCAAGGAATCCCGCGCCATCCGAGTGTAGATCGCATCCTTGCCGTAGGCTGCGCGGGTGAGGCGGGATTCGCCGCCCGACGAGGCGCGGCTGTGTGCGGGTCCCTGAGCGTCGACCAAGGTGACGCGATGACCCAGCTGCTGGAGATGATGCGCGGCCCAGGCGCCGAATACACCTGCCCCGACGACCACGACCCGTTCAGCACTTTTTTTGCCCATCGGTTTCGCCATTAGCGGAGAAACGGCTGCGCCGCCCGCCCCAAGGAGGAGCGAGCGGCGCGTTACGCTCAAACCTGGCACCAGTCTCCGATCAGTTACCGCGCTCGCCGCTGGGCGCCGGTGGTGGTGGCGGCGGTGGCGGAGGCGCTGGCGGAGCCGGCTCAGCCGCGGGAGGCGGCGGTGGGGGCGGCGGCGGCGGTGGCGGCGGTGCTGCGACCACGCGCGGACCGCCGAACTTCCAGCGCGCGGTCAGACCGATCGTCCGCGGCTGGCCGATATTGTAGCCGTACCGGGCGCGCAGGCCGCGCTCGCGGTCGAGCGACAGCTTCGGGTTCGCGTCGAAGATGTTCTTCACATATCCGACGAACTCGAGGCCATTGTCCCACTTCAGCGAAAGTGACGCGTCAACCAGTGTGTACGGCTTCAATTTCAGCGAGCCGATGTCGATCCCCGTAGGCGACGCGGTGCCGACACCATAATTGCCCGTCACTGGATCGAAGAAAATCAGATCGACAAACTGGTTCGCGGCTTCCTGGTCACCGGGCTGGGTGAAACGGCTGCCGACCCGCTGGACGCTGGCATTGACATACCATTCGCCCGATGAGCTGAACCTGCTCCCGTAACCGGCGGTAGCCGCGAGCTGATACTTGGGCACCGTCGGAAGGCGATTGCCGTCACGAATACCGGTCCTGGTTGCCAGGATCGGATTCGCGATCGTGGAATCGAATTCCGAATTCAACAGGCTTCCCGCGAACGACAGGTCGAGCCCTTCGACCGGGTGCAGGGAGAACTCCGCTTCGATGCCCTGGCTATGCGCCTTGGGCACGTTGAAGACCAGACGCGACGAACAGCTGCCCGCATCCACGGTGACCTGCAAGTTCTTGATATCATTGTAGAAAGCTGCGGCGTTGAAAGTGATTCCGTGGCGAGAGTATTTGACGCCGGCCTCGTAGTTCCACAGCGTCTCGTCCTTGTAGGTCGCGGCTGCGAACGGCCCGTAGATCGCCTGGTCGGGGATCGTACAGATCGGAATGTTGAGCGGGTCGTTGACGCCGCCGACACGAAAGCCCTTCGACGCCTGAACGTTGACGCTAAGGCTCCGGTTCGGCTCCCAACTCAGGATTGCCCTTGGCGAGAAGCCATTCGACTTGGTTTCGTCCGTCCGATCGTCGCCGTTCGAGAACAGGCCGCCCGAATGAAACCGGCGCGTCTCATGGAACCAATAATAGCGCCCCCCTGCCGTGGCCTTGATCTGGCCAAATTTGTAGCTCGCTTCGCCGAACAGCGCCCGCTGCTTGATGTCGTAGGGCAAATCCGCGTGGTACGGATTGTCCGTCAGCCCGAAGCCATTGTCCACCGCAGCGGACACCCCAGGCGCGATCGCCGCGTCGATGAAGGCATCATATCCGGGCGTCGGGAGCCGCTGCTTGTAGTTGCGATCGACGTCGCTGAGGAAACCGCCGATCACCCACTGCAATGGCCCGGATCCGGTGGAGGCGAGCCTGACTTCCTGAGTGAGCTGGTCGAGCTTGGTCGTATCGCGCAAGTTGGAGGGAAGATTCGCAATCTGCGGATCGAGCGTTGCGTTGAACGGACCCAGGATTAGAGCGCCGGTGACGATATCGCGCGTGAGCAGAAGCGGGAAGATACCGACCGAACCTGTCAGCGCAGACGCATCGCGGCTAACGAGGATGTTGCGGTTCATGTAGCTCGTCACGGACGTGATCTCGGCGCCGCCGAAATCGTAGCTGGCCGTCAAATCCGCGAGCGTCGTCTGGTCGCGGAATTTCTCCCGCAGCTTCAGATATTGCGTGCGCTCGCCAAGGTCGGTGCCGGCCGCGCCGGTGGTGAACTGGTTGTCGTAGAGAATGTAGTGGTCTTCGCGGTTGAAGCCGTTTGCAGTCGACCGCTGGAAAACCAAGCGCGGCGTAACCTTCACCCCGGGGACTGGTTCCCACAGGATCGACACGCGGGTGCCGAACCGGTTTCCGTCGTTGACATTCTTTCCGCCGGCCGGACCGACCGCGTCGATAAACCCGCCGAAGTGGGTCTGGTATGCGACGATGCGAAGGGCGGCCGTATCTGCTAGCGGGACGTTGACTGCGGCCTTGAAGTTCCAACCGACATCGCCTCCCTTGAGGACATTAATTCCGGCCTCGGCGGAGCCTTCAACGACGCCAATCTTGGGCTGGTTGGTGATGTAGCGGATCGTGCCGCCGACCGAACCCGACCCAAACAGCGTTCCCTGCGGGCCACGCAGGGTCTCAACCCGGTTCAGGTCGTACAAATCGAAATCGGGCGTGAACAGCGACGCCGACGTGATGCTCTCATCGAGGTACACGCCGACCTGTTCTTTGACGCCCGGCTGGTCACGGACGATCTGGCCCGCCGAAACGCCGCGGATCGAAACCTGGCTTTGTCCCGGGCCGAGGTTCTGGACCGTGAGGCCGGCGACGTTGCGGCTGATGTCCTCGATCGTTTGCGCATTGGCGCGCTGAAGGTCGGCCTCCGTCTGCGCGTTGATTGAGAAGGGAACGTCCTGGACCGTCGACGCACGCTTGGTCGCGGTGACGATGATTGCTTGTTCATCCGCTGGCGCCGCGGCTTGATTGGCCGGCTGAGCCGCGGCCTCCTGTCCCGTCTGGGCAAGGGCCGGAGCCGAAAGACCGAACGCGGACGTACCAATGAGCAAAGCTGCCGAAATGCGCATGAGGTCCCCCTTTTTTGTCGTTGATCCGACTTATGCCCGAAACGCCTGTCCGTGAGGAAGGCCGCGCGAAGGGGATTCGCGCTTTCTCGTCACGCCTGTTGCAGGATTGTGACAATCGCGATCAAGTCAGGCGAAGGGCAGGAGAGATACTGGCGGCACGATGGGAACCTGCTCGCCGCGATCGGCGAGGAACCGGTGGCGGACGATTTCCGCCTGCTGCTCAAGGCCATAGCGACTGAAGGCCCAGCCTGGCTCAAGCTCGTACCGGTAGCGGCAGAATGGATGCCGCATCAGCGGGAGATAAAAGCGCCCGCCTTTCTGTGCCTGCCAGACGTGCGTCAGCTCGTGGATGAAGAAACCCTGCCGAGCGAGCGGCTCCTTCGAAAAATCCTCGGACCAGCCGCCGCCGTCGGGATGGAAATAGATGCTGCCCATCGGCGCCATCGCGGACCGACGAGGCTGGAACGGCCACCATCTGCCCTTGACCAGGCGCACCTTGGGATAGTCGATCGCCGACCCGAAGATCGAACGCGCGAGTTCGACTTCGCCAGGAGTCATCAGTCGGGAAGTTCTGGTCATACTTGCCGCATGCCAACCGCATCGCTAGGGCAACGCAAAAGCACAAACGGAGGAAGCTTCCAATGAGCGAGACTGCCGATCGGGTAAAGAAGATCGTCGTCGAACATCTCGGTGTCGAAGCCGACAAGGTCACGGAGGACGCTAGCTTCATCGACGATCTCGGAGCGGACAGCCTCGACATCGTCGAACTCGTCATGGCCTTCGAGGAAGAGTTCGGAGTCGAAATTCCGGATGACGCCGCCGAGAAGATCACGACCGTGCGCGACGCGATCGATTATATCGACCAGAACAAGGGCTGAGTCGGGACCCGCCGACCTGCCGCCGAAGCGCCGAAAGGCGGCACGAACGGCTTCCCGAACCGATCGGGAGGCCGTTTGTTTTGAAGGACGGAGTTGAGAAATGCGCCGTGTCGTCGTCACCGGTCTCGGACTTGTCACCCCGCTCGGCGGCGATGTCGAGACCAGCTGGAAGAACATCCTCGCTTCCAAGAGCGGGGCTGGAACGATCACGAAGTTCGATGCCAGCGACCAGAAATGCCGCATCGCCTGCGAGGTGAAGCCGGCCGATCATGAATATGGCTTCGATCCGGCCAAGCGCGTCGACCATAAGGTCCAGCGGCAGGTCGATCCGTTCATCATCTACGGCATCGACGCCGCCGGCCAGGCGGTCGAGGACGCCGGCCTCCTCGATATGGACGAGGCAACGCGCTTTCGTGCCGGCTGCTCGATCGGCTCGGGCATCGGCGGCTTGCCGGGCATCGAGAAGGAAAGCGTGAACCTTCACGAGAACGGGCCTGGGCGGGTCAGCCCGCATTTCGTCCACGGTCGCCTCATCAACCTCATTTCGGGGCAGGTCTCGATCAAATACGGCCTGATGGGTCCCAACCATGCGGTGGTCACCGCTTGCTCGACGGGAGCGCACTCGATCGGCGACGCCGCTCGGATGATCAAGGATGGCGACGCTGACATCATGCTCGCCGGCGGTGCTGAAGCGACCGTCTGCCCGATCGGTATCGCCGGTTTCGCCCAGGCCCGTGCCCTGTCGACCAGCTTCAACGATCAGCCCGAGAAAGCGAGCCGACCTTGGGACAAGGACCGCGACGGCTTCGTCATGGGCGAAGGCGCGGGTGTGGTGGTGCTCGAGGAATATGAGCATGCCAAAGCCCGGGGAGCGAAGATCTACGCCGAAGTGATCGGCTACGGCCTGTCGGGCGACGCTTATCACGTCACGGCGCCGCACCCCGAGGGCTCGGGCGCCTTTCGCTCGATGGAAATGGCACTCAAGAAATCCGGGCTCCAGCCGAGCGACATCGATTACATCAACGCTCACGGCACCTCGACTCCACTCGGCGACGAGCTCGAGCTGGGCGCGGTCCGGCGCCTGTTCGGAAACGCCATCGGATCACTGTCGATGAGCTCGACCAAGTCGGCGATCGGCCACTTGCTCGGCGGCGCGGGCGCGGTCGAGAGCATCTTCTGCATCCTGGCGTTGCGCGACCAGATGGTCCCGCCGACGCTCAACCTCGACAATCCGAGCGAGGGCACCGAGGGCGTCGACCTCGTTCCGCACAAAGCGAAGCAGCGGCCGGTGAGGGCGGTGCTCAACAACAGCTTCGGCTTCGGCGGGACCAACGCCTCGCTGATCATGAAGGCGGTGTGAGGCGCAGCCAGCCGATCGCTGCCGGTGGGCTGATCCTCGCCGCGCTGCTGGCCATCTATTTCCTATGGTGGGCCCCCGGCCCGAAGCTTGGGCCGCACGACGTGATGGTGCCTGAAGGGGCGAGTCTCGGCTCGGTCTCACGCTTGTTGGCGAAAGAAGGCGCGATCCCGGGCACCGCCAAAACCTATTATGTCATGGCCCGGATCTTCGGATCGGGCGACCCAATCCAGGCCGGCGAGTTCGAAATTCCGCGGGGAATGGGTGGAGCGGCAATTCTCGACCTCCTGCAGCACGGGCGGCCGGCGCAGCGGCTGGTCACGGTCACTCCTGGGATGCCGGCGATTATCGTCAGCGAGAACCTCGCCGCGAACCGCTACCTCACCGGAGCGCTTCCGCCGATCGAGGAGGGCTCGGTCCTCCCCGACAGTTACGGTTACCAGCGCGGCGATACCCGGGCCGCGCTCGTCAAACGCATGCAGTCGGCGATGACCAGGACGCTCGACCAGCTCTGGCCACAGCGCAACACCGACTGTCCGGTCGCGAGCAAGGAGCAGGCGGTGATCCTCGCCTCGATCGTCGAGAAGGAAACCGGCAAGGCATCCGAACGGCCGATCGTCGCGGGCGTCTATTGCAACCGGCTCAAGATTGGCATGCCGCTCCAGGCCGACCCGACGGTCATTTACCCGGTGACCAGGGGCAAGCCGCTTGGCCGGCGAATCCTCAAGTCGGAGCTTCACTCCGACAACGGCTACAACACCTACCGCCATTCCGGCCTTCCCGACGGTCCGATCGCCAACCCCGGCAAGGCGAGCATCGAAGCGGTGCTCCACCCCGCGCAGACCCGGGCGCTCTACTTCGTCGCCGATGGCACCGGCGGCCACGCTTTCGCCGAGACCCTGGCCGAGCAGAACGCGAACGTTGCGAAGTGGTACGCGATCCGCCGGCAGCGGGGAGAGATGTAACCTACTAGGCCGCCACGGCGTCCGACTTCACATAGCCGACGCGATGGTCCGTTCCGGCATAGCCCCAGGCCCAGCCGAGCGTATCGTCGAGCATGGCGAAGGGTTCGCCGGGCTCTAACTTGCGGACGATCTCGGCATCGTTCGACGGGGCCGAGCGCAGCTCGGTCGAGGCGGCGATCGCGCGACCGAGCGGCTCGGCGTAGTGCGAGGCGATCACCCGCGCGGCAAGTGCGACGTCGGCGAGATCCTTGCGGTAGGCGTTGAAGTCGGGGTCCGGCGGGTTCGATGGGCCGCTTAGCGAGAAGGAATCACCGCTGGTGAGCGTAGGCGGGGGCCTGCCCGATGATCGGCCGGTGCGAGGCGCCGCTGTCGGCGTCGCGGAGGTTGCGTTTGAACCCTTCAAGAAAATCCGTCCCGCTGCTCGTTCGGACGACGAAGACGTTGCGCCGATCGTCCTGATCCCGTTCGCGGCGCAGATAGCCGAGCGCGCCGAGGGTGTTCAAGGCGCGCGTCACAACCGGCTTGGAAACTCCGAGCACTCGTGCGAGCCCGCGCACGGTGTGCGGCCCCGGAGTGAGATAGACCAACATCAAAAGCGCCATTTGCCGGTTGGTCAGGTCCGGTTCGCCCGAACGGACGTAGGCGATAAGCGCCTTCATCCAACTGGTTAGCGAAACCTCGCCCATGGCCAACATTCTCCGTCCCGTGGTCGCGTAATCCCCAAGTAAACCGGTAAGGACGCGAAATGTTGCAGGCGGGAAACATGAAAAGTCCCGATTTTCGGCGAACGGCCCCGTCAGCCGCTCGGATAGCGGCGCTTCAGCGCTTCGAAGACGGCGCGTAGGCCGAGCGCGTCGCCGCCCTTGGGACGGCCCGGTTTGGCCGGATCGCGCCAAGCCCAGGTGTCGAGATGCGCCCAGGCGATCTCGTCCGGGACAAAGCGCTTCAGGAACATTGCGGCCGTGATGCAGCCGGCCATCGGCGAGCTCGAAGCGTTGGCGAAGTCGGCAATGTCGCTTTTTAGGAGATCGTCGTACGGATCCCAGAGCGGCATTCGCCAAAGCGGATCCTCGACATCACGAGCGGCGGCCTCGAGTTCGGCGGCAAGTTCGTCGCGGTTGGCGAAGGTCGCCGGCAGGTCGGGCCCCAGCGCGACCCGCGCCGCGCCAGTCAAAGTCGCGAAATCGATGATCAGTTCGGGCTTGCCTTCGACCGCCTTGGCGAGCGCGTCCGCGAGCACCAACCGCCCTTCGGCGTCGGTATTGTCGATCTCCACGAACAGGCCCTTGCGTGACTTGACGATGTCGCCGGGCCGATAGGCGGAGCCGGAGACCGCGTTCTCGACCGCCGGGATCAGCAGATGCAGGCGGACCGGCAGCCGCTCCATGGTGATCAGCCGGGCGACGGCGAGCGCATGGGCCGCGCCGCCCATGTCCTTCTTCATGATGCGCATTCCGGACGCAGGCTTCAAATCGAGCCCGCCGCTGTCGAAGCATACGCCCTTGCCGACGATCGCGATCCGGGGGTGCTTGGTCTCGCCCCATTCGAGCTCGATCAGCCGCGGCGCGCGTTCCGGGGTTGCCGCTGCGCCGACCGCGGCGATCAAGGGGTAGCCGCTCGCAAGCTCGTCGCCTGAAATGACTTTGAACTTGCCGCCAGATCGGTTCGCTTCGGCCTTGACCGCCTGCGCGATTTCGGCCGGGCCGAGGTCGGCGGCGGGGGTATTGACCATGTCGCGAACGAGGGCGGTCGCTTCGGCCAGCCGCACGGTCTCGTCGATCCGCGCCGCCTCACCGGTGATCAGAACACGAGCACCGTGCTGGGCATCCTCGCCTTTCGAGCGATAATCGTCGAACCGGTGCTGGGCGAGAAGCCAGCCGAGCGCTGCCTTGCCGGGCTCGCCGGAGGCAAGCTTGTAGGTTCCTTCCGGAAGGCTCTCGGCGAGCTTCGCCAGGCACCAGGGTGAGAGCTCCGTCGCATTCTTGACCGCGCTCACCACCTCGAACGCGTTGCCGCGCGGCAGGAGGACGAAGGCGAAGCCCTTCTTGCCGTCGAAGCGGTGGGCATCGATCAGCGCACGATCCTCGGCGGGCCGCTTCTTGAGCCAGGGATCGAAGCTGTCCTTGTCGACAAGATGGATCAAGCGGGCCTTCTGCCCGCGGTCGGCGACGAGGAGGGAGGCGAAGTCGGTCATCCGCGGGGCTCTAGATGCCGCCGCGACGAACCGCCACCCATTGCTCCCAGCTGATCAGGCCGATGTTACTTGCCCAGCTGACCTCGGATCGCGCCCGCCGGGAAGTCGGTCGTGTGGACGTTCACATAATAGTCCTGCGGGTGCTGGATGATGTCCATCAGCAGCCGCCGGTCGACCGGCTGCGTCGTCGAGGTGCAGCCGTCGAGGTCGACAGTGGCCGGCTCGAAGAAGGGCACAACGATGCCGCCGGCGCCTCCCGCGGGGCCCTTGTGGATATGCCCGCGCATCGGCGCCGTGATGTTGTTGACGGTGATCTGCCAGCAAACGCGCTGTTGACCGACGTTGACTTCGATGTCCGCGGTCCCGGTGCCGTCGGGATCGCCGAGATTGCACGTGTGGGCAGCATTGCATTCGTTGGCGCCGCTGAGCGTCGTCGTGAACTTGCGCCCACCCTGTGGCGGCGGTGCGGCGAACGCGGCGGCAACTAGCGCGCCTCCAGCCGCTAGAATGACGAGAATCTGAGTCTTCGGTGTCATGCGACATCTCCCCTGTGAGGCCCCCGCCACGGCGCCGGTGCGGAAATGGCACAGGCGCGCCGCGGTTCCCCGCGGTGAGTGCGCGCCGCGGCATGATCGGTTCATCGCCGCAGATTTTGCCGCGACGGGTCCGATCGGTTATACGGCCAGCGGGGGAATGCTCGGGCCCCCTGCACCCAAAAGCAGGGAGGACGAGCATATGGACGACGCATTCTGGTTCTTTTGCGGGACCGTACCCTTCATCTTCTTCCATCGACCGCGGCCCGACCCGGGGCCTTGGCCTTGGCTCGTGTGGGCTGCGGCCGGCATCGGTGGAGTCATTGCCGTTAGCGTTTTCGGAGCGAAATATGCAGCTGACGGTGCGACGCTTTCCACGTTCCTGGTTGCGTTCGCTGGAGGCGCGGCCTTGGGACAGGTTGTGGATCTGGCGCGCGGAATGATGGGTCCCAAGTAAGTACTAGCGTAGCCGGGGGCGGCCTTTCGAATACCCGCCGTCCCCCGGTTCACGCCGGGATCAAAGCGCCGCGGTAGACTGGATCCTCGAGCGTCCGCCCGGCGCCGAGCGCCACGCATTCCAGCGGATTTTCGGCGACCTGCACGAGAAGGCCGGTCTCGTCCGCGATCACGTTGCTGAATTCGCGCAGCAGCGAGCTGCCGCCCGTCATCGTGATCCCTTGGTCGATGACGTCGGCCGCGATTTCCGGCTGGGTGTTCTCAAGAGCAGCGCGAACGACTTCGACGATCCGGCTGACCGGTTCGGCGAGCGCTTCGGCAACCTGCGCCTGGTTGAGCGAAATTTCGCTGGGGACGCCCTTGCTGACGTCGCGGCCGCGGACGAACGCGGTCAAGCCGACGCCGTCCCGGGGCGGGCGGGCGATCCCGATTTCCAACTTCACACGCTCGGCCGTGCCTTCTCCGATCAGCAGGTTGAAGTTCCTCCGCACATAGGCGCTTATCGCTTCGTCCATGCGATCGCCGCCGACCCGCGCCGAGCGGCAGAAAGCGAGGCCCTGGAGCGAGATGACTCCAACCTCTGTCGTGCCTCCGCCGATATCGACGACCATCGATCCGATCGGCTCCGAGACCGGAAGACCGGCGCCGATCGCTGCAGCCATTGGTTCTTCAATCAGCGAGACCCTGTCGGCACCGGCATTGCTGACGGCGTCGCGGATCGCGCGGCGCTCGACCGACGTCGCGCCCGAGGGAATGCAGATTACCACTTCCGGGCCGCGCGAGAAGCGGCTCGGCCCGCCGTGTGCCTTCTTGATGAAGTGCTTGATCATCTCCTCGGCGACCTCGAGATCGGCGATGACCCCGTTGCGCAGAGGACGGATGGTTTTGATATTGTCGGGAGTCTTCCCCATCATCAGCTTCGCGTCGTCGCCGACGGCGCGCACCTTGCGGACGCCATTCACGAATTCCATCGCAACGACCGAAGGTTCGCTAGCCACGATCCCGGATCCATGGACGTAGACGACGGTGTTGGCGGTGCCGAGGTCGATGGCGATGCCGTGGGACGAGAAATTGAACAGGCGGGGGAAGGGCACGTGGAACGGAACCCGGTGAAGTTGATGAAGCGGCGTTCCTATCCGCCCGTTCCGGAAAACAGCATCACTTTGTTCCGTGCGTTCCGCAAATCGTTGGAATTACGGGATGAAGCGATTGCTATCAGCCGAATATCTGTTCGATCGCGCTCGCGATCTGCAGCAGCCGGCGGTCACCGGAGCGCCGTCCGAAGAGCATCAGGCCGGTCGGAAGGCCGCCTTCTCGCGGCAAGGGCAGCGAGATCGCGCAAAGGTCGAAGAAATTGGCGATCGCCGGGTTGCGCAGAAGCAGCCGGTTCGCCTTGACGAACCCTTCGACGGTCGAGATTTCCGCCATGGTCGGAGCGACAATCGGGGTCGTGGGCAGAACCAAAGCGTCAAGGCCGGAAAGGCGCGCGTCCATCGCGGTCACGAGGGCGGCGCGATCCCGAAGCATCGCCGCGAGGCCGTCGGCGGAGACCTTGCTTCCCATTTCGATCCGAACGCGGACGAACGGATCATATTCATTGCCGTGCTCGGCGAGCATGGTCCTGTGCGCCGGATAGGCCTCCGCGGTCGGGATGGTGGAGACCGAATAGACCCGCGCCATATCTTCGAACAGGTCGATCGGCTCGTCCGACAGGAGAACGCCGGCCCGCCGCAAACGCTCGAGAGCGTCGGCGAAGCGGGCCTCGACGGTTGAATCCAGATCTTCGAGCGGCAGGCCTTGCGGAATGCCGAGCCGGAGGCCCGGAAGCTGCAAGGGCTCGATTGTCCACGGCTCTTCACCCGCTAGGATCGCGTCGGCCAGTGCGCAATCGGCCACGGTCGGCGCGAGCGGCCCAACCGAATCCAAGGTCGGCGACAAAGGATAAGCGCCCTCGGTCGGCACGCGCGATTTGGTCGGTTTGAAGCCGACGACCCCGCAGAGCGCGGCCGGGATACGGCACGAGCCGCCAGTATCGGTGCCGATCGAGATTTCGCACATGCCGTCGGCGACGGCGACCGCGGCGCCGTAGCTCGACCCGCCCGGCACGCGCGCCCGGTCCGCCGGGTTACCGGGGGTGCCGTAGTGTGGATTCGCCCCGACGCCGGTGAACGCGAATTCGGACATTCCGGTCTTGGCGACGATGACCGCGCCCGCCTGGCGGAGGCGGGTCACGACCGGGGCATCGGCGAGCGCGGGCGGAGCGCTCGCGAGGATTTTGGAGCCGGCGCGCGTCGGCTCCCCGGCGACATCAAACAGGTCCTTGATGGTGACGATGGTCCCGTCCAGCGGGCCGAGCGGCTGCCCACGAGCCCGGCGCTCGTCTGCGGCATCGGCCGCCGCACGTGCGGCCTCCGGGTAGACCGTGAGGCACGTGCGCGCGCCTTCGCCGCCCGGGTCCGAGATGCGCGCGAGCGCGTCTTCCAGCCTGTCGCGGGCTGGCCGTTGTCCTGGCAATTGAGAAGCCTTGGTGGTCACGTGCGCTGCCATATGCGGGCGAGCTTCCGCGGCTATCAAGAACCAATGAGTCCGCCGGGATGGCGGCGGTGGCCTAGAGCGGCACGCCGTAGAGGTCGTGTTCGTCGGAATCTTCGATCCGGACCTGGACGATGTCGCCCGGCTTGAGACCTCCGGAATCGCGCAGGTGGACTTCGCCGTCGATCTCGGGAGCGTCGGCTTTTGAGCGGCCGGTGGCGCCGATGCCATGACGGTGCTCAGAGGGGGGAGCATCGAAATGCCCCCTCTCCCGGTGCTCCGCACCACCCTCTCCCTCAAGCGGAGAGGGGCTTTCTGGCTCATCGACCCGGTCGATGAGGACCTCAATGGTCGAGCCGACCTTGCCGGCGAGCTTTTCCGCGCTGATGCGGGCGGAGAGCGCCATCACGGCTTCGTAGCGCTCCTGCTTCACATCCTCGGGGACCTGGTCGTCCATCGTGGTGGCCGGGGCGCCCTCGACGGCTTCGAACTTGAAGGCTCCGACCCGGTCGAGCCGGGCTTCCTCGAGCCAGGCAAGGAGGTAGGAGAAGTCCTCCTCCGTCTCGCCGGGGAAGCCGACCACGAAGCTCGAGCGGATGGCAAGGTCGGGAACCTGCTCGCGCCACTTGCGGATGCGCTCGAGGACCTTCGCGTCGTTGGCCGGGCGCCGCATGGCGCGCAGGATCTTCGGGCTCGCGTGCTGGAATGGGATGTCGAGATAGGGGAGGACCAGTCCCTCGGCCATCAGCGGGATGACGTTGTCCACGTGCGGGTAGGGGTAGACGTAATGGAGCCTCACCCAGGCGCCGAGCTTTCCCAGCTCGCGCGCGAGATCGGTCATGTGCGCGCGGACGGGCTCACCCTTCCACGGCCATTCCTTGTGGCGGATGTCGACGCCATAGGCCGACGTGTCCTGGCTGATGACCAGCAGTTCCTTCGTGCCCGCGGCGACGAGTTTTTCGGCCTCGCGCAGGATGGCGTCGGGACGTCGGCTGACGAGGTCGCCGCGGATGCTCGGGATGATGCAGAAGGCGCAGCGGTGGTTGCAGCCTTCGGAGATCTTCACGTAGCTGTAGTGGCGCGGCGTGAGCTTCA
>Ga0207703_10002915_pt1 | contig 14565 bp, 12 predicted proteins | sample KBSSwiS12_FD_184304 | JGI IMG/M metagenome (GOLD analysis project Ga0207703, IMG submission 184304) | Switchgrass rhizosphere microbial communities from Kellogg Biological Station, Michigan, USA - KBS Switchgrass S1-2 (SPAdes) (version 2) | ecosystem: Host-associated > Plants > Roots >... | reverse complement strand
TAGAAGATTCAATCCCGCCAGCAAGAGAACTGATGCAAAAATGATGAGCGGTCCATGTTTCGCCATCACGTCGAAGTGGCGGAAGAATTTTTCTACTACCAGCCACGCTGCGATCCCGCTTCCGGACATGATGCTCAGCATTCCCACCGTACCGAAGAAGTGCAGTGGACGCGACAGATAGCGCAGCAGGAAACGAATGGTTAGCAGGTCGAAGAAGACTCGGAATGTACGCGAGATTCCGTAATGGGAGGCACCGCGGGCGCGGTTGATGTTGGAGATGGGAATTTCACAAATCGTCGCGCCATGCCAGGAAGCCAATGCCGGAATGAAGCGGTGCAGTTCTCCGTAGAGAGGAACTTGCTCCAAAATCTCGCGGCGGTAGGCTTTGAATGTGGTGCCGAAGTCGTGGATATCTACACCGCTGAATTTTGCCATCAGCCAGTTTGCGCAACGCGATGGAATGCGGCGGAGCCAGAAGTTATCCACGCGATTTTTGCGCCAGCCACTAACGATGTCGTATCCCTCGGCGATTTTTTCCAGGAACAACGGGATGTCTGCGGGGTCGTGCTGGAGATCGCCGTCCATGGCGATCACGTATTCTCCGCGTGCGTGGTCGAAACCGGCGGCTAGTCCGGCGGTCTGGCCGAAGTTGCGGCGCAGGCGGACTACTGTTACGCGGCTGTCGACGGCGGCGATTTCGCGGAGCAGATGGAAGGTGCGGTCAGACGAACCGTCGTCTACCAGCACCAGTTCGAACGTCTCCCCGTTCGCCTCCATTACAGCTTTGAGGCGATCGTAGAGGTCAGTTACGTTCTCCTGCTCATTGTGCAGGGGGACGACGATCGAATATCGTGGCACGGTGTTTCTATTATACGGATATAAATCGATTTTTCCACAGCGGAAAACTACTTTTACATTGTGCGCCTCGACCGTAAACCTATCCCAGGCGCTAAAGCGCTGTTGGGTCGCGTAAGTCGTGGTCGCAGGGATGTTAAGCCTGCGCCACCCAAAAGCAGAACTTCAGTAACCTGGGCCTGATGGATACGCAGGCAAATCTGGCGGCCTTGGTGGCAGCTTTTTGGGGTTCGCCTGGATTTCTTTCATTACTACTTCGATGGCTTTTTCCAGTTGTGGATCATGTCCTTTCACTACCAAGTCGGGACGGTTTTCGATGACGATATCCGGCTGCACTCCGCGGTTTTCAATGATCCACTGGCTGTTCAGGTCGTAACGCGCTGCTTCGGGTCGAGTAATATATCCACCATCCATCAACGGGATGTTTCCGCGGATGCCGCGCACACCTCCCCATGTGCGCTCTCCGATGAGAGGGCCCAGTTTGTAGTACTTGAAAAAGTAGCTGAAGATGTCGCCGTCTGACGCAGCGTAGTGGTTGGTTACGCAGGCCATGGCTCCATGGAAAACGTTGGCTGGGACGGTGTTGCTTTCCCAGTTGCGATTGGAGCCCATGCCTGAAAGCACGCGGCGCAGACGGGCGAAGATTAGCTGATCCACAAAACCGCCGCCGTTATAGCGGACATCGATAATCAAGCCCTCTTTCCTGATTTGCGGAAAGTATTGTTTGACGAATTGATTGAGGCCAGCATCGCCCATGTCGGGGATGTAGATGTAGCCGACGCGGCCGTTGCTGGCGGCGTCAACTTTTTTGCGGTTGGTCTCGATCATGTTCAGCTCGCGCAGGGTGAACTCGTCGGCGATGGTTTTCACCTGCACGTTGCGCGAACCTTCTTCCGATGCTTTCGCGTTCACGGTCAGGCTGACGGTTTCGTTGGCCGCGTTAGTCAGCAGTTCGTACGGGTCTTGCGGTGCGCGCAGCTTCTGTCCGTTGATGGCTAGAAGATAGTCTCCCTCTTTGACATTTACTCCGGGTTCAGTCAAAGGCGAACGCGTGTGTGCATCCCAATTCTCTCCCGGGTAAATCTTTTTGAGACGGTACATGCCGTTGTCTACCGCGAAATCTGCGCCCAGTAGGCCGACTTTTACTGCCGGTACATCGGGATAGTCGCCGCCTCCTACATAGGTGTGAGAGTTGGAAAGTTCTCCGATCAGCTCACCGAGAATGTAGGTCAGGCTAAAGCGGTCGGCGACATACGGCAGAAGCTGCGCATATTTGTCGCGCTCTTTCTGCCAGTCCACCCCGTTCATCGAGGCTTCGAAGAAGTAGTCGCGCTCCTGCCGCCAGACTTCGTTAAACATCTGCTTCCATTCCTGTGGCGGGTCTATCTCCGCCCGCATGCCGCTCAGGTTAAGTTTGCCGTCGCCAGGCTTTTTCTGGCTGTCAGGTTTCGCGTCGATGATCCCATAGCTGCGGTCTGGCCCCTGATAGATGATTTTGGAGCCGTCAAAGGAAATGGTGAAGCGATCTACCTCGGAGATCAGAACCTTGTCTTTGCGCTCCTTCAAATCGTAGGCGTGCACCTCGGTGGATTCCCCGGGAAGCGGGCCGGACAAACCTTGCACCGGGCTGCTGGAGTAGTAGATATATCCCTTGCCAACGTTGAAGGAGCGGATGTTGGAGGGATCCATCGGAAGCGCAACGACACGGTCCTGAATGCCGTCGAGATCGATGATGAACTCTTTAGATTTTTCCTTGTCTTTGTTTTTGTCGCTGTCTTTGCCGGTCGCTTTCGTTTCCTTTGATTGCTCTTTAGATTCTGGCTTCTTCTCTGTTTGCTTTTCGGCTTCTGGTGTCGTCAACGTGTCCGGATTTTCTTTTTTGACTTGGGCTTCATCGCTTAACGCCGGAAACGGGGACGGTTCGTCCTTGCGCAAGGTCACGATATATACGCGGGTCGTTTTCGGATTGGCGAATTCGAAGTCCACATTGCCCAACACTTCGTTGTAGTCACGGTCAGAAAGGAAGTAGAGGTAGTTCCCTTCCGGATCGAACAGAGGCGTGTTGCTGTTGGTCATGTAATTCGTGACCGGAGTACTTTTGCGGTCGGCCAGCGAATACAGCTCAACGACCTGATACCCATTGTCTTGAGTTTCGTCGTAGGTGATCCATTTACTGTCCGGCGACCAAGAGTAGTTCTGAATCTCGCCATACCTGTTGTGGGTGATTTGGATTGGCTTTTTGTCGGTGATGTCGATCCACCACAGATTCAGATCTTTGTCAGACCAGGCGATCTTTTTGCTGTCAGGTGACCACGCTGGTGGGAATTTAAAACCTTTGTATCCACTGCTGATCTGCTGCTCGGCCCCCATGCCGTCTTGCGGCGTGACATAGATTTCGTCTTCCCCGCTGCGGTCGGAGACGTATGCGATCCAGCGTCCGTCGGGTGACCAGGCTACGGATTTTTCGCGGATGCCCGGTGTGCGTGTGAGATTGCGAGCACTGCCTTCTTTCGCGGGAACGGTGTAGACATCGCCGCGAGCGGCGAATACCGCGCGCTTTCCTTCTGGCGAAATATCAAAGTCGGTGATGTTGCGGCTGACGTTCACCCAATGCTTCATCGTCAGGGGGCGTTCTGCGGGGAGATAGATCGTCAACTTCTTGGGTTGCTGCGATTGCAGATCGAAGCGGTATAGGTAGCCTCCGTTCTCAAAGACGATCGCATCGGGGCCCAGGCTGGGCCACATTACGTCGAAGTCGGTGAAGTGAGTAAGTTGTGCGACCTGCTTGCTGGTTATGTCGTAGCCATAGAGATTTAGACGGTGCTCAGATCCACGGTCGGAAGTGAAGTAGATGGTGTTGCCATGCCACATGGGAAAGGTGTCGGTCCAGTCGGTGTGTGGCAGGTCTTCGACCGTGTTGTTTTTCAAGTCGTAGATGGAGATGGCTTGGGCCAAGCCTCCGGTGTAGCGCTTCCAGGTGCGGAAGTTGCGGAAGATTTGGTTGTAGGCGATTTTGGTTCCGTCGGCCGAAAAGGTTCCCAGGCCAGCTTCGGTCATCGGTAACGGCTGAGGCAGTCCGCCATCGATGCTCACACTGTACTGCCGCTTAGTCCAGCCGTTGGACGAATCCTGGCGCGACAGAAAGAGGATGCGCTTACTGTCGGGGTACCAGGTGACGACTTCATTGTGTACCCCCATGCGTTCGCGGAGTTGCTCTGCGCTTCCCTGATAGAAAGTGAGTTGCTTGGGTTGGCCGCCATCGGCGGGCATCACGTAAACGTTGAAGTTGCCGTCGTATTGGCCAGTGAAGGCCAGCCATTTGCCATCGGGAGAAAACTTGGGAAATAACTCACGTCCGGCGTGTGTGGTGAGGCGGCGGGCCACTCCCCCATCGCGCGAGACCAACCATAGATCTCCGCCGTAGTAGAAGGCAATCTTGTCACCATGGATGTCGGGGAAACGCATAAGGCGGCCTTCGGGCATGTCTTGAGCAACAACTACGCAAGAACAGACAGTCAGACAGACGGCGGCGAGCACTTTAAAAAATGACATGTAAGTTTTTCTCTCCATCGATGGGACGAGGCAGAAGTCAGACTAAGTCCGTACAAAACATTAACACTCAATCTGCGTTTTGGACGTAATCCCGTGGAAAAAGAAAGCCGGACGATGCTAGAAACTGCTCTCGGGTACAATGTGCGCCACTTCCTTTGGCCGAGGCCAAGGGATGAATTCCTCAAAACCTTAATCTCTCGGAGACCCCATGAAGCGGCTGCTTCGGTTGGTGCTGTGTGTGACTTTCGTTGTATCTGCTTATGCTCAGGAACCGTCGAAGCCCGTTGAACAGGAACGGATGTTTTTTCCTCGGGACACGCTTTGGGGATATGCCCAGTTTGATTTTGCCGGGCCGCATAATGAGATTGATCCCAATATCTGCCGGGCTGATGCCGGGGATTTCGGCGGGAAGAATGCCCCGTGCTCGGCATTTGCGCGGTATATGCTGTCGGGGGTGCTGGAAGTGAGGCCTTTCGGGCGCGGAGTGTTTCGTCGCTTCATGATTTTTGGCGAACCGAAAATGCTATTTGGAAAAAATATTCCCCAGACGCTTTATACGTATTCGTTTGATGCGATCGGCATTGAGCGGTCTTGGGGGATTGGGATCCATCTTGGGAAGGGATTTGAGTTTCGCGCTACCCAGCATTTTTTGTTTAAGCGGCTCGGGGCGCGGGATACGTTTTTGGGTGAGGCTGATCTTGGTCCGAATGGACCTTGGGGACGTTATAACACCGTGGGGGTTAGGAAATATTTTGGGACACGGCGGTGGTGATCGCTTCGTTCGGTTGCAAACTCTCGGCCTCTGCTATGCTCACTTTCTGAGCTGAGAGCCTTGCACCAGAGCAACCTTCCAACTGATCGTTCCATATCGAGACTTGAGCGCGGCCAGGCGCCGTTGGCTTGGGACGATGTTCCTTTCCTTGATCACCGGACGGCGCGGCAGTATATCGAGCGGGTTTGCACTAAACTTTCTCCTCCGCTGACGGCGGCTTTGCCGGCGTTATTTTCTGAATCTCCTGATCCGGATTCTGCTCTTATTCTCTTCGACCAGCTGGTGTGTGATTCCCCCGAGATTGCCCGGCTTCTCGACCGGTATCACTATCTGGCGCACTATGCGCTGATTGTATTTGGCCACAGCCGTTACCTCGGCGATACGCTCATTCAAAACACAGACCTGTTCCAGTCGTTTCTGCGGGAGAAAAATCTGGATCGCAGTTTTTCCCGGGAAGGATTTCAGGAGGCGCTGGCGCGCTATCGGGCGCGCTCGTTTGAGACCGATGTTTCACTTCTCCTGGCGAGGTTCAAGCGGCGGGAATATGTCCGCATCATGTTGCGGGATGTGCTCAAGATTGCTCCGCTGGCGGAAACAACTGCGGAAATTTCGGCGCTAGCTGATGTGTTGATTGCAGACGCGTTACGGGAGGCTGAGAGCCGTTTCCTTCGGAAGTATGAGTGGCCCAAGACGCTCGACTCTGCCCGCCGTCTGGTGGATGTGCCCTTTGCCGTCTTCTCTCTGGGAAAACTTGGCGGCAATGAGCTGAATTACAGCTCCGACGTCGATCTGCTCTATTTATTCGGTGACGGCAAAGAGCCTTCAGATGCAGGTATTAGCAATCGAGAATATTTTGTTCGTTTGGCACAGTCTGTCACTGAGATTCTTTCCCGAATTACCAGTGAAAGCGCGGTATTTCGTATTGATCTGCGTCTGCGCCCGCAAGGCAATGAGGGTGAACTGGCGATCAGTATTTCGCAAGCACTTCGCTATTACGCTTCGGAGGCACATGATTGGGAACGTCAAGCTTTGATCAAAGTTCGCTACACGGCTGGCAATCAGGCTTTGGCGCGGGAGTTTATACGCGGTATTCAGCCACATGTATATACAGAACAGATCAATTTCGCTGCCATCAAAACTGCTCTCCTGGCGCGCGAGAGGATGCACAGTAGCCGCCGCTATAAGAAGCCAGTGGAGATTTCCGGCGACGGCATTGATATCAAGATCGATGCCGGGGGAATTCGTGACATTGAATTCCTGGTGCAGTGTCTGCAGCGTGTGTACGGAGGAGAAGAGCCGTGGTTGCGGTCGGGCGGGACTTTGTTTTCTTTGCAGAAGCTGCATGACAAACGCCACATCAGCGGCAAAGAGTTCCATGACCTGACCAGCGCCTACGAATTTCTCCGTCATCTGGAGCATCGGCTGCAGCTGCGGCAGGGGCAACAGACCCATCGGCTACCGCTCTCCGGTTTGGAGTTGCGCATTCTGCGGCGGTGCATGGAGGGGTATGAGCCGGGCCAGTATCGATTGCGCGATCTGGTCGCCACGGTTACGGGCCGCATGGCCGCGGTGGCGGAGATTTATCAGCGAGTCATTTATCAACAGCAGACCCGACGACATCAAGACGTAGAGGAAGCTGAGTTCCAGCTGAGAAGCCTGCTGGAGCCGAGCGCTGCGGACCAATCCAATCAGCAAATCCTCGAGCGGCTGGCGACCGATGCTCCTGCGCTGTATGAAACCGCTTGCCGGCGCGATCTCAGTATTCAGGCGCGCAAGAATTTATTTCGCTTCTTCAGTGCAGCTTTCACTACTTCGGAACGCTATGCGGCATTGGTACACCATCCGGCGGCGGTCCAGCGTGCGGTAGCGATCTTTGATTCCAGCGACTTCCTGACCGATATCCTTGTGCGACATCCGGAGGAAATTTCTTCGCTCGAGCAATGGGATGAAACCCCATCGCGGCTCGGGGTTGGGCATTTGTTTGAGAGCATGATGGGATCTGCGCATGTTAGCAACGATCCGATCGTGGAATACCTCACTGACTCTGAGCTTTCTCCTGGCGAGCAACTGGCGTTGCTTCGGCGGCATTATCGTCATCGCGTGTTCACTTCGGGGGCTCGCGATCTTGCGGAATTGAGGAATGTTTATCGCTCGCTGAGTGCCAACACAGCGGCTGCTGAGGATGCCATTGCGGCGGCATACGGGATTGCGGGGCGGCCTGAGGGTTTGGCCGTCCTAGGATTGGGGCGGCTGGGAGCCGGCGAGTTTGACATCCTGTCGGATGCTGACTTGCTGTTTGTCTGCGGAGACGATGATCGGCGCGAGGAGTTGTCCAAAGCGGCGGCTCATCTCATGCAGGCTTTGGCGGCCTACACCCAGGATGGAATGGTGTTTCCGGTGGATGCGCGATTGCGCCCGCAGGGCGGCGATGGTGATCTGGTATTCAGCCCCACACGCTTGGCTGCGTATTGCGAGCTTGAAGCACAGCCTTGGGAGGCTTTGACTTATACGAAGCTGCGTTTTCTCGGGGGATCGCGCAGTTTGGGTGAGTTGGCGTTGTCGAAGACTGCACCCTTGTTTGAACGGTTCTCTACTGACCAGAATTTTTCGGCAGCTGTACTGGAAATGCGTTCGCGACTGGAGCCGGAAGCGAAAGACTACAGCTTCAAGACTTCTCCCGGCGGGATCTATGACATTGATTTCGTTACTGGATTTTTGCTGATTAAACACAACATCCGCGAAAAGGGTGGGACGCTGCGCGACCGGTTGTGGCGTTGTGCTGGAGCTGGAGTGCTGGAGCGCTCGGATGCTGCCACTCTGGATCACGCTGCTGAGCTGTTGCGGACTGCTGGTCATATTGTGAGGCTTGTGGCCGGTCGGGCCCATAAGTGGTTGCCAGCAACTGAGCATGCGCGGCAGGTTACAGAGAATTTGACCAGAGAAGTCTTAAAGCGACAGTTTGGTGACGGGCTTGAAGCGGAATTGCTGAGAACCCTTCGCGAGGTTCGGGCAGTTTATGAACGCGTATTGAAAGACTGACGAAGCCAGCGCCGTCTCCACGCGGCCACCTTTAGTGTTTGGATTGGAGCGCGTAGTTGTGGGCTGCGCCGAAGCTGGTTACGCCGATGTGAACGATGGAGACCCAGCGTTCCAATTTGTGATGGTGATAGTGATGAAAAATGTAGGAAATTCCCACTGAAGTTGCCGCGCCTGCGGCCTCGAGTGCTGGAAATCCGGCCTCGCTGTTGACTACATCATCGGGAATCAAAAGCTCCTCCCTGCCTCGGGCCAGCATGTTGCGGGTGGAGGAGTAATCCAGAGCGCGGGAAACTGCTACTCCAGTGAAGAGCCATGCGTTCTCGCGGTCCCAGAATTTGTGGGTTGGCGACTCTTTTTCAACCGTAGCGCCAGGAGATGTAGGCTCCACATTGATGGACTCTGTAGTTGCAGCCTGGGCATGACTCTCAGCCGGGAAAGAAACTCCCAAGATAGTCAGCAAGAGTCCGATGAGAGCAAATCTGAATTGAGGTGCGCGCAAGGACATTCAATTTATTTTAACGATAGCAGCTGCTGCCGTTTGCGTTACTGTGGGGCTTGGTCGAACGTATCCTTACTCACCAATGTTTTTCCCGTGATCTAAACAATTTTCCCCCGAGCCGTCTTTGACATAGCGGATGACATCAGTTTGGTCGGAACAGAATGCTCTGACTCCGGTCGTATTTTTGGTGATGGGATAAGCAATTACCTGGAATTGAGTATTAGGTCCGTCGGGTTTTTCGGCTTTGCATCCTACAAGCTCGAAGACATAGCCATTTCTGCTGCCACTCGCAAGTGGCTCGTCGATAATCCGGTCACTTTTCAGGTCATCGAACGAGCAAGTGAAACCTTTTTCAGGGTGAACGGTGGCATAAGTAAGTTCTGCTGTGTTTAAACTCCGAACCGAGGCCGTTGCTGAAGATTCATTGGCGGCGATGCGGGCGTGCATTAGATTGGGAATGGCTATTGCGGCGATGATCAAAATGATTGGCAGCATGGCAATGCAACCGTAGCCGAGAACCAAACCTGCGATGGCTATCCCCTTCCCCTCCAGCCGGCCGGCACTGTGCTTAATTTGCGATAGTGCCATGTGCCCGAGAACTACGGCGGCAATGGGAGTCAGAATAAAAAATGGCAGCAGACCACAGATCAGGCTGCCGATGGCCATGCCACTGGTTTGTTGCGGCTGGGCCGGTGCAGCGGGCGTGGCGCCTGTAGGAGCGGTTGCGGCGGGAGTGTTATCGGCTCCGCACTTGGGACAAAAGTATGCACCTTCCGCCAAGGTCGTACCACATTTAGGGCAAAACACGCTTGTTTCCTCCGCGAAATCTTGTGGCGATCTAGGTATCAGCAGGAATTGCACAAACGGTACTCCCAGCCACGAAACTCGTCAATGAGATTGCGTATTCCCTCTCGTCGAAGTGAACCGCGAATATGTTTGTTGCCCCGATAAGTGTTTTTTGATATCGTCCGCCGAACATTGTTGCGTGACTTCTTATGAACTCGTCACTTGTTGCAGAAGTGATTAGGGGGTTGGCTGTCGGGGTTCCTGCCTATGTGCTTTTCAGAAGCGACGACGCAGCCGGCGGTCTTGCGGCCTGCGGATGCATGGGGTTCATTGGGTTCATCATTATCGCCATCATTGCGCTGCATATTGCGCTGCTAGTGTGGGTGGCGCGCGATGCTAAGAATCGTGGCATGGATGCGCCGGTTGTTTGGATGATCCTTGTGCTCGTCACCGGGCTTATTGGCCTGATTATCTATATTTTGACCCGGCCTCAAGGCAACGTGATTCCATGCCCTCATTGCCAGAACAAACGCATGCAGGTGAGTGCGACATGTCCACACTGCGGAAATGCCTGAGGCATCCGGGAACTTACCTGGCCTGGCTGGTGCTGGTGATGGGTTTGACCGTGCTGGACGGCTTACGCGCCCCAGATCGGCAACTCACTGGCCCGGCTTATATTGCCCTGGTTCATGCGTATCAAAAAGGTGGTAGGCCTTTGCTTGAAGGTTGGGTACGGTGCCGCTTTCAGCCAACCTGCTCAAACTATTCGATTGAAGCGGTACGCCGTCACGGCTTTACTCGAGGAATCGGACTGACGGTCATGCGCTTATGGCGCTGCCGCAGCACTGTCCAATTGGGGACAGCCGATCCGGTCACCTAGGGTGGGGCCAGAGCAGATTTGCCTTGTGCCCATAATTCTGGTAACGTGCCACCCCGGTATTAGATGCTGGTCGTCAATCTTCACTATTTTTTGTGATTCAATCCCGGGGAGGCAACATGGCTTTCTGTAGCGGATGTGGAACGGCCATAGCAGATGGAACAACACAGTGCGCGGCATGCAGCGCTAAAGCAGAACCCGCTGCGGCGCCGGCCAGCGCCGGTAACGATAACCTTATGGGCGCACTCGCCTACATTCCCATCGTGGCGCTCATCTTCCTGTTGATTGAGCCTTACAACAAGAACAAGTTTGTGCGCTTCCATGCCTTCCAGTGCTTGTTCCTGGCCGTGGCCTGGATTGCCTGCTGGTTTATTCTGGCAGTGATTCCGATTATCGGCTGGATCCTCTTGCCAATTGTCGGGCTGGGCTTCTTTATTCTTCTGATTGTTCTGTTTATCAAGGCCTATCAGGGGAACATGTTCCGGCTGCCGTTTATCGGCGATATGGCGGCCAAGCAGGCTGGAGTTTAAGAGTTCTCTTTTCCTTGGATTAAGGGCGGACGGCGAGTCCGCCCTTTTTATTTTGCGTTTCGAAAACTCTCAACCTGATGATGGCTTTGCGCCGCTACGTTTTAGAAACGGGTTTCGCGTACCTTCTAATGAAAGCAGCCTTTAAAAAGCGAACTGAGCTTAGAGCAATCACTGTAGGCAATTATATGGCTGATCGTCACTTGACAGAAGTTCGTTCTGACCGCCATCCTAATTTCTTTTCCCTATTTCATTCTCTGAGGCGAACTCTTGAGATGGGAAAATTAAAGGGGCTGATTTGAAAGTTCGGGTTTTCTATCACGACAAGTGTTTTGACGGTACTTCTTCGGCGGCGCTGTTTTCGCGTTTTTACCGGGAACGCATTCGCGGCGATGTGGAGTTTGCGTTTTCCGGGTTACTGCATCGTGCTGGGTCGCTTTTCAACGAAGCCGACTTTGATGGCGATGAGAACGCCATCGTGGACTTTAAGTACTCCAGTTCACCGAAGATCACTTGGTGGTTTGACCATCATGAGAGTGCCTTCCTCACTCCGCAGGACCAGGAACACTTTGAGCAGGACCAGAGCAATAAGAAGTTTTACGATCCGGACTTCAAATCATGCACCAGCTTTTTGGCGATGATCGCTCAACAGCGGTTTGGGTTTGACCCGACTCCCGTCGCTGAACTGGTGCATTGGACCGACATTATTGACGGCGCTTTATACGAAGATGCGCGTACTGCGGTGGAGATGAAGGCACCGGCCATGAAGCTGACCATGGTGATCGAGTCCGCTCCCGATTCCAGTTTTGGCAAGCAGTTGATTCCGCTGCTGGCTAATAAATCCCTTCAGCAAATTATTGAAGAACCTTTCGTGGCCAAATTGCTGCCTCCACTGCTGGAGCGGCATCATCGTTCGATTGCCATTTTGGATGAACGCACGGAATCAAAAGACGGCACGCTGTTCTTTGATGTGACCGACAAAGACCTCGACGGTTACAATAAGTTTATCCCGTATTACCTTCATCCTGAATCTATTTACAGCGTTGGGTTGAGCAAGAGCCACTTCCGGGTGAAAGTATCTGTCGGATCAAACCCCTGGGCTCCGTCTGAGCCAACCGTAAACCTCGCGCGGATTTGCGAGCGATATGGTGGCGGGGGCCATGCACGAGTGGGGGCGATTTCGTTTGATGTGACGCAGCATGATGCGGCGCGCAAGGCCGCCGCGGAAATTGTGGAAGAACTCCAAACCAAGGTTCGCCAAGGCATTTAGAAAACCAAATCTCTATTGCTGTCTTCGCGATACATTTCTTCGATCGGTTTTCCGCTGCTCATGCAAGTTGAGCTCTTGCCGTCCTCGGCAAACTTGGCGGCTCCAGTTTCGTCGATACAAAAAGCCCGGCTCGCCACACTCCCCTTCAGCGGCTCCGCAGTAATTTCGAACCCTGAGGCGGAGCAACCTATGATCTTGAAGCTGTAGTCTTTGACCGCGGGGGTGGCCGATGGTTGATTGCTCATCATTGGGGCCGGTGCCGTTGATGCCTCGGCAGCAAAGCCCAGTTCGGAAACATTGCAGGTGAAACCCGCAGATTTTTTCTGGCGTGCAATTTCTTTTTCTTTCATCTGCTGTATCGAGCCAAGCGCGCCGAACTCAGTCATGCGCTGTCGGTTCTTGCGCATCTGCTCGGCGATTCCTTTGACATAGTCTGGATCAGAGAGAGGCACATGGAGTGCGACTGTAATTTGGCTCAACCTCCAAATGTCCTTCTGTTGTTTCAGGTCGAGGATTAAACCGGGAACCACGGGTAGTCTGTCGGGCATGCCGTCTTTGTAGATATGGATGGAGAGTTCAATTTGATCGTCTTCGCCCGAAAGATCGTCACGCTCCACCGCTATCTCAACCCGCTGCTGATGGTTGCCTTGTGCGCTTTCAGCAGTGAGAAGCAGCGGCCCGGTTTCGAATGTTTCCAAATGCTGTCCTTCCCTCGTCGCCTGATGTTGGAGCGCGGCCAGTGGCCCCATGAAGGCGGTGGTCCATCCACTATCTGCTTTGTTGAAAATTTCCAGCGCCTGCTCGGGGACATGTTTTTCAAATGCCTTGGGGGACTTGCTAAACAACATCTCCAATACCGCCTGGCGGGCCGTTTGCGGCGGAGTTTGCTGGGTTTGCGCGCTGGCAACCACGCTCACTGCCAGTAATGTTATGATCTTGGCCCAGTTCATGTCCTACCTCCGTGCTGCTGTAGGTTTGCCGATTTTTGCTTAGACTACCCACGTAAGGACGCTTGATGGTAGTAAAAAGTTCCCCTGGGAATCTTGCGTCAAACTGATGCAGATTTATGTCATCTAGAGTCGCAGAACAGATGAAAGACCAGACAACCGATAAACCTTCTGTCAAGCACAAGCTTGATGCCGAGACGGAGGTGCTGCGGGCCATTGCTTCTTTTGAACTCATCAAGGGGCTGGTGGTTCTGCTGGCTGGGTTTGGCGCACTCTACTTGATCGATCGCGATGTTTGGGACGTCGCGGTTAGTTTTCTCCGGCTTTTGCACATCAAGCACCGTTACCACTACGCGGATGTTTTTCTTCGCCTGGCGCGGGATGTGACAGATGCGCAATTGATTATGGTCGCTGTCTTGGCGACGCTCTATTCGACGCTGCGTTTTGTGGAAGCTTACGGCTTGTGGTGGAAACGCGCCTGGGCGGAGTGGATTGCGTTCGCTTCTGGAGCGTTATATCTCCCGTTTGAGATTAACGAGATGTTCCGCCGGCTTACGGTTTTTCGGGTTGGGATTTTTGTAGTCAACCTGGCAATTGTCATTTATATGCTTTATTTGCGGTTAGTTAAGCGTGATTCTCCGAAACAGATCATGACCTGAGATTTGCCTGGAACCGGCGCTGGTAGTTCTGCGTATCATAGGTAGGATTTGCTGTGATTCCGCGTCACTGCGAAGGGGTGGGACATGCGCAATCTCGTCAAAATTGCTTTGGCTCTCGGAGTGCTGACACTGGTGGCTAGAGCGGCCGATGACAAGAACTCTGTCGTCATAACTTTTAAAGATGGACATCAGCAGAGTTTCCCGCTGTCTGAGGTGTCGAAGATCCAGTTCAAAACCCCGAGCAAAACAACTTCTGTGCCCTTGCCGATCTCCTCGTCTGGCAGCGCCGGACATTTCATGGGCCGCTGGAGGTGTGGAGACGGCCAGGGTCGCAACTTCATCATCACGCTGGATCGCGATGGGCATGCGACGAAATCCATTGGTTCAGCGCACGGGACCTGGACGGTCGAGAATGGCGAGGCTCATGTAAGTTGGGATGATGGCTGGCATGATGCCATCCGTAAAGTTGGAAATAATTATGAGAAAGTGGCGTACGGACCGGGGAAGACTTTTTCGGATCAGCCAGACAATATTGCTGACGCTAAGAGTCTCGACCCAATCTAGAAATTCCGCCGCGGATCGGGCTGATGATTGCGGACTATCCTTATGATTCGTATTGATCCGCGCCCACCCGCGTAAATCAGCTGCCAAATCTCCGTGAGATAATGCCCTTCAACGGCCCCGTAGCTCAGATGGATAGAGCAGCGGTTTCCTAAACCGTTGGTCGGCGGTTCGACTCCGCCCGGGGCCTCCATCCTACCTCGGTCCAGCCCGGAGACATG
>Ga0207703_10002913_pt1 | contig 14571 bp, 6 predicted proteins | sample KBSSwiS12_FD_184304 | JGI IMG/M metagenome (GOLD analysis project Ga0207703, IMG submission 184304) | Switchgrass rhizosphere microbial communities from Kellogg Biological Station, Michigan, USA - KBS Switchgrass S1-2 (SPAdes) (version 2) | ecosystem: Host-associated > Plants > Roots >... | reverse complement strand
CGGTAGGCAGTCTCCATCGACTTGATGGTCGCGTCCAACTGCGAGTCCTTCCTGCCGATCGCCTCCAGATTTTCGTTGTTCAGCTTGCGGAGGAAACTAACATTGCGCTGCTGGACGGCGTCACTTATTGCTGAGTTCGTCACGTTGGGGATCACTTTGGCGGCTTCAAACGGCTCCCCTTCGATCCACTCATTTTTCACGTACGTGCCTTGGTGCATGGCCGGAAGAAATCCCGCGCTCCACAGGGGAGTCCCAATCGTGATCGGCTGCGAAGGGCAAAGCACAACGTAGCCGGGCAGATTCTGGTTCTCCAGACCGAGCCCGTAGGTAATCCATGCACCCATCGAGGGCCGGCCAATGATGTTCGAACCCGTGTTCATCATCGTAAGGCACGGCTCGTGATTGGGAATCTCGGCGTAGAGCGAGTTGATCATGCAAATCTCGTCCGCGATCCCGCCCACGTTGGGCCACAGTTCACTGAGTTGCAGTCCTGAATCGCCATACTTCTTAAACTTGAAGGGCGACATCATCAGATTGCCGGTCTTGCGCTGCGTCACCACGCTGCCGCCCGGAGTAGGCTGGCCATTGTATTTATCCAGCATGGGCTTGTAGTCAAACGTGTCGACGTGCGAAACGCCGCCGTTCATAAACAGGAAGATGACGCGCTTGGCCTTCGGCTTGAAGTGCAACTGTGGAAGGGCACCTTTGGTGCCCACCATTTCCGGTGTCGCCGCCTTCAAAGAAGTACTGACCATGTTGGAGAGCGCCACCATGCCCATGCCCCCTCCTACCATGGAAAGAGCTTGGCGTCGCGTAAATGGCTTCGGTGTGTGATTACAAGACATAGGTTTCCTCGCTAGTTCAAGAACAGGAATTCGTTTGAGCTGAGCAGGGCCCAGCACAAGGCTTTAAGCGGAGAATCCGCAGGAATAGCAACAGACTCAGGAGCAGCCGGCGCGGTTATCGATGTTTCTGCCGGCGCAGGTTTTGCCGCGAACGCTGAGGCGGCCGCCGGCATTGCCGCCCGATTGGGCGCTGGCGATTCAACGGGACTATGCAGTAATTCAAGGGAGTCCCGCATCTCTGCTGCAGTGGGTTGCCGCTGCAGCACGATGCCGAACGCTTTTCGGATCTGGGCCTCTTCATTGCCCGCATCCATCACGCGTTTCGTCAAGGCTTCGGCCTGTTTCTGCACAAAGGAGCCATTGAGAAAGAACAAGCGCTGCAACGGCACATTGGTGACGTATCTGCGCTCGGCCGATAACGTGGCGTTCGGAAAATCGAACGTGGTCTGAATGGTATTCGGGAACACACGGCTGATAGACTCGTAAAGTCCGCGGCGGTTCATATTGTCCGCCAACTCCTCAGAAGGTCCACCAACCTTGGTCACATCAAGTTTGCCGGAAGCTGCGAGCAAAGAATCCCAGATATCCTCAGATTCTAAACGCCGCCGGGTAGCGTGGGAATAGAGGCGATTTTCCGGGTCTTTCTCGTCGGTCGCATCGGTAGCAATGGTGCTGAGCTGATAGGTGCGCGACAGGAGGATCTCTTTGTGGAGTTTCTTAATCGACATTCCGTCCGCCACGAACTTCGACGCCAGGTAATCCAGAAGCTCCGGGTTGGAGGGTTTGTCGCCCAGCTTCCCGAAGTTGTTGGGCGTCTCGGAAATGCCGGCCCCCATATGCCACCGCCACACGCGATTCACAATGACGCGCGTGCTAATTGGTTGCTTGAGAATTGCCTCCGCCAGTTCCATGCGGCCACTGCCATGCTTGAACGGCTCCGGTTCAGCGGGCGAAAGTAGCGCCAGGAAGGCGCGCGGTGCTTCTTCGCCGAAATTGTACGGATTCCCCCGCAGGAACACCTTTACGTTCACTGCCTCCTTGGCGTCCTCGATGCCATACGCAAAGGGGTACTGCGGCGGCATGGCTTTTTTGAAGGCCTCGGTTTCGGCCTGCATGGCGACAACATATTTCGCTAAGTCCGGACTCAGCCGCTTCTCCAGCGCCCAGCCGGTCAGCTTGAGCAATCCGGGATGCTTTTCCGGTTCATCAAACGGCGTCGTGGGATTTTCGTTCAGGTCGGTGTCGAACAGATCGGTCCACAGGTAGCTGTCGTCGCGCTCCAGGCTCTTTAATTCGATCTGATACGGATTGAGTTTGCGCTTGATGCCGTTGGGCATTTCATCAAATTTTTCGTCCGCCTCCGGATGCTTGGCCATTTCAATTTCGTTCTCGGCCTGCATCTTGGCATGGAGCTTGTTCACGAGCCTGGCCTTTTCCGCGAATTTACTGGCCAGTGTTTGTGCTTCCTCCAGGCTGCCGCCACGTGCGATCATTTCCTGCCAAGGTTTCAGGAAGCCATAGGCCAGAGTGGGTTTGCCGGTAAAGCTGACCCAACGTTCGAGCAAATCCGCGTCCAGCTTATATTCTTCGGCGATGCTCGAGATGGTGGCCTTCTTCTGTGTTTTTACGCGCCACGAGGCAACCATGTAGTTCTCGGTTTGCGCCAGCAGCATCTGCGCATACAATCCAGACAGGTCATCCAGATATTTTTTCTGGGCCTTTTCCCGCTCTTCCATCTCCTTCTTTTTGCCCTCGTACTCGTCGACGACGGCTTTGGGAACCAGTGGATAGGGATGGTATTTGGTGCTGGCGAAAACACTCACCAGACGGTAGTAATCTTTGGTAGGGATGGGATCGTACTTGTGATCGTGACAACGCGCGCAGCCTACCGTAAGCCCCAAGAATGCTTTGGTGGTTGTGTCCACTTTGTCGTTCCATTCATCGGCGCGCTCAACCGGCGGCGGACTGTCATTAAAAGACCATACGCCCAGGCCATTCATGCCTAAACCGGGTATTAGCTTGGCGCGCTGCTTTTCATCCATCTGATCCGCGGCAATCTGTGCCTTCACGAATGTGTCGTAGGGCATGTCCTCATTGAAAGAACGGATCACCCAGTCACGATAGACATACGCATGGCTGTAACGCTCCATGTGGTCCGGCAGTTTGGCGATTCGATAGTCGTCCTCACCGTAGCGCACGACATCCAGCCAGTGCCGGCCCCACTTTTCGCCGTAATGCGGCGAGGCGAGCAGACGATCGACCACCTTTTCGTAGGCATTCGGCGACTTGTCAGATTCGAAAGCTTTGACTTCCTCTTCCGTGGGCGGAAGACCGATGAGGTCATAGCTCACCCGGCGCAGGAGAGTCCGGCGGTCGGCCAGCGGCGCCTGCTGGATTCCTTCTTTTTCCAGGCGCGCGACAATGAAGCGGTCGATATCGTTCGTTGCCCAGCCCGTATTCGTGATTCTTGGAGGGGCAGGAGTTTGCAGGGGCTGGATAGACCATAGTTCGCGTTGTGCGGCCGTGATGGTGTAGGGCTTGCCCCCGGCTTGCGTGGCTGCGTTCTCCGGCCAATAGGCGCCGTCTTTCACCCAGCTCACCAAGTCCTCAATTTGATTCGGCTGAAGGTGGCCGTCCTTAGGCATTCTGGCTTCGCGGATGGCGGCGACCAACAGGCTCTTATCGGGCTCGCCCGGCACGATCGCGGGCCCCGATTTGCCGCCCTTCAGGATGTCCTCGCGCGAATCCAGGCGTAAACCCGCCATTTTTGAGTTGGTGTGACAGGCAAAACAGTTCTGAGCCAACACCGGGCGCACATGCTTTTCGAAGAATTCTCTCTTCTCCGAGGTTCGATCTTGCGTCTGAGCCGTAAGACATGCGCACACCAGAAACATTCCTGGCAAGAGTCGCTTCATGACTTTTCTCCTTCAACCATCAAAGCTTCAAATACACATTTCTCGAATTCAGAATTCATAGCGCAACGCGAACTGCATCACACGCGGGGGCGTGGTGTTCTGGTACTCGCCAAAGGTGAGCGGATTATAGAGCGCCAGGCTCGGGTTAATAAAATTCACATTGTTGAAAGCGTTGAACGCTTCGGCCCGCAGCTGCACCTTGTGGCCTTCCCACGGCATTCTAAAGTTTTTAGCGATCGAGATATCCACATTGGTTAGACCGGCCAAACGAACCAGCGCTCGAGTGCCGGTCGAACCTGGGTATTGATTGCGGAAGGCATTGACGGTATCAGTTGTAGCGAACATGCTGGGAAGCCCATTCGAATCGATGCCCTGCTCTTCCTTAAATGCAGTGATCGGTATCGCGAGTGAGCTAAGGTCGTAGTTGGTATTCCAGGCATACGTTCCCTGAATCACCGACGGCAGGCCGCTGTGATAGCGAATGATGCTGGAGATCTGCCAGCCGGAGACAATCTGATCCAACCAGCCGGGGCTGTTGCGCAATAGCATTTTGCCTTTACCAAATGGCAGCTCATAAATCACGTTGGCGTTGATGTTGTGCCGTATATCGAAATCGGAAGAGCCACGAAATTCTTTCTGGTTGTAGACATTTTGTAGCGAGGCCCCCTGAGATCCGGCAGCGCCCTCCGCGGCGGAGCCGTTGTCGATCGAATGTGAAAACGTGTAGTTGAAGTCGAAAGAGAATCCCGTACTGAAGGCCCGGCGCACACTGAGTGTCGCCCCGTGGAAAGCTGCTTGGCCGGCGTTCATCCAGGTGGGGTCTCCGCTACCTTGACGGGCAAAAAACGTGAAGCATCCGGTGCGAACCACGCAGCTGTCACCCGTTCCATAGAATCCGGGCAAACGGTCCATGGTGTGCAATGTATCCAGATAGCTACCGTTGTAGCCGGCATAAATCTGGTAGAAATAGTTGGCTGACGCACTGCCGGGGATGACGGCGTTCTTAAGCCCGGGGAACATGCTTTCCACGAAAGCATTATTTGGCACCAATGAAGGATTGGCCGCGACCCTTGCGGCGACCAGGTCTGGTCTATCGACGACACTTCCAGCGCTCAGCCCGTCATAGAGCTGGCGGAAAGCGGTCATGCTTTGCGTCCAAGTCTGGCCCGAGATCGGATCTTTAAAGTTCTCGAGTGGGGTGAAGATGTCCCCCTGGAGAAGAAGCTTATGCGAGAGACGACCGACGTAGCCGGCCTCGATCGTGAATTTACTAACCTCACGCGTCAAGGTCGCATTCATGACATACGAGTAGGGCGCCCTTAAATTACTGGAGATGCCGTTGTAGGAACCCGCGATAGCGTTAATATCTGGCGGAGTGTAGGGAAAACCTCCTGTGGGAGCCGGAGCCTGCGCGGCCGGTGAGCCGGTATACCGCGGCGACGTCGTGAAATCGTAGGAAGTCAAGTTCTGTAGCGATGTCGATAAACCCTGCGCGCCGAACTGATCGAATTGCGTAATCAGGGCGCTTCCAAATTGGTCGTACACTTTGGAAAACCCTGCGCGAAACGCACCGTTTTTCCCGAAAACTTTTCCCACCACCCCGCTCTTGTCAGTGGGTGCCCAGGCGATACCGACACGCGGGGAGAAATTTAGATTCTCTGACCCATACCAACTTGGTTTCCCATTAACAGGTCCGTTCAGTACGTAGGTAAGCTGGGTTTGCGGATCGGCATTACCCGGCACGCCAACCGCAGCTAAAGCCTGGCGCGCGCCGAACCATTGCTCCAGCGGCTGGGTTGTACCAACCTGGAGGCCATTCACCTCGTACGGCGGGCGTTCGTTGGTGTAGTGCAAACCCAGCGTCAGGGTCAGTCCAGGCCGCAGGCGGAAACTGTCACCGACATAAGCGTCGTATTCGTTAATCGCGAATGAGCGCGTCTGCGGTGAACCCTGCGGAATAACGCTGCCGTCGCGGAGAAATTGATAGGTGATGTTGGTGTTATTAGTCAGCCCGAGTAGAATCCCCATGGCGGATGACACGCCCGACGGGTCAGCGAGAGCCAGGTTCGGGTTGCCCGTCTTGGTTTGCAAGAAGCTCTGAACCGCAGTGTAGATATCCTGCCCCAAGCCCACAGCGCTCCCGTTGCCGTAGCCAAAGTCCGCAAAGGAGTTGGAATAAGAGAAACGGTTATTACGGATAAACCGGAAATTGATTCCGGTCGTAATCGTATGCCGACCCTTGGTCCAATTGAGATCGTCGCCGATATTTGTCACCGGCATATGCCGTCCGCTCGCACGCGCCTGGTAATTCACCAGCTGCGAGAGGTTGTCGTAAGTCATGCTCACACCTGGTACGCCGGTCGTCTCCACTCCTTGGCGCGTGAACCCGAAGCGCGCCACATTGACCAGATTCGGCTTGAGCACCGCGGTGTACTGTCCCGATATGCCTTTGCTGTTATCCAAAATCTGGGAAGCGCCGCTTTGCCCTGGAAATTGCGCCAAGCCGGGAGTACCTACGCCGTAATACGAATTTTGCAGAAGCGTATCCCGGTCGCGGGTTGCATTCGAAAGCGTCCCGCGCACCGATAACGTATGTCGCGCCGCCTTATCCAGAATAAAATCCATCTTGGCTACATAGGCGCGGTCGTCACGATGATCGGGAGCGTTGAAGCGCAAGCCGCTGAAGTTCAGGCCCGCATCCTCCCCAAGAGTGGGCGCATTGCCGCTGGGATATTGCTTCAAGAGATTGAGGAATGCTTGGTTATCACCGATGTGCAGCGGGTCGATTTGCTTAATTTCAGCCGGCGACAGTGTGTAGACGGAACCATCTGCGGCTCCCACCGTTAAAAAGCCCGCTTTCAAACTATCGGTAGGCACGGTTCTGATTTGCGAAACACCGCTCGCGTCCAGGCGGCGTTCGTAGTTCATGAAGAAGAACGCCCTGTTTTTCACGATCGGGCCGCCCAGCGAGGCGCCAAATTGATTGCGAACCAATGGTTGCCGCGCTACGCCGGCCTGATTATTGAACCAGGTGTTCGCCGAAGTGAGCGTGTTGCGGTTAAACTCATACGCTGAACCGTGTAATTGGTTGGTGCCACTCTTGGTGATCAGAGCCACTTGGCCGCCGGAAGACCGTCCATCTGCCGAGCCTTGACCGGCCACCGTCACGCGAAATTCCTGCACCGAATCGAGCGGAATGGGAAGAACCGAATTCAGGCCTGCGTCCGATGTTGCTCCGTTAGCGTTGGAACCTTGCCCGTTGCTGGTGCTCCCGCTGATGCCCGCATCCTGGTTGTTATTCACATCGACGCCGTCGAGCGTGACGTTGTTCTGATCGCGGCGAGCACCCAGCACTTCACCCGTTGGCGTCACCCCCGGCTGCAGACTCAGAAGTTCAACGACGTTGCGGGTCTGCAGGGGCAGCTGCCGGACCTGGGTTTGCGTAAAAGCGTTGCCCATGGCCGCGTCGCTCGTGTTAATCGTCGGCGCCTCCGCCTCGACATTCACTGATTCCGTGACCGACGATACTTCAAGCGTGATGTTGAGAGTAGCCGGAGTGTTGATTTGCAGTTCCAGATCTTTCGCCGTGAAAACCGTGAACCCAGGTTTTGTAACCGTGATGGTGTATTTGCCCGGCGGTAGTTGAGAAAACTGATATTCGCCGGAAGCGTCACTGGGGACATTGCGGCGGAGCCCCGTGTCAGCCTGTTGCAACTCGATCACGGCATCGGGCACTGACCCACTCTGCTTATCCTTGACACTCCCGCGCAGCGATGTGGTGGATTGGCCCCACGATAGTACCGCGAACACGGTTATCAAAAGAATTTGAAGAACTGAACGTCCCAGTGTGGCAGCTTCATTCCGCATAAAAATCAATCCCTTCTTTTGTGCTCAATGACCGTAACTGCACGGAGCATGCAACAACAGCGCGGCGTTTCGCCTGGGCGCCCACTTATGTGAAAGCGAGCAACTCCCAACACGTTTAGCCGCCAGGTGGAGCGACTTAGTCCACGCGCGACCGGATATGATTTAGAGACAGGGGTGTACAGCTAGGACGACAAGGGCGGGAACTTCCTCCACGTGGAGGAAATTTAGTATCTCCTCGAAATGCAGGTTTGTCAATAGATAGATTTCGGGAGCCCTGTGCTGCGCTTTTCGGCACGCCTATCCGGCGCCGGAACTCGAGGTACCGGTGCGGAGATAGATCCTTAGAGGCTAGCCTAGGCTTGACCTGATTTTTCGCTTTTAAGTCCTATTGCAACTTTAAGCTAGAGACCTTAATCGTGTCACCCTGAACATCACCCTCGACCGTGACCTGAAGGTTATCGGTCTTCTTGGTCGTCTTTAGGGCCGCAACTGCCTTCGCGTTACCCGCGGCGTCGAGCGCCAGGAACTTATTGTCTGCCGTGAAAACGCCGTACCCGCTCTTCTGACAGGGGGCTTCGAGCGCACACTTTGTATCGTGCGCCATCGCGAACTTTTGCCCTTTCTTAACGGCGTCCGCGGAACACATTTTGTCCATCAGAACCCCTTGTATTTGAGCTGCCGAGGAGCTTGCAGCGAACGCGGCGACCACGCCCGCAAGGCCAAGAATTCGATAAATAGCTTTCATAATCCACTACTCCAATCCCGCCCGGTGGGCGACTTCGTTGTTAATTTAGGTGCTGATCCCCTACCTGGCCGCGCGAAACAATCTTCTGCACGCGCGCACAAAACAGACAGAGGCAGGGCCAGGACGACGAGGGCAGGAAACCCACTACGTGGAGGAGCCCCAGTATGCTCCTGAAAACGGGGGTTTGTCAAGATTCTAAAAAAAAAGGAGGAGCCCGCGGCAGCACATTACCTGAATCGAACACTGCGCGACGTCGCGCTCCATGGCGTTCTCGATGCCAGCGATCGCGAACACACTCGCTTTCAGCTTAATCAGTTCGGCATCCCAACAAAACACCGCGAGAATGCGCCCGTCAGGATCTGTCAACGGATGCCGAGGAGCTACAAACGGCGGCATAGAGGTCATACCAGTGACTAGGTTTCCGTTTCTGCTATCATCTTTTCAAATCCTGTGACAGGCGCCGCCGTGCCCGCGGTTCCCTTTATGTCGTAGGACTTGCCCCGTTGGCATCGATCGACCTCACGCTGAGGTTTGCACTTCCACTCTGGAGTCTTGCTCGATGCTTCTTACTGATTACGGGTGTATGGCATGAAGCGCCTTCCTTTCACTCCGCAATCGCAGGGGTTTACGGAAATCTTCATACGCCGTGCGGTCGCGGCGACGCTGATGATGGCGGCCATCGTGCTGTTCGGCGTGGTGGCGTATCGCGCGTTGCCGGTTAGCGACCTGCCTAATATCGAGATGCCCACGCTGGTGGTGAGCGCCAGTTTAGCGGGTGCGAATCCGGAGACCATGGCTTCCGCTGTAGCGACTCCGCTGGAGCGCCAGTTCTCGACCATCGACGGCATCGATTCGATGAACTCGGTAAATACGCTAGGTTCGACGTCGATCACGCTGCAGTTCGCGCTAAGCCGGCCGATTGATGCGGCAGCGCAGGATGTGCAGACGGCGATTGCGCAAGCGGCTCCGCTGCTGCCTCCGGGAATGCCGACGCCGCCGTCGTTTAAGCGTGTGAATCCGGCGGATCAGCCGGTGATCTGGCTGGCGATCCGGTCGAGTACGCTGCCGCTCTACAAATTACAGGAATACGGCGACGTATTATTGGCGCGGCGATTTTCCATGGTCACCGGCGTGGCGCAAGTCGTGATTGGAGGCGCGCAGAAATACGCCGTACGCGTGCAAGTGAATCCCGACCGGCTCACCGCACGCGGCATTGGCATCGATGAAGTAGTGGCGGCCATTCGCAACCAGAACGTCAACATTCCCACGGGAACGCTCTACGGCAACAATCAGACCACAACGATTTTCGCCACGGGCCAACTGCTCAACGCGGATGCGTATAAGAACATCATCGTGACCTATCGAAATGGCTCGGCGGTATATCTTAGCGACTTGGCCACGGTGCTCGACGACGTGGAGGATGACAAAAATGCGGCATGGCTGAGCACCAACGACTACACCGAGCGCCTGCTCAACGTGATGGTTTATAAACAGCCGGGTAGCAACGCCGTCGATGTGAGCAATGGAGTGCGTGCGCTGCTGCCAGAAATACTCAAAGGTGTACCGCCCAGCATGGGCGTCCGCGTGATTGCCGACCGCGCCAACAGCATTCGCGATTCTTTTCGCGACGTGCAAGTCACGCTGCTGATCAGTTTAGGGTTGGTGGTGCTGGTGATTTTCGTTTTTCTGCGCAACGCTTCGGCCACCATCATCCCCAGTCTGGCGATGCCGGTGTCGCTGTTGGGCACATTCGCCGTCATGTACTTGTGCGGCTTCAGCCTAAACAATCTTTCGATGATGGCGCTGATTCTGGCCATCGGTTTTGTGGTGGATGACGCCATTGTTGTTTTGGAAAACATCGTGCGCCATATGGAAGCGGGAGAGCGGCCTTTGCATTCGGCCATAGAAGGCGCGCGCGAAGTCAGCTTCACTATCGTTTCCATGACCGCTTCGCTGGCGGCGGTATTCATCCCGATCCTTTTCATGCAGGGGATTCTGGGCCGTCTATTCCGCGAATTCGCGGTGACAATCATGGCCGCGATTCTGGTTTCAGGATTCGTTTCGCTTACGCTCACACCGATGCTGGCCGCGCGCTTTCTAAGGAGCGGGCATAGTGAGCATGGCTGGTTGTATCGCGTCAGCGAGCATTTCTTTGAACGGCTGCAGAGTTTCTACGAACGCACACTGCGCTTTACTCTGCGCCACAGCTTTATGATGCTGGCGCTATCGATCGCCGTGCTGGGCGCAACGGCGTGGCTATTTAATGCCGTGCCTAAAGGCTTCATTCCCACCGAGGACCACAACGAACTCTCGACACAGCTGGAATTTCGCGAAGGCATTTCCTATGGCGAAATTTCACGCGAAATGCTGAAACTCACGGACCTCGTGCGTGGCGATCCGGCGGTCGATTCCTATACCACCAGCGTGGGAGGAAGTTCCGGCGCGACCAATATCGGACGGATTTTCTTCGATCTGCTTCCCCTCCGGCAGCGGCCGGGCCAGCCTACTGTAGACGAAGTGATCGCCAGGCTGCGGCCGAAGCTCAACAGCCTGAACTCCGCTCGCGCCTTTTTGCAGAATCCGCCGCTGATTCGCATTGGTGGGGCATTGACCAAGAGCCTGTATCAATACACGCTACAGAGTGGCGATATTCGCTTGCTTCGCAGCAGCGCTCAAATGTTTGAGAAGGAACTGGCCAAAGTCCCGGGCCTGACCGACGTCACCAGCGATCTGCAAATCAAGAGCCCGCAGGTGACGCTGGAGATCGACCGCAACCGCGCCGCGGCGCTGCACGTAAGCCCGGAACAGATTGAGAGTGGATTGTTTGCGGCCTATGGACCGCAGTGGGTATCGACCATTTACGCGCCCGCCGATCAATACCGCGTGCTGCTCGAAGTAGACCGGCGCTTTCAGGACGATCATGGAAAGATTTCCGCGCTGCGCATCCGTTCGCAGGACGGCCATCTGGTCCCAATGGACTCGCTGGTGCGCTATACCACGCAAGCGGGCCTGACTACGGTGAACCATTATGGCCAATCGACCGCAGTCACCTTGAGTTTCAATCTGCTACCAGGAATGGCCTTGGGCGATGTGGTGGATCAAATTCAGGAGCTTGCCACGCGCACACTTCCCGACACCGTTGCGGCGCGCTTTCAAGGTACGGCGCAAGCGTTCCAGCAATCCACGCGCAATTTGACGCTACTGTTGGTGGTGGCAATTCTGGTGGTCTACATTGTGCTGGGCATTCTGTACGAAAGTTTTGTACATCCACTGACGGTGCTCTCGGGCCTGCCCTCGGCCGGATTCGGCGCCTTGCTAACGCTCTATCTTTTCAACCTGCCGCTGGACGTTTACTCATTTGTAGGCTTGATCCTATTGGTCGGAATCGTCAAAAAGAACGCGATCATGCAAATAGATTTCGCTTTGGACGCCGAGCGCCGGCTGGGCTTTTCCCCGCGCGAAGCAATTTTCCAAGGCTGTGTCACGCGTTTTCGCCCCATCATGATGACGACCATGGCCGCGTTGCTAGGCGCTGCGCCGATCGCCGCCGGGCAGGGGGCGGGAGGCGAGGTGCGCCGGCCCTTGGGTATGTGCATTATCGGCGGGCTGGTGTTTTCGCAACTGATCACCTTGTATTTAACGCCAGCGGTATATCTGTACTTGGGAAAATTCCAATCGCTCAAAAACAATCGGCTGCCGATGTATTCGGCGGAAGAAGAAGCATTTGCGCGAATTGGAGATTGACCCGCCACGACGCCGAGCAGAGTCTCTCGCACACTCTGAGAGAAATTCACCAGGATCTCGCCCTGGGCTCTCTAATCCCACAGGAAAACCGATATCCCGGCAGTTGGCATGTCAGCCACTCGCTCCAGTGACAGACTGCATGCGTTGGTGTATTCTTAAGCCCAATGTGGTATCTGTTACTCTCTCGACCGTCATACCCGGAGCTTGGAATGCGTCGACGTCACGAAGCGCTCGTCACCGCCGCCTTCTTCCTTCTGGGTATGCCCTTGGCGTCGCCTCATTTGGCCGCTCAGTGGCTGAAGTATCCCACCACTGGAGTCCCACGAAAGGCTGATGGCAAGGTAAACATGTCGGCCCCCTCGCCTCGCATGGCGGATGGCAAGCCCGATTTTTCCGGAATCTGGACCACGGCAGAACCCAATTCGCGTCGCGCCGGCTTGTCCAGTCCAAAGCAGACTTCAGGGCCTAGGGAGCCGCAGAGTCCCAACGATGAGGAGAGCCCTAGCGACGCCACCGCCTCACGCCAAATGGCGAATATCGGTATCGACCTTCCGGGAGGATTGCCGTATCAGCCTTGGCTCGTGCCCCTCGTCAAGGAGCGTACCGACAACCTGGCGAAAGACGACCCCCACATTAAGTGCTTGCCGGATAACTTTCTTCGCGCGTACGGGCTGCCGCATTTACTGAAGTTTGTCCACACCCCAAATCTTTTGGTGGTGCTCAATGAAATGAACGCCGGATACCGCCAGGTATTCACGGATGCGCGTCCGCTGCCCGCCGATCCCACTCCCTCGTGGCAAGGATACTCGTCGGCGAAATGGTCTGGCGATACCCTGGTGATCGACACCAACGGACTGCGCGACGATACTTGGATCGATTGGGTTGGAAGTGTGGTGACCCAGGCGGCCAAAGTGCGCGAGCAGATCCGGCGCCCAGACTTCGGACACCTCGAAATCCAAGTCACTGTCGATGATCCCAAGGCTTACACCAAGCCGTGGACTGTCACATTAAGGGAGCGCATCGTTGTCGATGTGGAATTGATCGACGAGATCTGTGTGGAGAATGAGCAGTCTCTCCAGCACATGAAGTGATCTCCGCTCTCGCCCCGGGCCGGAAGCTCTTGCGATATATACTGGCGAACATGAAGTCTCTCTCTATAATCTTGGCGTGTGCGCTGGCGCTGGTGGTAGGCAGTGCCGCGCAGCAGGGGCGCGGCGGCGGACGCGTTTTTGCGCAGCCGGAAGGTGTGCGCGAAGTCACCGTGAAAGCGATTCCGCGAGTGGTGGCGCAGGGCGCCCAATGGACGCTCGCTTGGCAGGGGACAGATAACGCCGATGGGATCATCGCCTCCAGCGATGGCGGATTGCTATTCGCGCAGGAACAGCCGAACCGCATCAGCAAACTCGACCACAACGATAAGGTGGCTACTTTCCGGGAGAATACGCACGGTACCGGAGCTTTATCGATCGACGCAAAGGGCCGGCTTCTAGCAGTACAACGAACCTGTACCGATCCTGGCCGGCAAGGGCCTCCGTGCACCGAGGCGACCGCCGTCGCGGTGTTGGCGCCCGAGAACAAAATGCTTGCGGACAATTTTGAAGGCAAGAGTTTAGGGCGCTTGAATGACCTGATCGCGGACAAAAAGGGAGGTGTGTACTTCAACGGTACGGGAACCTATTATGTGAATCGCGATGGCAAAGTCAGCAGCATCGGCGAGAATATACGCACCAATGGAATCACTTTAAGCCGCGACGAAAAGACGCTGTACGTGACCAACGGTGGAACGCTAGTCGCATTCGATATCGCCGCGGATGGATCAGTTAAAAACCAGCACGATTTCGCCAAGCTGGAAGCGGGTGGCAATGGAGACGGGATGGCCATTGACGCCGAGGGACGGCTGTACGTGACCTCTGAACCGGGCGTGCAGGTGCTGAGCGCGGACGGAAAATACCTGGGGCTGATTCCGACGCCGCGCAGCGTGATCAGCGTTGCCTTTTCCGGCAAAGATAAGAAGACGCTCTACGTGGTAGGTGCCGGAGCGTTTGGACCGGACGGAAAAGAGTTCCGCACGCCCGAAGGCGTCCGCAATAATGCCAAAACGATTTACCGGATCCAAATGCTCACACAAGGGTTCAAGGGCCGAGTCAAATAGAGAGGAGAATCCATGATCAGACGACGTGATTTCTTCGGAGTTGGTGTTGCCGCATTCGGCGCGCTGAATGCCGTCAAGGCGTCTGCGCAAGCTCCCTCCTCGCAGAAAATTCCCTGGTGGGCGGCGCGGCCTGGGAAGGGCGGCGTTGGCAAACCGGCGGCGATTGACATGCACGCCCACTGGTCTCCGGAGCCTTACAACAAAGTCTTGGCCGAGCTGGGACAGCCCCTCGCGAACCCTTATCCGCTGGATTACGATCTCGACAAGCGGCGTCAATGGATGGATGACCATGGCGACCTGATG
>Ga0207703_10002909_pt1 | contig 14578 bp, 11 predicted proteins | sample KBSSwiS12_FD_184304 | JGI IMG/M metagenome (GOLD analysis project Ga0207703, IMG submission 184304) | Switchgrass rhizosphere microbial communities from Kellogg Biological Station, Michigan, USA - KBS Switchgrass S1-2 (SPAdes) (version 2) | ecosystem: Host-associated > Plants > Roots >... | reverse complement strand
AGCTGAGGATGCGCGTGCGCGAATGCGGCGCCGGCCGCAGACGCACCACCTGCGGGCCGAGCCGGATCGCCCGGTCGTAGCGGTAGTGGGTGACGTGGTTGAGGGCGACGTGGATCGACATCGGAGGTCGGTCCGCGCCGCTCAGGGCGAAACCGGAACGAGGAAGTCGCGGCTGATTCCGGTGCCGAGTGCGTTGACGCGCTCGAGGAACTGGGTCAGGTACGCGTGCAGGCCGGTCGCGAGGATCTCGTCGATGCGACCGTATTGAAGATCGGCGCAGAGCCGTCCGGCGAGGCGCAGCGTGTCCTTCGATTGCTCGTTGGCGACGCGGTGCAGGTTGGAGACGACCTCGTGCATGCACGCCGCGAGCGAGCGCGGCATGTCGGGGCGCAGGATCAACAGCTCGGCGACGCGCTCCGGCCGGATGACGTTGCGGTAGACCTTGCGGTAGACCTCGAAGCCGGAGACCGAGCGCAGCACCGCAGACCAGTGATAGAAGTCGAACTCGACGTCCTTGTTGCCGCTCTCCTGGCTCTGGCTCTGGCTTTGCAGGCCATCGCCGCCCGTGACCGCGGCGATTCCGTTGCGTATGCGCGCGCCGATCGGACCGGCGCCGTTGCCGAAGAGGTCGTGCGGCACCGAGTGGAACTTGACGTCGAGCAGCCGCGCCGTGTTGTCGGCGCGCTCGAGGAAGCTGCCGATGCGCAGGAAGTGGAACGCCTCGTCCTGCAGCATCGTGCCGACGGTGACGCCGCGCGACAGGTGCGAGCGGAACTTGACCCACTCGAACGCCTCGCCCGGACTTTTCTGGAACGCGCCGTCGCCGATGAGACGCTGGAACTCGAGCCAGGTCTGGTTCTGGGTCTCCCAGACCTCGGTCGTCAGGGTGCCGCGCACCGCGCGCGCGTTCTCGCGCGCCGCCATCAGGCAGCTGCGGATCGACGAGCCGTTGGCGGCGTCGTTGACCATGTACTCGATCACCGTGCGCGGCGACACCTCGCGGTAGCGGCGTGCGAAGTCGCCGCTGATCTCGTTGATGCTGAGGAGCCCCCGCCAGCCGCGCTCGGCGGCCTCCTCCGACTGCGGCAGCAGCGACATCTGGTAGTTGACGTCGAGCATGCGCGCGGTGTTCTCGGCGCGCTCCATGTAGCGCGCCATCCAGAACAGGTGGTCGGCGGTGCGCGACAGCATGCGTGACTCCGCTCAGGCTTCCAGGATCCAGGTGTCCTTGGTGCCGCCGCCCTGCGACGAGTTGACCACCAGCGAACCTTCCTTGAGCGCGACCCGCGTCAGCCCGCCCGGCACCATCTGCACGGTCTTGCCCGAGAGGACGAACGGGCGCAGGTCGATGTGGCGCGGCGCGATGCCGCTCTCGACGAACGTCGGGCAGGTCGAGAGCGCGAGGGTCGGCTGCGCGATGTAGCGGCTCGGGTCGGCCTTGAGCGCGCCGCGGAACCGCTCGATCTCGTCGGCGGTCGCCGCCGGGCCGACGAGCATGCCGTAGCCGCCGGCGCCGTGCACCTCCTTGACGACGAGCTCGCCGAGGTGCTCGAGGACGTGGCCGAGATCGTCTGGGTCGCGGCAGACGTACGTCGGCACGTTGTTCAGGATCGGCTTCTCGCCGAGGTAGAAGTCGATCATCTTCGGCACGTACGGATAGATCGACTTGTCGTCGGCGACGCCGGTGCCGATCGCGTTGGCGAGCGTCACGTTGCCGGCCCGGTACGCGGCGAGCAGCCCCGCGCAGCCGAGCGTCGAGTCGGCACGGAACGCGCGCGGGTCGAGGAAGTCGTCGTCGACGCGGCGGTAGATGACGTCGACGCGCTTGGGCCCCTGCGTCGTGCGCATGTAGACGAAGTTGTCGCGGACGTAGAGGTCCTGGCCCTCGACCAGCTCGATCCCCATCTGCTGGGCGAGGAACGCGTGCTCGAAGTAGGCGCTGTTGTACATGCCGGGCGTGAGCACGACGACGGTCGGATCGTTGACCGCCGCCGGCGCGACCGAGCGCAGCGTCTCGAGCAGCAGGTCGGGATAGTGCGCGACCGGCGCGACGCGGTGGCGGCCGAACAGCTCGGGGAACAGCCGCATCATCATCTTGCGGTTCTCGAGCATGTACGAGACGCCGCTCGGCACGCGCAGGTTGTCCTCGAGGACGTAGTAGCTGCCGCTGCCGTCTGGATTGGCGGCGCGGACGATGTCGATGCCGGCGATGTGCGAGTAGATGTCGCCGGCGACGGCGACGCCCTGCATCTCGGCGCGGTACTGGGCATTGCCGAGCACCTGGTCGGCGGGGACGACGCCCGCCTTCAGGATCTCCTGGCCGTGGTAGACGTCGTGGACGAAGCGGTTCAGCGCGGTGACGCGCTGGCGCAGCCCCCGCTCGATTTCGCGCCACTCGTGCGCCGGGATGACGCGCGGGATGAGATCGAACGGGATCAGCCGCTCGGTGCCGCCGTTGGCGCCGCCGTCGTCCTTGGCGCCGTAGACCGCGAACGTGATGCCGACGCGGCGGAAGATGACCTCGGCCTCGTCGCGCCGCGTCTGCATGACCTGCGGCGGCTGCTCCTTCAGCCAGCGGTCGTAGCCGCCGTAGTGCTCGCGCACCGCGCCGCTCGTGTCGAGCATCTCGTCGAAGGCCGGCCTCACGCGTCTTCCTCCTTCGGTGGGGAGGTTAGCAAAGATCGGGCCGCTGCTCGACGGCGTCACTCCTCCTTGAACCGGTGCGCGAACGCGCGGCTCACCGGCAGTCGCTCGCCGCTGCCCTTGAGGACGACCTCGAGCCGGTCGCTGTCGATCCGCTCGGCGGCGGCGATGGCGTGCACGTTGACGAGCGCACCGCGATGGATCTGCCAGAACATGGCAGGATCGAGGCGCGTCGCCAGCTCACGGATCGGCGTGCGGACGTGGGCGTCGCTGCCGTCGGCGCAGACGACACGCGTGTACTTCGCGTCCGACTGGAAGTAGCGCACGTCGGCGGCGGCGATGAGGCGGATGCGGCGTCCCGACGATGCCTTGATCCAGGCGCCGTGTTCGCCTTCGGGCCCGCGCAGCGCGCGCAGCACGGCGTCAAGGCCGGCCGACGTCGCCGGCGCGGCTTCGTGCAGGCGGCGGATCGTCATCGCCAGGCGCTCGCGCTCGATCGGCTTCAGCAGATAGTCGGTGGCGCCGCGCTCGAACGCCTCGATCGCATGCTGATCGAAGGCGGTGACGAAGACGATTCGGGTGGGCGTCGAACCACGGGCGACGGCCGCCTGCGCGATGCGCGCGGCGACGTCGAGGCCGGTCAGTCCGGGCATGCGGATGTCGAGGAAAGCCACGTCCGGAACGTGCTCCAGCCACGCCTGCCAGGCCTCGTGGCCGTTCGCCGCGCGCGCGACGATGCGCGCTTCGGGCCAGAGCTCGGCGAGCTGCTCGACGAGCCGCTCGGCCATGAGCGGTTCGTCCTCGGCGACGAGCACGCGTGCGCTCACGGCGACGTCGCCCGCCGCCACGGCAGTCGCACCCTCGCGACGAGGCCGTGCGGCTCGTTGTCGAGCAGCTCGAGCGAGGCGCGACCTGCGTAGGCGAGCGCGAGCTGATCGCGCACGCTCGCGAGCCCGTTGCCGTTGCCGGGCAGCGCGGGCATTCCCGCGCCGGTGTCGAGCACCTCGACGACGACCGTGGTGTCCGCGGCGCCCGGCGTCGCCAGCGACGCGCGCACGTCGATGCGGCCGCCCTGAGGCGAAGGTTCGATGCCGTGCTTGATCGCGTTCTCGACGAGCGTGACGAGGACCGTCGGCAGCATCGGCGCATCGCGCAGGGCGGCGGGAAGCTCGAGGGCGTAGGCCAGGCGCGGCCCGAGCCGCACCTGCATCACGCGCAGGTAGCCGTCGACCATCTCGAATTCATCGCCGAGCGTGGTGCGCTCGGCGCGCAGCCCGGCGAGCGCGCCGCGCAGGAAGCGGATGAGGTGCGCAGTAAGCGCTGCGGCCTGCGGCGCGCCGCGCTCCGCGAGCTGCTGCACGGCGCCGAGCGTGTTGAACAGGAAATGCGGCTCGATCTGCGCCTGGACCAGGCGCAGCCGCGATGCGCTCAGCTCGTTGGCGAGCCGCGTTCGCTCGGCGTCGGCGGCGAGGCGTGCGTTCTCCGCGTCGAGCTCGCGATTGCGCCAGAGGGCGACGCCGGCGACCACCACGAAGAGCCCCACCAGCATGGGCACGCCATCCGTGACGAGCTTCGGCGCGGCGCTCTGGAGCACGTCACGGAACGACCCGCCTTCGAGCAGCGACCGGGTCGCGAGCCCGGTGAGCACGCCGGCGAGCCCGGCAGCCGCCGCCTTGCCCCACACCGACTTCCTGCCACGCAGGGCGCGGGGGTTGAACCACACCCCGATGACCGCGAGGCCGAACCCGAACGCCACCAGGTTCGCGAAGACGATTCCCTTGACGGCCCCGAACTCGCGCGGCAGCGCGAGGTGGAGGACGACGCCGGCGGCGGTGGCCGCGATCGCCCAGCCGGCGATCGCCGCCCAGCTCCGCCAGCCGCGCCAGCGCCAGATGAATTCGCGGAGCGCGCGCCGCTCCGCAGGCGTCATCGCCCGGTACGTTGCCAGCGTGCGGCGCCCGTAGCGGCTGCCCTCCCAGTCGAGGGGCGGTGCTCGCCCGGCATCGAGCGCATCGAGCAGCTCGATGTGGCGATGCTCCCACGCGCGGTAGCGCTGGTAGATCGAGGCGACGGTCATCCGGGCAAAGCGTAGCGTGAGCGGGCGCCAGCCACGGCGGCGCTGCGACGAACGACCGCCCGCTGCGACAAATGTCCGCCCGCAGCGACCGACGACCGGCCGGGATCGACCGGCCGGGCGTCACGGGCCGTCCGCGTCGATGCGGTGGTGCCAGTAGCGGCGCGCGACGTCGCGCTCGCAGCTGCCGCCCTCGGGCCCGTCGGCGCGCCATTGCCAGGCGCCGCATGCGGCCGTCGCGACGATCGCGACGCCGCGCTCGCGGTAGCGCTCGACGACGTCGGCGGCGGGGTGGCCGAAGCGGTTGCGGTAGCCGGCCTGGAAGACGGCGATCCGCGGCCGGACGGCGTCGAGGAACGCCGCACTCGACGACGTCCGGCTGCCGTGGTGCGGCACGACCAGCACGTCGCTCTTCAACGCCGCGCCGGCGACGACCAGCGCCGATTCCTGCTCGCGCTCGATGTCGCCGGTGAGCAGCACGCTGCGGCCGCCGCCGGCGACGCGCAGCACGCACGACATCGCATTCGGCTTGCCGCTGCGCGCGTAGGCGTCGGCGCCCGGGTGCAGCACGGCGAAGTCGACGCCGTCCCACTGCCAGCGCTCGCCCGCGACGCAGCGGCGGGCCGGCCGCGCGCCGTCGAGCAGCGGATGGCCGTCTTCGAGCGAGCTGGCGAGCGCGGCGACGTCGAGCGCGCCGAACAGCGTCCGTGCGCCGCCGACGTGGTCGCTGTCGCGGTGGCTGAGGACGAGAAGATCGAGCCGCCGCTCGCCGCGGCCGCGCAGCAGCGGGACGAGGACGCGCTGGCCGGCGTCGCTCTCGCGCGAGTACGCAGGGCCGCTGTCGAAGAGGAGCGCATGCGCGCGCGTGCGCACGAGCACCGCGGTACCCTGGCCGACGTCGGCGGCGACGACGTCGAACGTGCCGTCGGCCGGCCGCGCGAGCGGCGGCAGGACGAGCGCGAGCGCGAGCGGCAGCGCCACGGCGCGCGCGCGCCACGGCAGCGGCAGGACGACGAGCGCCGCGGCGACGAGCCCGGCGAGGCGCGCCCAGGCGGGAGCGGCCGGCGCCGTCCACACCGCACCGGGCACGGCGGCGAGCGACGCGAGCAGCGCGGCAAGCGCGCCGACCAGCCAGGCGCCGATCGACCAGAGCGGCGCGAGCGCGATGCCGAGCAACGCGAGCGGCGTGATGACGAGCGTGACGAGCGGAATCGCGACCAGGTTGGCGACGATGCCGACCAGCGACACCTGCTGGAAGATGACGAGCGTGAGCGGCGTCAGGCCGAGCGTGGCGACGAGCTGCGTGCGGATGCCGCCGCGCACGGCGGCGACGGCGCGCGCCGGCCAGCTTCGCCAGCCTTCGCCGGGTGCCGCGCCTGCGGCGCGCCCGGCCGGCGACGACGACATCAGCAAAGCGACGGCAGCGAACGACAGCCAGAAGCCGGGTTGCAGCAGCGCCCAGGGGTCGAACAGCGTGACGACGAACGCGGCGGCGAGCAGGACCAGCGACCACGGCCAGCGCAAGCCGAGCGACTGCAGCAGCGTGACCGTCGCGAGCATCCACACCGTCCGCTGCGCCGGGACTCCCCAACCCGCGAACGCCGCGTACGCGGCCGCGGCAGCGAGCCCGCCCCAGCGCGCCGCGACCGTCGCCGGCAGCAGGTGGGTCGCGCGGACGCTGCGTCGCCACAGCGCGGCGACGAGCGCGCCGAACAGCCAGGCGAACATCGTCACGTGCAGCCCGCTGATCGACATCAGGTGGGCGACGCCGGTGTTGCGGAACAGCTCCCAGTCGTCGCGTTCGATCGCGCCCTGGTCGCCGACCGCGAGCGCGGCGAGCACGCCGGCGGCGCGCCGGTCGACGACGTGCGCCTCGATCGCGTCGCGCACGCGCTGGCGCGCGCGCTCGATCGGGAACCCCGCGTTCGCGTCGACGAGCGTCGCCGGCGCGTCGCGCACGTAGCCGGTCGCGCGCACGCCCTGCTCGAGCCATGCCAGCTCGACGTCGAAGCCGTGCGGGTTGAGCGAACCGTGCGGCTGGCGCAGGCGGACGCTGAACCGCCAGCGCTGGCCGGCGCGCAGCGTCGCGCGCGGCTGCACGAGCGCGGCGTCCTCGTGGAAGCCTGCGTACCAGCCGAGCGCGAGCGTCGGCGGCACGCCCGCCGGCGCGCCATCGCGATCGACGGCGAAGCGAAAGCGCAACCCGCTCGGACCTTGCTGCGGCAGGCTCGCGACGACGCCGCTGACGACGACATCCCTGCCCTCGAGATCGGCCGGCAGCGCGTCGGCGAGCAGAGTGCTCGCGTGCCAGCCCGAGACCGCGAAGCCGAGCCCCAGCGCTGCGGCGATGGCGACGAAGGTTCGCAGCCTTCGAGCGAGCCAGGGCGTCGCCGCCGCTGCGAGCAACGCGATCGCCGCAGTCGCGATGTAGACGCCGGGCGAAAGAAGCGAACGCTCGTGCAGCTGCCAGGCGACGCCGGCGAGCCAGGCGAGGGGCAGCGCCGCGAGCCACCCGCCGCCGACGCCCGATGAAGCCATGCGGGAGTGTAGGATTCGCGCACTTCGCGCCCGACTCGCCATGGCCTCGATCTACGACCGTCTGACCGACCTCGACATCTCGCTGCCGCCGCTCGCGATCCCCGCGGGCGCCTACGTTCCCTTCGTGCGCACCGGCAACATCGTCTTTCTCTCGGGTCACATCGCCAAGCGAGACGGCAAGGTTTGGGTCGGGCAGCTCGGCCGCGACATGAACACCGCGACCGGCAAGAAGGCGGCGCGCGCGGTCGCGATCGACCTCCTCGGCACGCTCCACGCCGCCGTCGGCGACCTCGACAAGGTCGAGCGGATCGTGCGCATCACGAGCCTCGTCAACAGCGCTCCCGACTTCATCGAGCACCACCTCGTCACCAACGGCTGCTCCGAGCTGTTCGGCGAAGTCTTCGCCGAGAAGGGTGCGCACGCGCGCAGCGCCTACGGCGTCGCCCAGCTGCCGCTCGGTGCCTGCGTCGAAATCGAGCTGATCGCCCAGGTCGGCGAATGAGCGTGCGCGCGAAGGGCAGCGCCCGCACGTCGGCGCTGTTCGCCTTCGTCGCCGCCGTCTCGATTGCCGCGCTCGCCGCCGCGCTCGTCTCGCAGCACGTCTACGACATGCAGCCGTGCCCGTGGTGCGTGCTGCAGCGGCTCGTCTTCGTCGCGATCGTCGTCTTCGCGGTGCTCGGCTTCGTCTGGCGCGGCGCTGCCGGCGGCCGCGTCGCCGGAACGTTCGCGCTCCTGCTCGCGCTGGTCGGCATCGGGGCGGCGCTCTGGCAGCAGCTGGTCGCGGCGAAGTCGGCGTCGTGCAACCTGACGCTCGCCGACCGGATCGTCAACGCGACGACGCTCGACCGTCTGCTGCCCGACGTCTTCGAGGCGCGCGCCAGCTGCGCCGACGCCGCCGTGTCGCTGCTCGGCGTGCCGTATGCGTACTGGGCAGCGGCGGTTTTCGCGCTCTGCGCGATCGCGCTGCTGCGCATCCTCTACCTCAGCGCCTGAGCGTCGCAGCGCACGCCGCGGCCGCCATCACTGCCGGTCGGCAGCGACGACGCGCGTCGCGGTCGGCATGACGTGCTGCTTGCGGCCCTTGCGCGCGCGCCGGCCGACGTAGTCGTCGAGCGCGGCGCCGCGCAGCGTCTCGTCGCGCGGTTTGCCGCCGCGGCCGCTGCCGAGCACCTGCAGCGCGCTCGCGAAGACGGCGACGCTGACGAGCGCATCGTTCTCGTCGACGTCGATCAGCGTCAGGCCACGGCCGCCGTTGGGCTGCAGCTTCAACTCGTCGACGCCGAAGACGAGGAGACGGCCGAGCAGCGTCAGGCAGGCGACGCGCGACGTCTGCTCGCCGCCGACGACGACCGGCGGCAGCGGCTTCTCTTCGCCTTCGAGGACGAGGAAGCCCTTGCCGCCGCGCTGTCGCGAGACGAGATCCGAAGCGCGCGCGAGCAGACCGAACCCGCCCGTGTTGGCGAGCAGCAGCAGCTCGGCTCCTCCGCCGGCGAAGTAGTGCGCGGGCTGCGTCCCAGCCTCGAGCTCGATCAGCGACGTCACCGGCGCGCCGTCGCCGCGACCGCTCGGCAGGCTGGCGACGGCGACCGAATAGACGCGGCCGTTGCTGCCGAAGACGAGCAGCGTGCCGGTGCTGCGGCAGCCGAAGGTTCCGTAGAGCGCGTCGCCAGCCTTGAACGCGAGCTGCGCGCCTTCGACCTCGTGGCCCTTCATCGCACGCACCCAGCCCTTCAGGCTGACGACCACCGTCACCGGCTCGTCGACGACGCGCACCTCGGCGACGGCACGCTTCTGCGCCTCGATCAGCGTGCGGCGCTCGTCGCCGTACGCCTTCGCGTCGGCTTCGATCTCGCGCACGACGGTGCGCTTCAGCGCCGCCGGGCTGGCGAGGATGTCACCGAGCTTCGCGCCTTCGGCGCGCAGCTCCTTCAGCTCCTGCTCGATGCGGATCGCCTCGAGCCGCGCGAGCTGGCGCAGGCGGATGTCGAGGATGTCGTCGGCCTGCCGCTCGCTCAGCGCGAGGCGCTCGATCAGCGCCGCCTTCGGCTCGTCGGCAGCGCGGATGAGCGCGATCACCTCGTCGATGTGCAGCAGCACGAGCTGCCGGCCTTCGAGGATGTGGATCCGCTCCTCGACCTTGGCGAGGCGATGGCGCGAGCGCCGCTCGACCGTCGCCGTGCGGTAGCGCGTCCATTCGCCGAGCAGCTGGCGCAGGCTCTTCTGCGTCGGCCTGCCGTCGGCACCGACCATGGTCAGGTTGACCGGCGCCGAGCTCTCGAGGCTGGTGTGCGCGAGGAGGGCATTGACGAGGTCGGCCTGCGGCACCGTGCGCGACTTCGGCTCGAACACGATCCGCACCGCGGCCTCCTTGCTCGACTCGTCGCGGACGGCGTCGAGCACGGCGAGCAGCGTCGCCTTCAGCTGCAGCTGCTCGGACATCAGCGCTTTCTTGCCCGCGCGCACCTTCGGGTTCGTCAGCTCCTCGATCTCCTCGAGCACCTTCTGCGCGCTCGTCCCCGGTGGCAGCTCGGTGACGACGAGCTGCCACTGGCCGCGCGCGAGGTCCTCGATCTTCCAGCGCGCGCGCACCTTGAGCGAGCCGCGACCGGTCGCGTAGGCGGCGCGGATCTCCTCGGCAGCGCTGATGATCTGGCCGCCGCCGGGATAGTCGGGGCCGGGGACGAGGCGCGCGAGCTCGTCGTCGCCGAGCCGGTCGTCCTTCAGGAGCGCGACCGCGGCGGCGGCGACCTCGCGCAGGTTGTGGCTCGGGATCTCGGTCGCGAGGCCGACGGCGATGCCGCTCGCACCGTTCAGCAGCACGAACGGCAACCGCGCCGGCAGCAGGCGCGGCTCCTCGGTCGAGCCGTCGTAGTTGGGAACGAAGTCGACCGTGCCTTCGTCGATCTCGTCGAGCAGGAGGCGCGCGATCGGCGCGAGGCGCGCTTCGGTGTAGCGCATCGCCGCCGCGCCGTCGCCGTCGCGCGAGCCGAAGTTGCCCTGGCCGTCGATCAGCGGATAGCGCAGCGCGAAGTCCTGCGCCATGCGCACGAGCGCGTCGTACGCCGCCTGGTCGCCGTGCGGATGAAAGCGCCCGAGGACGTCGCCGACGACGCGCGCGCTCTTCACGGCCTTCGGCCCGGCGCCGGTCGGCGGCGTCACCAGGCCCATCCGCGCCATCGCGTAGAGGATGCGGCGCTGCACCGGCTTCTGGCCGTCGGCGACGTCGGGAAGCGCGCGCCCCTTGACGACCGAGAGCGCGTACTCGAGGTAGGCGCGCTCGGCGTATTCGGCGAGCGCGACGGCGTCGTCGGCGGGCGGAGGCGAGAAGAGATCGAGCGTGTTCACGGCGGGTCGAAAGAGCGAAGCCTTGCGAGTCTAGTCACCCGCCGTGGCCGTCTCAGGCCAGGCCGGGGGGCCATGGAGCGGAACCGGTCACCCCGCGGCCGCGGCAGCGCGCTCGGTTGGCAATGAGGAAACGAGCTCCTCAGCGCCGTGGCGGGTCGAGCTGCCGGCGCGCCTCGTTCGCTTCGGCCTGTGCGTCGAGCATCAGCCTGTAGGCGACGTAGTACTTGTAGATGTTGCGGACGTACGTCGTCGTCTCGATTCCGATCTGCCGGGCGATGACGATCTCGACGTTGTTGAACCACTTGTCGGGGTCGAGGCCGCGCCGCGCCGCCTCCTTGCGCGCGCGCACGACGTTGCCGGGACCGCAGTTGTAGCTCGCGAACGCGAACAGCGGGCGGTTGCCCGCGCTGAAGTTGGCGTCCGGGAAGTACCTGCCCATGAGCAGGTCCATGTACTTCGCGCCGGCATGGATGTTGTGCTCGGCGACGCGGATGTCGCCGACGCGCATCTCGGCACCGGTGGCCGGCATCAGCTGCATGATTCCGACCGCGCCGACCGGGCTCCTCGCATCCTGGTCGAGCTGCGATTCCTGGTAGCCCTGCGCGGCGAGCATGAGCGGATCGAAGCGATAGCGGTCACCATACTTCTCGAACAGCGCCAGGGTCTGCTGGAATCGTCGGTACTCGGCGCTGGCGCTCGGGTCCTTCAGCGCCTTGACGCGTCGCATGTAGCTGTTCATGCGCGCCGCGGCGACGCCCTGCTTGGTCGCCCAGTTGAGGAAGAAGTCCTCGATCTCGGCGGCGAGCCCGGGGCTGTCCTTGCGGATCGCCCACCCGGTCCTGGCATCGTCGCGGAGGACGAGGTCCGTGCGCACCTTGAGCTGCGGCAGCACCTGCGCCCACATGCGCGCCTTCCAGTCGTCGACGGCGAGCAGCTCGATCAGGCCCGCTTGCTCCATCTCCATCAGGTCCTCGTCCTCGAGCGCGTCGGGAACGCGGACCAGCTCGATCGGCGCCTTTGCTTCGCTGGCGAACCGCTCGTTCAACTTCTCCAGGCTCTCGAAGTAGCTGGACGACGGCCGAACGTGGACGCGCTTGCCGGCGAGATCGTCGAGCGACGCGAGCTGGGGCGATTTCGGCCCGGTGACGATCACCTCGTCGACCGTGCGGCGGCCGTCGGCCCCGGTGACGAAGTCGGCCTGGTCGAGCCGCTCCTCGGTCACGGTCAGGTTGCCGATCGCGACGTCGGTGAGACCCTGCCCGAGGAGGCCGAGCAGCTTGTCGCGCGTCGCCGGACCGATGTAGATGGTGAGCGGCCGCTTGCCGAGCACCTGGGCGTACTTCGCATTGAGATAGCGCTCCCAGTCGCGCACCAGCTCGACCGCGAGCCCGCGCTCGCGGCCGCGGTCGTTGAAGTAGAGCGACCGCGAGTACGGCGCGGCGACGCGGATCACCCGCCGCGCGAGCATGCCGTCGAAGTCGCCGGCCCAAGGTTTGTTGTGGATGGCGAGCCGGCGCGGCGTGGCGGTGCCGTCCGGGGTCGCCTGGCCGTGCGCCGCCGTCGTGCAGGCCGCGAGCAGCAGCGACGCGAGCAGCGCGCGACCGAGCCGCGCCGTCAGGTGCATCGCGCCAGCCTGGTGGCAGACCGCATTTGCCATCGTCGGGCTCCTCGCGGCCGTGCCCTCGTCCGCTCAGCGAGGAAACCGCTCCCGCAGTTTGACCTTCCAGAACTTGCCCGTCGAGGTCCGCGGCACGCCGTCGATCACTTCGTAGCGATCGGGCAGCTGCCACTTGGCGAAGCCCCGGCCGAGGAGGTGGCGGCCGAGGTCGTCGCGCAGCCGATCGCCGGCGAGCTCGCTGCCCGGCTTCAGCACGACGCACGCCAGCGGCCGCTCGCCCCACTTCTCGTCGGCGATCGCGATCACCGCCGCCTCGGTGATCGCCGGGTGCGCCATCAGCGCGTTCTCGAGATCGACGGAGCTGATCCACTCGCCGCCCGACTTGATCAGGTCCTTGGTGCGGTCGGTGATGCGAACGAACGCGAGGGCGTCGATCGTCGCGACGTCGCCGGTGCGAAGCCAGCCGTCGTCGGTGAACTTGTCTTCGCTGCGCGGCACCTCGTGGTACGAGCCGGTGATGAACGGGCCGCGCACCTGGATCTCGCCCATCGTGTGGCCGTCGTGCGGCGCGTCGCCGCCTTCGTCGGTGCGGATGCGGACGTCGACGAGCGGCACCGGCACGCCGGCCATCGCGGCGCGGCGGAAGCGCTCGTCGTCCGCAGCGCCCTTCAGCTCGTTCGTCTGGTACGAGACGGTCGCGATCGGCGACGTTTCGGTCATCCCCCAGCCCTGCACGATCCAGACGCCGTGGCGCGCGAACGCGCGGATCAGCGACTCGGGAACCGCCGAGCCGCCGACGAGCGAGCGCATCCCGGTCGGCAGCGTCCAGCGCCCGGGCTGCTCTTCGAGCGCGCGCTCGTAGAGCTGGATCAGGCCCATCCAGATCGTCGGCACGCCGAGCGCCAGCGTCGGCGGCTCGGCCTTCATCAGGTCGAGCAGGTCCTCGGGGTGCAGGTGCGGACCGGGGAAGACCATCTTCACGCCGAGCATCACCGCGGCGTACGGGATGCCCCAGCTGTTGGCGTGGAACATCGGCGTCACCGGCAGCACGACGTCGGTCCCTTTCAGGCCCCAGAAGTCGGCGAGGCAGCCGACGAGGCTGTGCAGCACCGTCGAGCGGTGCGAGTAGGCAACGCCCTTCGGCCGCCCGGTCGTCCCCGACGTGTAGCACATCGCGATCGGGTCGTCCTCCTCGTGCGCGGCATAGACGAACGCATCGCCGTCGGCGCCCTCGAGCAGCTGCTCGTAGTCGAGGAACTCGGGATCGACCTTCGCGCCCGAGAACGGAAAGACGATGACGCGGTCGAACGCGTGCTTGTCGGCAAACTGGCGATAGAGCGGCAGCAGCACGTCGTCGACGACGAGGAAGCGGTCGTCGGCGTCGTGTGCGATCCAGCCGATCTCGTCGGCCGACAGCCGCAGGTTCAGCGTGTGCATGACGCCGCCCGCGGCGGGGATGCCGAAGTAGCACTCGAGGTGCGCGTGGTGGTTCCAGCTGAGCGTCGCGACGCGGTCGCCCTTCTTCAGGCCGAGCGCCTGCAGCGCCGCGGCGAGCTTGCGCGTGCGGGTGTGGTACTCGCCGTACGTGTGCCGGCGCAGCGTCTTGTCCGGCAGCCGCGAGACGATCTCGTTGCGCGGGAAGAGCTCTCCGGCGCGGTCGAGCAGGTGGTTGAGCGAGAGCGGAACGTCCATCATCGTCGAGCGCACGGCGGTCTCCTCGTTCAACGTCCTGCTGGGTGGACGTCGCGTCCTGCGACGGCCGCTTCGTATTCGTCCTTCAGCACCGACAGCACGACCAGCGAGTCGAAGCCGCTGCCGCTCCGGACGCTCTCGCGCAGCAGCCCCTCCTCGACGAAGCCCTCGCTGCGGTAGAGGGCGAGCGCGCGCGCGTTGGCGCTGCGCACGTCGAGCCAGAAACGGTGCGCGCCGAGGTCGCGAAACGCCATCTGGACGAGCAGCCGCAGGCAGGCTCGACCGTAGCCCTGGCTCTTCGGCTGCAGCACGATCCGCTTCAGTTCGATCGAGGCGTTCGGATTGCGGCAGCCCTGGAGGATGACGAATCCAGCCGACGGATAGCCCTCGCCGGCCTCGACGATGAAGTGGCGGAAGTCGGGAAACCGCACCGCGCCTTCGTGCTGGACGCGCTCCCAGGGCGTGATGAACGGCCGGTTCGCCGGGTCGTCCTCGACCGAGGCGACGAAGTCGAGGTCGGAGAGCATCGTCGGTCGCAGGCGCACGCCCGCGCCTCGCTGCGGAGTCTTCACACGTCGACCTCGACGGCGTCGGCGCGCAGCTCCATCAGCTCGCGCCTCGCCTGCGCCTCGCCCTTGCCCATCAGCTTAGTGAGCGACGCCGCGGTC
>Ga0207703_10002902_pt1 | contig 14599 bp, 16 predicted proteins | sample KBSSwiS12_FD_184304 | JGI IMG/M metagenome (GOLD analysis project Ga0207703, IMG submission 184304) | Switchgrass rhizosphere microbial communities from Kellogg Biological Station, Michigan, USA - KBS Switchgrass S1-2 (SPAdes) (version 2) | ecosystem: Host-associated > Plants > Roots >... | reverse complement strand
CTCCCGCCGCATGCGCCGAAGGGTGCCCTCGCGGCGCCGCGCTCGAACATCGGCGAGCAAGCGTTCTACGATGCCGTCGCGAAGTGCAAGCGCTACATCGAGGACGGCGACATGATGCAGGTGCAGATCTCGCAGCGCCTCACGCAGGATTTCCCGCATTCGCCCGTGAACCTCTATCGCGCGCTGCGCTCGATCAACCCGTCGCCCTACATGTTCTATTTCGACTTCGGCGACAGCCAGCTGGTGGGCGCGTCCCCCGAGATCCTGGTGCGCCGCGAGGCCGACAAGGTGACGCTGCGCCCCATCGCCGGCACGCGCAAGCGCGGGGCGACGCCGGAGAGGGACCTCGCGATGGAGCAGGAGCTCGTGAGCGATCCCAAGGAGCGCGCCGAGCACCTGATGCTCATCGACCTCGGGCGCAACGACGTGGGCCGCATCGCCAAGACCGGCAGCGTCAAGGTGACCGAGACGATGGTGGTCGAGCGCTATTCCCACGTGATGCACATGGTGTCGAACGTGGAGGGCGCGGTGGAATCGAAGCTCACGCCGATGGAGCTCTTGCGCGCGACGTTTCCCGCGGGCACGGTGACGGGCGCGCCGAAGGTCCGCTCGATGGAGGTGATCGACGAGCTCGAGAGCGAGTCGCGGAGCGTGTACGCGGGCGCGGCGGGCTACCTCGGCTTCAACGGCAACCTCGACCTCGCGATCGCGATCCGCACCGGCATCGTGAAGGACGGCAAGCTCCACGTGCAGGCGGCCGCGGGCATCGTCGCCGACTCCATCCCCGAGAACGAATGGCGCGAGACGCAGAACAAGGCGCGGGCGCTGCTCGCCGCGGCGGAGCAGGTGCATGCGGGCCTCGACCTGCCGCTGGCCTGAGGAACGCGCCATGCTCCTCATGATCGACAACTACGACTCCTTCACCTACAACCTGGTGCAGTACCTGGGCGAGCTGGGCGAGGACGTGAAGGTGATCCGCAACGACGAGCTCACGGTGGACGAGATCGAGCGCCTCGGCGCCGCGCGCATCGTGCTGTCGCCCGGCCCGTGCACGCCCAACGAGGCGGGCGTATCGCTCGAGGTGATCCGCCGCTTCGCCGGCCGCACGCCGATCCTCGGCGTGTGCCTCGGTCACCAGGCGATCGGCCAGGCCTTCGGCGGCAAGGTCGTGCACGCGAAGCAGCTCATGCACGGCAAGGTCTCGCGCATCCACCACTCGGGGCAGGGCGTCTTCTCGGGACTGCCGACGCCGTACGAGGCCACCCGCTACCATTCGCTCGCCATCGAGCGCGCGAGCTGCCCGAAGGAGCTCGAGGTGACCGCCTGGACCGAGGATGGCGAGATCATGGGCGTGCGCCACAAGTCGCTCGCCGTCGAGGGCGTGCAGTTCCACCCCGAATCCATACTGACGCAGCACGGGCACGCGCTGCTCAGGAACTTCACTTCCCGCTGAGGACCGACCGATGTTCACGCCCCACGAAGCGATCAACCGCCTGTGCGACAAGCGCGAGATCTTCTACGACGAGATGGTCGACCTCATGCGCCAGGTGATGGAGGGCAAGGTGCCGCCGGTGCAGCTCGCGGCGATCCTGATGGGGCTGCACGTGAAGACCGAGTCGGTCTCCGAGATCGCCGCGGCCGCCTCCGTGATGCGCGAGTTCTCCACCAAGGTCGACGTGGGCAACGTCGAGCACCTCGTCGACACCTGCGGCACGGGCGGGGACAAGGCGCACACGTTCAACATTTCGACCACCGCGGCATTCGTGACGGCCGCCGCCGGCGCACGCGTCGCCAAGCACGGCGGGCGCGCGGTGTCGTCGCAATCGGGGAGCGCCGACGTGCTCGAGGCCCTGGGCATGAACCTGGCGCTGACGCCGCAGCAGGTTGCCTCCTGCATCAAGGATGTCGGCGTGGGCTTCATGTTCGCGCCGAACCACCATCCCGCGATGAAGCATGCCGCGCCGGTACGCAAGGAGCTCGGCATGCGCACGATCCTCAACATCCTGGGCCCGCTCACCAATCCCGCGGCCGCCCCTAACCAGGTGATGGGAGTCTTCCACCAGGATCTCGTGGGTATCCAGGCGCGCGTGCTCAAGATGCTCGGCAGCCGCCACGTGCTCACGGCGCACGGCTCCGATGGCCTCGACGAGATCACGATCTCGGGACCGACGTACGTGGCCGAGCTCAAGCACGACTTCATCACCGAATACACCATCGAGCCGAAGCAGTTCGGCCTCGACACGGCGCCGATCGAGTCGATCCAGGTGAAGGACCCGGCCGAGTCGCGCGCGCGCCTCGAATCCGTGCTCGCCGGCGAGCCCGGGCCGCCGCGCGACGTGGTGATCCTGAATTCCGCCGCGGCGCTGTACGTGTCCGGCGTGGCCGGCAGCCTCTGGGATGGCGTCGCCCTCGCGCGCGACGTGATCGCCAGTGGCGCCGCGCGGCGCAAGCTCGACGAGCTCGTCGCCTACACGCGCGGATTCGCGAAGGCCTAGCGTGTCCCACGTGCTCGACAAGATCCTCGCGGCGAAGCGCCGCGAGGTGGACGAGCGGCGCGGCTCGATCCCGCTCGCGGAAATGGAGCGGCTCGCGGCGAGGGCCTCGCCGCCGCGCGGCTTCGAGCGTTCGTTGCGAGCGAAGATCGCGGCTGGAAAGCCCGGCGTCATCGCGGAGATCAAGCGGGCGAGCCCGAGCCGTGGAACGATCCGCACCGACTTCGATCCGGCGCGCATCGCGAAGTCCTATGAGGCGAACGGGGCCGCCTGCCTCTCGGTCCTCACCGACCGCCAGTTCTTCGGCGGCTCGAGGGACGACCTCCTCGCGGCGCGGGCTGCCTGTGCGCTGCCCGTCCTGCGCAAGGACTTCATGGTCGACCCGTACCAGGTGCATGAAGCGCGTTCCTGGGGCGCGGACTGCATCCTCCTGATCATGGATGCGGCACCGGATGCCGAGCTGCGCGAGCTGGAACGGCTGGCCCGCTCGCTCGGCATGGACGTGCTGGTCGAAAGCCACGACGGCGCGCAACTGGACCGCGCGCTCGCCTTCGAGACCGCGCTCATCGGCATCAACAACCGCGACCTTCGCACCTTCGAGACGCGGCTCGAGACCACCCTGGGCCTCCTCGAGCGCGTACCCCCCGGCCGGCTCGTCATCACCGAGAGCGGGATCGGGTCGCCCGAGGACGTGGCGCGGATGAAAGAGGCGAGAGTTAGCGCTTACTTAGTCGGCAGCGCCTTCATGGCGGCGGAAGACCCTGGAAAAGAGCTCCTCAGGGTCTTTTCCGGGTACTGAACCCCCTGTGGCGGATGCACAACAACCGCCCCGGTTTGTTGCGCGATTGGCAAAAAACCCCTTGAGGAAGCCCCGGGGCTTTGGCATCATGCGAGTGGCTTCTCGATAAGAATTTGGTGGATGTTCCATAAAACGGGCCTGGTGTTCGCCGCGCGGCCCCTCAAGAAATCGCTCAATAGCAACTACGGCCTCACCTTCAACAAAGGAGATTCTGATGAACAAAAAGCTGATCGCCCTGGCAATCGCTGGCGCATGTGTGGCGCCTGCGGCCATGGCACAGACCGCGAACCCGGTTACGCTCTACGGCCGCGTCTACGTGACCCTCGAGTCCGTCGAGGCGAAGGCCAGTGGAGCGAACGCCGCGGTGAACCGCCGCACGCGCATCGAGGACCAGTCCTCGCTGTTCGGCGTTCGCGGCACGGAAGACCTGGGCGGCAGCCTGAAGGCGTTCTTCCAGCTCGAGACGGCTTTCCGTCCCGACCAGAACACCACCACGTTCGCGGCTCGTAACAGCGGCGTGGGCCTGCAGGGCGGCTGGGGTAGCGTCCTCCTGGGACGTTGGGACACGCCGTGGAAGGTCGCGACCATCGCGGTCGATCCGTTCGGTGACCTGACGATCAGCGGCATCACCGGCACGCTGTCCGACGGCGGCAACTTCGACCGTCGCGAGCAGAACGTGATGCAGTACTGGTCGCCCAGCTGGGGTGGCTTCGCGTTCCGCCTGATGCGCACCGCCAACGAAGGCAAGACCGGCTCGGTCGATCCGTACAGCCAGGGCGCCAACATCACCTACACGGGTGGCCCGGTGTACCTGTTCTTCGCGTACGAAGAGCACAAGGACCAGCTCGGCTCGACCCCGACCGCGGGTGTCGAGGAGAAGGGTTCGGCCCTCGGCGGCTCGTTCAGCTTCGGCCCGGTCAAGCTCGGTGGCCAGTACCAGGAAATCAAGAAGGACGGCACCGGCCGCACCAAGCAGAAGAACTGGATGGGCAACGTGGTGTGGACGGTTGGCAACAACCAGTTCATCTACCAGTACATGCAGAGCAAGGATGGCGCTCTGGGCACGGCGGCGACGCAGCCTGATTGCGATTCCAACTCGCTCGGCTACCAGTACAACTTCACCCGCCGCACGTTCTTCCTGGCCCAGTACACGGCCGTCAAGAACAACGACGCTTCCTCGTGCAACTTCGGCGCGAACCGCCTTGCGGCCTCCGCCGGCCAGGATGTCAACGGCGCGTCGCTCGGCATTCGCCACGTGTTCTAAATCGCGACGTCCCAGCGATTCGAGGCACAATGAAGGGCGCGGCGAAAGCCGCGCCCTTTTTCTTTTCCAATTTCCCGTGACCGCTTTTCGCCGCTCGCTCGTCGACCACCTGCTCGTCGCCGCCGACGAGGCGCTTCGCACGCTCACGGGCTCGGCGTCCGCCGCGCGCCCGTCGCCCGCGCGCGAGGCTAAGGCCGGCGGCGATCCGCGCGAGTCCGCGGGGCTCATGCGGGTCAACCACACCGGCGAGATCTGCGCGCAGGCGCTCTACAGCGGGCAGTCGCTCTTCGCACGCGACGATCGCGTGCGCGCGGCGCTCCAACGCGCCGCGGCGGAGGAGCGCGACCACCTCTCGTGGTGCCGCGGCCGGCTCGACGAGCTCGGCGCGCGACCCAGCGCGCTCGATCCGCTCTGGTACGCGGGCTCGTTCGCTCTCGGCATGGTCTCGGGCGCGGCGGGAGACCGCTGGAGCATGGGATTCCTCGCGGAAACCGAGGCGCAGGTCGAGCGGCACCTCGAGGGTCACCTCGAGCGCCTGCCCACCGACGATGCGCGCAGCCGCGCGATCGTCATGCAGATGCGCGACGACGAAGCCCGCCATGGCTCGATGGGCCGCTCGCTCGGCGCCGCGGAGCTGCCGCTGCCGGTGAAGGCCGCGATGCGAATGGCCTCGCGCGTGATGACGCACGCCGCGTACTACGTCTGAGCGCCTTCGGGCTCGCGGATCTCGAAATCGGAAGTGACCTCGGCGGTCTTCGCGAGCATGGCGGTGGCCGAGCAGTACTTGTCGCGTGAAAGCCGGATCGCGCGGTCCACCTGCGTCTCGGTGAGGCCCGTGCCGGTGACGATGAAATGGAAGTGGACCTTCGTGAAGACCTTCGGGTCGTCGGTGGCGCGCTCTCCGTCGAGCTCGACTACGCAACCGTCGACCCGTGCGCGCGCTTTCCGCAGGATGAGCACCACGTCGACCGCGGTGCACGCTCCCGTGCCCATCAGCACCAGCTCCATCGGCCGCGGACCCAGGTCGCGCCCGCCGACCTCCGGCGACGCGTCGACGACGATCGCGTGGCCGCTGCCGCTCTCGGCGACGAAGGTGATTCCCTCGGCCAGGCTCACGCGCGCCTTCATGCCGCGGCCTTCTCCTCGTCCTTCTCCGTCACGTCGATCCACGTCTTCACGAGGCTCCACGCGACCGCGAGCAGTGCCGGGCCCACGAACAGCCCGATGAACCCGAACGCCACCGCGCCGCCGAAGACGCCGAGCACGACGAGCAGCATCGACAGGTTGCCGGCGCGGCTCATGAGGATCGGCTTCACGAAGTTGTCCACCGAGCTGATGATCGCCACGCCGTAGACCACCATGAAGATCGACCAGCCGGTCTGGTCGTGGGCGTAGAGCCACGCGGCTGCACCACCCCACACGAGCACCGGCCCCATGGGAACGAGCGAAAGGATGAACGTGAGCGCCGCGAGCAGCATGGCGCCGGGCACGCCCGCGATGATGAATCCCACGAGCGCCACGACCGCCTGCGCGAACGCGGTGCCGATGAGGCCGTAGACCACGCCGCGAATCGCGCTCTGCGCCGTGGCGACGATCTTCTCGCCGTGGTCGGCGCCCGCGAGCCGGCGCGCGCCTTCGAGGAGCAGGAGCCGCACCTGCTCGCCGTCGCGATAGAAGAAGAACGCCACGAACAGGGCGAGCAGGATCTGCACGAGTCCCTGCCCGATTCCCGCGCCCAGCGCGAGGAACATCGTCTTCGCGGGCTCGGCGAGGCGCTTCGCGAGCGCCACCAGCTCCTCGCGGCTTTCGAGGAGCAGCTGCCAGTAGTCGTTGAGCCAGGCGCCCACCATCGGCAGCCCGACCAGCCACGCCGGCAACTGCATCGACTCCTTCCGTTCGAGGAAGGAGCGCACGGCCTCGACGGCGCCCGTCGAGTGGACGATGAGGCTCTGGGCCGCCAGGGCCACCGGGAGGCAAAGCAGGATCACGAGTCCCAGCACGATCGCCAGCGCGGCGAGCGTCCGGCGCCCCTTCCACCGGTGGACCAGCCAGGCATAGGCGGGCCAGGTGGACATGACCAGCACGCCGGCGAAGAGGATCGCGCCGATGAAGGGCTGGACCACCAGGACGCAGCCCAGGACGAGCAGGGCCACGGCGGCGACGCGGGCATATTGTTCGAAGCGGCTTTTTTCCATCTTCCTGGGGGCGGGGGGCGGGAACCCGGATTCTAGGCCCTGCCCGGGTTTGACACAAAGTTATGATTTCCCTATAATTTCAGGTTCGTAGCTCCCAAAAACCAAGCGGCCAAAGTATCGGGAAAAGCGGCACTCCCGGCACCCAGGGTTGCGTAATCAGGAAAATCTAGCCATGAAGACCTTCTCGGCGAAGCCCGAAGAAGTCCGGCGCGACTGGTTCGTCGTCGACGCCACGGACAAGGTCCTCGGACGACTCGCGGCCGAAGTGTCGCGTCGCCTCCGGGGCAAGCACAAGCCCGAATTCACCCCCCACGTCGACACCGGCGACTACATCGTCATCGTCAACGTGGAGAAGCTGCGCGTCACCGGCGCCAAGGCCGAGGACAAGAAGTACTTCCGCCACTCGACCTACCCGGGCGGCATCTACGAGACGAACTTCACGAAGCTGCAGGCGCGCCACCCGGATCGCGTCCTCAAGCTCGCCGTGAAGGGCATGCTGCCGAAGGGGCGCCTCGGCTACGCGATGATCAAGAAGCTCAAGATCTACGCGGGCCCCGAGCACCCCCACACCGCGCAGCAGCCCAAAGCCCTCGAGATCTAAGGACGCGACCATGATCGGCAAATTCAACTACGGTACCGGCCGCCGCAAGAACGCAGTGGCCCGCGTGTTCATCAAGCCCGGCAAGGGCAACATCACGGTGAACGACAAGCCGCTCGACGTGTTCTTCTCGCGCGAGACCGGCCGCATGATCGTGCGCCAGCCCCTCGAGCTCACCAACCACGCCCAGACGTTCGACATCATGGTGAACGTGTTCGGCGGCGGCGAGTCGGGCCAGGCGGGTGCGGTGCGCCACGGCATCACGCGCGCGCTCATCGAATACGATCCCACCCTGAAGCCGGCGCTGTCGAAGGCCGGGCTCGTCACGCGCGACGCGCGCGAGGTCGAGCGCAAGAAGGTGGGCCTGCACAAGGCGCGACGCCGCAAGCAGTTCTCGAAACGCTAAGGCGGAAGACGCTGTACCCAGGAGCCCATACGCACAAAGCCGCCTCCAAGCGGCTTTGTCGTTCTTGGATCTAGGTGGCTGTCGTGTCGAGGAGACGGATTTGATCAAGGTCGGTGTCGTCGGGGGGACCGGTTACACGGGCGTGGAGCTGCTGCGGATCCTCGCGGCCCATCCCGAGGCCGAGGTCACCGCGATCACGTCGCGCGCGGAAGCGGGCGTGAAGGTCGCGGACTACTTCCCGTCCCTGCGCGGCCGATACGACCTCGCGTTCAGCGATCCGGCGAAGGCGCCGCTCAAGGGCTGCGACCTCGTGTTCTTCGCGACCCCCAACGGCGTTGCGATGAGCCAGGCGAAGGCGCTGCTCGAGGGTGGGGCGCGCATCGTCGACTTTTCCGCCGACTTCCGGATGAAGGACCAGGCGGTGTGGGAGAAGTGGTACAAGGTCGCCCACGCCTCGCCCGAGCTTTTCGCCGAAGCGGTCTACGGCCTGCCCGAGATCAACCGCGAGCGCATCCGCAAAGCGCGCCTGGTCGCCAACCCGGGCTGCTATGCGACCGCGGTGCAGCTGGCACTCCTGCCGCTCGTCGAGTCCGACCACGTGGACCTGAAGCACCTCATCGCCGACTCGAAGTCCGGCGTGAGCGGCGCAGGACGCAAGGCCGAGATCGACATCCTGTATTCCGAGGCGACGGACAACTTCAAGGCCTATGCCGTGAAGGGCCATCGCCACCATCCGGAGATCCTCGAGAGCCTCACGACGCTCGAGGGCGTGGCGAAACGCCAGATGGGGCTCACCTTCGTGCCGCACCTGGTCCCGATGGTGCGCGGCATCCTCACCACGGTTTACGCGCGCATCACCAAGGACACGGACTTCCAGGCGCTCTATGAGAAGCGCTACGCGAAGGAGCCGTTCGTCGACGTGCTGCCTCCGGGCACGCAGCCCGAGACGCGCTGGGTGCGCGGCACCAACCAGTGCCGCATCGCCATCCACCGTCCGATGGACGCGGACACCCTCGTGGTGCTCGCCGTCGAGGACAACCTCGTGAAGGGTGCGGCGGGCCAGGCGGTGCAGAACATGAACCTCATGTTCGGGTTTCCCGAAACGCAGGCGCTCGAGCAGCTCGCGGTGGTCCCCTGATGCGTTGGGGCCTCGGCCGGCGCTTTCGCAGCAGCTTCGGCATCGGGTCGTCGAGGATGGCGATCCGCTCGCAGCTCGCGTGGTACTGGCGCTGGCTCCTCAACCTGCTGATGATGGCCGTGGTCGGGGGCGTGGTCTGGTGGCTGGTGCAGAACAGCTATCGCATCACCGGGTTCAACGTGGACGAGGCGCGCCAGCAGATCGCCTCGCTGGGCGACGAGAACGGGCGCCTGAAGCGCGAACTGGAGGCGTCGAAGGCCTCGCTCATCGAGCGCGACCGGCAGTTGCAGATCGAGAAGGCCTCGCAGACCGAGCTCGCCCGCAACGTGGCGCAACTGCAGGAGGAGAACGCCTCGATCAAGGAGGACCTCGGGTTCCTGCGCAAACTCATGTCCTCGGTCGCCACGCCGGAGGGCATCGGCGTCTCCGACCTCAAGGTCGAGCGCGAGGGCCGCACCAACGAATATCGCTACCGCATGGTCCTCACCCAGGGCGGGCAGCGGAAGCAGGACTTCAAGGGACGCGTTCAGGTGGTGGCGAGGGTGGCCCAGGGGACGGCGACCAATACGCTCACGTTCCCCGATCCGGCGCTCCCGGAACCGGCCGCGGGCAGCTTCGAGTTCCGCTTCTACCAGAAGGTCGAGGGGCGCTTCACGATTCCCGAGGGCTCCGCGCTCAAGGGCGTCGATATCCGGGTTTTGGCTGTCCCGGGGGGACAGGTTAAACTGTCCCGGACGATAACCCCGCAGTAGGGAGGGTCATAGCATGTTCGGAAAGACCACCAAGGCGAGCCCGATCGACAGCCTGATCGGCACCGGCACCGTCATCGAAGGGGACATCACCTTCACGGGGGGCCTGCGCATCGACGGCCACGTGAAGGGCAACGTCCACGCCACCGGCAACAAGCCGGGCACTTTGGTCATCTCGGAGCTTGCAAAAGTCGAGGGCGAGATCCATGTAGCCCATGTGGTGATCAATGGCACCGTGGCCGGCCCCGTGCAGGCCACGGAGTACGTCGAACTCCTCCCGAAGGCACGAGTCACAGGGAATGTCGCGTACAAGTCCATCGAGATCCACGTCGGCGCGATCGTGATGGGGCAGCTGGTGTACGAGGCCCCGACGAAGAGCGACAAGGTGATCGAGCTCAAGCCCGCGGCCGGGAGCTCGGATTGAACGCAACTGGAGAGCAATCATGAATGACATGGCCACCGCGATGCCCGAACCGCTCGTCTTCACGGAGAGCGCGGCGAACAAGGTGAAGACGCTGATCGAGGAAGAGGGCAACAACGAGCTCAAGCTGCGCGTGTTCGTCACGGGCGGCGGCTGCTCGGGCCTGCAATACGGCTTCACCTTCGACGAGATCGCCAACGAGGACGACACCGTGATGCAGAAGAATGGCGTGTCGCTCCTGATCGACCCGATGAGCTACCAGTACCTGGTGGGCGCGGAGATCGACTACACCGAGGGACTGGAAGGCGCCCAGTTCGTGATCAAGAACCCGAACGCGAGCTCCACCTGCGGCTGCGGATCGTCGTTCTCGGTCTGACGCGGTAACTGTTTTAGTGCGAAGGGGCCTTCGGGCCCCTTTCGCTTTTCTAGGCCGCGTAGACCGCGCCCAGGACGCGCGGCTCGCGTGCGCCGGTGACCGCCGTGAGGTCCACCGGCTCGCGTCCCACGCACTTCATCGCGAGCCACGCGAACGCCATCGACTCGACGTGCTGCGTCGGAACTCCGAGCGTGTCAGTCACCGCCACGGGACGTTTCCCGGCGAGCGCGCGAATTCGCGCCACCAGCGATCCGTTGCGCGCGCCGCCTCCGGCGAGAAAGATCTCGTCGGTCGCGGGGCAGAAGCGGTCGATCGCTCCCATGATGCTGTGCGCGGTGAAGTCGGTGAGCGTCGATTGCACGTCCACGGTGCGGTAGTCGGCGGGAAGCCGCTCCTGCAGCCACGCGAGGCGGAAGAGCTCGCGCCCCGTGCTCTTCGGCGGCGCCTGTTTCAGGAACGGCTCGTCGAGCAGCCGCGCGAGGAGCTTCTCGTCCGTCTTGCCCGCGGCGGCCCAGCGGCCGTCCTCGTCGAAGAGCGCGCCGATGTGCTGCCGCGCCCAGCCGTCGAGCAGCACGTTGCCCGGGCCACAGTCGAACCCGAGCGTGCGACCGTCGCGCGGCAGCCACGTCACGTTGCTGATGCCGCCGATGTTCACGACGACGCGCGAGCGGGCGGGATCGCGGAACACGGCCTCGTGGAACGCGGGGACGAGCGGCGCGCCCTGGCCGCCAGCGGCCATGTCGCGGCGGCGAAAGTCGGCGACGACGTCGATGCGCGTGCGCTCCGCCAGCCGCGCAGGATCGTTGATCTGGATGGTGAAGCCCAGGTCGGGGCGGTGGCGGACGGTTTGCCCGTGGCAACCCACGGCCGAGACCGCCGAGCGATCGACTCCTCCCGCAACGAGGACGCCTTCGACCGCGCGGGCGTAGAGGTCGGCGAGCTCGAGGGACACGCGCCCGGCGAGGTCGAGCGGATCGGTGCCCGGTTCGCTGAGCTGCAGGATGCTTTCGCGCAACTCGGCCGAGAAGGGGACGGTGGAAAAGGCGAGGGTTCGGGGAGAGGGCTGCGAGAAGTCGACCAGCGCGGCGTCGGCGCCGTCGAGGCTGGTGCCCGACATCACGCCCACGAAGAGACGCCGCGGCGTGGGGCCCACCGAGCTACTCGAAGCGTTCGGCCGCCGCGGTGCTCACGCGTCCGAGCGTCGAGCGCGCCGCGGCGGCGACCTGCTCGAAGCGCGGGCGCAGTTGCGCCGGCACGGGTTCGGCCTTGGGGAGCGCCACTTTCAGCGGATCCTGGTGCATGCCCGAGATCTTGAACTCGTAGTGCAGGTGCGGCCCGGTCGCGTAGCCGGTCGAGCCGACGTAGCCGATCACGTCGCCCTGGCGAACGCGCGCCCCCGCCTTGATGCCCTGCGCGAAGCCCGTTAGGTGGCCGTAGAGCGTGGTGATCGCGCCGCCGTGGCGGATCTCTATCGCGTTGCCGTAGCCGCCGCGCACCCCCGCGGACATCACGGTGCCGTCCGCGGATGCCATCACGCGAGTGCCGCGCGGCGCGGCGAAATCCACGCCGGTGTGCGCGCGCCAGTTATTGAAGATCGGATGGATGCGGCCGCCGAAGCCCGAGCTGATGCGCGAGAACTCGACCGGCGAGCGCAGGAACGCCTTCGCGCGATTGCTGCCGTCCATCGAGTAATAGGTGTCCTTGCCCTCGTCGTCGGTGAAGAGCACCGCCTGGTAGGCATGGCCGTCGTTCACGAACTCGGCGCAGAGGATGCGTCCGGGTGCCACGAGCTCGCCCGAGTCATAGATCATCTCGTACACCACCGACACGCGGTCGCCCTTGCGCAGGTCCGTGTGGAAGTCGATGTCGGTCGAGAAGACGCGCGCGATCTGCATGGCGATCGCGTCGGGAATGCCGGCGCCGTCGGTCGCGGCGAAGAGCGAGGAGCGGATCGTCGCGGTCTTGTAGTAGACGCGCGGCGCTTCGGCGACGGCTCGATTGCGCGCCGTGAATCCTTCGGCGCTGCGCATGACTTCGAGGAGGGAGGCCGAGCCAAGGAAGTAGCGCAGCGCGAGCAGCTCGCCCTGCTCGCCCGTCTCCGCCTGCAGCATGCGACCCGGGACGAGCTGGCGGAAGATCGTGCGCCCCGTCGCGTCGGTGCGAAGGAAATCGAGGGCGCGCGCGTCGTGGATGCCGAGGCGCTCGAAGAGCGCCGCGACGGTGTCGCCGCGAAGCACGCGCTCCTGCGTCACGTAGCGGCCGGGCACGGCCGGCGTCGCCCCGGGAACCGGAAGGTCCAGCGCCTGGGCGACCGGAGCCTGGTGAAGATCATCGACGGCCGTGCCGGGAGCGATGCCGAAAGCGGTGAGGACCGTGAGCGCCGGCACGACCAGCAGCACGCCGCCGAAGATGAGCTGATGGACCAGCCCGAGGCGGGTGTTTCGCTGCGCTAGAATGTCGGCTTTTTCCGCTGCCATGGCTTCGTGTCGGAAAACTCCCACGCAGCATAGCAGAGAACCGCCACAAAACGCGCAAAAAATGGAATCAAATCAATGAGTCAGCCGGCGGACCTCGCCACGATCCTGAGGGGTGCGGACGAGCTCATCAGCGAAGAAGACCTGCGCAAGAAGCTCGCGCGCGGCAAGCCCCTGCGCGTCAAGGCGGGATTCGATCCGACGGCCCCCGACCTCCACCTCGGGCACACGGTCTTGCTGAACAAGATGCGGCAGTTCCAGGATCTCGGGCACCACGTGATGTTCCTCATCGGGGACTTCACCGGGATGATCGGGGACCCCACCGGCCGCAACGTGACGCGGCCGCCGCTCACGCCCGAACAGATCGCGCAGAACGCCGAAACGTACAAGCAACAGGTCTTCAAGGTGCTCGACGCCAGGAAGACCGAGGTGATGTTCAACTCCACGTGGTGCTCGCAGCTGGGATCCGCGGGGATGATCACGCTGGCGGGCAAGTGGACCGTGGCGCGCATGCTCGAGCGCGACGATTTCGCGAAGCGCTTCGCCGAGCAGCGGCCGATCTCGGTCCACGAGCTCCTCTACCCGCTGGTGCAGGGCTACGACTCGGTGGCGATGAAGGCCGACGTGGAGCTCGGCGGAACCGACCAGAAGTTCAACCTGCTGGTGGGGCGCGAGCTGCAGCGGGATTACGGCCAGGAGCCGCAGGTGATCCTCACGATGCCGCTGCTCGAGGGGCTCGACGGCGTCAACAAGATGTCCAAGTCGCTCGGCAACTACGTGGGCATCCACGAGCCCCCGAACGAGATGTTCGGCAAGCTCATGAGCGTTTCGGACGACCTGATGTGGCGCTACATCGAGCTCCTGTCGTTCGCGCCGCTGGACGAGGTGGCGCGCTGGAAGAAAGCCATCTCGGACGGCGGCAATCCGCGCGACGTGAAGATCCGCTTCGCCCAGGAGATCGTGGAGCGCTTCCACGACCGTGGCGCCGCGCAGCGCGCCCTCGAGGACTGGAACGCGCGGTTCCGCGATGGCGGAATGCCGACGGACCTCGAGGAGAAGACGATTACCGTTGAAACCGATGGGGCGGCAATCGCCCAGGTGCTCAAGTCGTCGGGCCTCGTGCCCTCGACGTCGGAGGCGCTGCGGATGATCGAGCAGCGCGGCGTGAAGGTGAACGGGGACACGGTCTGCGACAAGGCGCTCAAGCTCGCCGCGGGATCCACCTATGTATTGCAGGTGGGCAAGCGCAAGTTCGCCAAGGTGACGCTCAGGAAAGCCGCCTGATCCAGGAAGATTCCCACGCTTTCGTTGCCTGGGCCGCCCGGATGTGTGTATAATGGCTGGCTTCGCTGATCGAAATGGTCGGCTGAGAAAAGCGCCCCTCAGCGGGGCGTTTTTTCGCAGTAACCGCTCTTTAACAAGTTACAGCCGATAGAGGTGGGTGCTGGCAAGCGCCGAGCCTGGAGGTCTTGTTCCTGCAAGGGGATCGGATCGAAGGGCAAGAGCAATTGTTGGTTACTCATCTTTGGATCCAAGTGATTCAAGTTGAGTTTTAAGCACGGATTGAACTGAAGAGTTTGATCCTGGCTCAGATTGAACGCTGGCGGAATGCTTTACACATGCAAGTCGAGCGGCAGCGCGGGGCAACCTGGCGGCGAGCGGCGAACGGGTGAGTAATGCATCGGAA
>Ga0207703_10002899_pt1 | contig 14608 bp, 13 predicted proteins | sample KBSSwiS12_FD_184304 | JGI IMG/M metagenome (GOLD analysis project Ga0207703, IMG submission 184304) | Switchgrass rhizosphere microbial communities from Kellogg Biological Station, Michigan, USA - KBS Switchgrass S1-2 (SPAdes) (version 2) | ecosystem: Host-associated > Plants > Roots >... | reverse complement strand
CGCACGCAAAGCTGCCGATAGCAGTGGCTCTGAACCTGTCTCAAACGGGGGAAGTTATGTCGGATCCAACATATGCGCTGGGCCGATCGGATGATGAACATGCACGGCTCACTGAGCAGGCCAGTTTCCTTCGACCCCTGACGGAGCGGTTCTTCAAGAAGGCCGGGATAGCGCCTGGAATGAAGGTTTTGGACGTCGGTAGTGGCGTTGGCGACGTAGCCTTCCTGGTAGCCGATCTCGTCGGCCAAGACGGAAAGGTCGTTGGCGTTGACATGGACGGCGGCGCCTTGGAGAAGGCGAGAAAACGCGCGCAGCAGATGAAACTTCGAAACGTTGAGTTTATTCAGGGAGACATCCGTAGCATTGTATTGCCCGGATCCTTCGATGCCGCGGTGGGTCGCCTCGTACTCCTGTACTTTGCGGATCCAGTTACAGCGCTTGCGCAAATCGCTGCGCAGGTGCGCCCCAAAGGGATCGTGGCGTTTCAGGAAATGGAAATGAATGTTGCAGCGGCGCGAGCAACATACGGCGATTCATTGCTTGGCAAAGTTGCTGTGACCATCTATCGTACTTTTGCAGCGTCTGAAGTGCGCGTCAACATGGGCGGCGAGCTACTGCACACGTATGTGAAGGCGGGGCTGGGTGTGCCTGAATTGATGGGTGAGTTTGTTGTCGGTGGCGGTCCTGACTTCGCTGGATATTCCTGGCTTGCGAATACCCTACGCAGCCTTGCTCCAGCGGCCGGGAAACTCGGAATCTCGCTGGAGCCGTTGGGCGATCTCGACACGCTGACGCAACGACTTCGTTCTGAAGCCGCCACCGAAAATAGAGACTTCTGGTCGCCGCCGTATGTCGGAGCATTTGTGCGAGTCGCGTCGTGACTCTCTCAACGTCCCGACGTGGTATCTGACACGTTTTGTTGCAGATTAACGCGCTGCACTCGAGGGCCAGTCACGCGGGGGGAAAAAAGCCTGAAATATCGCCTTGAAAGCCTCCAGTGCTTCGCATCGGTGCGCGTGCGCAGCCAGTGCCGGCCAGCCGCCCTGAGATACCAGCCCAGGATGGGCTTCGCCGAGGTAGCGCATTGCGCAGGCGACCGCAATGTCGGCGTGGCCAATGGCATCGCCGAACCAGTAGGGAGTGTTCCGAGCACGCCGGTCGGCGTCCAACACATTCAAAACACCGCGTATCTGAGTTTCACAGCGCTGGATCCAGGCAGGCGATGTCTTTTCGTGCAGAGCGCGCTCGTAGAACAAGCTCACCGCCTTGTCATTGAGCTCCGTCGCCAACGCACAGATCTTCAGTGCCTGCCGACGCGCCGGAACCGATTCGGCGATGAGCGCCTTTCCAGGGCCGGCCAACTCGTCGAGGTAATCGAGGATGGCGGCGCTTTCAATCAGCGACTCCGTGTCGCTCAACACCAGGACGGGAACTCGCCGCAGAGGATTGTACGGCGCGATCAGTTCCGCATCACCGAACGTCGACCAGGGACGGTGCTCATACTTCAGGTCATAGAGCTGCAAGGCGATGGCCACCCGGCGCACGAACGGAGAGTCAAATTGGCCGATCAAGATCACAACCGCACGATCCTGTTTGAAGTAGCCGATCCCAACTACCATGACGTCCCGGCGCCGATAGCCTGTTTGGAGGGTCGCAGCCGGCAGTCCTTCATCTGTACTACCACACGATCGGAACCGATGATGAGTCCGCGCGGAGCCCACACACCTCTACATTTGCTCCGAGCTTCTATCGGGAGGATCCCCGATTCCGATCCTTCGCGCGCGAGGTGACACCGCCCGTGTTGTTGAAGGCCGCGCGAGAAGCTCGCCACGTTCTGCTTTCCAGCCTTGCGACGTCCCTAGTCCTGACTCGCCCCGAAATACCAAAGTGGCCGCCCGCCGCTCAACGTGAAATCGAATACGGAGACGGCGTCCAGGTCGCCATGAGAATCGCCTGCCAGCCGTTAGCGTCCCGGTTTGTGCTGGAGTTTCCCGGATAACGCGCCGCGCTGCCTCGCAGTTGGGCGTTCACGAGCATAGAAGGCGAGTAGTGATAGCCGAGTCCGATGACGCCGGAGGCGTAGCGTCGATCATCCACGATCCCCGCCGCTACAGCGTTGCGGTTTTGAGCGGAGAGCAGGGACAATGTTACCTCGTATCTCGGTGAGAGGTGGCGCACAGCCGAGGCCTTGAGCACATCTCTGCGAATGAGCAGACCCAGGCCGTTGGGTTTGATGTCACGCATCAAGCCGAGCGACAGATCGGTCAGCTCGTAACTGCGCTCGGCCTGGATGGCCCAGGAGCTTCCGTATGAGGCTTCGTTGTCGAGTCGCGCGCGGTTCGCGCCGATGGCAGCCGAAATACGCGCGGTAGGCGAGAACAGGTGGGTCCATCCCACTCGCATGCCGGCACTTCGGCTGTCATTGCCGTATCGCGGCGCCACATCCTGGTTTGCGAGCACCGCTGAGCTGAAACTGTCCGCCACCGAGTAGTTGAAGTTATAAATCAGTGACGCAAACGTGTTGTGATACGCAACCAGCCCGACTGATTCCCCTTTCGGGTACTCGACGTTGGCGTAGGCCGCCTGGACTCTCACGGACTGCCGTTCGGTGATCTGGTCCGTCAGCCCGAAGCCCGCGGTGGCCTGCTGCTGCCGGGCAGCTGCGGCCACGATGCCTGTTGTTTCCAACTCGGAAATCAAGGTGCCGCGATCGGAATAGACCGCCTCCAGGTCATAGTTGAGTTTCTCGCCCTTATGAGAGAAGGCGGCCTCGAGAAGGGCATCCGCTGCGTTCGCGGACGACGACCCGGAATAACGACGATATTCAACTTGCGGATGCAGGGAGAGCTGATCGATCTCCGTGGATCTTGCAAAGACCGCATCCAGAGTCAGCCATTGACCATAGTCGCGGACCGCCCCTTGCGGGCTCAGGAATCGGTTGCTGTTGCGATCCAAGTACAGCTGAGCCATCGGTTGCAGCGACCATTGCGCCGCGCTTGCGCACGTCATGCAGGCGAGGCATGTTGTCAGGAGGGTTGCTCGTGCTGCGCATTTCAAGACGGGGGTCTCGATGCTGTCAGGGGACGACGACAGTATCTCCGCTGCGGAGCACAATATTCTGGGACAACTCCCGGCCGCGGGCCATATCGGCGTAGCGAAACGTCATTGACGATTCTTTACCATTCTCACGTCTGAGAATCACAATGTCATTGATGGCGGCGTAGGGCGTGGTGCCACCGGCAAGACTCAACGCCTGCATCACGTCAATCGGAGTGATGAACTGAAAGTCGCCGGGCTTGTTGACCTTGCCCAGCACATAGACGTGGTTGCCGCCGATCTGTTTCACGGCCACGGTCACCACCGGCTGAGGGATGTATTTGCGCAGTCTGTCAGTGATTTCCTTGCGCAGATCCTCGATGGTTTTGCCGCTTGCGCCCACGTCGCCAGCCAGTGGAAACGACAGACCACCGTCCGGACGCACAAATACATCAATGGTCAGGCCATCCTCCTTCCAAACAGACACGGTCAGGATGTCGCCCGGTTGCACTCGGTATGGCTCCCGCGTTGCATCGGACTGGGCCCATGTAACCGGGCTGGACAAAACCAACGTAAGCACTACTGACATACATCTGGTGTTCATCCTGTTGAGGATAACCACAGGGTGCGGATCATGAAACCCGCCACCCCGGGGTGTCATTCGAAAAAATGTTGGGCAGCCGATGCTTCAGTGCGCAATCCAACGCCCGTGCACCGGCTTCCCGCCGATCAATAAGACTGAAATAATGGTTGGTGCGCCGGCCGTGACCCTCCGGCGGATCGTATTCGCGAAGCTTGCGCAAGAAGGCGTGTGCAGACATGAAGGATTTCAGGAAACAGGCGGTTTCGCTGCGTGTGAACCACGCGGATGTTCGCAAGGTAAAGCTTCTGGCTCAGCGCCGGGGAGTCCGTGAGTCCGATGTCATTCGCTTCGGTCTCAAAACGATGCTCCGGCAGCTCGCGCCGTTGTGCGATCCGAATGTTCGGGGCAGTAAGCTGCTGCCGGTCTTCATGGATGCCGGCGGCGATTTTTTCAGTCATTTCGACCTCGACGTCCCCCAGGTGATGGAAATCGTCAACGCGGGCGTCCCGGCCTCTCAACTCGTCGAAGCCGACGATCTGGCCATGATCATGGCGGCCGGCCGGCAGGAATCCTCGGTCCGGATGCGACCGCAATCCGATATGACGAAGACTGTGCTGGAGCCGCGCGATGGAGCCGACGACGACCGGCGCTTCGGCGGTCGATTGCGGTGTTACCTGAACTCGAAATATTCTGACAACCGGGAACACTTTAATGAGCCGGCCCGCAGGGACGTTACTACCGATGGATGAAAATCCCGCGCTTCCGCTCGTCCCGTTGTCTGGCCAACATCGCCCGACAACGTTAGCCACCCGGTGGAACGCGCAGCGTGCCGCCTTGACGCGGCGGCGTTGGCCGATGATCCTGACTTTCGTGGCTGTCCTCGGTGTATTTACTACCGCGGCGCGGCTGTGGCCGCCGACGTACGAGTCAACCGGCACCATCCTGATTGAGCAGCAGGAAATTCCCGAGGATTTTGTCCATTCGGTGATCGGCAGTTATGCGGATCAGAGAGTCCAGGTCATCAGTCAGAGAGTCATGACCTCGGCCAATCTGCTCGCCATCATCAGCAAATATGATCTGTACGCCAGGCTCAAAGCCACCCGGACCCGTGAAAGACTGGTGGACAAGATGCGCGATGACATCAAGCTCAAGATGATCAGCGCGGATGTCATGGACCCCCGGCAGGGGCGGCCAACCAAGGCGACCATCGCCTTCTCCGTCAGCTATCTCAGTCAATCGCCGCAGCTGGCGGCCGCGGTAGCGAATGAGCTGACCTCCCTGTACCTGCGGGAGAACCTGGAGTCTCGTAAACAACAGGCACAAGGCACTACTGACTTCCTCAACGGCGAGGCGGCGCGTCTGGGACAAGAGGTTACCGCCCTGCAGGAAAAAATCGCGGCCTTTCGCACCGATCACGAACGCAGTCTGCCCGAGTATGCGCAGCTCAACATTCAACTCATCAATCGCGCTCAGGATGACCTGAGGGATCAGGACACGCGCATCCGCGCACTGCAGCAACAGATCATCTACCTGGATGGTCAATTAGCGCAGATCAGCCCGACGGGCCCGCTGTTCAGTGACAGGTCGGGTGAGCGGGTACTGGGTGCGACCGAGCAATTGAAGATGTTGAAAAGTGAATACGCGCGTGCGGTATCAATGTATTCGGACACCCATCCGGATGTGATTCGTCTGCGGCGGCAGATAGCCGGAATGGAGCAGGAAGTGGGCTCCCAGAGCGGCGATCGGGATGTTCAGCGGCAACTGGAGCAGGCGCGGGCGGACCTGGCAAGCTCGAAGCAGAACCACACTCCCGACCATCCGGATGTCGTCCGGCTGTCGCGCCAGGTGGCCCTGCTGCAGGATCAATTGCGCACAATGCCGAGGAGTTTGAGTACGCCCGCGGTGGACGAGAAGCCGGACAATCCAGCGTACCTGCAGGCGCAGGCCAGCCGCCAGGCAGCCCAAACCGAGCTCGACTCGTTGCTGACTCAACGCTTGCAACAAAAGTCCAAGCTCGATGAGCTGGACCGGCGAGTCAGCGCCATGCCAGCGGTCGCGCGAGATTACGATGCGCTGATGGATAGCTTGCAGGGCGCCGAGAAAAAGCATGACGAGGTGCAGCAAAAGCAGATGGAGGCTCAGCTCGCGTCAAACCTCGAAGCCGAACGCAAGGGCGAGCGCTTTACTCTGATCGAGCCGCCGACCGAACCGGAACGGCCGGCGAAACCGATCCAGCTGTTGATTCTGCTCGCCGGCTTCATCTTCTCCCTGGGGGCGCCTTGGATCCTGATGCGGTTACTGGAGGCACTCGATACCCGGATCCACGGTCGCGACGATATCGTCGCCATCCTGTCGGTACCACCGCTTGCTGTCGTGCCACGCCTGAAAGATTTGAAGGATTGATGATGGACCGCTTGCGCAAGGCACTGGATCCGCCCCCGATTTCGCGAAACGCCAACCTGTTGCGTGCCACCCAGGAAAACGTCGATGAGTCGGAAAGCTTCCAGCACACCGCGGTCCTGTCGACGACGCGGACGTTCGAGGTCGACGCACGGGCGCTGAGGATCGCGGGTGTGATGCCGCAGGACGCCAGTGGTCCGGCCGGCCACGCGTTCAAGATGCTACGCACTCAGGTATTGCAGCGGATGCGCGTCAGCGGATGGAACACGCTCGCAATTGTCAGTCCGACGCCCGGCGATGGGAAAACATTCACTGCAATCAATCTGGCCATCGCCATCGCGGGCGACACCAACCATACCACCCTGCTGGTCGATTTTGACTTGCGCAACCCCTCTGTGCACCGGCGGTTTGGTTACGATCCGGAAGTGGGTGTCGAAGACTGCCTGAGAGGGATGGCGCCATTGGCCGCGGCGCTTGCCAAGCCAAGCGGGTATCCCAAGTTGCTGCTGTTACCCGCTCGCTCCAGTGTGAACAATTCGTCCGATCTGCTATCGAGCGAAGCCACGCGCTCGACGGTCCAGGAGATCAGGGAGCGATACGCGAACCGGATCGTATTGTTCGATCTGCCGCCCGTCCTGGGTGCTGACGACGCGCTTGCCTTTGCTCCACAAGTCGATGCGGCATTGGTAGTGATCGGTGAGGATCGGACCGATCGGGATGACCTGGTGAAGTGTTTCGAGCTGTTACATCACATACCGGTGATCGGAACGGTGCTGAACCAATCCCGTTCCGATCCGAGCCGGGCATACGCCTATTGATTGACGTGGACTTCCTTGGGAGCCTCGGGAGCCGTGCATTTTCCAGGACGGCTCTCGAGAAAAGCCTGTGTGGCCTGCCACCATCCAGCCGTCTTATCCCAAGGCAACTGGTAGCCGCCCCAGATGACGACTCCGTCAGCCACCTGCGCCAGTGTCTGCAACTGCAACGCCCAGTAGCCCGCCGGGATGGGTGTCCCTCCCAGCAGTTTGTTCGAGTCATGAAACTGCGGCCAGATAAACGCATAGATTGGCTTTCCAGGGGCGAGTCGCCTTGCTTCCGCGATATTCTCCTTCGCGTACTCAACCCAGCCCGCTTCGTCCGGGTAGAACGTATACAGCGACGGGAAAAGGGCATCAACCGAGCTGACCACCGCGCTCATCCCGTCATTTTCCGCCTGCCATTGCCGGTATTTGTCAGATCCGGGACCGGCCACAGCGCGCCAGTAGTCCCGTATCGGCAAATTCGAGTAGATGCCGATAGTGCCCGAGATCCCTGCGCTGCGCGCGCGATCAGCGAGGGTCTTCAGGTTGCTGGCAGTCCGTTCGATCTCCTGAGCAGATCCAGTCGTGCCCCAATCCTCGGCGTCCAATACGACCACGCGCCGCAGATCGACCTTTCGCGCCAGCTTCGCACGCATCGCTGTCAATGTTGGAATATCGCCCTTGACCTGCCCCGGCGCCAGCCAATGATGCGGATCTTCCACGCTGATGGGTTCCATTCCCGCGCTGCGGAGATCCGGCTTTCCCACATACAGCAGTGCGTCGAACACGTGAAAACATCCGGCGGAATTTGCCGAGCCAGCAGCGCCGGCCTGTGCGGCCCAGGTTGCGGCAATCGCCAGGAAGATCGCCATGCACCTACATCGTACCGTCAGCCCAAGCTGTTGCATGGCCCCCATCTTCCAACAAGAATGTATAATTGCCGTTGCCGCGAAAATCCACCAGTTGATAGCCTCGGGAGGCGAGGCGTTGACACCGGTCGCGGATCCTGTGTCGAAAGCCCCGGTCCAGTGGGTTCCAGAATTCATCGAACTCCACGCATAACACACTGATCTCGAGTTCATCCTGAAGTATGGAATCGATCACCGCATACTCGGCGCCCTCGATATCCAGCTTCAGCAGGTCGATATGATCATGGCCATTGTCCTGCATGACACCCGACAGACGGCGCACCGGCACCTCGACGAATTTCGTGGTGCGCTGCAAATTCACTAGCGAGTGCGACACGTGCGATTCCTCGCGAGGCGCGAAGAACTGCAGCTGATCGTCGCAGGACCATAGACCGAAGGCGTTGAAATGGTAACCTTCGAGGTTGCGGGTGATGTCAGTCACATACCGGATCGCCCTGGGCGTTGGATCGAATCCATGAACCTCGCACCCGATCGATTGCATGAGACTCAGATCGAATGAAATGTCCTCACCGCAACCCACGCAATAACAGACCGATCCCGAATTCAAACGGTCTGTCGGTATGACCCAACTTCCACCCTTCGCGCCGAGCTCCCGCAGGTCGTCGCGTCGCGACAGCCGCAGCCCCGAGAGGCTGTCCAGGCCCAACCTGCTTCCGAGCTGCGAATACAGGCGGCGGCCAAATCGAGCTACGGACGTGGGATTCATGGCGGCCAGTCGAATGGTCTCATGCGGAACCGACTGTATTTTGCAAAGCGTTGGGCCAGATTACAATGTTTTGCCTGCTCCACTGCCTTGCAACAACCCGCGGCAGTGATGCATATCGCAACGAGGGTCGGCGAGTCCAACGCGGCCTGGAAGGATTCGCGCGGCGCAATGGAACCATTCAATGTGATCAACCGATCCGCATGAGTCGGGCGTCCTCGGCAAATAACAACCTCGGCGAGCAGGTCCACAAAGGCTCGTTGTGGATGATCGGCGCGAGCATCGCCGCCAAGGGATTCGGGTTCTGCGCTCAATTGGCCCTGGCGTGGCTGCTGACCCGGCAGCAGTTCGGCATTTTCGCCATTGCCGTCTCCTTGTCGGTGCTGCTGTCAGTTATCCGGGATGGCGGACTGCCCGCCATTCTGGTGCAGCGGTCGCGCCGCTTCGACGAGTTTGGCGGCCCGGTTTTCTGGTTGATGCTGCTCATCAATACGTTGACAGCTCTCGTGATCATCGCCTGCGCCAGGCCCGCGGCCGCCGTCTATCACGAACCGGAGCTGACGTCCGTCATCGTCCTGTTCGCACTGAACATCCCCCTGTGCGTGCCGGCTTCCGTGCTGACCTTGCGGTTGTCAACCGAGTTGCGGTTCCGGCAGCTCGGAATCATTCAATTTATCTCGGCAATGCAGCGCAACGTACTCCTGCTCGCCTTTGCCTGGGCGGGATTCGGTGCACGGAGCTTCATCCTGCCGCAGCTCATCGGCAACCTGACTGACGCCGCGATGTTGTATTGCGTCACCCGCTACGCCCCCTGGAAACAGCCTCCGCGGTGGGTCTTATGGCGGCCTTTGCTCAGCTCAGGCAAATGGACAGTGCTCGGGACCTTCGCAACTGCCTTCGGCAACAATGGCGCCTATTTCGTGCTCGGGCGCATACTCGAGAGCGAAACCGTGGGCGTCTTCTTTTTCGCCTTCCAGATTGTCATGCAACTCGGTGCATTGCTGTCCGATAACCTCTACCGGATCCTCTTCGCCGCGTTTGTTCAGATAGGCCGCGACTCGGTACGCATGCGCGCTGCCGTGCAGAGATCGCTGCAGGTTGTGATGTTCGTCGGAGCGCTCGTCAGCCTGTCCATAGCCGCGGTGTTTGCCCCGATGCAGCAGCTCTTGTGGCACGGGAAGTGGGCTGCTGCGACTGGCGCGGTACGAATTCTCGCCGCGGCGTGGCCGCTGCTGGCAGTGTCCGGCGTGTTGAGGGCGCTGCAGTCGGCCCAGGGAAAGTTTCGCGATTGGGCGTTGATAACACTGAGCACTTCCGTTCTGTCGATACTGGGCGCTGCTGTGGGTGCAGTTGTAGATGCCTCGGCAACGGGGGCTGCTGCTGGGTTTGCCATCGTTCAGTGGGTCGGCGTTCTCGTCTACGCGAAGATCGCCTCAGGTGAGGCGGCGGTCGGTTCTGCGGCAGGTGTCAGGGTTGGATGGCGGCCCTTTGCAGTGGTCAACTGCGCCGCTCTGTGCACGTATTTCATTACCGGCAGATTTACAAGTTCCGCCCTGGAGTTTGTTGCCTCGGCACTGTGCTTTCTGACGTTGAGCCTGTTGGGTGTGCGGCTGCTGGATCGCGAGGTGTTCGGACTCGCCGTGCATTCACTGCGCCAGGCGCTCAGGCGGAAACCTCCGGGCACGGTGCGAAATGTCCAGGCGTAGTCGATTGCGGGTCGCCGTGTTTCAACCGCTCGTCGCGGCGTACCGCAAGCCATTGTTCGAGCGGCTGGCGGCCCTGGCGGATATCGACTTGACCGTCTATGCGGGTCAGACGCTGGGAAGTCTGAAATCGATCGAGACAACCGATTCGTTTCGATTCGCAACCGCACCGGTTCGCCGCGGCCCCCTGCAGTTGAGCGTGCAATTGCAGCAGATCAGTGCCCTGTTTCGGGGTTTCGATCTGCTGATCGTCCCCTGGGACATCCACTACCTCACCTTGATGATCTGCGTTCCGGCAGCGCGCCTGTTGAACATCCCCCTGGTCTTGTGGGGGCACGGATACGCCCGGCGTCCGCGGGCCTGGGCGGATGCCATTCGCAACTGGTATGGCCGGGCCTCCTTTGGCGTACTCCTCTACAACGCCGAGGCGGCGGCCCAACTCGTCGCCACACAGCGCTTTTGCCCTTCACGGGTTTTCGTTGCCAACAATGCGCTCGATCAGGCACCGATTGCAGCCGCCTGTGCCTATTGGGAAGGACGGTCGCAGCAGCTCCGGGCCTTCCAGCAGAAGCACAGTATCAAACCCGCCGAGACCCTGATTTTTGTTTCCCGGCTCGAGCCCGAGAATGACATTCAGATGCTGCTATATGCACTGCCTCACGTGCGCAAGCGGATACCGGATGTCAAGTTGGTGATCATCGGCGACGGGTCGCAACGTTGTGAATTGGAAAATCTGGCGCGTCAGGCGGCGCTGGAGTCGGCAGTTATCTTCCCGGGTGCGGTCTACGACGAACTCGTGCTGTCGCAATGGATGCTCAGTGCGGCTGCCTTCTGCTATCCCACGCGGATCGGCCTGAGCATTTTGCACGCCTTCGGTTACGGCCTGCCCGTCATTACAACGGATTCCCGGGTTGGGCAGAATCCGGAACGGGCGGCACTGCTCGCCGGCCACAATGGCCTGACCTACCGCGGTGGCGACATCGAGAGTCTGGCCAGTACCTGTTGCAGGATCTTGACGGACCCAATGCTCCGGGCCGAGCTGGCCGCGGGTGCCAAGGCCACGGTCGCGCAGGCGCAATCGATGGACAACATGGTTGCCGGATTCGAAGCGCTGTTCGAGGCGATCAGAGGATCCCGAATCGAGGCTGAATCGAGCGGGCAACGGGTCCCATGAAGTGTGCGATTCTAACCAGCTCACTCTCCCGAGTCGGCGGTGGTGTAACCGAGGTCGCGCGCCATCACGCACGTGAGATGAGCGCCGTCTCGACCTGCAGTGTCAACGTATTCGGTCTCCGTGATCGCTGGACAGACAGCGATGCGAGCGACTGGCTCCCCTTGGCGATCAATCCATTTCCGGTGATCGGTCCAAAGGCGCTCGGCATCGCGCCCGGATTGATCTCCGCCCTGCGCGCCGCCGAAGTTGACATAGTGCACAGTCATGGGCTCTGGATGTATCCGTCGATTGCCAGTTTGATTGTCACACAGCGAGCGGCGCGGAGTGTGATCAGTCCACATGGCATGTTGGATCCTTGGGCGTTGCGCAACTCAGCCTGGAAGAAGCGGCTGGCGGCCTTCGCCTTCGAGCGGTCCCACCTGCATCGGGCGGGATGTCTGCATGCGCTGGTGGAGCCGGAGTTGGTGGCCATTCGAAAGGCAGGCATCGAGACGCCGGTCTGTGTGATTCCAAACGGAGTGGTGTTGCCCGAGCCGGTGAATCGAGCGGAGCAGGCGTCGGTGCGCGGGAAGATGGATCGGCGGGTACTCCTATACATCGGCAGGCTCCACCCGAAGAAGGGCTTGCACACGTTGCTCGAGGCCTGGAGCGCGACGTGCAGCCGTGTTGTAACCGCTCGCGAGGAATGGACTCTGCGCATCGTCGGTTGGGAAGGGCTCGCGGGATATGAGCGCAAGCTGCGGCGTATCGCCGATGAGCTGCAGCTGACCAGGCAGGTGGTATTTTCGGGCCCCTTGTACGGGGCCGCCAAAAATGCAGCGCTCCAATGCGCCAACGGTTTTGTGCTGCCTTCGGTGAGTGAAGGCATGCCGGTTGCGGTTCTCGAAGCGTGGGCACACTATTTACCTGTCGTGATGACTCCGTATTGCAACATTCCTTCGGGGTTCACAACAGGTGCGGCCATCTGCTCCGCAGCAGACACCGCGTCCCTGACTCGGGCGCTCACCGAATTTGTGCTCCTGGGCGATGGCGATCGTGCAGTGATGGGATCGCGAGGCCGGGCCCTGGTGGAGAGGGACTTTACCTGGAGGCACATCGCACGTACGTTGCTGGGGATCTATGAATGGCTCGTGGGGGGTGGAAAAGCCCCCGCTTGCGTGCAACGTCCTCGCTCCGCCGCCTACTTTGTTTCCAACAGGATCCGGTAACGAGGCTGATGTTCGGCGTACTCACTTATATTCTCATTCTGGCGGCATTGATCCTGGGTGCGCTGAGGAAGCCTCCCATTGCCGTCGCCGCGGTGTTGTGCCTGTTCGGTCTGAAGCAGTGGGGTCAGGACACGAGTGCCTTTCTGGCGACTCACGGGCAACTCACCAATTTCGTGGTGGGTTCTGTAACACTGGTCGCAGTGATCCAGTCCGCTGTGCGCGGCCGGCGCGAAGCTCGCCGGATTTCGGGGGTTGAATGGCTGGTGTTGGCGCTTTACCTCTATGCGCTGGTGTCAGTCTCGTGGGCGCCCGACTGGTCCCAGTCACTGGAGCAGTGGACCAAACAGGGACCCTACATCATCACCGTCCTGTTGTTGGCGCCTGTGCTTCTGACCGATTTCGACGCAGCACGCAGCGCGCTCACCTGGACCGCCCTTACGGGCGGCTATATCTGCGCCGTGGCCCTGCTCTTGGGTCATTGGGGCTCCCGGGGCCTGCTCATCTATGGCGACGCAACCGAAAGCGAAACCAACCCCCTGGCTCTCGCCAGCCTGGCGGGAACCGCCTTCATCGTGTCCGCGCTCAGCCTGTCCAGGGCGAATTCAATGCGCATGCGGTTGACCGCGCTCTGTTGCATCCCATTGTCACTGGCCGTGATATTACGCAGTGGATCACGCGGGCAGTTGCTGGCAGCAGGCGCCGGTCTCTTGATCGCTGCTCCAATTGCTTTCCGCCCGAAAGGTGCCCGGGCCGCCTTCAACATCGTGATTGCCGGGATCCTCATCGTTGCACTGGGAGTTTGGGCGTCGACGCTCGTTGCAGTAGATGCGGAGCGCTGGTCCAAGGGAGAGTCCGAAGAACAGGTCGGCGGTCGCGTGAGCAATGCCGCCAAGTTGTTGAGTGCGACTGCCTCGGACCCGGCGACGGCAGTCTTTGGCTTGGGAAATTCCGCCTCGTTCGAAGTGATTGGCTTCTATCCGCATATAACCGTCGTGGAGGTGCTCGCCGAAGAGGGGGTGCCGGGCATCGTCCTGTACCTTTCGGCACTCGTGCTCACGTGCGCCAATATCTGGCGGATGAGATTTATGCTGCGCGAGCGGGATGTGCAAACCAATACGCTGGCCATGCTGGCGGGATTGTTCGTGTTTGAATTTGTGCTCTCCTGCAAGCAAGGCTCGCTGTTGAGCAGTGTTTACGTATTTGCCTACGCAATTACCCTCGCCCGGATGAGCACCGCCGGCAGCCTCCGGGCAGCCTCTGGCCCGCCGGCCATCGCAATCGGGGGGGCGCCGCGACCCAGGTTCTCCAACCTGCTGCGCTAGCCATGAAGAATCTGGAGTCAGGATGGAAGTCCGACATCTCGAGCAATCGGCTCGCATCCAAGTATTCCGGCTCGGAGCAGAGTCTTCGCGTGTTGTGGGCATTGGGCATCTGGCTGATCCGGTTGAGTCCGAGACCCTGTTTCGGCTGGCGCAGACTGATCCTGCGGCTGTTTGGCGCTCACGTCGGCCGCCAGGTCCGTGTTTACTCCAGTACGCGGATCGCGATGCCCTGGAACGTCGAGCTGGGCGACTTCAGCGCGCTGGGTGAGGATGTCTACATCTACTCTTTGGGCCGCGTGAGCATCGGGGCGGGGGCCACTCTCTCATATCGCTCACACCTATGTGCAGGTACGCACGACCTGAACGATCCGGAAACTCCTCTGCTGAAGCCGCCGATCGACATCGGAAGCAATGTTTGGGTGGGGACCGAGGCGTTCATCGGTCCGGGAGTGACGATAGGCGATGCGGTAGTAGTCGGTGCCCGCGCCGTCGTGGTGAAAAATGTACCGGCCATGCAGATCGTTGCCGGAAACCCGGCCCGAGTGATCGGCACCCGCCGGTGTGGATCATGAGGCGCGATCCCGGCTGCAGCGGGCGATCTTCATGATGCCGGCGCGCATCTCGATTCTCGTTCTGACCTTGAACGAAGAGACCAACATTGGCGCTTGTCTGGAGTCGCTGTCCTGGTCGGACGATATCGCCGTATTGGATTCCAACAGTAGCGATGCTACGGCGGTGATTGCCAGACAG
>Ga0207703_10002897_pt1 | contig 14611 bp, 12 predicted proteins | sample KBSSwiS12_FD_184304 | JGI IMG/M metagenome (GOLD analysis project Ga0207703, IMG submission 184304) | Switchgrass rhizosphere microbial communities from Kellogg Biological Station, Michigan, USA - KBS Switchgrass S1-2 (SPAdes) (version 2) | ecosystem: Host-associated > Plants > Roots >... | reverse complement strand
CGCAGGGCGGCATTCTCGCGCGCTACGAGGAGCAGATTCCGCTGGCGCGCCCGCAGGGCCGGGTGGGTCGCCCCGAAGACGTGGCCGAGGCGGTGCGCTACCTCGCCGGGCCCGAATCCTCCTGGGTCACGGGCCAGAGTTTCGCCGTGGACGGCGGCATGGAATTGCGCCGTCATCCCGATCTGACGTCGGTGCTGGTGGAGACCCAGGGAGAACAGGCGCTGACCATTGTCGGCCGTGACCGCCAAAACTGAATTCGCAAAGGGGAAAGCATGGGCATGCGTGGACTGGCGGGCAAGACCGCCATCGTGACGGGCGCGGTGGGTGGGCTGGGCGCGGCGACAGTGAAACGCCTGGTCGAGGAAGGCTGCAACGTGGCCGCCGCTGACTTGCACGCGTCGGCATTGGCCGAACTCGCGGCCCCGTTCAAAGGCAAGGTCCTGGAAGTGCCCACCGACGTGAGGCAGCCCGAGGAATGCGAGCGCATGGTCGAACGAGCCGCCTCGTACTTCGGCGCGGTCAACCTGCTGGTGAACAACGCCGCCATCATCAACAAGCACTATCCCATTGCGGAAATGCCAGTGGAGGAATTCGATCGCGTACACGCGGTGAACGTGCGCGGCGTGTTCCTGGTCTTGCGCGCCGTCCTGCGCCAGATGATCGCGCAGGACAAGGGCGGCTCCATCGTGAATATCTCGTCGGTGGGCGCGCTGCGGGCCAACCGCGGCACCAGCCCTTACGGCAGCGCCAAGCGCGCCGTCCTGGGCCTGTCCGGCACGGCGGCTCTGGAAAATGGCCAGTACGGCATCCGCGTCAACAGCGTCTGCCCCGGCCCCATCGACACGCCCATGCTGCGTCCGGCCATGAACAACCCGGCCGGCGATCTCAATAACCTTTTCAAGCACCTTGCCATTCCCCGCGCCGCCCAACCGGCCGAGATAGCGGCGTTCATCGCCTACCTGCTGAGCGACGATGCGAGCTTCTGCACCGGCGGCATTTATCCGGTGGACGGTGGTCTGAGCATCTGACGGCCAGGGTTGCTTCGCCCGCCACGTTCGGGTAGAAGGCCACCAAAATGGGGGCGATGCGCGAGAGGCCATGCGGCGCAATGGCGTCGCGCACGCATGTACGCATGTACAATGCCGTCTCCCGAAGGTGCGACGCGGAACGGGGATGGGTCAACCGCGGCAAACACATGCTTGAATTCATCCTCAATCCGTTTCCACGCTCGTTGCGCGGCAAGATCATCGCAGTGGTGCTGGCCACCACGCTGGTCGCGCTGACCGTGATGGCGGCCGCGCTGGTCGCCTATGACCTCATCACCTACGAGCGCTCGCGCGCCAACGATCTGGTCAGCCTCGCCGGCATCATTGCCCGCGCCAGCACGCCCAGCCTGGCGTTCGACGATCCCAAGGCGGCCCAGGAGAACCTGACGCTGCTGCGCGTGCGGCCCAATATCAGCGACGCCGCCATCTACACGCCCGACGGCCGGCGCTTTGCAAGCTACGAACAGTCGCGCGCCGAAGCACGGCGGCCGCCTCCCGCGCCACTGCCCGCGCAACTGGCGCAGCCGCCTGCCGACAGCGGCTACACCATCGAGGACGATAGGGTGGTGATCCATCAGCGCATCGTGGACCGCGGCGAGTTCCTCGGCACCATCTACATTCGCGGCGAGTACGAGCCGCTGGTGCGGCTGAACGATTACCTGACCATCATGCTCATGGTCATGCTGGCCAGCCTTGCCGCAGCGGTGCTGTTCTCGATCTGGCTGCAGCGGCGCATTACCCATCCGATTTTTGCCGTGACCGAGGTGGCGCGGCAGGTCATGGCGCGCCGTGACTTCTCCCTGCGCGCGAAAAAAACCACGGACGACGAGATCGGCGTGCTGGTGGAGGCCTTCAACGAGATGCTGGGCGAAGTGGGCAGGCGCGCCCAGGCCCTGGAGGAGTTCAACCGCGCGCTGGAGCACGAGACCCACGTGCGCCGCGCCGCCGAGGAGGCGCTGCGCGAGACCGACCGGCGCAAGGACGAATTCCTCGCCACGCTGGCACACGAGCTGCGCAACCCCCTGGCCCCCTTGCGCAACGCCCTGGAACTGCTGCGCAGGGCCGGCGGCGACCCGGCAATGGCGGCCACGGCGCGCGACATGATGGGCCGCCAGTTGCGGCAGATGATCCGGCTGGTGGACGACCTGCTCGACGTGTCGCGCATCACCACCGGCAAGCTGGCCGTGCACAAGGAATCTGTCGAATTGCAGCCCATCATCCGCAGCGCGGTGGAGACCTCGCGGCCGCTGATCGACGCGCGGCGCCAGGTGTTGACGGTGCGGCTGCAGGAAGAGCCCGTGCATCTGGAAGCCGACAGCACCCGCCTGGCCCAGGTGTTTTCCAACCTGCTCAACAACGCCTCCAAGTTCACGCCGGCGGCGGGGCAGATCGAGATCGCCGCAGCGTGCGTTGGCGGGGAACTCCGGGTGGCGGTGACCGATACCGGCATCGGCCTGTCGCCTGAGATGCTGCCGGCCATTTTCGAAATGTTCACTCAGGCCGACTCTTCCCTCGAGCGCACCCAGGCCGGATTGGGGGTCGGTTTGACCCTGGCGCGGCGCCTGATCGAACTGCACGGCGGCACGTTGGAAGCGTCCAGCCGCGGCCTGGGGCTTGGCAGCCGCTTTACCGTGCGGCTGCCGCTGCCCGAATCCATTCGAACCGCGGCGTCCCTGGCGCCGCCGCTCACCGCATCGGCGAAGCGCTGCCGCGTGCTGCTGGTAGACGACAACGTGGATTTTGCGACCAGCCTGGCCGAACTGCTGAAGACCCTCGACCATGATGTCCGCGTCGCGCACGACGCGGAACAGGCCCTGGGCATGGTAGCCCAGTTCAAGCCCGATTTCGCCTTCCTCGACATCGGCCTGCCGCGCATGAACGGCTATGACCTGGCGCGCCGGTTGCGCACACAACCGGGCACGGCCGACGCGGTGCTGGTGGCCATCACCGGGTGGGGGCAGGAGCGCGACCGGACGCGTTCGCGCGAGGCGGGATTTCAGCATCACCTGGTCAAGCCCGTGGAGCTTTCGCAGATCGAGAGTATTTTCGCGGCCGCGGCCTGATCGCGTGGCTTGATCGCGCAGAGTATCGCTCAGGGGGAGGAAGAGATGAAGACAAGCATCGATGCGGAGCCCTTTCGCATCGCAGTGCCAGACGAAGAGCTCAATGATCTCCGGCAGCGCCTGGCGCGAACCCGCTGGCCCATCCAGCCCCGCAACGCGGGCTGGCGCTACGGCGTTCCGCTAGAGTACCTGCGATCGGTGGCGGACCATTGGCTGACGCGCTACGACTGGCGACGCTGGGAAGCTGCGTTCAACCGTTTTCCTCAGTATCGGGCACGAGTCGGCGGCCAGCGTATCCACTTTGTTCTGGAACGCGGCTCGGGGCCCAATCCCCTGCCCCTGTTGTTGACCCATGGCTGGCCCGGTTCCATCGCGGAATTCCTGGAAGTGATCGACCCGCTCGCCCATCCCGAGCGTCACGGTGGAAACGAAGCGGACGCATTCACCGTCATCGCCCCCAGCCTGCCGGGCTATGGCTTCTCCGACGCTCCCAATGAGCCGATTTCCCAGCGCCAGATCGCGGCGCTCTGGCACGAACTCGCGGTGAACGTGCTGGACTGCCAACGCTACGTCGCCCAGGCCGGTGACGTCGGCGCCAGCGTCACTTCCTGGCTGGCCTTCGACAACCCCGACAAGCTGGCCGCCATTCACACCAACTACATGGCGCTGCAGCCGCACCTCGTGCCGGGCGATCCTCCCGTGGATGAAAGCGAAAAAGCGTGGATGGCCGCGGCCGAGCAGCGCGTGGCCGGCGAAACCGCCTACATCCAGATCCAAGGATCCAAACCCCAGACGCTCACCTACGGGCTGACCGATTCTCCCATTGGCCTCGCCGCCTGGATTCTGGAGAAATTTCACGGCTGGACCGTGCCCGGCAGCGACTCGCCGCCGCCCTTCGACCTGGACCATCTGCTGACCAACGTGATGCTGCACTGGCTGGGCGGCCCCAATGCGCCGACGTGGACCTACCTGTTCACTGCCGCCGGCACGGGTCGCAAGCTGCCGCCGGGTGGGCGTATCCAGACGCCCACGGGCATGCACCTCTTTCCCCAGGACCTCACCGTGCCGCCGCCGGACAAATGGATCAAGCGCGCCTACAACCTCGTGCACCGCACGGACGCAGCCAAGGGCGGGCATTTCGCCGCCTTCGAGAACGGCACGCTGTTCGTGGATGAGGTGCGGAAATTCTTCCGCGCCTATCGATAACGCCTGCGGCGCCAGACGTTCGCGGAACGCTTAGGTCCGCCGCCGCGCCTCGAACAGGCACACGCCCGCCGCCACCGACACATTCAGGCTCGCCACCGTGCCAGACATGGGAATGCGCAGGAGCGTGTCGCAGCGCTCGCGGGTGAGGCGGCGCATGCCCTCGCCTTCGGCGCCCATCACCCAGGCCGTGGCCGCCGGCCATTGCGCCTCATAGAGTCCCTGCTCCCCGCGCTCGTCCATGCCGATGATCCAGATTTCGCGCTCTTTCAGTTCCGACAGCGTGCGCGCCAGGTTGGTCACCATGAAATAGGGCAGCGCCTCGGCGGCTCCGCTCGCCACCTTCGACACGATGGCGCCGATGCCGGCTGCGCGGTCCTTGGGCGCGATGACCGCGTGCGCTCCTGCTGCGTCCGCCACGCGCAAACATGCGCCGAGGTTGTGCGGGTCGGTGACACCGTCCAGCACCAGCAGAAGGGGCGGTCCTTCGATGCCATCCAGCAGATCGTCGAGGCTTTTGAACTGGGTGCCGATCTGCACTCGTGCGATCACGCCCTGGTGGCGGCCATGCAAGCCTCCGGTGAGCCCGGACAGCCGCTCGGCCGTCACCCGCAGCACTCGCACCCCGGCCTTGTCCGCGGCCGAAAGCACATCCTTGGCGCGGCCGTCCTCGCGCGTCTCGTCCAGATGGATTTCCAGCACCGACCGTGGATTGGCCCGCAGCGCCGCCAGCACGGCGTGAAAGCCGGCGGCAATGCGCGTCGGAGCGCCCGATTTGGAATTCATGGCTGAACTCAACGACGGCCGGAATCCGGGCGCGTCCTCGAGCGCGAACGCAGGGACCGCGCATGGCCCTGGACGGGCGACGAATCGTGCCCCTCATCGGCAAGAACGAAATCGATGCGCGCGGTTTCAAGATCGACTCGCGCAATTTTCACCCGCACCCGGTCCGCGAGGCGGTAGCGCCGCCCGCTGCGTTCGCCCAGAAGCTGGTGGCGCGCCGCATCGTACTGGAAGTAGTCGCTGCCCAGTTCCGAGATGTGCACCATGCCTTCCACGTGCACGCCGTCCAGCGCCACGAAAATGCCGAAACCGGCCACGCCGGCAATCGATCCCTCGAACTCTTCGCCCACGCGGTTACGCATGTAGTAGCACTTCAGCCAGGCCTCGACTTCGCGCGTGGCGTCGTCGGCGCGACGCTCGGTAAAAGAGCACTGGGTGCCGATGTCGGCCCAGGAGTTGGGTGGCGGCGGGCCGGGGTTGTAGCGCTTGCCGGCCAGCACCGCCTTGATGGCGCGATGCACCAGCAGGTCGGCGTAGCGCCGGATGGGCGAGGTGAAATGGGTATAGGACTCGTAGGCGAGGCCGAAGTGGCCTACGTTGTCCGGACTGTACTGGGCTTGTTGCAGTGAGCGCAGCAGCACCGTCTGCAGCAATTGGATGTCCGGGCGTGACTTGATCGAGGCCAGCAGCTTGGCGTAGTGACGCGCGCCCGGCTTGTCGCCGCCGCCGAGCTGCAGCCCAAACTCGGCCAGGAACTCGCGCAGCGCCGCGAGCTTTTCCTCGGTCGGCCCTTCGTGCACGCGATACAGCACCGGGTGCTCGGCCTTAGCCAGAAAATCCGAGGCGCAGACATTGGCCGCCAGCATGCACTCCTCGATCAGCCGGTGGGCGTCGTTGCGCATCACCGGCACGATGGTGGCGATTTTTCCCTTGTCGTCGAAGACGATGCGCGTTTCCACGGTCTCGAAGTCGATGGCGCCGCGCTTGTTGCGGGCCTTGAGCAGCACGTGGAACAGCTCGTACAGGATGGTCAGGCGCCCGGCCAACGGCCCGAGTTCCCGGGCGGCCTCTCCTTCGGGCTCGCGCAGCGCATCCCACACCTGTTCGTAAGTCAGCCGCGCGCGCGAATTCATCACGGCCGGATGGAAGGAATAGCGCTTGATCTCGCCGTTCGGCCCCACCGCCATGTCGCACACCATGCACAGGCGGTCAACTTGGGGATTGAGCGAACATAGGCCGTTGGAGAGCTTCTCGGGCAGCATGGGGATGACGCGGCGCGGGAAATACACGCTGTTGCCGCGCTCGCGCGCCTCGCGGTCCAGCGCGTCGCCGTCCTCGACGTAGTGGCTGACGTCTGCGATGGCCACGACCAGGCGAAAACCCTTGCCTTGCCGCTCCGCCCAGACCGCGTCGTCGAAGTCACGCGCCGTCTCGCCGTCGATGGTCACAAGCTCCAGGTCGCGCAGGTCGACGCGGCCTTTGAGGTCGGACTTGCGCACCTCAGCGGGCAGCTTGGCCGTGCGCGCCTTGGCCTCGGACGGAAACTCGAAGGGCAGATCGTGCTTGCGCAGCGCGATCTCGATCTCCATGCCGGGGTCGGCGGCCGCGCCCAGCACTTCCACGACCTTGCCCACGGGCTGCGCCCAGGTGTCTGGCTGGGCCATCAATTCCACCACCACGATCTCGCCGTCTTTGGCTCCGTTGACGTCGCCGTCGTGCACGGCGATTTCGCGCCGGATGCGCCGGTCGGCCGGGGTGACGAAGCTCACCGCGTGCTCGCGGTGCAGGCGCCCCACCACGCGCGTATGGGAACGTTCCAGCACCTCGACGATGGTGGCCTCGCGGCGCCCGCGCCGGTCCACACCCACTTGGCGCACCATGACCCGGTCACCGTGCATGACGCGCTGCATTTCGCGCGGGCTGAGGAAGTAGTCCTCCTCGCGTCGGTTTGCCTGCACCGGCCGCCCGGGCTGGGGATCGGGCACCACGAAGCCGTACCCATCCGGATGTCCGACCACGCGCCCCGATACCAGGTCCAGCTTTGCCGGCAGCAGCAGCGCCCCTTTGCGGTTGCGCAGCAGTTGTCCCGCCCGCTCCATGGCGCCCAGGCGGCGCTCGAATAACTCGGCCTCCTTGCGTTTGATGCCCAACAGGTGCGCGAGGTCCTTTTCCTCCACCGGCACGCCCTCGGCGGCCAGCACCTCCATGATGTATTCGCGGCTGGGCAAAGGATTATCGTAGCGCCGGGCTTCCCGCTCGGCGTGCGGATCGGCGTCGCGGTCCCAGCGCCGGGCCTTTTCGCTCTTCTTATCTTGGGTGTTTTTCATTCCTCCAATTATCCTGTAAAATGCGCCCCTGCCGTGGAGGAAGCACTTCGACGCGGCCATGCCCAGGTGGCGGAATTGGTAGACGCACCAGGTTCAGGTCCTGGCGGTGGCAACACTGTGGAGGTTCGAGTCCTCTCTTGGGCACCAATCCTGCCTGCAACGCTCGTTGCAGGCTCCTTTCGGCAGGCATCTTCCGTCCGGGACCTTCAGGCCACCGGCGATGCCCTGCGCCGCTTGTCCTGCCCCAGCCAGTGGTACCTTTTAGTACCTGAACTGCTCCGGCGCAACTATTTCGACCCATGCGTAAAATTTTGACGCATACGTTAAACTCGCGCGGCACCATCACCACAGCACCATCCCGAGTTTCAGCATCCTCCAGGCGCTCAGATGCCGGAGATATTCAATGAGGAAAGGACAAAGCATGGCTTTACTCGACGGCAGGGTTTGCATCGTAACGGGGGCGGGACGCGGAATCGGGAAGGACCATGCATTGGCCCTGGCCAAGCGCGGCGCCAAGGTGATCGTCAACGATCCGGGCGTAGCGGTGGACGGCAGCGGCCAGGACAATGCTCCCGCCCAGCAGGTAGTGGACGAAATCAAGGCCGCGGGCGGAGAAGCCGTCGCCAACTTCGCCGACGTGTCCAACTTCAAGCAGGCCGAAGAACTGGTCGAGCAGGCCTACAAGACCTACGGCAAACTCGACGTGGTGGTGAACAACGCCGGCATCCTGCGCGACCGGATGGTATGGAACATGACCGAGGACGACTGGGACGCGGTCATGCGCGTGCACGTGAAGGGCACCTTCAACTGCACCAAGCATGCCGCCCTGCGCTGGCGCAATGAATTCAAACAGAACAACCGCCCCATCGGCGGCCGCATCATCAACACCGTCTCGGGCGCCATGTTCGGTTCCACGGGCCAGTCCAACTACGGCGCGGCCAAGGCCGCCATCATGGGCTTCACTCTCGGAACGGCCCTGGAACTCGCTTCCATCGGCGTGACGGTCAACGCCGTCCGTCCGGGCGGGCAGACGCGCATGAGCGGCAGCATTCCCAGCACCGGGGCGCTGGCCGAGATCACCAAGGCGGCCCAGGCCGAGAAAGCCGCCAAGCCTGTCACCAAGACCACCGACGGCCCCGAACTGGTGGCCTACCTGGCTTCTGCGCAATCGCAGTTCATTTCCGGCCAGCTCATGCTCATTCGCGATGACAAGCTCGAGTTGGACAAGGGCTGGCACATTCACAAGGAATTGAAGAACCGCGGCGGCAAGGACTGGACCGCCGAGGACCTCGTCGTCGGCGTGCCGAAGATGATCGGCACCGGCCCCGTCGGCCTTATCGAGTTCCTGGGTTTCTAGACCCTACTCGTCGCGCGGAACAAAGTTGTACCAAAGGCCTTCCGGCACTCGCCGGAGGGCCTTTTAGCTTATCGACACTCCTAGCAACCGCCCCAGGCCGAAAGTCACGGCCGCCGCGGCCAAGCCGAAGCCGAGCTGCCTCAGGCCCGAGAACACCGGGCTGCGTCCGGTGAAAAGACTGGTTACGCTGCCGATGGCAAACAACGCCAGCGCGCTCACGACCACGCTGGCGACGACGGCAGCGTTGCCGTTCAGCACGAAAAACGGCGCCACGGGGAAAATCGCGCCCACCATGAAGATCACGAAGGATGAGGCCGCAGCCGGCCAGGGGCTGCCGCCCAGATCCTTGGGGTTGACGCCGATCTCCTCCCGCACCAGCGTATCGAGCGCCACTTCCTTGTTGGAGATCACGCGCTCGGCGGTCTGCTCGGCCGTGGCCCGGTCCATGCCCTTGGACTGGTAGATCAGGACCAGTTCCTCTTTCTCCTCGTCGGGCACCTGCGCCAGCTCGTCCGCCTCTGTGGCAATCTGCTTCTGGTAGAGCTCACGCGAGCTCTGCACCGACAGCCACTCTCCCATGCCCATGGAGCAGGCGCCCGCGATCAGGCCGGCGAGCCCCGTCAACAGCACCGTGTGCTCGGAAAAATCGGCTCCCGCAACCCCCATCACCAGGCTGAGGTTCGAGACCAGCCCGTCGTTGGCGCCCAGCACGGCGGCGCGCAGCGTGTTACCCCCGCCGGCGCCGTGCCTCCCCTCCAACTGCGCATAGGCCGATCCGTCCCACGCAGTGCGCACCGAGCCCGACAGCCGCGCCAGCACGCGCGCATGCGAGCGCTCCTGCGCCGGCATGAGCGTGTCGCTCGACTCGGGCTGCCTGTCGTACATATCGCGGTCGATCTGCTCCAGCGTCTTCAGCGTGGGAAGCACCACGTCGGGCCCGAAACGCCGCGCGATCCAGATCAGCGTGCGCGTGCGCCAGTCGGGGCGGACGGTCCTGGCGTCGGCGCCGAGCTCGGCAAGCCGCTTCAGCCAGAACGACGCATGGCTTTCCTCGATGGACGCGAGCCGGCGATATACGGCTGCGCGCTCCGCCTGCGGCTCCAGGTCCGCCATGGCCCGGTACATGGTCGAGCCGTCCACTTCACCCTGAAGGTTCGCCCGGTAGCGGGCGATGTCGTCTTTCCTGGTCATGGGCGAGTCTAACAGGGCCGTTTCGGAGTTGGTAAGCTCAGCGCCATGACACCCGCCCCACCGCAAGACAGCCTGCTCGGCGACGCGCATCCCGCGGCGCGCCGGGCCCTGCGCGGCATTGCCCTGTTCGAGTGCATCAAGGGCGTCGCGGCGCTGGCCGCGCTGGCAGGCATCCTCGATCTCATGCACCGCGACGTGCGCCACCTGGCCGTCACCCTGATCGGCCGCTTCGGCCTCAACCCGAACGCCCACTACCCCTCCCTGCTGCTGCACTACGCCGACCTGCTGCCCAACACCAACGTCACACTGCTGGTCATACTGGCCACGGCCTACATCGCCCTGCGCTTCGCCGAAGCATGGGGCCTCTGGTACGACCGCGCCTGGGGCGAATGGCTGGGTGCTCTGTCGGGCGGCCTGTACATCCCCTTCGAACTGCGCCACCTGGAACTCCGGCCCGGCTGGATCAATGCCGCCGTGCTGGCCGGCAATGTGTTCGTGGTTGTTTTTCTCGTCTACCGACTGTGGATACGACGCCGTCAAGCCACGGAATCGGCCTCTACAACCTAATTCGCAGCAACTTGATTAACAGAACGTCTTCGGATCGAATCCCAAGATACGGCACACGACCGCAGCGCGCTGTCGAAAATCCGCGTTGTGTTGGGCTCGGGTCTCAGTTTTCTTCACCGCCTGAAGTAGGTGAAGCATCTCATGAGCCATTACTACAGCAAGACTATCGTAGTGTCCAATGGAATACCGCGACACGCAAAGGTAGTGCCTACTCGCATCCCGGCTATATTCCTGAGCGAACTTGGCGCTGCCATAGTCGTCCCCGAACTCGGCCTTGTAGGCGGTCAGTTCCGCATCGAGTTGCGCCGGCGTGAACACCCCGGTTTCGCCGGCATCCAGCACCTGCGCAAATACACCAGGCGTTTTTCTCGCCGCCTTGAGCGTGGTCAGGGCATGGTTGCGCCCGCGCGGCGTGGTGATGAAGATCTGCCAGCCCCGGTTCTCGGCGATGATGGGCCGAAAATAGGCGCGCGCGTTGGGATTCGCCAGGGCCCACTCCGAGTAGACGATCCCCGCGGGCGCCGCGCCCACCAAACTGTCAAAGCGGTCCGAACCCACCACCTGCCAGGTCGAGCCATTGACGAACTCGATCTGCATTTCGTGCTCGCGCGTGGCGCGGCGCAATTCCTGGGGGAATGCTTCGTCGATGCGCCGGCGCCCCGTGTGAGGGTTGACAGACATCCAAATGGCTTTGCGAGCCTGGGCATAGTCTGGCAGCATGTGCCAGTAACTGGCCGTGCGCTCGAAGGCCGCCACCGCCGTGCGGTGCAGACACAGCTCGTCCTTGCCCGCGCGCCGGTGCCAGACAATCTCGGCGTGCCGCCCGCCGCGCTCCAGGTAATCCCAGGCCGCCCTTTGATAAGGACGGGGCACCCAGTTATTCGGAAGTCGAATCCGCAAACCGCACCACCTCCACCGTCACCGGACGCCGCCGCTCTCCGGTGGCCGGGTTGGGACGCCCATCCAGCCGGTCCGCCAGCTCCTTGATGGCCCAGTGCTCTCCGCCGGCGGCCCGATCCAGCAGCGCCTCGGCTGCCCGCGTGAGCCGCGCCCCGCTGTCGTCATCGATGGCGCGATGCAGCGCGTCCAGCAGCGTATGAGGAGGGTCTTTCGGGGACTTGGCAGCCCGCTTTTTTGCCGTCGCAACGACCGCGGCGGTTCCCGTCTCTTTAGAGGAACTTGCGGTTTTCTTTGCGGACTTTCTTGCGGGCATTGCTCACCTGGAATGAAATAGGGGCAACGGCATTTTCGGCCCCAAAAAAACAAAACCCCGGCCAGAAGACCGGGGTTTTGTCGTTCGAGTTGTTTCAGGCAGCCTTCGCCCGAGCACCTCGAATATTAAACATAAACTTTAAATATGTCAACTCACTTCTGCGTCGCCTTGGCCAGCCGCTCGCCGTTGTCCTTGGTGTCGTAAATGTTCACCGTCGGCTTGCCTTCGGCCTTCTTGGTCATGCGTTCGCGGATTTCAGCCACCATGGCATTGTTCCGCTGCACCGCCGGCCGCGCCTCCATGGCCTGGAACCAGCGCATGAAATGCGGCGCGTTCATGGCGTCGACACCCTGGGTCTTGAAGCCCTTGGTCCACGGATAGGTGGCCATGTCCGCGATGCTGTACTCGGGGCCGCCCAGCCACGCCGATTCGCGCAGCCGGTTGTCGAGCACCTTGTACAGGCGCTTGGCTTCGTTGTTGTAGCGGTTCTTGGCGTATTCGCCGCCGTCCTGGGTGTTGAAGTGGTTGGCCTGCCCGAACATCGGCCCCACGTGGGCCATCTGGAAAATCAGCCACTGCAGCACGTCGTAGCGGGCGCGCCCTTCCTTGGGCAGGAAACGTCCGGCCTTATCGGCAAGATAAATCAGGATGGCGCCGGACTCCATCATCGTGTACGGCCCGCCTCCCGGCCCCTCGGTGTCGATAATGGCCGGTATCTTGTTATTCGGCGACAGCTTCAGGTGTTCCGCGGAAAACTGGTCGCCCTGGCGGATATCCACGTCAATATGCTTCCACGGCAGGCCGGTCTCCTCCAGCATGATCATGACTTTCTGGCCATTGGGGGTGGGCATGGAATGCAACTCGATCATGGGAACTCCGGTTGAGAATCGAAGAATCTGATACCAATAGTATCGCTAATTGTCCCTCGGTCTTTCCGCGGATATTTCCACGCAACACCGCCCGGCGGACCGCCCGGTCGTGGATGATGCGCTTGGTCTTGCGGCCGATCACAGCTCGTGTCCCAGCACCGCTTCGACCAGGTTCTTGAACTGGTCGGGCGCATCCACATAGCCATCGTGCACGGCCTCGCCGGCAATCTTGTCCCACGAGGCATGTTCGTCGATGGCCCTGGCGGTGGCGCAGGCCGGGGGCAATTCCCTGCGGAACTCCCGCATGGCTGCTTCCAGGTCAATATCGTGCCCGTGCATGTCGTCCTCCCCCTTCGCCGTGTCGCTTGCACTGTCCGCATTGACCATGCCAATGGCGTTCGGCCCTGATGTTTCAATGTAAACTGATTTCATATCAATAAGTTATATGTCATGAGCAGCGCTGCACGCGAAGCCAACCCAGTCGCATTTCCGCCGGCCCCATCTCGAAACGTCGCCATGTCGACATGCGGCGCCGCAGCGTCACAACTCGTCATCGATGGGCAACAACCGCAGCAGGCCCACCGCCATGCGCTGCCAGGAATTCTTTGCAGGTTCCACGCAGTATTCGACCTGTCGACCGTCCTCTTCGGTCAGCCACGTCAGACCCTTCCCGCTGTCTACAGGGCCTGATTCCTTCCCTGCCGCCTGGAGCTGGTCCGGGTTGGCGGTGCGCGTCAGCACCACCTTGTAGCTGTTGGCCAGGCTGGTCATGGCCGCGAAACGCTCCACGGCCTCCTTCGCCAGTTCGGGACTGTCGATGATGATGCCCAACTCGGTGTTGAGATGCCGCGAACGGGGGTCATAGTTCATGGACCCGACAAACACGCGCTTGCGATCGAAAACGAACATCTTGGCGTGCAGCGAGTAATTCCCATAGCGCAGCAGTGCCGCGCTCTGGCCGCTGCCGCGCGCGTTGCTGGGTGAAGCTCGCAACTCATACATCTCCACGCCGTGCTCAAGTAACGGAACCCGGTACTGCATATACCCGGCCTGCGCCGCCAGCACGTTGTTCGACTCCAGCGAATTGGTCAGCACGGCGACCCGGACCCCCTTATCGCGCAGGCCCTCGAACAGCGCCATGCCGTCGCCGCGCGGCACGAAATAGGGCGACACCATCAGCAACTCGGACTGAGTGGCTGCGGCGGCCCGTTGTATGGGAACGCTCATGAGGCGGCCGACGGCCTCGCCTTTCACGATCGCGGCCTTGTCGGGGCTGTCGTACACCAGTTGCGCCGGCGCCCAGACCAGCGGACGCTTCCCGCTCAGCAGCGCCTGCAGCGGCTCGCCCGTGGCAACCCGGTCCGCGTAACCCATTTCCCCGGCACGCCGCTGCGCCACCCGCTCGGCCACCGAGGCGCGATAGGCGTTCAACGCCTCGATCGAAGCCGCCTCCTTGTCCAGGGCAGCCACCGGGATGGACAGCGGATTGTTCCAGAACAGGTCGAACGTACCCGACAGTTGCGCCACCATCGGACCCACGGCCAACAAGTCGTCGTCGGCGAGCTGCGACACCGGGTTGATCTGGAAATACTGGTCACCCACGTTGCGCCCGCCGGACAGCGCGACCGCGTTGTCCGCCACCATCAACTTGTTGTGCATGCGGAAGTCCACCCTGCCGCCGCGCAGTAGAAATTCCGCGCCGCGCAGCAGGAAGCTGTGGCCGCGGTAGGCAAACGGATTGAACATGCGCACTTCCACGTTGGGATGGGCGTCGAGCGCCAGAAGCTGCTCATCGCCGTCGCGCGTTTCCCCGTCGTCCAGCAGTACGCGCACCCTCACGCCGCGATCAGCCGCGCGCAGCACGGCATCGGTCACCAGCAGGCCGCTCTCGTCCTCGCGAAAAATGAAGTACTGCAGGTCGAGACTGCGCTGCGCGGCATTGGCCATTTGCACGCGCGCGAGGAACCCGTCCAATCCCTGGTTGAGCAGCCG